>ENA-ORXR01000059-ORXR01000059.1-marine-metagenome-genome-assembly--contig:-NODE-59-length-163595-cov-20.126035_pt1 | contig 163595 bp, 138 predicted proteins | sample MGYA00237866_ERZ511479 | MGnify/ENA metagenome assembly ERZ511479 | reverse complement strand
GATGGTGATACAGGCGGAACCTATACAAGTTCAAATACGGGCATAGCGACAGTAGACGCAAGTTCCGGATTGGTAACAGGCCTATCTGCAGGAACAACCACGATAACCTATACGGTAACAGGCACGGGAGGTTGCCCGGATGACACGGCTACATTGGAGGTAACGGTAACCCCGGCAGTAGATGCCGGTACACTATCGGGTACCGCAGCGATCTGTTCAACAGGGACTACGACCATTACCAGTGATGGTGATACAGGCGGAACCTATACAAGTTCAAATACGGGCATAGCGACAGTAGACGCAAATTCCGGATTGGTAACAGGCCTATCTGCAGGAACAACCACGATAACCTATACGGTAACAGGCACTGGAGGTTGCCCGGATGACACGGCTACATTGGAGGTAACGGTAAATGAACTACCGATGTCAGCAATCTCAGATGGCGATATCGAAGAATGCGAATCGTCACCAATTCAAATTTTAACTGCAACAGCGACATTAGTCGGTGGTGATACCTTAACATGGTACGATTCATTTACAGCGGGAACAGTTGTTTCTCAACCTACACTAAACACAGTAGGCACAATAACTTATTATGCAGAGGCAAGTAATAGTGCTACTGGTTGTATTTCAGATTCAAGAACTTCAGTAAGTTTAACGATATTAGGTGCGCCAGCTGCACCACTGAGTTCAGGAGATATTACAGAATGTGAAATATTGCCTATACAAACTTTAAATGCTAATACAGTAATATCTACGGCATTGGGAACATCAACGGTATGGTATGATGCAGCAATAGCAGGGAACCTTGTTAGTAGACCAACATTAAATACAGTAGGGACAATTACTTATTATGCCGAAGCTCTGACAACAAGTGACAATTGTTCAAGTTTAACAAGAACCCCAGTGGTTTTAACAATTAATGCAGCACCAAATGCGATAGCAAATCAAACAGACACAGTGTGTTCAGATGAGCCTTTGGATTTTAATTTGTCAGGTTTATCAATAGGAAGCACTTTTACATATACGGTAGCATCTTCAAATCAAAGCATTGTGCCAGCAGGTGCAGACAGAACAACAGCTAGTATAGCAAATATTACTGATACTTATAATAATATATCCCCAAATGCAGTAACGATTACCTATACGGTAACACCAGAAGGTCCAGCACCAAATAATTGTGTAGGAACAACCTTTGACGTTGTTGTAACTGTAAATCCAGAACCAGTTACATCAACAAGTTTAGATACCACAGTTTGTAGTGATGAAACTATAGGTGTAAGCTTAGATGTATTGTCAACAAGTGTAGCGGCAATGAATTGGGAACTAGTAAGCGTAACGTTAGATTCAGGCTTAGTGTCAGGTGGAGCTAATGCTACAGCAACATCAGGCCTACCAGCAAACGCTATAGCCAATGATACATACACTAACGCAACGGGTGGTTCATTAACGGTAGAATATGTAGTAACACCAAAATCTTTAGCAGGTTGCATAGGTAATCCAGCAACTATAACTCTAACTATAGATCCAACACCAGAAGTCAATGCAGGATCAGATGAATCTATCTGTGCTGCTGTCGTTAGTTTTGACTTGAGTACAGCAATAACACTTGCAACATCAACATCAGGGATTATAACATGGTCAACAAGTGGTGATGGAACGTTTGATAATGATGCATTAGAAACACCGGTCTATACTTTAGGAACAGCGGATCAGTCAGCATCAATTGTTCAATTAACAAAGAGTGTAACTGGGTTGGGTAGTTGTTCAGCGTCTGTATCAGACACGATGAATCTAACTATTAATACCTTACCAATGCCTGTAATAACAGCACCAACTTATGTTTGTGTTGGAGAATCAGCTTTAGATTTAACAACAATAGTTGAACCATCTTTTACTTCAGGAGGAACAGCAACTAGTATTACTATTAATGGAATTACTAATACCTCTTTTGATCCGATGATTTTATCAGCAGGAACATACACAATAGAATATACTTTTGAAGATGCATCAACGGGCTGTATAAATTCAACAATTTCAGAAATAATTGTTTGTGACCCTTCTTTGGAGCTAATCAAAACAAGTTCCTATTCGGATAGCAATGGAGATGGTATAGTAAGTCCGGGGGATTCGATCAACTACACCTTTGTGGTTACCAATACGGGTAATGTAACGGTGACGAGCATAGATGTTACGGATAGCAACCTAACACCGAGCGTGGTAGGTACGATTGCCGTTTTATCTCCGGGCGCTAACCAAACGCTAATTGCCGGTTATACGATTACGCAGGCCGATGTTAATGCTGGCGAGGTAATCAACGAGGCCGTTGCGGAAGGTGAGGATCCAAACGGAAACGCGGTTGTCGACGATTCTGATTCAGGCAATCCAGCCGATGATAGTGGAGCTGGCGATGATGATACGGTTACGGTCTTGCCGTTAAGCTCAGCATTGACTTTAGTTAAGAGTTCAGCTCTGGACTTGGCAAGCAACACGATTACTTATACGTACACTGTAGAGAATACGGGTAACACTACGGTTAACGATATCACTGTATCAGAGACCGCATTCTCGGGAACGGGAGCGACACCAGCACCGGTTTACACAGGTGGCGGCTTTGACTTAGATGGGGAAGCAGATGGTTTTGATGCCAATCCTGGGGATATTTTACAGTTTAGTGCAAGTTATGTATTAACCCAAACAGATATCGATGCGGGAGTTGTAGCCAACGAGGCATCGGCAAACGGGACCGATCCATTAGGAGCGGGCGTAACTGATGCGTCCGATTCAGGAAACCCAGCCGATGATACGGGAAGCGATGATGACCCGACAAATACAACAATTCCTGCAACACCAGAATTAACATTGGTAAAAACAAGTACCTATGTTGATAATGCACCGGTAGGATTGGACGCAAACGACCAGATAAACTATGTTTATACTTTAGAGAACACAGGAAACGTAAGCGTAAATGATATTGTTATCTCAGAAACTACATTTACGGGAACTGGAACAACACCAGTACCAGTCTATGATAACGGCGGAACCGACTTAAATGGTAATACGGAGTTAGATGCCCTGCCAGGAGACATCCTTACGTTTACGGCTGTTTATACTATCACGCAAGCGGATATTAATGCTGGTAACATTAGTAATGAGGCCATAGCAAGTGGAACCGACTCAAGTGGAGCACCGGTAACAGACGCATCGGACTCAGGAAACCCAGCTGATGATACTGGAGCCGATAACGATACGACTGAGAGTCCACTACCAGCAATGAGCGGTATCACTTTAACAAAAGGCGTAAGTGCATTAACGGATACCAACGGAGATGGTTTATTAGGCGCGGGAGATGAAGTAACGTATACCTTCACGGTAGAAAATACAGGAAGTACAACGATAGATAATGTAACGGTAACCGATGGCACTTTAGGTTTATTGAATGCAGTAGTAACATCTTCAACGTTACAGCCAACAGATACAGGTGTGGTAACATCAAACTATATTATTACACAGGATGATGTAGATAACGGTAATGTGGAAAATACGGCAATTGCAAACGGGACCGATGCAAGTGGAACAGGTGTAAGCGATACTTCGGATAGTACAAATCCAAATGATGACGAAGGTCAACCAGGAAACAGTGATGCGGATACGGATGATACGAATGACCCAACAAACCTACCAATACTGTCAACACCAGAGCTGGAGCTAATCAAAACAAGTTCCTATTCGGATAGCAATGGAGATGGTATAGTAAGTCCGGGGGATTCGATCAACTACACCTTTGTGGTTACCAATACGGGTAATGTAACGGTGACGAGCATAGATGTTACGGATAGCAACCTAACACCGAGCGTGGTAGGTACGATTGCCGTTTTATCTCCGGGCGCTAACCAAACGCTAATTGCCGGTTATACGATTACGCAGGCCGATGTTAATGCTGGCGAGGTAATCAACGAGGCCGTTGCGGAAGGTGAGGATCCAAACGGAAACGCGGTTGTCGACGATTCTGATTCAGGCAATCCAGCCGATGATAGTGGAGCTGGCGATGATGATACGGTTACGGTCTTGCCGTTAAGCTCAGCATTGACTTTAGTTAAGAGTTCAGCTCTGGACTTGGCAAGCAACACGATTACTTATACGTACACTGTAGAGAATACGGGTAACACTACGGTTAACGATATCACTGTATCAGAGACCGCATTCTCGGGAACGGGAGCGACACCAGCACCGGTTTACACAGGTGGCGGCTTTGACTTAGATGGGGAAGCAGATGGTTTTGATGCCAATCCTGGGGATATTTTACAGTTTAGTGCAAGTTATGTATTAACCCAAACAGATATCGATGCGGGAGTTGTAGCCAACGAGGCATCGGCAAACGGGACCGATCCATTAGGAGCGGGCGTAACTGATGCGTCCGATTCAGGAAACCCAGCCGATGATACGGGAAGCGATGATGACCCGACAAATACTTATATTCCTCAAGATGCAAGTATGAACTTGAATAAAACAGGATTATTAGTTGATGGGGGTGATGGTTTGCAAGCAGGTGATGCTATAAATTATACGTTCATTTTAACAAATACCGGTAATACAACTATTGATAATATAAGTTTAAATGATCCACTGTTAGGGGGTATTATCACTGGTCCAGTTTCAGGTGATACAAATGGAGATATGATTTTGGATTTAGATGAAACGTGGATTTACAACGCTACGTACACATTATTACAATCTGATGTTGATGCGGGGGTAGTAGAAAATTCAGCATCTATTTTTGGTCAAGCTCCAAACGGAGCTCCTATAACAGATGTGTCTGATGATCCTGATAATAATGCAAACGTCGATTCAAACGGAGACGGTAATCCTGACGACCCAACAGTAATTGATTTTGGTTGTATGCCAGATATCACTTTATTCAAAGAAGATGTTGCTTTTTCAGGAAATGTGTTAAACCCAATGCCGGGAGATATTATTACATTCCAATTCACAGCAGTAAATACAGGAAATATAACACTATTAAATGCAGAAATATTTGATGCACTACTTGGTGGTTTTGTTGGCGAGTTTGAAGAAATTCTTGTTGGAGAATCGTTAATAACAACTCAGACCTATACCATTAAACAAGCAGACATCGATACGGGTTACGTATTAAATACAGCTTTTATCGTAGCAGATCCAGTTGGAATTGATTGTGATGAAGTAAGGGATTTGTCTCATGATAGGGATTATACAACAAGTGGGGTGGATTCAGATGCTGATGGAGATTCATCAAACGATTCATTAGAAGATTCAGATGGAGATGGAGATCCTGATAATGATACAGAAGTGTTTTTACAACAAAACCCAGTTATCGAGTTAACAAAAACATTTGTGTATTTAGATACAAATGGAAATGGTGAAATCGATCTAGGAGACCAATTACAATATAATTTTGTAGTAGTGAACAATGGCAATACAACGATTACAGATGTTGTAATTAACGACCCATTGCTTGGAGGTATTGTGGGAGTTGTAGATGTACTAACACCAACAGATACCGGAAACGTTATTGCAATATACAATTTAACACAAGCAGATATCGATGCAGGGAATGTAACGAATATCGCAACAGCAGTTGGTAATGATCCTTTTGATAATGACGTAACTTCTACAGATACTGTAGTTTTTACTATTGCAGAAATGCCAAGCTTATCTTTAGTGAAAGGTGCTCAGGTTATCGATACTAATGGAAACGATTTAATTGAAGCTAGTGATGAAATTACCTATTCATTTACTGTTACTAATAACGGAAATGTAACAATCAGTAATCTAACTATTGATGATACTACAATAGGAGTTTCAAATTTATCGGTAGTACCTTCAACATTACAACCTAACGAAACAGGTGTAGTAATTGCTAATTACGTATTAACACAAACAGATATTGATAATGGAATTGTCGTTAATTCAGCAATTGTTAGTGGTACAGATGCCATGGGACAACCTGTAGCAGATGTTTCAGATAGTGCTAATTCTTCAGATGATACTGGACGAGATGATGACCCAACAGTAACAGAATTTGAAATTGCTAGAATTTCAGTGTTGAAAGAAGCAGAATATGTAGATGCTAATATTAATGATATTGTAGACGAGGGAGATACCATTATCTATACATTCACAATAATAAATACTGGTAATGTCAATCTTTTCGGTATTACAATTAACGATGCATTAGTTATAGTTGATGGTGGGCCAATTAATTTGTTAGTGGGTGAGACAGATGATACGACGTTTACTGCAGTTTATAATTTAACAATTGAAGATCTTCAAGCTGGTATCGTAGAAAATACAGCAACAGTTACAGGGCAAGATGTTAACGGAAATATTGTTAGTGATGTTTCTGATGACCCAAATAATCCTTCAGATAATGACATTAATAACGATGCTGAACCAGATGATCCAACAATAACTATTTTGGATACACAGTCAGAACTCGTGATTTTTAATGAAATCTCTCCAAATGGAGATGGTGATAATGATAATTTTGTAATTCAAGGATTGCAGAATTACCCTAATAATACGTTACGCATCTATAACCGTTGGGGCAATATTGTTTATGAGAAGTATAAATATAAAAATGAATTTAAAGGTGTTTCTGAAGGAAGGGCAACCGCTAAAAAAGAAGATGAGCTTCCAGTAGGAACTTATTATTACTTACTAGACCTTGGTGATGGCTCTAATGCTAAAGCAGGTTGGCTATACATTAACAGATAGATTTTTAAAAACTAAATTATAAAATGAAGGTGAGTAAAATCGCCTTCAAAATAAATTTTAATATGAGCTTAAATTTTAAAATAATATTTGGAGCGTGTTTGCTTTTAGTTGCAAGTAAAAATTTTGCGCAACAAGACCCTCAATTTACCCAGTATATGTATAATACATTAAGTGTAAACTCAGCATACGCAGGTTCTAAAGGTCATGTTTCAGTAACCGCAATTCACAGAACGCAATGGGTTGGAATAAATGGTGCCCCAGAAACTCAAACTTTAACTTTCGATTCTCCAATAGGTAAAAATGTAGGTTTAGGTATCTCTATAGTAAATGATAAATTAGGCCCATCTCATGAAACATATTTTGATGCTAATTTCTCGTACACTATAAAAACATCCGAAGCTTATAAACTATCTTTTGGCTTAAAGGGTGGTGTAAGGTTATTTGATATTGATTGGGCGCGTGGAAGGCGACAGTCAAGTAAAGATAATTTATTTCGTGACAATATAAGTCGAATATTACCTACGGTAGGGGCGGGTATTTATTTTCATGGAGAAAAGAGTTATTTTGGTGTTTCAGTTCCTAACTTTTTTACGGATCAACATTATGATGATATACAGCAAGCAGAAGCCGCAGAACGACTGCATGTTTTTGTTATAGGAGGGTTGATATTCGACTTAAGCGATACCGTAAAGTTTAAACCAGCGTTCTTATTTAAACATGTAACCGGTGCACCTGTAATAATAGATTTATCTTCTAATTTTATGTTTAACGATAAATTAAGATTAGGGGTATCTTACAGGTGGGACGATTCCTTTAGTGGTTTAGTGGGCTTTCAGATATCGCCAAGGTTTTTGTTAGGTTATGCCTACGATTATACCAATACAGAATTACAAAGAGTTACCAGTGGAAGTCATGAATTAATGCTACGCTTCGACTTAATATCAAATTCAATAAAATTAAAATCTCCAAGATTTTTCTAAAAAGTTTAATATGAAAATTAGAATTACTAGTATCTTAATTATTTTTACAGCATTTGGATTTGCTCAAAGTAATTACAAAAAAGCAGATCGCCTCTTCGAGAAAATGTGGTACGTTGAAGCTGCAGCTGAATATGAAAAGTCTATAGATAAAGGAGATCGCTCTATGGAAGTTTTGCAAAAAGTTGGAGATGCCTATTATTTTAACACCAACATGGAAAGCGCTTATAAATGGTATGATATTTTAATTTCTGATTATTTAGATGAAGTTGACCCAGAATACATTTTCAGATTTGCACATACCTTACAGGGTAAAGGGGAGCATAAACAAGCAAAAAAATGGATGAAAACATTTGCTAAATGCACAAATGATAAAGATACTAGAACAATAAACTATGCCCAAAACGATATTTCAATTGAAGATGTGCTAGGTTTAGAGCCACAATTTACATTAAATAACTTATCGATAAATAGTGAGAATTCAGATTTTGGACCTATGTTTTTTGGTGAGCGTTTGGTGTACTCTTCAGCAATTGATACGTCATACTTTCATAAAAAAAGGTATAATTGGAACAAACAACCATTTTTAAATTTTCAAATAGGAAGAATTAGTGCTACAGATGCAGATGTTGAATTTTTGAAAACTTTTTCAAATAAAATCAACACTAGGTACCATGAGGCGACATTAGCTTTTTCCCCAGACGAAAAGCGAGTATATTTTACACGAAATAACTACAACGGAAAATTAAAAAGAGATGAGGAGGGTGTAAATCACCTGAAATTATATAGTGCAGATTTAATAGTGAATTCAAATGAAAATGTAGAATGGCAAAATATTAAAGAATTACCATTTAATAGCAACGATTATTCTGTTGGACACCCCACCGTAAGTAAAGATGGAACGCAATTGTATTTCACATCGGATATGCCAGGGTCTATTGGTGCAACAGATATATATGTTGTAAATATTTTAGATGATTACCAGTATTCACAACCACAAAATTTAGGACCAAATGTAAATACTGCTGGGCGTGAAATGTTTCCTTATATAACCAATAAGAAGCTTTATTTTGCTTCAGATGGGCATTTAGGATTTGGTGGGTTGGATGTTTTTGAAGTAAATAATGAAGCAGGTTTTAAAAACCCCGTAAATCTTGGTGCGCCATTAAACAGTAAATTAGATGATTTTGCTTATATCGTAAATGAGGACACTAACCTAGGTTTTGTATGCTCTAATAGAGCAGGTGGTAAGGGTGATGACGATATCTATTCCTTTGATAGAAATCCCACCGTAAATAGAATAAATGAAGATGATTGTAAGCCATTAGTAAAGGGTTATGTCTCAAACAGCACAACCGGAGAGCGTATAGCAAATGCGACTGTTGTATTATTTGAAGAAAATGGAAAAGCTTTAGAGGAAACCCAAACAAACTTAAATGGTAATTATGCTTTTAAATACGATTTAAATTGCAATATGCGTTATGATGTAAAAGTTAATAAAGTTGGTTATAAACCTAATGAAAAACCATTTATAACTTCTAAAGATGGAACAGAAACTATTGTGCCCCTTGGCTTAAAAATTATTGATGAGGGTATATTTGACGATAGGGGTTTAGTTAAAATTAAAATTGGAATTATTTATTTTGATTTAGATAAATCTTTCATTAGGAATGATGCATCAATAGAGCTTAATAAAGTTGTACTGATGATGAGTCAATACCCAAATATGGTTATTAATATAGAATCGCATACAGATTCTCGCTCACCAGACGATTATAATTTAAAATTATCAGACAGAAGAGCAAAAGAAGCTAGGGATTATATCATTTCGCAAGGTATAAAAGCAGAAAGGATTTTAAGTGCTATAGGTTATGGTGAAACACAAACAGTTAATAAGTGTAAAAATGGAGTGCCATGTTCAGAAGCACAACATCAGTTAAATAGACGATCTGAGTTTGTAATTGTGAAAATGTAAAATCAGTTTGTAATTATAATATTTCATTAGTCATTTGTGTCCACTAAAAGTTAAACAAATTTCTTTGAAATTATTGTAAGTCTGTATTTTAAGTTTCATTTTGAAGCGTGATGATTTGTAATGAATATTATATTTGTAATTTAAAATCACGAAAATGAATCAAGGCAAATATGTGTTTTCTCAATTGGTTAAATTTCTTCCACAAGGAGTTTTTGATAGAATAACAGAATCATCAAGGAAACAAATTCGTTAAGCATTTTACTTGTTGGAATCAATTAATATATATGATTTTTGGACAACTTTCTGCCAGAGAAAGTTTGAGAGATTTGATAACTACCATATAGGCTCGTCAATCAAAATCGTGTCATTTGGGATTTGGAAAAAGTATAACTCGCAGTAACTTATCAAAGGCAAATGAAAAACGTAACCTTAAAATATTTGAAGAGTTTGCTAATCATTTAATTGGCATTGCACAATTGAAAAGCCGTAAAGATATTTTTGATGTAAAAGGCAATATTTATGCTTTTGATTCTTTAACAGTTGATCTTTGTTTAAGTGTGTTTTGTTGGGTTCATTTTCGTAAAACCAAAGCAGGTATAAAGTTACATACGCTTTTTGATGTTAACACTCAAACCCCAGTATTCATCCATATCACAAAGGCAAACTTACACGATGTAAACACAATGGATGTTATCGATTATGATCCATTAGCTTATTATGTTTTTGATAGAGCTTATCTATATTATAAGCATTTTTATCGAATTACAAAAGCGAAAGCTTATTTTGTAGTTAGAGCAAAATCTAATATTAAATTCAATAGAACGTGTTCAAATACGTTAGATAAAACTTAAGGAATTAAATATGACCAAATTGGAAAAATATTATTGTTGTTTAACAAACAACTTTGATTTGTCAGCAAGCGATATTGCATTATTTTACAAACAAAAATGGCAAGTGGAATTGTTCTTTAAATGAAAAAAAACACTTAAAAGTAAAAACTCTTTGAAGCAGAACAGAAAATACTGTTCGCAAACAAATCAAAACCATTGCAAGGGATGTGTGATTTTTAAGATTTCGTTTTTTTATTTTATGGAATTAGTAGAACACCCAACATTAGCAGATAGCATATGTAAATATGCGTTTACGCAAGATAAAGCCTAAGTTTTCAAATAAATCAATGCGCTATTGGATTGGTCACCATTAATCAAAGTATTAAAGACCCACTATACTATAGGTAAAAGCGCTACAGGTAAACCTAATTCTGCACACAAGATGAACATCAACTTAACAGAAGGTCTGAATTTATAATAGTTAAAATGTAACTTTTATATAAAATGAAAATTCTATTTCATGAGGATTGAGGTTAACTAATAGCTGAGTTTTATTTAAAGCTCTATTTAATATATAGAAAAGCGAGCATTTTATGCTCGCTTTTTATTTTATAACCTTGTAGATTTTATCTAATAGAATTTTTTGGTCAAAAGGTTTGGTTATTACATCATTTACACCCGCTTTTTTAAAGCTTTTAATGTCTTCTTTAAACCCTTGTGTGGATAATACAATAATCGGTATTTTCTTATAATCTTTCGATAGGTTTCTTACGGTTGTTGTTAGCTCTATTGCTGAGAAATCCTGCATAGTATTCGCCATTAATATTAAGTCGACGTTTTTGTTTATAATATTTGATGCTAATTCTTCACCTTTAGAAATGATATTAATATAAAAATTTCCGGTTAAGGCCAATAATTTTAAAATAGTAAGTTGTATTAACTCTGAATCTTCAGCCAATAAAATATTATATTTTTTGTTTGAATTGGGTAATTGGTCATGTAATAGTTCTTTTTTTAAATTTTGGTTATAATCTGAAAGTTTAAGGTTTAGGTTGCATATAAACTTGGAGCCTTTATTAAATTCACTTTCAACTTTAATTTTACCCTGCATTTCTGTAACTAAGTGTTTTACTATAGCAAGCCCTAAGCCTATACTCTTCTCTTTTTGAATGGGAGTTTCAATTCTAGTAAAACGCTCAAAAATAGATTCTAGATATTGAGGCTCAATTCCTAGTCCTGTATCGCAAACCTCAATGCGCACGTTCGCTTTTTTAGCCCTGATGTAGTTAAGGTCAATTTTAAGAGTTATTTTGCCTTTATGTGTTTGGGTAATGGCATTGTCTAATAGGTTATTAATAATTTGTTTTAACCTATATTGGTCTCCTTTTATAAACTCAGGAAGCGTATCATCAAATCGAAAAATAAGATTAAGTCCTTTTTTAATTGCTAAAATTTTATAAGTAATTATAATATCGTTTAAAAGTTTCTTTAAATTAAAAACCTTTTCTACTAACCTTAACTTTCCAGATTCAATTTTAGAAATATCCAAAATATCATCAATCCTATTTTTTAAATCTTTATTAGCAGATTGTATAATATTTAAGTAATTTTTTTGTTCCGAGTTTAAATTGCTATTAATTAAAAGATCACTAAATACTATGGATGCCGTTAACGGGTTTCTTATTTGATGACTAAAATTTGCTAAAAAATTATTCTTAAATGTTTCCTTCTCTAATAAATACTCATTTTTTAACTCTAATATTTGAGAGTTTATAACAGATTCATTTCTTGTTTGAGCAGTAAGTTGATTGTTAGTGTAAAGATGTGTTAAATCTTCAATAACTATAAAGTTTATACCATCATTTAAGGAATGGATAGTAATATCAACAATTATTTTTCTTTCTAAGTCTAAATTAATACAAAAAAATTCAAAACATTCATTTTCGATTTGAAATAAACTAGTTAGGATTTCAAAAAACGGATGTACTGTTTGTAATTGATTGCTTTCTTGTAATGGTATAATAGAATTATCAGTTTCTAAAACACATCCAGAATCGTCGGCCAATATGAATTGAAAGTTGTTGGTGTGATATTTTTTTTTGTAAGCTTCTAGCATTAATTTAAAATTAACTCTTTTGCTAATTTAGAGAAAAGAGTTTCAACTTTACTACCAGTTTTGGCACTTACGAAGAGGTCTACAAAATGTTGGAAAGTGTCGCTATATTTTGTTAAATATGCCTTATTTACCAAGTCTGTTTTATTTCCAACGACTTTAATAGGAATACTTGGATAATTTTCTTTAAGAAAATTTAATTCTGATTCAAGGTTTTCAAATGTTGCGGGTCTTGATAGATCAAAAACATAAATAAATCCATGAGTACCTAACAAATAAGAAGATCGTGTTTTATTAATATCATCCTGTCCTTCTAAATCCCATATAATGAGAGCGATTGATTGATTATCTAACTCAACGCCTTTTTTAGATATGTGAACACCAATTGTAACTTTGTAATCCTCAGAAAATCTATTTTTAACAAAACGTCTAATTAACGAAGTCTTACCAACTCCAAAATGCCCTATTAAAACTATTTTTTTAGATAGTATCATTTTTAAAGAAATCTTCTAATTTATTAGTTAATAAAAATTTATTTTTAAGGGTATCAACTACCTTTTGTTTGTTTGTGAAATTAAGGATTTTATTTTCCAATTTATCTTTAAATATTACATTATAAGCTCCCGAAACAACAACTGCAATATAGAATGATGAAAAATTTTGGAGATGAATATGGTAGAGGTCATACTCTATATATTGTAGATTTTGGCTCTCTTTTGTAAAAGCATCTTCAACAAAACTTTTTATAGCAGTTAGCATTCCAGCTACCATATCCTCATCTGCCATTTTGTTTTTTGAAAATTCTGCTAATACAAGTCCAGATCCTTTTTCTATTATAATAACTTGCTCTATTTTAGTGTTGGTTTGTTCTTGAATTAATAAATCTGATTTATTCAAGCCAGATGCTTTTGTTTTTGCCTTTCTGAACAAACGGTTAAAGGAAAATGTATTATTTACTTGATTATTTATTTTTTCCGAAAGTAATTTCATCTCATGTTGAACGTAACGCTTAACCATTTTTCCTAAGATTGGAAAAAGAGCCTCAACTACTGCATCCTTCGAGTTTTTGATTTCATTTTTTAAAGCTTCCGTGATAGATGGCCCAAGATTATTAGGGATTTCTTTTAAAAATTCTTTAAGCTTCTCGTCAATAATTGGATTTACTTTAGAAGATAGATGCTTTTTTTCATTAACTGTACTTTCAAGGGATTTAATTTTTTTTTCAATAGATGAAGCAAATTCCCGCTCATCGGTAAGCAGAATATCTTTAATAATATTTAATTTTTCATCTTGATTCATTTAAAGGCACATAATTATTCACCGATTTTTTCTCCTAGTTTAATAAAAAGATCACTTAATAATTTTCGATTAACTTTTTTACCGTCAAGATTATTTACTTTATCGTTAATAGAGTTTTCAAGATCAGAAACTCTGATATTTATATCTGTACTGAGTGTATCAATATTTTGTAAAAGTTCCGATTCTACAGAACTAATTAAGTTTTGTAGTTGTTCTTTTTTAGCTAAAATATCTTCTTTTAAAGCTTCAAATTCTAAATTATAAGCTTGGATATCTTCACCAAAAATAAGTTCTTTAATGGCATCAATTTTTGAAGTGGTATCTTGAGGTTTGCCGTTTACATGTTCCTTGGTTAATTCTTTAGTTTGTTCTTTCATTGTCAGGAGGTTTGCTGTTAATTAATACAAAAATAGAATAAAAAGCGATTATAATGAGGAATTTAAATTAATTGACTTAATTCGTCACAATTTTAAGCCTAAATAGATATTGTAAACATACCTATTTATAAGTTAAATGTGGTTGTGTTTATATTAAATAATTAATTGTAGTTTTTTAATTAACGTATATTATGCTTTTTTATCCTAAGATTGCTAGGTTAAGTTAAAAATCTCTGAGCATGCGTATTACGAAAAACTAAATTTCTAAAAAAAATTATGTCTTTAAAATTTGAAATAACATCGATAGTGCAAAATTATTACATCTATTTCAAAACTAAAATAAAAATTTTAATCTTTTACGATAGTATAACCACGATAGCAACCTGCACTTTTTATATATTTAAAGCACCTTACTATTTGAGCGCAATAAACAATAAATTAACAGCTTTGGCTCTACGGGAAATAAATTAAGAAACAATCCCTATTGTATTTTTTTCTATTTTATATAAACATAGCGTTTTACTAAAAAGTGTTTTAAACTCCAATTCAAATATTATTAAAAAATCAATGTGCTGCACTTACGGGTTGAACTCAGCCAATTTAGGAACCCAAAAAAATTTGATATAAAATTTAAATGTAAAAACCACCTATAAGGTGGTTTTTGTAATGTATTGAATAAAGAACTAATTTAAATTAGTGCTCAACAGCAGTCTTTAATTTGTCAGTTTGCTTCTTAATTGCATTAGCAGTTTTATCAGAAGCAGTATTTACGGATTCTTTAGCGTTATCAACTGCTTCTCCTGCTTTATTAGCAGCGTTGTCAATTGCATTTCCAGTAGCGTCTACGGCAGAATTAACAGCGTCACCTGCTTTATCAATTGCATTTCCAGTAGCATCTACTGCAGAATCAACAGCGTTTCCTGTAGCATCAGCAGCATTTTCAATAGCGTTACCAGTTGCATCGGCAGCATTTTCCATAGCATTACCAGTTGCATCAGCAGCATTTTCCATAGCTTCTTCTATAGATTCTCCTTTTTTTGTATCTCTACAAGATGTGAAACTTAAACTTAAAGCTAATAATAAGATTGAACTTAATAATAAATTTTTCATTGGTTTTAATTTTAATGATGTTTACATTATTGTACGTCAAATTTAACGCCTTTTTTATTAATATTAAGAATTTTATAAAAAGTCTTAACTAAAAACACACTATATACGTAGGTAATCGATTATTTGGACCACAGCGCCTTTGTTTTTTACAATGTAAGTGCTATTTTTTTTTCCGCAGATCAATCTTTTTTGAGTGTTGCTTATTAATTCGCTCAAAATGTTATCAAAACTTAATTGGTTAGAAATAGAAAACATACCGCCATTATTAATAAGTGCTTTAGCCTCTGGAAATTTGTTGTGGTTATTTCCAATAATTATAGGGATTCCAAACACAGCAGGTTCTAATGTATTGTGCAAACCTGTATCTCCAAGAGCACCCCCAACATAGGCCATGTCTGCATAACTATAAATTTTTGAAAGGATACCTATAGTATCAATTATAAAAACCTTGGATTCTAATAAATCCACATTATTTTTTTTTGAAAATAATACAGATTTCGAAGAAATTTTATCTTGCATGTGTTTTATTCTATTAGACTTTATATCATGTGGAGCAATAATGAATTTTACATTTTTTGAAGCCTCAGAATTTATAAAATTCACAAGTAGTGTTTCGTCTTCTGGCCACGTACTACCTGCTACAACGCAAAGTTGATTATTTTTAAATGTGTCAACAAAGCTTAACGTATTATCAATTCCTAGTTGACTGCAAACTCTATCAAATCTAGTGTCTCCGCTTATAGTTACGGCATTGTAGTCGATTGATTTAAGTAATGCTTTAGAGGTTTCGTTTTGAGTAAAAATATGTTCAAAAGCAAATAAGGCTTTTCTAAAAGGTGTGCCGTAAATTTTAAAGTACAGTTGGTTTTTTCTAAATACTGCGGAAATTAATATTGCGCGATGTGCTCTACGCTTTAATTCATTTAGAAAATTAGGCCAAATATCATACTTAACAAAAATGGTAAGCTCGGGGTTGACAATATTCAAAAATGCTTTGGCATTGGCTTTTGTGTCTAAAGGAAGGTAGATGACCACATCTGCGATTGGTGAATTTTTTCGAACCTCATAACCAGAGGGGGAAAAAAAACTAAGGACTATTTTGTAGTCTCTATAATGTTTTCTTAATTGAGAAAAAACAGGGAGCCCTTGTTCATATTCGCCCAATGAGGCACAATGAAACCAGAGTGTTTTGTCATTATTGATCAAAGCACTTTTTAAAATTTCGAATGTATTTTTTCTGCCAATTACGCCACTTTTAAGTTTGTTGTTAAAAATGGCTCCATATTTTAAAACAAAACCAGCCAGAAAAATCCCTATGTTATAAAAAAAATACAATATTCCTTATTTATATGCTAAAATACATTTCTTTGAAATAAATTCATGGTTAGCACTAATCATTTTTGTAATTTTGTAGTATGCTAGTTTACAGTGATTATGCATAAAATTAGTCTATGTTTAATCAAAAGTTCCTAAAGACTAAAACTTTCTATAGATGAAAAAAATCCAAATGGTAGACCTAAAAGGTCAGTATACAGGTATAAAAGATGTCGTTAATACTTCAATTCAAGAAGTTCTTGAAACCACAAGCTTTATAAATGGACCAAAAGTACATGACTTTCAAAAAAATTTAGAGCAATACTTGGGTGTAAAACACGTTATCCCTTGTGCTAACGGTACTGATGCTTTGCAAATAGCGATGATGGGTTTAGGTTTAAAACCAGGGGATGAGGTTATTACTGCCGATTTTACATTTGCTGCAACAGTCGAGGTTATAGCTTTACTGCAATTAAAACCAGTTTTAGTGGATGTTAATCCAGATGATTTTAATATTAATATTGAAGCCATTAAAAAAGCGATTACTCCTAAAACAAAAGCGATTGTACCTGTTCATTTATTCGGTCAGTGTGCCAATATGGAAGCTATTATGGCACTTGCGGAAGCACATAATTTATTTGTTATTGAAGATAATGCGCAAGCTATTGGTACAACTTACACTTATAGTAATGGTAATAAAGTAAAGGCTGGAACTATTGGACATGCTGGAGCTACTTCATTTTTTCCATCAAAAAACTTGGGTTGTTACGGTGATGGTGGTGCCATATTTACAAATAATGACGATTTAGCACATACCATTAGAGGCATAGTAAACCATGGCATGTATGAGCGTTATCATCATGATGTTGTTGGTGTTAATTCCAGATTAGATAGTATTCAAGCAGCAGTTTTAGATGCGAAATTACCTCATTTAGACACTTATAATAAGGCTCGGCAAAATGCTGCAAGAGAATACAATGCGGCGTTTAAAAATAATGATAATATAATAACACCGAGAACCGTGAATGGTTGCAATGGTATTTGTGATGCTTGTGATTGTCATGTTTTTCATCAGTATACAATTAGATTAAAAGGTATTAATAGAGATGCTTTAGTAAAGCACCTAAACGATAGTGGAATCCCTTGTGGTGTGTATTATCCAATCCCTCTTCATAAACAAAAAGCGTATTTGGATGAAAGGTATATCGAATCGGATTTTGCAGTAACCAATCAATTGGTGAAGGATGTTATTTCTTTACCAATGCATACTGAGTTAGACGACGAACAAATTAAATATATAATATCAACAATTATAAAATTTATAAATGGATAAAATATTAGTAACAGGCGGTTTAGGGTTTATTGGGTCGCATACGGTTGTAGAATTGCAACATGAAGGGTACGAAGTGGTTATTATTGACGACTTGTCTAACTCCTCTGAAAAGGTTTTAGATGGCATTACTGCCATTACTGGGAAAACACCTCTTTTTGAAAAACTAGATTTAAAAGATAAACATGGAGTTGAAGCATTTTTTGCTAAACATAATGATATAAAAGGTGTAATTCATTTTGCAGCAAGTAAAGCTGTGGGAGAAAGTGTTAAAGAGCCTTTGTTGTATTATGAAAACAATATATCAACTTTAGTTTATATTCTTAAAGAATTAAAGAAACTACCTTCCGCGGCATTTATTTTTAGTTCATCTTGTACGGTTTACGGGCAAGCCGATGAATTGCCAATTACAGAAAATGCACCTGTAAAAATTGCGGAGTCGCCTTATGGGAATACGAAACAAATAGGTGAAGAAATTATTTATGATACGTGTAAAGTTGTACCTTCATTAAAAGCCATTGCGTTGCGATATTTCAATCCAATAGGTGCACATGATTCTGTTGAAATTGGAGAATTACCAATAGGCGTTCCTCAAAATTTAGTGCCATTTATTACACAAACTGCTATTGGTCTACGTGAGCAATTATCAGTTTTTGGAGAGGATTATCCAACACCAGATGGAACGTGTATACGAGATTATATCCATGTCGTAGATTTAGCAAAAGCACATGTTATTGCCTTAGGAAGATTATTAAAGGGAAAAAACAAATCGAATTATGAGACGTTTAATCTTGGTACAGGAAAAGGAAGTTCTGTGTTAGAAGTCGTTAAATCTTTTGAAAAAGTCTCTGGAAAAAAATTGAATTATAAGATTGTAGACAGACGTGAGGGCGATATTATATCTGCTTATGCAGATACTAATAAAGCTAATGATGAACTAGGATGGAAAACGAAATTATCACTAGATGATGCGATGCGTTCTGCTTGGAAATGGGAGCAAAAAGTAAGAGCAAAATAATAAGGATAGTTAATTCTTATTTATAATTTAAACAGATTAAAAGAGGGATGATTCTTAAAAATCATCCCTCTTTTACTTGTCAAAATGCATAGCGTTGTGGGCCGCCGCGTCTAATTTCTTCACTACAATGTATTTCATATTTCTTGAAATTTTCTCTAAAGGCATTCGTTAATTTAAAGGCTGTTGTGTAGTATGCATGGTCATCATTCCAAGTAGCTCTGGGGCTTAATACACTTGTTGGCACGCCTGGACAGCTTCTAGGTTGTGCAACACCAAATACAGAATGAATATGGTAATCATTATAATTATACAACCCCAAATCACCATTTAAAACCGCATGAATCATAGCGCGTGTATATTTCAATTTCATTCTAGTTCCAATACCGTAAGGGCCACCTGTCCAACCTGTGTTTACTAACCAAACATTTACACCGGCATCAATCATTTTTTGACTCAACATTTCAGCATATTTAGCAGGATGTAAAGGCATAAAAGGCGCTCCAAAACATGCCGAAAATGACGGTACAGGCTCCTTAACTCCAGCCTCCGTTCCTGCCACTTTTGCTGTATAACCAGATATAAAGTGATACGCAGCTTGACTAGGCGTCAGTTTTGAAATTGGAGGAATAACACCAAAAGCATCAGCCGTTAAAAAAAATATATTGCTAGGGTTTTTTCCTATGGAGGGTTTTTGGATATTTTCAATATGATGAATGGGGTAGCTTACACGTGTGTTTTGAGTAATCGATGTGTTTGTGAAATCCACATCACCTTTTTCATTTAAAATAACGTTTTCAAGAATCGCTCCTTTTTTAATAGCATCATAGATTTCAGGCTCATTATCTCTAGACAAATTAATGACTTTGGCATAACAACCGCCTTCAAAGTTAAATACAGTATTTTCATTAGTCCAGCCATGTTCATCATCACCAATTAAACTCCTATTTGGGTCTGTAGATAGTGTTGTTTTCCCTGTTCCAGATAAACCAAAGAAAATAGCCGTGTCGCCATCAACACCAACATTAGCACTACAATGCATCGGCAATGTGTTTTTAAAAACTGGAAGGATAAAATTTAAAGCAGAAAAAATACCTTTTTTAATTTCGCCGGTATAACCCGTTCCGCCTATTAATGCTATTTTTTTTGTAAAATTTAAGATGGCAAAATTATGCTGGCGTGTACCATCTTCATCGGCGACAGCCATAAAACCTGGTGCGTTTATAATCGTCCATTCCGGATTAAAGCTTTCTAATTCAGTTTCAGTTGGGCGTAAAAACATATTATAGGCAAACTGATTACTCCACGGATATTCATTAATAACACGAATATTCAGTTTGTAATTTTTGTCAGCACAGGCATAACTATCTCTAACAAAAAGTTCCCTTCCAGATAAATAGTTTACAACTTTATCATATAATTTATCGAATTTTTCAATTTCAAAAGGAATATTAATATGGCCCCACCAAACACGGTCTTTTGTAACGTCATCCTTAACAATAAATCTGTCTTTTGGAGAACGTCCTGTAAACTCACCTGTATTTACTGCCAAAGCCCCTGAAGCTACTTCAACTCCAAGTCCTTTTGATATTGAAATATCATGAAGTTCATCTGGCGATAATTGATAATTTACTTTGGTGTTTTTAATACCGTATTTATCTAACGAAATCGTTCTAATAACCCGACCTTTATTTTCCATAAGCGACATTGAAATTATTTATAATGCAAAATAAATATAAACTATTTAAATTTTCCGTAATTTAAATCCTTTTTTTAGATGGAATATTTAAAAAAGCGACAAACATAAAGCACCAGCTTAACAGTAGTAATAAGCCTCCTATTGGTGTAACAAAACCAATCAATTTAAAATTGAAAATTGATAACATGTTGGTAGCCAAGCCATAAATAGAACCCGAAAAAAGTAAAAGTCCAAATACTATTAAGTAAAAAATTATTTTTTTAGTTTTTTGTTTAATTAAAGCTGTATTTCCTATAAATAATAGTAAAAGCGCATGATACATTTGGTAGCGTACACCTGTTTCAAAAGTTTGTTGAGATTCAAAAGGGATCAATTCCTTTAGCGCATGTGCACCAAAAGCACCTAAAATAATACTTAAAACCCCTAATATTGATGCGGTAATTAAAATTGTCTTATTCATTTTTATAGGTTATTCTCAGTAAATACGCTTATTTTTTATTAATTTCTTAGAATTAAATGTGTTTTGAATATTTTACTAGGTATTACAAAAGTACTCAACAAAAAACAATATGCGAAGGATTTTAATCTTAGGATCTGGAAAATATGCTTCCTATTTAATAAAAAATTTATTAGATAAACTTTCTTCTGAGAATTTATTAATAAATATCAACGATTTAAATAAGGAGCATGCCAAAACTTAAAAGCAAATCATAAAAATGCTAAAGCTATCGTATTAAATGTTCTCGATACGCCTTCAAGAACCAAAATGTTTAAAAAAGCAGATATTGTTATATCCATGCTTCCTGCTCGCTTTCATGTTCAAATCGCTAAAAACTGTATTACTTGTAAAAACACATAATTACATAATCGTAATGTACCATAAATTAGGTTATCAATTATATGCTGAAAATATCAAATAGATGCTAACATGTTGGTTCTTGGCGAAAATTAAAGGCATACCGCTATGGCAAAAACCGTTTGTCCTCCTTTTTCTATAGTTACACTTTCTATTTTAAACGGTAAAATAGAAACCCTTGGTGTTCAAATTCCTATCACCAAAGAAGTCTATCAACCTATATTCAAGGGGCTTGAAAACTGCGGTGTCACTTTTCAAGAAAAAGAAGTGGCTTATTTAGGCTACAATCCTTTAAAAATTTAGAATTTGGGCGTTACCCGAAAAGGGTCGGGCTTTCCGTTACAAGTCCGCGCTCCCAAAAGGTCGCTGTGGGCTTTCCACTGCAATCCCTAACGCAGGTAGATATGTAAATAAAATTCATGTAATAAGTTAAACATTAAATTGATAACATGCTTATACCTATAACAGGTCGATAAATGGAAATTGCCTTTTTATATAATTGAATACGAATGGTGAATTCAATTGAGAATATAGCAGCGTTTATTAAACTTAAAGTAAAACTTAATATTATCTATATTTTTAAAAAATACATCAAAAAACACTCGTTTTTACCTGTTTTTAGTTAATTTTTATATAAAAATAGCCATTTTACTTGTATTTCTAGTTTTTTAGGTTATGTTATACTACTGTGCAATGTTTTAAATACTAAAAATAATATATGAGGCAATTAAAAATCACCAAACAAGTTACCAACCGAGAATCTAAATCCCTAGACAAATACCTTCAAGATATAAGTAAAATCCCATTAATTACCGCCGAAGAAGAGGTGGAACTGGCACAACGTATAAAACATGGTGACCAAAAAGCTTTAGACACACTTACAACTTCTAATTTAAGATTTGTAGTTTCAGTTGCAAAACAATATCAAAATCAAGGTTTAAAATTACCCGATTTAATTAACGAAGGTAATGCTGGATTAGTAAAAGCAGCAAAACGTTTTGATGAAACTAGAGGGTTCAAATTTATATCCTACGCCGTTTGGTGGATACGTCAATCTATTTTATCGGCTCTGGCACAACAATCTAGAATAGTAAGGTTGCCATTAAATAAAATTGGTTCCATTAGTAAAATTAACAAAGCCTATTCCTATCTAGAACAAGCACACGAGCGACCACCAAGCGCCCAGGAAATCGCAAAAAATTTAGATTTAACTGTTAGTGACGTTAAGCAATCCATGAGGATTTCTGGTAAACATGTATCTATGGATGCGCCTTTTAAAGAAGGAGAAACTTCAAATTTATATGATGTAGTTCAAGGGCAAGAATCACCTAGGCCAGATGCCAATTTAATGAAAGACTCTTTAAACTTAGAGGTTAACCGCGTTTTAGAAACTTTATCTGAAAAGGAGGCTGAAGTTATCCGCCATTATTTCGGTATAAGTGTAAAAACACCTAAAAGCCTCCAAGAAATTGGAGATGCTTTTGGTTTAACAAGGGAACGTGTAAGACAAATAAGAGAAAAAGGCATCCGGAAATTGCGACATACTTCAAAAAATAAAGTATTAAGAACATATTTAGGATAATCTTAAAACAAAGCGCAAAATTAATTTGGTTTTCCTAATAAAAAAACTGAAATTTGCAACCCTTTTAGGAAATCGCTTAAAACGCACTAATAAAATATATTTATGTTAAAGATAATAGTTAAAGATGGTGAAAACATCGAGAGAGCGTTAAAACGCTACAAAAGAAAGCACAGAAATATTAAAGTAATGCAGAACTTAAGAGAAGGACAGTTTTTTACAAAACCATCTGTAAAAAGACGTCGTGAAGTTCAAAAAGCTGCATATATCCAAAACTTAAGAGATCAAGAGGATATTTAGTCTTCAATTGCCTTATATATAAATCCCATTTCCATACATGTAAATGGGATTTTTTGGTTTGTCTGTTTTTTTAAAGATTAAAATAATAAAGCCAGAAAGATTTGATAAGAAAAAGCCGAAGCATATACGCTTCGGCTTTTTCTTATAATATTATGTCTTCTAATGTTTAACGACAATACGCTTTGTTATTTTGGTCGTAGCATTTGCCAATTGCAATATGTAAATACCGTTACTTAGGTTGCTAACATTTACTATTGTATTATCTGTTTCTTCATTTAATACAAGCACACCAAGCGTGCTAAATATTTTTATGGATTGAATACCTTTTCCTTGGATATGCAATGTTCTATCAGCTGGGTTTGGATAAATATTTATGTCTTCAATCATTTCATTAGCATCAACACCTAAGTTGGATTTGTTCCCTGCTGTTTTTGAAAACATAGAATTTGTAGTTAAAATAATTTTATCCATATTCCACTGCCAATTATTAGAGCCTGAAGCCACAATTCTTACAGCATGAGTTCCCGAAGTTAATGCAACAGTATTTGAGGCGTTCAAGGTTTGGTAATTCCCCCAAGAGCCATTGTTGGGTACATTATCTGTGCTAATTAATGTACCATCTGCATAAATGGAAACTTTCGCATTATTCATTGGGGTTGAAATTTGATAAGAAATACTGTATACACCAGATTGTGTAACGTTTAAACTGTAATCGGCATAATCTTGTGTATTCACATAATTTACTGATGATGGTGTTTTATTCATTCCTAAAGGGACTAGTCCATCATTAAAAGAGCCTCCTGTGGACGAGAAAGATTCTGCTTCAATGGTTAATGTATTGCCAGAATTAGGTGGGCTACCAACTGTTACCGAGCTTGTTGCAGTATAATTGCCATCGGTCGATTTTGCAGTAATTGTTGTAGTCCCTTCTGCATTAGCTGTTACAACACCACTTTGATTAACAGTGGCAACTGATGAGTTGCTGGAGGTAAACGTCATTGTTTTTGTTGTAGCGTTAAATGGAGTAACTGTTGCTGTAATATTTCCTTGCGTACCAACATTTAATGATAGTGTTGTTGGTGTAACGTTAATACCCGTTGCACCAACTGTTGATGATGAAGCCACTGGCTTGTATACGCGAACCCAATCTACTTTCATTTGGTTTTTTGCTGAGTTATTTAAATCACTATAGTCTGGTGTTGAACCAAGTAACCACCTTTGCGATTCCATATTGATTATGATATCCATGGCTTTAGTAAATCCTCTAGCTTCAGTTGTTACACCATTTCCATCAGTATCTCCATTATCACCACCCTGAAACCAAGCAGGGTCAATAACATTATAACCATTTGAAGCATTAGAAGCAGCTTGAAGAGTATTAAAATTATAAGAACTTGAAGTGGCATGAGTAGTAACCGCTGTATATCCAGCGCCATTATTCGTAGGTAAATTGTATCCATTTACAACCCAGTTCATAGAATTAAAATAAGTATACTGCCAAGTACCATTATATTTTGTTGCGATAGCATTATAATACATAACTCTTACCAATTCTCCATCAATAAAGTATTCAAAGTGTTTTGGGCCAATCCAATTAACACCCATACGCATATAGCGTCGGTTTCCGCCATTATAGCACCAATCCCCCCAGCCATAGCTTTCAGATACTCTATTGTCAGGGTACCATGAGTTCGTGTCTCTTGGTTGGTAATCAGTAAAGGGTTCACGCACAAATGAATGGTGGCTAATATGTGTAAGGTGCTTATAATCAGTAACACCACCATAATTTTCAAGAATGTCTATTTCCTCTGTATCATCTGGACTTAGAAGCCAAAAACAAGAGGCTAAAGATATGTTAGCAACGCTGACCGCAGACTCAACATATACTGGATAAAGCACTTTATTGTTAGATGTAACACAGCCAGATGCAACACCATAGGTACCTCCTTTACGATCTTCTGAGGTGTATCCTACGTTGATGACTAAGTTACTACCGTCAACTTTTACATTATTAGTCTTCCAATATGTATACCCTGGCCCGTCCCAAGTATTATGATAAAAATTATACCATTTACCATTACCAAAATCTACTTTACTAGTATTGGCATTAAAATTATAATTGAAATCGTCGGAAACATTTGTTTGGAGTTGCCAGGTTTTACCAGCCCCAGCGTTTGCAGGTATTGCTATGCCAGACCAGTCTTGTGCTAGCATTACAGTGCTTATAAAAAGTAGTGTAATCTGTAATAAATTTTTTTTGCTCATTTTAAATGTGTTAGGTTTTTAAATCTGTTTTTTTGGTTAAAAATGTTAAATTAGTATATAATTATGTTAATATAGAATACAAATTAAACTCTTTTATATTTGTATACTGAAAATAAAAAGAAGAGGAAAGACTATAGTAATGTTTTATTTTTATAAAGTCAATTTCAATAAGGCTTTAACAGATTAGGAAGTACTTATAAGCGCAACAAAAAAGTACAATTATTTTTTAAAAAAACTTGCACTTTGTCGAGTGTTAAAAATAAGTAGATTACTTTAATTTTTAGCTTAAGCAATAGAAGTATATTTTGAAAGGTGAAGTAAAATAAATTTAAAAATATAGTAGAAATTTTTATTATATAATTTATAGGGCAATAATCAGAATGCAAAAAAAAGGAATGAATACTAATAAGTCTACATTTTATAAGTTTGATAAAAAAAATAATTAAGCTTAATAGATAATTAAAGCAAAGTTAGAGCACCGTTAAATTCTTTAAAATAAAGGGTATGTATTTAAGTTTATAATCTTTCAATATTATTGTTAGGTTTCTAAAATTCATGTTTTTATTATTCCAAAAGTAATTTTAATGCACAGCAATAGTAACCACTAAGCCTTCATTAGCACGAATATTAAAAACAGTTTCATCATCAAAAATGAGGTATTGCCCTTTTATCCCGACTAATTTCCCGGAATATTGGTGTTCCTTTTTAATATTTAAACTTTTAGGTTTTTCGGGGTATTTGGATACTGGAAAATGTAAATGAGTCTCCATGTTACTTTCAATAAAATAGTCTAAAGCTTCATCTGGAATATACTGTTTTAATCGTGCTCGCCATTCTACTAAACTTTCGTCTTCAATATCGTTTTTAAGCATTTTTCGCCAATTCGTTTTATCGGCAACATGGTTTTTTAAAGCCACCTCAGTAATACCTGCTAGATAACGGTTAGGTGTTTCTACAATTTCTATAGCTTCATGTGCGCCTTGGTCTATCCAACGGGTTGGAACTTGGTTTTTTCTTGTTACACCAACCTTTACATTACTAGAATTAGCTAAATAAACAATATGTGGTTGTAATTGCGCTTTTTGCTCATAGTCTAAATCGCGATCTTCTTTACCCAAATGTGCCGTGCTTAATTCTGGACGCATAATCCAATCCCCGGCTTTAGCTGTATTGAAAAAACATTGTTTATCAAAACCTTGCCTAAAAATAGGCTTGTCCATACCGCAATTTAAACATTTGTATTTTACAAATTGAATGGCGATTTCTTTATCCAATAATTGATTCATATTTAAAAAATCATTTTCAAATACTAAGTAGTATTGAATAGGACTTTCAAACTCCGTTTTCATTTTTGTTAAAACACCTTGGTAGGTCATAAAAAAAAGTATTATTTTTAAAAAAATAAAGATAGAATAAATATGCCAATTCCCTTAGTTAATTCTATTGCTTCATGGTTTTTGAAAAAGCGATTTCATCAAATTGAATTGTTTTTGAAATATCCTAATGAGGTACAAAATGAACTCCTTTTAACGTTAATTGATTTTGCGAAATATACTGAGGTTGGTAAACAATACGATTTTGCTTCAATTAAAAACTACAAAACGTTTGCAGAACGAATGCCTATAAAAAATTATGAAGGCTGGCAAGATACTATTGAACGTTCTAGAAGCGGCGAAAATAATATATTCTGGCCTACGCCAATTAGGTGGTTTGCAAAATCAAGCGGAACAACAAGTGCAAAAAGTAAATTTATTCCTGTTAGCGAAGAGTCTTTAGAGGATTGCCATTATGCTGCAAGTAAAGATCTATTATGTATGTATTTGAACAATAACGAAGATTCGCAGTTGTTTACGGGTAAAAGTTTACGATTAGGTGGCAGCAAAGAGTTATATAAAGAAAACGGAACTGCTTTTGGAGATTTATCGGCTATTTTAATTGATAATATGCCGTTTTGGGCAGAATATAGTAGCACACCAAGTAGCAAAGTATCGCTTATGAATGATTGGGAACATAAAATGCAGGCGATAGTAAATGAAACTATTAATGAAAATGTTACAAGTTTGGCTGGTGTACCATCTTGGATGTTAGTGCTCCTAAACAATGTTCTGGACACTACTGGTAAGCAAAATTTACATGATATTTGGCCCAACTTAGAGGTTTACTTTCATGGTGGTGTTAGTTTTACACCTTATAAAGACCAATATAAAAAATTACTTCCGGAAAAGGACTTTAGGTATTATGAGACCTACAATGCTTCTGAAGGATTTTTTGCTATTCAGGATCAAAATAATTCATCTGAATTGCTACTTATGTTGGATTATGGTATTTTTTATGAGTTTATACCTATGGATGTGTACGCAACCTCTGATGAAAAAGCTATACCTTTAGGTGATGTTGAACTTCATAAAAATTATGCTATAATCATTACTACTAATGCGGGGTTGTGGCGTTATAAAATAGGGGATACAGTTCGGTTTACATCCTTAAGCCCATATCGAATTAAAATATCTGGTAGAACAAAACATTACATTAATGTGTTTGGCGAAGAGTTAATTATTGAAAATGCAGAACATGCTTTAAAAAAAGTATGTAAGCGTACAAAGGCAGAAATTGTTGAGTTTACTGCAGCACCAATATTTATGGAAGGCAAGAAAAAAGGTGCTCATGAATGGTTGATAGAATTTAAAACACCGCCTAATGACATCGATTATTTTTGTGAGTTGTTTGATAATGCATTGAAAGCCTTAAACTCCGATTATGAGGCAAAACGTTATAATAATATCACGCTTAACAAGCCAAAAATTAATATTGCTCGGCATCAATTATTTCATGATTGGTTAAAGCAGAATGATAAATTAGGCGGGCAACATAAAGTGCCTCGTCTTTCTAACAGCCGTAATTATTTAGATGAATTATTAAAGCTTAATACATAATGGTTTTTTTCCGAATATTATATTTATAAGAAGTTTAAACCTTTTAAAGAACTATAATCTGAAAAATTTAGATATGTAAGTTTGAGTTATGTCTGTAAAGCAAATATTTAAAACTATAGGTTTTTTATATCAGCCCAATTGTATTTCATTAAATAAGAAAAGACTTATATTACTATTCAGCTGCCTTTCTGTTTTTAAAACTCATAAATACCAAAATAATCATTCCAGCAGTTACGGATAAATCAGCTAGATTAAATATACCCGTTCTAAAAACGCCACCAAGATCAATAAATAAGAAATCGGTAACTTTTCCAAAAACTATTCTATCAAAAACATTAGCAATACCACCACCAATAATACTTGCAAAAGCGAAAAGCGACCAATTATCTAATGATTTGTCTTTGAATATGTGGCGAAGTACAAAACCTAGCACTAATATTGGTAGAATTAGCAATAAAATAATTCTTAGTGTTTCATTCAATTCACTTCCCATGCCCAAAAAAGCACCTTTGTTTTCAACATTCATCATAATAAACGCATCACCAATCAAAGGAATGCGTTCACCAGGATTTATTTCTGTTCTTAATACGATGTTTTCTCTTATAAAGACTTTCGAAATTTGATCAACAGCAATGGTTAAAATAATTACGAGTATAATATAAATAGAGCGTTTGCTTAGTCTCATTTAACTATTAATTTCAAAAGTTGCAGAAGTTGTTTCAGCGTCTCTATTAATCTTTTTTACTAAACCTTGTAACACTTTTCCTGGCCCAACTTCTGTAAATAACGTAGCGCCATCGGCAATCATTTGTTGTACAGACTGCGTCCAACGTACAGGAGCGGTTAATTGCGACATTAAATTTGTTTTAATTGCAGACTCATCAATAATAGCGTTAGCAGTTACATTTTGATAAATAGGACAATTTGGTTTGCTAAAGTTTGTGTTTTCAATAGCTGCTGCTAACTCCTCGCGAGCAGGTTCCATTAATGGCGAATGAAAAGCACCACCAACGGGCAGCACTAAAGCACGGCGCGCACCTTGTTCCTTTAAAGTTTCGCAAGCTTTATTAATGGCATCAACATCGCCAGAAATTACTAATTGCCCTGGGCAATTGTAATTTGCTGCAACGACAACACCTTCAGTCATGGCACATACTTTTTCAACAATACCGTCATCAAGACCTAAAACAGCAGCCATAGTGCTTGGTTGTAATTCGCATGCTTTTTGCATGGCAATGGCACGTTGAGAGACTAACTTTAAGCCGTCTTCAAAGTTTAAAACGCCATTAGCTACTAACGCCGATAATTCTCCTAGTGAATGTCCTGCAACCATATCTGGTTTAAAACTATCGACTAAGGTTTTTGCTAAAATTACAGAGTGTAGAAATATGGCAGGTTGCGTTACTTTAGTTTCTTTTAAAGCTTCAGCCGTACCTTCAAACATAATATCTGTAATATTAAATCCTAAAATAGCATTAGCTTGTTCAAATAAACCTTGTGCTAAAGGCGAGTTTTTGTAAAGGTCTAACCCCATTCCTGAAAACTGAGCACCTTGACCTGGAAAAATATATGCGTTCATGTTAGTTTGTTTTAGTGTGGCAAAAATAAGAATAAATCTTTATACGTAATGGTTCTGTTTTTTTAAGTTAGGATTTGTGTTAGGGATCATAGTGGAAAGCCCACAGCAATCCCGAAAGGAGGGAGCGAGGACTTGTAGCGGAAAGCCCGACCCTTGTGGTAACGCCCATATCAATACATTATAAATATCCGGTAGCCGCCTCAGCACAACGTTCGCCATCCATAGCTGCCGAAACGATACCGCCAGCATAACCACCACCTTCACCACAAGGATATAAATTAGAAATTTTTGGGTGTTGTAAATTTTGGTTTCTAGGTACGGAAACGGGTGATGAGGTTCTGGATTCTACACCTACAATATTAGCCTCCTGAGTGTAATACCCTTTCATTTTTTTTCCAAAAGCTTCAAAACCTTTTCGGAGTCTGCCACCAATAAATTTTGGTAACAATGAATGTAGTGGAGCAGATTTTAAACCTGGTTGATAAGACGTATCATTTAAACTATTTGATAAGGTGCCTTTTACAAAATCGGTTAACCTTTGAGCGGGAGCGACCTGACTTCTACCTCCAGATGTAAAGGCTAATCGTTCCAAATTTTTCTGATATTCCAAACCTTTCAAAGCTCCAAATTCTTCGTATTTATTTAAGTCGGTATCGGCATTAATTTCAACGACGATTCCGGAATTTGCATATAGATTATTTCGCTTTGAGGGCGACATACCATTAACAACAACCTCACCATTGGCAGTTGCCGCGGGTACAATAAAGCCACCAGGGCACATGCAAAATGAATATACACCACGCGCTTTAACTTGTTCCACCAAACCGTAAGAAGCTGCTGGGAGTAATGTGTGGCGTTGATTAGTGCAATGGTATTGAATGGAATCGATAATATGCTGTGGATGTTCTACCCGAACGCCCATGGCGAACGATTTTGCCTCTAAGGTTATTTGTTTTTTATCAAGTAAATAAAAAATATCCCGTGCAGAATGTCCTGTTGCGAGAATCACTTTATTGACAGCTAGCTCTTTATCGTTTTTAATTTGAATGGCTTTAATTTGATTATTTTTTATTATAAAATCTGTAACACGCGTTTCAAAATGAATGTCTCCACCATATTTTATAATAGTATCACGAATATTTTGAACTACTTTGGGAAGTTTATTTGTTCCTATATGCGGATGGGCATCAATTAAAATTTGATTGGTTGCACCATGAAATACTAGGTTTTCGAATATACGACGCACATCACCACGTTTTAAACTTCGGGTATAGAGTTTGCCATCGCTGTAGGTTCCTGCGCCACCTTCGCCAAAACAATAATTAGAATCCTCATTCACAATATGGTCTTGATTTATGGCTTTTAAATCTCTACGGCGGTCTTGTACATTTTTACCACGCTCCAAAACAATAGGTTTAAAACCAAGTTCTATACAACGTAAAGCCGCATACATACCCGCAGGGCCAAAACCAATTATGTGAACTGGTTTTGCTTTTGAAACATTTTTATAATTAAATTTATAGGCTGAGTTTTCAGGCATTGGCTCTTCGGTGTAAACCGCAACTTTATAATTGAGAATGATTTTAGGTTTCCGAGCATCGATAGATTTTCGTAGTATTTTTACGCCTGTAATATCTTTTCTATCAACATTTAACTTAATCGCAGATTTTAAAACCAAAATATCTGGTTGTGCCTCTTCTTTGAGTGAAATGCGAAGTTGTATCTCTTTTACCATGTTGCAAAATTAATGAAAAATTGATTTAGAGTCTCTTAGATTTTTTTGCAAAATAAATTAGTTTTTAATTCCATAAAAAAACCATATATACATGTAAAAAACGCATCTGTTTCCATAAATAAGGTTAATTATTATTTTCTTTGTGATATAATTAAAAGATCCATTATGTCTAAGAAAAACACATTACTCTTTTTTGCTTTATTAATAATCGCTAAACTAGCTTTTGGTCAGCCTCCAACAGCGCCAGATGGTTACAAATGGGAAGTGGTACCATCATTAACTGACGAATTTAATGATGATACTGTCGATGATTCGAAATGGTATAAGTACAACCCAAGTTGGGTAGGTAGGAGCCCAGGTCGATTTAAACCAGCTCAAGTTACCGAAAGCGGAGGTTTTCTTCGTCTTGAAAATATAAAAGTAGCAGATACAAGTGAAGTGGTATGGGTACATAATGGATTTCTTGCATCCAAACAAAAGTCGTTTGTTCCTGGTATGTATTCAGAGTGTCGGTTAAAAGCAGCAAAAGATGGTACGGTTACAGGGTTTTGGATGTCACATCCTGGTCATTCTGAAATTGATGTGCAAGAAGCTGTTGGTTTTTCTCCAAATGGTAATACGACTTACCCTAATTTAATGCGTATGAATACACACTATTATCCAAATGGATGGGCAACAGATATAACAACACCTAAAAATGCAACTATTGGTTCTGTAGGTGATACGCATCATGTCTACGCCACTTGGTGGAAAGATGAACGTAATTTAACTTTTTATCATGAGGGTACTCAAGTTGCAACAGTAGTAACAGGAGGCCCATTTGATAGGGGCATGCAGATTAATATTGATACCGAATGTCAAACATGGATAGGTGACCCAATTCCTGCGCGGTTAAATGATGATGCTTTAAATACGACTGAAGTTGACTATGTTCGTACCTGGAAATTGGTGTCTATTGAAGCAAATACCCAAAGTGAACTTCTTTTCGATGGCTCTGCAACTCCTCCAGGACAGGGGCTTTTTCGACAAGGTCCTTCTTGGTCTGTATTTGGTTCAGTTGCAGGAATCACTGACGATGGGAGTGGAACTAATAACGTTATTGAAATTGAAAGAACTACTAACGCAGGTGCAAATTGGCATGTTCTCCCTTTATTAGATGGAGCAGGACAGGGTGTTGCAAGAAGTATAGGTAATGGAGGTGACTTTACAGGACTAAGATTAAGAGTTAGAACTACAAAAAATGGTCCTGCAACAATAGCTGCAAAAATACAAGGCGGTACGGCTCGCTCTAATGATGTAATTGTAACGGGTGGAGACGGAACTAATTATGGCGCGTGGCAAACCGTTATACTTGATTGTACTAGTTTTACTGCTGCGAACAAAAGACCAGAGTTTTATGTGGATCCTTTTGATACGACTACAGGTACTATACCGGTTACTGCAGCATATAAAGTACAGTTTGATGATATTGAAGCAATAAACACTATTTCCTTAAGCTCTAAAAGCTTTGAGGAAACCAGAGTTTCGGTATATCCTAATCCAACAACTGATAGGTTAACAATTTCAACTAAACAACAATTCAGTTCAGTTAAAGTTTATGATAATATAGGTAGAACGGTCAAAACCTTTAATAATACTAAGGTATTAAATGTTTCTGACTTGAATACTGGATTGTATTTCTTAAAAACGGATACAGGTTTACAAGCTAAGTTTGTTAAAAACTAAATGCTTTTGAAAAAAATGTATTTTTTAACACCAGTGACAATTTCACTGGTGTTTTTTGTTAAATATTATTTTTAAACTTAAAACCAACAACTTTTTTTAACCAGATTACTTTATTTTAAAGCATTATTGTTATGGTAAAAAAGCTTAAATCAGTTTAATAAAAAAAGGGCAGAGTTGTAATTTATTATTTCCTCTCATAAGTAATAAAAGAGAACTCATGTTCATGATTGTCATCTTTTTTATGAAATGTATTAGCCGTTTCTTTCCAAACAGTATCATCAATTTCTGGAAAATAAGTGTCAGCATCAAAATTATGGTGTACACGTGTCAGTTCTATTTTATCGACTAAGGGCATAGCTTGCTTATATATTTGCCCGCCACCAATAATAAAGGGTTGATCATCTTTTCTACAAGCATCAATAGCATCATTTAAACTGTTAACTACAATAACACCCTCAGGAGCTTTATAATCGACTTGTCTAGTAATAACAACATGCGTTCTATTTGGTAAAGGTTTCGGGAAACTTTCAAAGGTTTTGCGCCCCATAATAATATGGTGGCCGTTTGTAAGTGCTTTAAAGCGTTTTAAATCATCACTTAAATGCCATATCAATTTATTTCCTAGTCCGATCGCATCATTTTCCGCAGCAGCGACAATAATACTAAGTTTGGATTTCGAATTTGTGCTCACAGGTTTAGAATTAATGTCGTTAAAAACTTCACTCTGCGCAATTAGTTTTTCCTCTTTAACAAAACCACTTTTAAGCTTATCAATACGTGCTTGTTGTTTGGCAACTAATTTATCTAATTGATCTTTCTCCCAAGCTTTACCCATAAATTTATGAGTCACAAATACATTAAACAAGTGATATATGAATAGAAAAAGCCATAATAAAATTGCAAATACAAACCAATCAATCCCCAAAAGTTTAAAATCCTTGCCAATACCTAAAACCGTATTAACAATAATTAAAAAAACGGCGCCAATTAAAAATATAACAAAATGTGCATACAAACGCTTTTTCTGTTTTATGCGGTTTTGAGCATTTTCAATAAGCTTTAACTGGTCCTTATCTATTTCTGGTATGGCTTTCTTTTTTCCGAACATATTAATAAAATAATGGATGTAAAGTTAATCCTTTTTAGTAAAATTAAACAGCATAATCAAATACTTAAATTTATAGTATTAAAGAACATGTATTAGTATCAAAAAGTGCTGATAATCAGATTGAAAGGTGGTTTTATCATTGTTAATAACACAAATTTTTAGCTAAATTATTAAGTACTTTAAACTTTTTTTAAAACAAATTATCAAATTGATAATTTTTAAAAGTAAAGCGCATAATATAGTAACGTGTTATAAATTGTTTATAAATTTGCCTCATTATTAAACGATAATATAAAATATTAAACTATATAATTATGGCAATTAAAAAACAATTTTTAAAAACTAAACCAGTTTGTAAAGTAACCTTTACTTTACCTGCTGAAGATGCTAAAAAAGTTTCTGTAGTTGGTTCTTTCAATGACTGGAACGCTAAAAAAGCACCACTTAAAAAACTAAAAAACGGAACTTTTAAAGGAACTATTGATTTAGAGTCAGGAACATCTTATGAGTTTAAATATGTTGTAGATGGTGTTTATGTGAACGACGATGCTGCCGATGCTTATGCGTGGAGCGAATTCGCTGGAGCAGAAAATGGTATTATAAACCTATAATTACAGTATTGTAATAACGCTAAAAGCACTTCATTTTGAAGTGCTTTTTTTTGTTTTATAAAAATTTTGGGCGTTACCACAGGGGTCGTGCTTTCCGTTACAAGTCCTCGCTTATGCGCTAGAGCGCAAAATCTGTGGGCTTTTCTCTGCAATCCTTAACGCGCTTATCTATTAAGTTTGGTTTATACAATTAACAATTTTGGTTATTTGATAGTTAGTGGTTGATTTTTTTATCAATATTATCTTGATTATAAAAACAATCGTCACAAACTAGCGTTAGATGGGTTAAGAGCTCAAAAATTCGTGTTAAACCACACATAGTTTGCTCTGAACGAAAAATCTCAAACCTATTAACTCTGCATATTAACATTTTAAAAACACTTAAACAGCAACAGCCCCTTTTATATGCGGATGCGGATTATAATCCACCAAAGTAAAATCCTCAAAATCGAAATCAAAAATATCTTTAATTTCAGGATTAAGAATCATTTTTGGTAACGGACGAATATCTCTCGATAATTGTAGTTCCAATTGCTCATAATGGTTACTATAAATATGAGCATCTCCAAATGTATGGATAAATTCTCCAGCCTCATAACCACAAACCTGAGCCATCATCATAGTAAATAACGCATAAGAAGCAATATTGAATGGTACGCCTAAAAAGATGTCTGCACTTCTTTGATATAATTGCAACGACAATTTGGGTTTTGTATGGGCTCCCGCTTCGGGGTCTGGTGGGCATACATAGAATTGAAAAAACGCATGACAAGGTGGAAGTGCCGCTTTGCCGTTAGCTACATTCTCATTAAAACTTTTTGAGTTGTCAGGTAATACCGATGGATTCCATGCAGAAACCAGCATACGTCTACTATTGGGATTGGTTTTTAAGGATTCAATAACCTCTTTGATTTGGTCAATTTCATCACCATTCCAATTACGCCATTGGTAACCATAAACAGGGCCTAAATTACCATGTTCATCTGCCCAATCGTTCCAGATACGCACACCGTTTTCAGTAAGATAATTTATATTAGTATCACCTTTTAGAAACCAAAGCAACTCATAAACAATAGATTTTAAATGTAGTTTTTTGGTCGTAACCATAGGGAAACCCTCACTTAAATCAAATCGCATTTGGTGCCCAAAAACACTTTTTGTTCCTGTGCCTGTTCGATCTCCTTTTTCGTTTCCGTTTTCTAAAACGTGTTTTACTAGGTCGTGATATTGTCTCATAATTTTTTTTGCGAAAGCGGGAATCTTATTAAATTGAACTTAGAGGTTTTCTGTTTTTAAAAATATAAAAAACATCAAACTTTTTATGTTTATAATTTCAATATATATTATAAAGTTATTAACTATGGAAGAATGGGATTTCTGCGTTTGGAGGACTTGGTTTATCCAATTATCATACCAGCAATAGTAGCTGAAATTAGAGACGCAATAGTACCGCCAAGAAGCGCTTTCATACCGAATTTAGAAAGGGTTTTGCGCTGCCCTGGAGCTAACGAGCCAATGCCCCCGATTTGAATGCCGATAGAAGCAAAATTTGCAAAGCCACAAAGCATGTACGTCGCCATGATTATAGATTTTTCGTAATTAAGATGAATGTCGTTTGTTGCTTCTTTCAAGTCTCTTAACTGAATGTAGCCTATAAATTCACTAGCTGCCAGTTTGATACCTAAAAGCTGACCCATTAAAGCCATATCTGGAGAAGCCACCCCAATTAGCCACATAAGCGGCGCAAAAATATAGCCTAAAATAAGTTCAATCGATAAGCTGGTATAGGTTGTATTTGAAACTATCCACGAATTTACAGAAGTAACCTCTCCAATCCAACCTAATATGCCATTAAACATGGCTATGAACGCTACAAAAACTAAAAGCATGGCGCCAACATTTACGGCAAGTTTTAAACCTTCCGTAGTTCCGTTGGCAATAGCATCCAAAAAATTTGAACCTATTTTTTCTTGAGATACAGAAACATCCGTGTTTACAGGTTCCGTTTGTGGGTATAATATTTTTGAAATAACGATAGCGCCGGGAGCTGCCATGACTGATGCCGCTAATAAATGTTTGGCGTAAAACAATCTTAAAGCAGGATCATCGCCACCTAAAAAACCTATGTAGGCAGCTAGTACAGCGCCCGCAACAGTTGCCATGCCGCCAACCATGACTAATAGCATTTCAGACTTATTCATTTTTTCTAAATAGGCCTTGATTAAAAGCGGTGCTTCTGTTTGTCCTAAAAAAATATTTCCTGCAACACTTAAACTTTCGGCTCCAGAAATTTTTAATGCTTTTGAAAGTAACCAAGCCATAGCTTTAACTACCCACTGAATAATACCTAAATAGAATAGAACGGATGTTAGTGCTGAAAAGAAAATGATGGTTGGTAATACTTGAAAGGCAAAAATAAAACCGAAAGTATCCATGTCAACAACCAGTCCTTCAAATAAAAATTTACTTCCAGCTCTAGTAAAATCTAAAACATTAACAAATAAACCACCTATAAATTCAAAAATAATTTTTACGAATTCAACCTTTAAAACACCAATAGCGATTAGTAGCTGAAATGCTAAACCAATACCAACAATTTTCCAATCAATGGATTTCCTATTACTACTGAAAAGAACGGACACAAAAATTAACGTAATCATACCTAGAATACCCCGCCATAAACTGTTTATGGAGAAGCCTTTGCTAGGGATTATGGTATTGATTTGGTTGTTTTTGAGAATTTTAGAAACAGGCGTATCATTTATATCTGTAGAATCTATTAAAATATCTTCTGTAATAGGGCTGGTTTCAATAGCATCAAAGCGTTCTGTTTTTTCTGAATCTTGTGCTATAATTGTTGATGTAAAACAAAAAAATAAAACAGGAATAAGCAAAAACAGCTTTTTCATAATTAAAAATAGGAGTTATTCTCGTTTTGAGATTTCATCACGAATTTGTGCTGCCTGTTCATAATCTTCATTAATAACGGCTTCTTCAAGCATGGTTTGAAGTTCTTCTAAGGTTTTATGTTTGAAGTTTTTACGAGGTTTTTCACTAGGTTCCAATTCGTTAGTAATTAACTCGTCCATTAAAATACTGTCCTCATTTTCCTCACCTTCATCCTCTTTTTTCGGATTCACTTTTAAGTAAATACCCGCTTTATCAAGTATGTTTTTATAAGTAAATATAGGTGCTTGAAAACGAAGAGCCAATGCAATAGCATCACTGGTTCTAGCATCTATAATTTCTTCAATTTTATCGCGTTCGCAAATTAAACTTGAATAGAAAACACCATCAACTAATTTGTGAATTATAACTTGTTTTACAACAATATCAAATCGGTCAGCAAAATTTTTAAATAAATCGTGAGTTAATGGTCTTGGTGGGCTAATTTCTTTCTCCAAAGCAATAGCTATAGATTGAGCCTCAAAAGCCCCAATAACTATCGGGAGTTTACGGTCGCCATCTACTTCGTTTAAAATCAAGGCGTAAGCCCCGTTCTGTGTTTGGCTATAGGAAATACCTTTTATATTTAATCTTACTAAACTCATAATGTATAAAAAACGCAAAGAACTGTTTAAAATAGAACTTTAACAACTGCAATAGGCAATATTTAAGTCAAAATGCTAATTTAAGCAGTTCTTTAGTACTACACAATTGAACTTAATTAAACTTTTATAATTGAAGCAAAAAATAGCCATTTTGAATCCATTTGAAGATGTTTTAAAATGGCATAGCATCGCCACAGAATAAAAAATATGTAAAAAAAGTTTAAAAAGTGCAGCTTTTAACCGATTAGAAAGGTTTTAATAATTTCATTCATGAAATATAAATTATTGTTGTGCTTTAAATGCTTTTAGTTTTTCAATAAGTTCTGGAACGACTTGAAAGGCATCGCCAACTACACCATAATCTGCAGCTTTGAAGAAAGGCGCTTCAGGATCCGTATTGATAACTACTTTTACTTTTGAGGCACTAACACCTGCTAAATGTTGAATGGCTCCTGAAATCCCTATGGCAATATATAAGTTTGATGCTACAGGTTTTCCTGTTTGTCCTACGTGTTCGCCATGTGGTCTCCATCCTAAATCTGAAACAGGTTTAGAGCATGCTGTTGCTGCGCCTAGTACATCGGCCAGTTCTTCAATCATACCCCAGTTTTCAGGACCTTTTAATCCACGACCTGCTGACACTACTATTTCAGCATCCGCAATAGTTACTTTATCTGTGGCTTTATCGACCGATTGTACTGTAACCCCTAAATCCAGAATAGAAGGCGAGAAATCTTCCGCGGAGGCGTTACCACTATTTTCAACCAAACCAAATGCGTTATTTGAAACACCCACGATTTTTACATCAGTATTAATTTGCATCATCTCAAAAGCCTTGTTGGTAAAAGCAGTACGTTTTACGGTGAAAGGACTGATTTTTGATGGTATTTCCACTACATTTGAAGCATAACCTGCATTTAAGCCAACCGCTAATAACGGCGCTAAGTATTTACAATCTGCAGTCGAACTAACAATTATCACTTTTGCGCTTTCTTTTTCAGCAGCTTGTTTAATAGCAGATGCATAGGCATTAGCATTAAAATTATCGAGTTGTGGACTGGATATTTTCAAAACGTTATCGACACCATAATTTCCTAAAGCGGAAGTGTCGTTTGCGTTTATAGCAATTGCCGTAACTGTTGTTCCTAATTGGTCAGCAACCGCTTTTGCATAAGATGCGACCTCGAAAGCTGCTTTTTTTAAAGCACCTTGTTCTGATTCTGTATATACTAAAACTGACATAATATTTGTTTTTTCTTCACCCAACACTCAGCAAAATAGAGAGCTTTTGGGCTTGTTTGATTTTTTAATAATAATTTGGTTGGTTTTCAACCGTAACACTCCGTGATCATTTCCCATCTTTCGGAGGGGTTAGTGGAGGCTTATATTACCTTTGCTTCATTATGAAGCAAGCTTACTAATTCATCTAAATTATCTGGAGATACTAATGTAACAGCACCTTTTGGAGTTGGCTTTTCAAAAGAAACTGTGGTTGTTTCAGCATTTACATCCACAGGCTCAACTACGTTTAACGGTTTTTTACGCGCCATCATAATACCTCTCATGTTCGGGATACGTAAATCACTTTCTTCAACCAATCCTTTTTGTCCGCCAATAACCAATGGAAGTGATGTAGAAACGGTTTCCTTACCACCATCAATTTCTCTAACCGCTTTTGCAGCAGTATCATCAACTTCTAAAGCAATACAATTATTTACAAAATTGGCACTGATTAAACCAGCTATCATCCCTGGAACCATTCCACCATTATAATCGATAGATTCGCGACCAGCAATAACTAAGTCGTACCCTCCCGTTTTAATAACGTTAGCTAATTGTTTAGCTACAGAAAACCCATCTGTTGCTGGCGTATTAACTCTAATGGCTTCATCTGCACCAATGGCTAAAGCTTTACGTAAAGTAGGTTCTGTGTCTGCACCTCCAACGTTTACAACGGTAACACTAGCGCCTTGTTTTTCTTTAAACCACATAGCGCGGGTTAATCCAAACTCGTCATTTGGATTGATAACAAATTGCACACCAGTAGTGTCAAACTTAGTATTATCATCACTAAAATTAATTTTTGATGTGGTGTCTGGAACGTGACTTATACACACTAATATTTTCATTTTCTATGTATTTTTAAATGTCTTATTATTACGAATGTACGAAGTTAAATATTTTATTCTGAATATTTACTATGCGTGCATAGTAAATATTAAAAAATCTTTTCAAACGGTATCTCATTTATTGCTATTTTTGTAATTCGAATTATTTTTTAATTAAAAAAGTTCTTCCCTTTGGGAAGACGGAAGATGGGATGAAGACAATTCAATTTAGAGAAGCTATTTGCGAGGCGATGAGCGAAGAAATGCGTAGAGATGAAAGCGTATATTTAATGGGTGAGGAAGTCGCTGAGTATAATGGCGCTTACAAAGCATCAAAAGGAATGTTAGACGAGTTTGGTGCTAAGCGTGTTATTGATACGCCAATTGCTGAGCTTGGTTTTGCAGGTATCGCTATCGGTTCTACGATGACTGGAAACAGACCCATTGTTGAGTATATGACTTTTAACTTTTCTTTGGTTGGAATTGATCAAATTATAAATAATGCTGCAAAGATCAGGCAAATGTCTGGTGGGCAATTTAAATGTCCTATCGTTTTTCGTGGCCCTACAGCATCTGCTGGGCAATTAGGAGCAACACATTCACAGGCTTTTGAAAACTGGTTTGCAAACACACCTGGTCTAAAAGTAGTTGTGCCATCAAACCCTTACGATGCAAAGGGTTTGTTGAAAGCTGCAATTCGTGATGATGATCCTGTTATCTTTATGGAAAGTGAGCAAATGTATGGCGATAAAGGTGAAGTGCCAGAAGGCGAATATATTTTGCCTATTGGTGTAGCAGAACTTAAGCGCGAAGGTACAGATGTAACAATTGTGTCTTTTGGTAAAATAATTAAAGAGGCCTATAAAGCTGCTGACGAATTAGAAAAAGAAGGTATTTCCTGTGAAATTATAGATTTACGTACCGTACGTCCTTTAGACAGAAAAGCAATTATAGAATCTGTTAAAAAAACAAATAGATTAGTTGTTTTAGAAGAAGCATGGCCTTTTGGAAATGTGGCAACTGAAATTACATATTTAGTACAATCTGAAGCTTTTGATTACTTAGATGCGCCAATTGTAAAAATAAACACAGCAGATACACCGGCCCCATACTCGCCTACGTTATTAGCAGAATGGTTGCCCGATTATACCGAGGTTATCAAGGCTGTAAAAAAAGTACTTTATAAATAAAAAAAAGGTATTCTATAATTATATAAACTTCATTAGCGCGATTGTTGATGAAGTTTTTTTTATGTACAATGAATTAGACTATTTTTGAATCCCCATGCAACCTTAGGTTCGCGAATTTGTCCATATAAAAAAGAATTAAAGTTTTTTAAATGAAGATTAAATTATTTTTCACCATTTGCCTACTTAATACTTGCGCCGCCATATCACAAACCAAAGTAAGTGGTTTTGTATTTGATGAATATAACGCTCCCGTATCTTTTGCTAATGTTATTTTTAAAGGTTCTACGGAGGGCACCATAACCAATGAAAACGGAAAATTTTATTTAGAATCTGATGAAACTTGGAATGCTTTAACGGTATCGTTTATTGGTTATGAAACCTTGAGTTTTGCATTAAATAAAAAAGTGAATTACGATTTAAAATTTATACTTGAAGAAGCAACAGCACAATTGGATGCGGTTTTAATTGTATCTGGAAAGCAGTCTAAAACAAATAATCCTGCCATAGATATTTTACGGAAAATTTGGGATAACAAACGCAGCAATGGTTTAAAGCAATTTAAACAATACCAATATGATAAATACGAAAAGGTAGAATTCGATTTGAACACCATTGATAGTTCGCTAATTAAAAGTAAACTTTTTAGGGGAATGGAATTTGTTTTTGAAGAAGTTGATACCTCGAACGTTACTGGAAAAACATATTTACCGATTTTTATAAATGAAGCTGTTTCAAAGGTTTATGGTGATAATATTATCAATAAAATTAAAGCAGATTTAAAAGGAAATAAAAATTCTGGATTTAGTAACAATCAAATAATTATTGATTTTATAGATGATCTATACACGGATATCAATGTTTATGATAATTATTTAAATTTATTCGAAAAAAGTTTTGTTAGCCCATTATCTAAAATAGGTATTAACACTTATAATTATGTGCTTGCAGACAGTTCTTTTGTAAATAATAAGTGGTGTTACAATATTATTTATTATCCCAGACGAAAAAATGAATTGACCTTTAAAGGCGATTTTTGGGTAGCAGACACCACATATGCAATTAAAGAAATAAACCTACAAGCCTCAAAAAGTGCTAATTTAAACTGGATTAAAGAGCTTTATATCGAACAAGAATTTGAGGTATTGAGTGATTCATTGTTTTTGGTGACCAGAGATTATATGCTATCGGATTTTGCTTTAAATAAAAAGGAAAACTCCCGAGGTGTGTATGGAAAACGAACAACATTATATAATAATTATAAGTTTGATATCGAAAAGGATAAAGATTTCTATGATAAGGATGTTTATAATTTTGATGAAGATATTTATAACAGGGACAATGTATTTTGGGACAAAAATAGGCTAGAGAAGCTCAATAAAGATGAGGAAGGTGTGTATAAAATGTTAGACACTTTAAAAACGGTTAAAAAATTTAAGCGTCTTTATAATTTGGGCAGTATACTCGCATCGGGTTATATAGAGTTTAATACATTACCTCTAGATTATGGTCCAGTATTTTCTTCATTTGGATTTAATGAAGTAGAAGGCTTGCGTTTAAGGACAGGAGGCAGAACATATTTTGGGCCAAACGATTTGTGGCGGTTAGAGGGTTATTTGGCTTATGGGTTTAAAGATAGTAAATTCAAATATGGTTTGTCTGGTAAGTGGTTGGTGGATAAAAAAAGCCGATTGATAATCTCTGGAGGAAACAGGCGTGATGTTGAGCAAATAGGCGCTAGCTTAACTACAAGTACAGATGTTTTGGGTAGAAGTTTGGCATCCTCATCAGTTATAGGAACAGGTGCTAATAATAAATTAACAAATATAAATTTAACTAGTATAGCTGTTGAAGCCGAACCTTGGCGGAATGTTATTTTGAGATTAGGTAGTAATTACAGAACTTTAGAGTCTGCATCACCAAGCTTTAGTTTGGATTATAATACGCCTACAGGTATTAAATCTGAAATTAAACAATATGAAACCAATGTATCGGTATCGTATTTTCCAGGGCGAAAAATGACTGGCTTTGGCGTGGAGCGGAGAACTGCCAATGATGATTTTGCACGTTTATTTACACAGGTAACACGAGGCGACAAAAGTATTTTTAATAGTGATTTTGATTATACAAAAGTTCAATTTTCGTATACACAACCTTGGCAAATGGGTGGTTTTGGACGACTTTACACAACTGTTGAAGCTGGTAAAACCTTTGGGGACGTTCCACTTGGTTTATTAAGTGTTATACCAGGAAACCAAACTTATTTTTCAATTTATAATACGTTTTCTCAACTTGATTTTTACGAATTTGTTTCTGATACCTATGCATCGTTCCATTTTGAACATAATTTTAACGGCCGCTTATTTTCAAGAATTCCATTTTTAAGAAAATTAAATTTAAGAGAAATTATTAGCGTTCGCGGTGTTATAGGCAGTATTTCAGATGCGAATATAGCGTTAAGCAATGTTCCAAGCAATCCAAATAATTTACAATTAATTGCACCCTCCTCAAAGCCTTATTATGAATATAGCTTAGGTATAGGAAATATTTTTAAAGTATTAAGACTCGATTTTAATTTTAGAGGAAATTATAAGGATCGCGCGCTTTACCCAGATGCTAGAAAATTTGGTGTTACGGGAAGTTTTGGTTTTTATTTTTAATCTAATTTTTCTTTCGTTGTAATTCTGCTTTTCGCATAGGCATAACATCTATGGTTTTAAATAATTTCTCGCAAGTGAGCAAATCGATTTGTCTTAACTTTACACCACCATCTAAGCCAATCAACTTAATTTCAAAAGGTGTATGTGTTGATTTATATGTTTTGTAAAGTTTTGATGAACTCTGCCATTTATCACCCTTTAAACCTAATGTATAAGTATGTTTTTTTATTTGGTAAATAATAAGTTTACGTTCAATAAGCCCAGTTTTGTGTGTTTGTAATTCCTTAATTTGATTCTGAAAAGTAGTAGCATGAATATCTTCGGTTAAAATTAATAAAACTCGATTTTCCCATTGATATGATGCTATATTTTGAGACATACTTTCATGAACGTTTATAATTGAAATTGCAAAAAAAAGGATTTTGAGAATCTTCATTTTTTGGATATTCGTTTACGTTACCGTGGCTATAAAATCGGTTTAATGTTTTATATCCAAATGTAAACGAAGTTAGCTGAAAATTACAACAAAGTCAAGTTCTAGAATAAGAAAGCCTCGCGACATAATTCATGAAGCTTTTTAAAATTAAATTTTAAAGGCCTTATTTTATACTAATATTTATCGTTCTCGATTCAAAACCTTCTGCTTTTACAGTCACTTTAACTGTTCCTTTATTTTTGGTTGCCTGAATGATGGCTAATCCTCTACCTTTGGCAGTGGTTAAGTTCATAGATTGAAAATCTTGAATGTTATCTCTTGCACCATTATCCACACCTAGCCAGGCTATATCACCTTCAACAGAAAATTCAATGTTGGTATTTTCAGTTTTTACTTTATAACCATTTTTATCAATTAATTGAACTTCTAAGTGTGCTACATCATACCCATCAGCATTAAGATATTGTTTGTCAGATATTAATTCTATTGCTACTGCTTCAGAAGTTGTTTTAAGTTCTGCAATAATTTCTTGACCATCAAATCCAGCTTTTGCTGTCAACGTCCCAGTTTCAAAAGGAATGGTCCAACGGAATAAGCGATCGGGACTTTCAGACATACTTCGTCTTCCTAAGGATTTTCCATTTAAAAGAAGTTCGACAATTGTATGGTTTGAGCAAACTTCAACAACAACTTCTTCTCCTTCTTTGTAATTCCAATGCATATTAGAATCTCTCCAGTTATAAGCACCCGCATTTTCTGGTAATTGTTGGCCAGATACTCCTTTTGCTTTAAATCCAGATTCAGCAATAGGTAGTGTACCTATAGAAATATGAGGTGTATTAACCCAAATACTTTTAAAATAGTTCCAACCTTGATATTTAAACCCAGCTAAATCTAATAAATCACCCCAACCACTTTTTGAAGGCCAGTCTCCGTGCCTTTCTCCCATGTAATCAATACCAGTCCACATAAAAATGCTAAAAACTCCAGGGTTTTCTAATACTTGTTTCCAATCATCCCAAGTTCCCGGGTTTTCATTTATTGTTATTTGTTTATCAGGAAAGTTTTTAAGTGCCCATGGAATATCTTTATTGCGGTAGCTAAAGCCCGAAATATCTACAGCATCTGCATATCCACTAACCATACTGGTTTGTGGTACAACAAAATTAGCTGTTATGGGTCTTGTAGTATCCAAGGCTCTTGTCCATTCGCTTAGCTGTTTTGCAGTTTCGGCTAAAATATACTCTCCTTTTTCAATATTATCATAGCGTGTTTTCATTTCATCAGCGGAAAACATTGGTGCACTTCCCCAGTATTTTCCAGAATTTTGAGGCTCATCTGGATTTTCCCAAAACCCTGTAACAAATCTATAATGTAGGTATGTCCATTCAATTTCATTTCCTATACTCCATTGGAATACACTTGGGTGGTTTCTATCTCTTAGCATGGTGCGTGTTAAATCGCTTTTATTCCACGTTCTAAAATGTTCTACGTAACCTCGTGTGATGTAATCTTCATGACGGTCATGATAATTATTACGTTTATCTTTAGCATAATCAAATTCATCAAAAAATTCATTTTGCACTAAAATACCCATGTTGTCGCATAAATCTAAAAATACTTTAGAATAGGGGTTATGTGCTGTACGTACAGCATTTACGCCACAGTCTTTAAGTTTTTGAAGACGCCTTTTCCAAACGCCTTTTGGAACTGCGGCACCTACTAAACCAGCATCGTGATGTAAACAGACACCTTTTACATCAGTAACTTTACCATTTAATTTAAAGCCAAATGCTCTGTTGAATTCTAAACTCCTAATTCCAAATGGCGTTGCGTATTCATCTAACAATTCTCCATTTTCTAAAATACTGGTTACCGCCTTGTACATGTTGGGATTTTCCGTATCCCAGAGTTTTGGGGATTTTACCTCTAAGAACTGAATGATTTTTTTTTCTTTGCCAGCGGATAGTGTAATTGCTTCTGACTTTTCTGATACTTGTTTGCCATTAGCATCAAAAATTTTTGTTGAAATTGTGAGCGATTGGTCTTCTTTCAACTCATTATTGATTTTAACCTCTAGGTTTACTTTAGCGGCTTCATTAGTTATCTCGGGTGTTGTAAGGTATGTACCCCATATAGGGATATGGATTTTATTTAAAGTAACTAATTTTACATTCCTGTAAATACCGCTACCGGTATACCATCTGCTATCGGCATATCTAGAATGGTCTACATGAACGGTCAATACGTTTTCTTCTTTTTCTTCATTGAGGTATTCGGTTAAATTGAAATAGACTGGTGAATAGCCATAAGGGTTTTTTCCTAGTAATTTGCCATTTAACCAAAACGTGGCATTGTTGTAAACCCCGTCGAATAATACATACGTACTTTTGTCTTTTTTATTTGCAGGTGTTTTAAAGTGTTTTTGGTAAACTCCAACACCTCCAGGCAAATATCCCGTTGCACCTTCATATATGGAATCAAAGGACATTTCAACACTCCAATCGTGCGGTAGATTAATATGCCTCCAGCTTTCGTCTTTCATAGGTAATGTAGCGGGTTTGGTGGTGTCTTTTTGTAACTTAAATTTCCAATCGAAATTAAAATCGATTTGTCTTGAAAAATGTTGCCTTTCTGTTGATTGGCATGCAAAAAATGCAATGACCACAATCGTAAAAAATAAAATGGATGATTTAAAATACTTTGGTTTCATATTTAGTTGAAAATGTTTAGTTTAATTTAGAAGCCTTAATTTTTTTCCAGCTAGTAGCTTAATATGTTGTAATTTGATTAATATTAACCTTTTAAAATCTAAAAATAAAATAAAACTATGTTTTAAATTATTAACAGGGTTTTTTTATTTCTGAAATAAATGCTCATGTCTGGTTTATGTATAATCAACATGAGTCTTTTTAAAGTATAAAATATCGTAATTTAGTAAAAAGTTTAAAAAAAAGCCCTGTAATTAATTACAGGGCTCTTTTTTTTATTTTTGTTTATCCAGAATATTACAATCCAAATACTGTTTTTACTTTATTAACATAATCCAACTTTTCCCAAGTAAACAATTCGACGTCAACTGTTACACTCTTACCATTTGGTTGAGAAAATGCCTTAGTTACTATTTCGTTTTTACGTCCCATGTGCCCGTAAGCAGCGGTTTCGCTATACATTGGTGCACGTAATTTTAAGCGTTCTTCAATTGCAAAAGGGCGCATATCAAAAATCTCAGTTACTTTTTTAGCAATTTCACCATCTGTCATATTAAAAGCACACGTACCATATGTGTCTACAAAAATACCCATAGGCTCAACAACACCAATAGCATAACTTACCTGCACTAAAATTTCACTGGCAACACCCGCAGCAACTAAATTTTTAGCAATGTGCCTTGTTGCATAAGCAGCACTTCTGTCAACCTTACTTGGATCTTTTCCTGAAAAGGCACCACCACCATGCGCCCCTTTTCCACCATAAGTGTCGACTATAATTTTACGTCCCGTTAAACCAGTATCGCCATGAGGGCCACCGATTACAAACTTCCCTGTTGGATTGATGTGGTAGGTAATATTATCATTAAATAATTTTTGAATAGCTTCAGGAAGCTTAGCAACCACTCTTGGTATTAGTATGTCAATAATATCTTTTCTGATTTTTTTGAGCATAGCATCATCGTTATCAAAATCATCATGCTGTGTGGATACTACAATAGCATCAATTCGTTGCGGAATATTATCATCGCTATATTCAATAGTTACTTGACTTTTAGAATCTGGCCTTAAATAGGTAATAGCCTTCTCTTCACGGCGTAGTTCAGCAAGTTCAATTAAAATCCTATGCGATAAATCTAAGGCTAAAGGCATAAAGTTTTCAGTCTCGTTGGTAGCATAGCCAAACATCATCCCTTGGTCTCCCGCACCTTGCTGTTCTTTACTACCACGATCTACACCTTGATTAATTTCTTCGGATTGTTCATGAATTGCAGAAAGTACACCACAAGAATTGCCATCAAACATATACGCTCCTTTGGTATATCCAATTTTGTTTATAGTATCTCTTGCTATTTTTTGAACATCTAAATATGTAGTTGATTTAACCTCTCCAGCAAGTATAACTTGTCCTGTGGTTACTAAAGTTTCACAAGCTACTTTCGATTCGGTATCAAACGCTAAAAAATTATCAATTAACGCATCACTAATTTGATCTGCGACTTTGTCTGGGTGTCCTTCAGAAACACTCTCTGAGGTAAATAAGTAAGCCATATTTTTAATTTATGGGAAGATTTGACGAGTACGTCGAAGGAAGTTTACACTGCCTTTAGCATTTTTGCTTGTGCTAAACTTGTTTCAATAACTTCTGAAAACGTTAAGTACAAAGAGGTTGCAATCAGTCAAATCCTTCCTCTGTTAATTTTGATGGCAAAAGTAAAAAAATAAAAGAATATCTAATACAATTTCTCGTTTTTTAAGTAAAAAATTGGTTGTTAAAATTTATTTATTAATATTTGTATTATTAAGATGAAAAAACAAAATTTAGATAGTATTTCTATTGGCGTCATTGTGGTTATCTCACAAGGATAGGGAATGTTGTTTTGAAAATAACTTAAAAAAGCCTTCCTTAATTTGGAAGGCTTTTTTAATGTGATTTTTTTTGTTTTTGAACATCATAAAATAAATGGTTTAATTAATTGTTTATCAGTTGTTTAGTTGGTTTTTATGGATTGTGAATTTAACCTAAAAAAGTAAAGGTTATGTTGTAATAATCCTCAATAAATTAATTTCGATAACTTGTTTGTGCAAATTGATTTTTTTTTGTTAAAAATCTTAAAATAGCCATAGAATAATTATTAATTTAGAGAGAAAGCGATATTTTTTGCAATAAATATGAAAGAACTTAATAAACATAGTAGAAGGTTAACACAGGATGAATCTCAACCAGCATCTCAAGCCATGTTATACGCCGTAGGTTTGACTGATGAGGATATGAACAAAGCACAAGTGGGTATTGCCAGTACAGGTTATGATGGAAACCCATGTAATATGCACTTGAATAATTTAGCTGCTGAGGTTAAAATTGAAACTAAAATTGCTGGTTTGGTAGGTTTGGGCTTTAATACCATTGGTGTTAGTGACGGTATTTCTATGGGAACTTCTGGTATGAACTACTCTTTGGCTTCACGTGATATTATTGCAGATTCTATTGAAACGGTTATGAATGCGCAGAGTTATGATGCCTTGGTCTGTGTTGTGGGTTGCGATAAAAATATGCCGGGTGCCGTTATGGCGATGTTACGTTTAAATCGTCCTTCAGTAATGATGTACGGCGGAACTATTGCATCGGGTAAATATAAAGGTAGAAAACTAAATATTGTTTCTGCCTTTGAAGCATTGGGCCAAAAAGTAGCTGGCGAAATTGATGAAGATGAATATAGGGATATTATAAAAAGAGCAATTCCTGGGGCAGGTGCATGTGGTGGTATGTACACGGCAAATACAATGGCTTCGGCCATAGAATGTATGGGTTTTGCATTACCTTATAATTCTTCTATTCCTGCTGAAAATCCAAACAAATTATCAGAAAGTGAACGTACAGCCAGAGCTATTAAAAACCTTTTGGAACTGGATTTAAAACCTTTGGATATTATTACTAAAAAATCTCTTGAAAATGCAATTGCATTGGTAAATGCATTGGGGGGTTCTACAAATGCGGTATTGCACTTTTTAGCAATTGCACATGCTGCGGATATTGATTTTACGCTCGCGGATTTTCAACGGGTTAGTGATAGAACACCATTAATTGCTGATTTAAAACCTAGCGGAAAATATTTGATGGAAGATGTTCATGGTATTGGTGGCACGCCAGCAGTCATGAAATATTTGTTGGAAAGTGGTTATTTGCATGGCGATTGTTTAACCGTAACAGGAAAAACATTAGCAGAAAATTTAGCAGATGTCGAGCCGTTATCGTTTGAAGACGAAAGTCAAGATGTCATTTTTCCGAAAGATAAAGCACTAAAATCATCTGGGAACCTACAGATTCTCTATGGGAATTTAGCAACTGAAGGTGCTGTGGCAAAGATATCAGGGAACGAAGGTTTGTTATTTGAAGGTAAAGCTGTGGTTTATGATGGTGAACAAGCAGCAAATACAGGAATTTCAAATGGAGAAGTTGAAAAGGGCGATGTGGTCGTTATTCGTTATGTAGGTCCAAAAGGTGGTCCAGGCATGCCAGAAATGTTAAAGCCAACCTCTTTGATTATGGGCGCAGGTTTAGGCAAATCGGTAGCATTAATTACAGATGGCCGTTTTTCAGGAGGAACACATGGTTTTGTTGTTGGGCACATTACTCCAGAAGCACAATCAGGCGGTACCATCGGGTTATTAAAAACAGGTGATAAAATCAGGATTAGTGCAGAGGATAACTCTATAAACGTGTTGCTTTCTGATGAAGAACTAGCAGAAAGAAAAGCGCAATGGGTTCAACCGCCATTAAAACATACAAAAGGGATATTATATAAATATGCAAAAATGGTAGCATCAGCTTCAAAAGGATGTGTAACTGACGCATAATAAATTTGTCATTCCCTTGCATGTGCTAAACGGGTTTTAGTAAAGAAGGGAATCTCATGAAGCTAAAGTGAGAATTATGAAAACAGAAACATTAAATAAAAAAGACGTGGCAGAGAAAACACAACGTATGGCCGGTAGTGAAGCCATAGTAAGAAGCTTAATGGCTGAAGGCGTTGATATTCTTTATGGATATCCTGGAGGAGCTATCATGCCAGTATATGATGAATTATATAAATTTCAAGATAAAATCCATCATGTATTAACACGTCACGAACAAGGAGCTGCACACGCGGCGCAAGGTTATGCACGTATTTCTGGAAAGGTTGGTGTCGCTATGGCAACCTCGGGGCCTGGAGCAACCAACTTAATAACGGGAATTGCCGATGCGCAAATAGATTCTACACCACTGGTTTGTATTACAGGTCAAGTACCATCAAGTTTGTTGGGGAGTGATGCTTTTCAAGAAACGGATATCGTTGGTATTTCTACACCAGTTACTAAATGGAACTGTCAAGTCACTAAACCTGAGGATATTCCAGGTGCGATTGCAAAAGCATTTTATATTGCCAGAAGCGGAAGACCAGGACCTGTTTTAGTGGATATTACCAAAGACGCCCAGTTTGGCGAGTTGGATTTTAGATACGAAAAATGTAAAGGTGTAAGAAGTTACAATCCGGTGCCTAAAACTAATAGTGATAATATTAACGCTGCCGCGAAATTGATTAATAACGCAAAAAAACCTATGATTGTGTGGGGGCAAGGTGTTATTTTAGGTCAGGCAGAAGCGGAATTGAAAGCGGTAATTGAAAAAGCAGGAATTCCTGCTGCGTGGACTATTTTAGGAGCATCGGCGCTACCTACGTCACACCCTTTAAATATCGGTATGGTAGGTATGCACGGTAATTATGCGCCAAACAAGTTAACAAATGAATGTGATGTGCTCATTGCTATAGGAATGCGTTTTGATGACCGTGTTACGGGTAGTCTAGATACCTATGCAAAACAAGCCAAAATTATTCATTTTGATATAGACCCTGCGGAAATTGATAAAAACGTAAAAACAGATGTTGCCGTTTTAGGAGATTCCAAAGAAAGCCTAGCGCTACTTGCTGATGCTTTAAATAAAAATAAACATGACTCTTGGTTACAGGAATTTAAAGATTTATATGCTATTGAGTATGATAAGGTAATCAATGGCGATTTAAACCCTACGAAAGAAGGATTGACCATGGGCGAGGTTTTAAAGCAAATTAATATTGAGAGCAAAGGTAACGCCGCTATTGTGTCTGATGTTGGGCAACACCAAATGATTGCGTGTAGATATGCTGATTTTAATATTACAAAAAGTAATATTACCTCTGGTGGTTTAGGGACTATGGGTTTTGCGCTACCTGCAGCAATTGGTGCTAAAATGGCAGCGCCCGATAGGGAAGTGGTTGCCATAATAGGAGATGGTGGTTACCAAATGAATATTCAGGAATTAGGTACTATTTTTCAGCAGAAAGCTGCGGTAAAAATTGTGGTTTTAAATAATGAGTTTTTAGGTATGGTACGCCAATGGCAACAGTTGTTTTTTGATAAGCGCTATGCCTCAACAGAAATGACAAACCCAAACTTTGTGGCCATTGCAGAAGGGTATTATATTAAAGCAAAAAAAGTAACCAAACGTGAGGATTTAGCAAGCGCGGTAAAAGAAATGATGGCGTCAAAAGAGTCGTATTTCTTAGAGGTTTGTGTGGAGAAAGAAGGTAACGTATTTCCAATGATTCCATCTGGGGCTTCAGTTTCAGATGTGCGTTTAAGTTAAAAAATAAGATTTAATAAAAGAGAACAAAGAAAAAGATGAACTATGATTGAAGTGGTATGTGTATTCCGCGAAAGCGATAAAAAACTTTAATTATCTATTCTTTTCCAATATCATTTTAAAAGATGAACAAAGACATAAAATCATTCACAATATCCATTTATACCGAAAATAATATCGGTTTATTAAATCGTATATCTGCTATATTTCAACGCAGACATATTAACATAGAAAGCTTGACCACCTCACAATCTGAGATTGAAGGTGTAAATCGGTTTGTTATTGTTGTGAACATGACCGAGGCGAATACCAATAAAATTGTTAAGCAGATTGAAAAGCAAGTTGAAACGATTAGAGCGTATTATCATACCGATGAAGACACTATTTATACGGAATCTTGCATGTTTAAAATTAAATCTGATTTGTTGTTTAACGAGCCTCAAATACAGAATATCATAAAAGAAAGTTACGCTAGAATTGTAACGGTAAACAAAGAATTTTTTGTGCTTGAAAAATCAGGTAGAAGAAATGAAATTGAATCCTTAAGACGTGATTTAAACGCATTTGGAATTATGCAATTTGTTCGTTCTGGACGCATTGCCGTAACAAAAGACGAGATGAAAATAACCGAATTGCTAAAAGCATTCGATAACCAATAATTACAATTAAATATACCATGGGAAATTATTTCAACACACTATCATTAAGAGATAAATTAAATCAATTATCGAAGTGTAGATTTATGGATGCTTCAGAATTTACGGATGGCGTAAATGCTTTAAAAGGGAAAAAAATAGTTATCGTAGGGTGCGGTGCTCAAGGTTTAAACCAAGGGTTGAACATGAGGGATTCTGGTTTGGATATTTCTTATACTTTACGTGATGCGGCCATTGCGGAAAAGCGTCAATCTTTTATAAATGCCACTGAAAATGGATTTAATGTTGGTACTTACCAAGAATTAATTCCAACAGCAGATTTAGTGTTGAACCTGACGCCGGATAAGCAACACACCAGTGTTGTTAAAGCGGTTATGCCTTTAATGAAAAAAGGAGCAACATTATCGTATTCTCACGGATTTAATATTGTTGAGGAAGGGACGCAAGTACGTGAAGATTTAACGGTAATTATGGTAGCGCCAAAGTGCCCAGGAACTGAGGTTCGCGAAGAATACAAAAGAGGTTTTGGTGTACCAACATTAATTGCGGTACACGAAGAAAATGACCCTGAAGGAAAAGGTTGGGCGCAAGCCAAAGCTTATGCAGTAGCAACTGGAGGGGATAAAGCAGGTGTTTTAGCATCCTCTTTTATTGCTGAGGTAAAGTCTGATTTAATGGGAGAGCAAACTATTTTATGTGGTTTGTTACAAACAGGTTCTATCCTTTGTTTTGATAAAATGGTTGAAGAGGGTATTGATGCAGGTTATGCCTCAAAATTAATTCAATACGGCTGGGAAACGGTTACAGAGGGTCTTAAATATGGTGGTGTGACTAACATGATGGACAGACTATCTAATACGGCTAAAATTAAAGCTTTTGAATTATCAGAAGAGTTAAAAGATATTATGCGTCCGTTATTCCAAAAACACATGGATGATATTATTGAAGGTCGTTTTTCTGCTGGTATGATGGCAGATTGGGCTAACGATGATAAAGATTTATTGGGATGGAGAGCTGCAACCGCTGAAACGGCTTTTGAAAAAACACCAGCTGGTAATGTTGAAATCTCTGAGCAAGAATATTATGATAACGGTGTGTTGATGATTGCTATGGTAAGAGCAGGTGTGGAATTGGCTTTTGAAGCAATGACGGATTCCGGAATTATTGATGCTTCTGCATACTACGAATCGTTACACGAAACGCCACTTATCGCAAACACGATTGCAAGAAAGAAACTATATGAAATGAATAGTGTTATTTCAGACACAGCTGAATATGGGTGTTACTTATTCGATCATGCTTGTAAGCCTTTATTAACTGATTTTATGAAGCACATAAAAACCGACGTTATCGGTAAGCCATATGCTAAGGATAACGGAAAAGGTGTTGATAACGCGAAGCTTATTGAAGTCAATGCCGCTTTAAGAAATCATCCTGTTGAAAAGGTAGGAACATTTTTAAGAGGTTCTATGAAAGCCATGAAGCCAATAGTATAACAAGGCATACAACTAAACTAAACTATATTTGCTAAAACCTGTCTGGATGTTTTCATCTTGACGGGTTTTTTTATTTTAAATACTTTGGGCGTTATCACAAGGGTCGGGCTTTCCGTTCCAAGTCTTCGCACCTCCTACGTCGGGCTGTGGGCTATACATTTCAATCTCTAACGCGGGCAAGTCCGTAAGTCATTCTAAAAACCTATCAGATGTTATCACCTTGCCAAGTCTCTTATTTCCATTCACTTAACTCAAAAGCATTCAACCAAATACCTTTATACTCCTGGCCATTAAAATTAATAATTACCGGGTTTTTTCCATCTGAAGTCAATATAAATTCTCCGGTTCCAGGTAACTCCCATTGCATTTGTTCTCCCGCTGTAACTTTTACCGTTATATCTTGACTCATAGCATTGGAAGATACTGTTAAAGATTTCTCATAAGGTAATTTATGTATGGTTAATGCTTTTAATTTTTCTTTATTGGGATCCATATGATCTGAATTACTTCTAGGGGCATGATGCCATGTTTTTAATTTATAAGTGCCTTTTGGTAGGTTTTTAAAAGTTAAATTAAGACCATTTTGATCTATTGCAATAACGCCATCTGCAAAGGCAAACCCGTATTTGCCTATAACGTTCATTTCACCCAACCATCTGCAAATACCTTCAGAAGAGCCTGCCTCTAAAGTTGCAGAAGCATCAGTAAATTTTTCAAAATTATAGCTATTATTACCAGTATCTGTGCCATTCCAGAAGTTCCAGCCAAACTGGGTTAGCTGGTCAGGTCCGCCAATATCAACACGCTCTTTAGTAAAATCATAAATTACGTTTGCATGCTTAAGAATATAGTTTGAGTTATTGGGTATCAAGGTTATTGATGCTTGAGCGGATTTTAAGCCTTCCGATTTTGCATATACCGTAATGGTTTCGGGTGTCATTCCTGCCCTAATGAGTGCAGGTGCAACACCATACTCTGTAAACATAGGGTTGGCGTTTATGTTCGCACCATCTCCAACAACATAACCATCGCCTTTTAGCGAAAAAGTAATTAAGTTTTTAGTGTCAGAAACTAGGGTTCCGTTCTTATCAACAACAGTAGCATAAGCCATTAAAATATCGTTACCATCTGCAATAAAAACTCTTCCTGATGTATCCAATTCTAATTGAAGCGCAAAAGGTTCTCCCGGTGTTTGTTTTTTCGTTTGTATGCTATTTCCATCTTTAAAATTTCCTTTCGCTATTAATGTACCAGACTTGTATTCAATATTTTTAAAATGAAAAGGAGGATGGTCTAAACCATCGTAAACAGTGTCTTTGCTTGGTTTATTTCTTGCTATGCGTTCGCCGTTCAAAATTAATTCAACCTCATTTGCATTACTAAAAACAGTTACGGCATCTGTTTTTGAAACCCAATCTTCTTGAATAGAAATAAAAGGGGCTTTCAATAATTCAGATTTATACCACTCAAATTCTGGTCGCGAATGCCTAAAAATAGTCATCATACCACTTCGGGTTCTGTCAATAGTGCTTTTAGCCTTATCATGAGCGGGATGGAATGTGTAATAGGCATGTGCTGTCCAAGAAATTAAACCAGTCATCATGGGGTCTTTTTTATAGGGTGCAACAGCTGCTGCACCCCGGCCGCCTTCCATAGCAAAAATAGGTTCTGATCTATCCCATAAAAAGGGCCCGTATAACATATTTGCATTTATATCGGTTAGTCCAGATGTTTGCCAGCCTGTCCACCGTGCTCCTTGAGAAGCTGTTAATCGAATGGGGTCTTCTTGCTTTATAGTATTATGAACTCTTGGAACATACCCGCGATGATTTACACCTGCACCCCACATGACTATGGAGGCATGGTTTCTATGGTTACGCACCATCGTTCTTGCAGTCTTTTCTAAATTATCCCACCATGCATCTTCTTGAGACATAGAAATCCATGTTGGTGCTTCTTCATAAACTAAAATCCCTAACTCATCACAGGCATTAATTAAAGCATCGTCTTGCGGATAATGTGCAGTTCGCATAATGTTAAATCCAAACTCTTTAAATTGTAACATATCTTTATAATGCAATGCATTTGGAACCGCATCACCTATATATGGATATTGTTGATGGCGATTAAAGCCAATGAGTTCTATAGGTTTATTATTAAGTATAAAGCCTTTTTCGGGGTCTAATTCAAATTTACGAAGACCTATTTTGTTTTCTACAAAGTCAATCGCTTTACCGTCAATCATAATAATACTATTGACTCGATATAAATAAGGATTATCTATATCCCAAAACCGGACATTATCTTCTAAACTTCCTATTTGATTGAATTGGTACTCTATTTCAGGGGCAACCTCTTTGTTGTCAATAATTTTTAAAACCACAATCCCTTCTTTATCAATAATTCGAGTTGCTATTTCTATATTTTGAGATTGGGAAGTTTCGTTTTTTACTGATGTTTTAATATTGATCGTTGCGTTTTTATTAACAGGATCAATGGTTGGTGTTGTAATGTTTACTCCGGAATTTATGGTTTCCCAATTAAATGTAACGTGAACTGGATGCGTTTCTACCAGATATACATCACGATATAAACCACTAAACTTAACATAATCAAAAGGGCCTGGGTCTGGTGGTACAATTTTATTTCTTCTGTTGTCGCAACGTACGGTTACTTGATTGTTTTCTCCGCGTTTAATATGGTTTGTAATATCAAAATGAAATGGTGTATAACCCCCAACACTATGCTGCCCGACATGTTTTCCGTTTATCCATAAGTCTGTAACTTGATGCGCACCTTCAAATTCTAAAAACACTTTTTTGTTAAAATTACTAACTTCAATAGCTTTTCGATACCATCCAACGGTTCTATGAAATTTCAACTGTGTTTTTTCATCCTTTAAACCATCAAGCGTCAATGAGGTTAACTTCAATGTATGTGGAATAGTTACGCTTTCCCAGTTTGAATCATCCACGCTCGGTTTGTAATTTTCAGCATCAGGGTTACCTAATTGAAATTTCCAACCTTGATTTACTGTTTTTTTTGTTCTATCTGTATCAGGAAACCCATAGGGTAATTTCTGAGAAAAAGAAAAATTATAAAGTATGAGACATATAAACAAAACTATAGGATGATTTCTGAACATATCTGTATGCATTAAAGTTGATGCCTAAAGCTAAATATTAATTTTATATAGTGTGTAATTATTTTTGAAAATAATTTTACCAGTCTTTAGTAACTCCTAAGCATCTAATAATATTTTATTCTGTAAATTGCAAGTGACTTTTATTATGGTGTTATAAAAAGAATTAAAAATGAATCAGGAAAAAAAAAATTATTTTCCTAGTATAAAAAATGTAAAAGCTGCTGCGGAAATTATAAAAAAAGTATCAGTAGTAACGCCTTTAACTCAAAGTTTGAGGTATTCAAAACAATTTGATGCAAATATTGTTTTAAAACGTGAAGACTTACAACAAGTACGTTCCTATAAAATAAGGGGAGCTTATAATAAAATAAGCTCTTTAACACCTGCGCAATCTGAATGTGGTGTAGTATGCGCCAGTGCTGGAAACCATGCTCAAGGAGTTGCGTTATCTTGTAAATTACTGAAAATTAAAGGGACTATTTACATGCCAGCGCCCACCCCAAATCAAAAAGTGGAGCAGGTTAAAATGTTTGGCGAAAATTTTATAGAAATAAAGCTAGTAGGAGACACGTTTGACGATTCTTATCACGCAGCTATATTGGAATGTGAGTCTTTAAGTAAAACATTTATCCACCCATTTAATGATGAAAAAGTTATTGAGGGGCAAGCTACTATTGCGTTAGAAATTTTAGAGCAATCTGATGTTCCTATTGATTATGTTTTTATTGCCGTTGGCGGTGGTGGTTTAGCTGCGGGTCTATCAACTGTTTTTAAAATACTATCCCCAAACACAAAAGTTATAGGCGTGGAGCCTGAAGGTGCGCCATCTATGTCAACTTCAATGGGAAATAATAAAAACACCACATTAAATCACATTGAAAAATTTATTGATGGAGCAGCTGTAAAACGTGTAGGGGATTTAAATTTTGAAATTTGTAAAGAGAATTTAAGCGCTATGATAACGGTTCCTGAAGGTAAAGTTTGTCAAACTATTTTAGACTTATACAATAGAGACGCTATTGTAGTTGAACCTGCTGGTGCATTATGTATCTCGGTTTTAGATTTTTATGCTAAAGACATAAAAGGGAAAAATGTGGTTTGTGTTATAAGTGGAAGTAATAATGATATTACAAGAACTTCTGAAATTAAAGAACGCGCTTTATTGTATGCCAATTTAAAACACTATTTTATTGTTAAATTTCCACAACGTGCAGGAGCGCTCAAAGAGTTTGTTGTAGATATTTTAGGGGAAAACGATGATATAACTTATTTTCAATATGCTAAAAAAACCAATCGTGAAAATGGGTCTGCGGTTGTAGGCGTACAATTAAAATCGGCTTCAGATTTAAAACCTTTAATTTCCAATATGAAACAAAATAATTTTTATGGTGATTACTTGAATGATAAGCCAGATTTATTTCAGTTTTTGGTATAGCCGGCGCGTTTATTTTTCCCGCAGTATTATATTCTGGAACAAAGTAAATTTGGGTTTTTCAGCAAGAACAATTTGGTTCAGTAGTTCCTATTGTTTCTTTTCACATATTGAACGACCTTTGGATGATATGGCAAAATCAAATTACGGACAGCAAGTAAGTTTGTTTGGTAAAAAGTGCACATACACTTTCGCCGTTAATTGATACTTGGTCAATTTAGTTTGTCGTGTTAATTTAAATAGTTCATGTCAACGCGAACCAGATATGTATTCGTTTACAGGCGGAAAAGACTTAGCGTTTGGTATGTTAAGTGTTTATGAAGCATCACGTTCATTTTCTATAAGAACATTTGTAGCTCCAAAGGATACTGATTGTAATAATATCATTCTTGAAGAATTGTTAGAAAAGAAAACTTCAAATTTTATTAGTACAAATTATATTTTATAAGTAATAAATATTAATTTTATAGGATAAATCATTAAAGATGAAAACATTAAGAATTATAGTAATGACCATTTTTTCAATAGCTATTAGTGGTTGTGGAGGGAAGGAAGAGAAGAAGAAAGAAAGATTTAGTTACGAAAGGACATCTGAGGTTTCTAAAAAAGCTGAAAGCAATCCAAATGACGTAGTTATTACATCCAACGATGCTATGCAATTCAATAAAAAAGTAATTAAAGTTAAAGCAGGCGAAAAAGTAAAAATCACTTTAAAGCATATTGGCAAAATGGATAAAAATGTTATGGGACATAATTTTGTGCTGCTTAAGCAAGGTGTTGTATTAACTAAATTCGGAAATAGTGCTGCTACTGCTCGTGATAATGATTTTATTCCAAAAGGTACACAAGATGTTATTGCACATACCAAATTGATTGGTGGAGGAGAAACTGCAGTTGCTGAGTTTGATGCTCCTGAAGTTGGAACTTATCAATTTTTATGCAGTTTCCCAGGGCATTATGCCATAATGAAAGGGACTTTTATAGTTGAATAGACGTATGCTTTATAACTTAATTTCTTTACGCTATATTCAACAACAAGCGCGTGTATTTATAATCCAATTATTTAAATATAATTTGCTGTTTTAAGGTGCTTTAATACTTTCTTTATTATCAAGGTTTTTGTTGGAACGAATAAAGCAATTTACTAAAATTATTACAAGAGATTTTAAGGTGTTTTTAGGGTTATAATTAGAATGTCACCAATTTATAATGACCAGACTCTTCTCTTAACTACATCTTCAATCGGCATGCAGCCTATATGTTCCCTAGATATTGGATCGTAATTCAATACCTTTTCTCCAACTTTTTCAGAAGTAAAATATCCTAACAATGTGTAATTTTTAACAGCTAATAAAAATTTATATAAAACATAGTTTTCCATTTGAGAATCTTTAACATTTTCAATAGAAAGTCTTTGTTCTGAAAATAAAGTTTCTTTAGCTCTCTAAGAAATTTTGAAAACCTTCTACATCGGCGTAAACGCCAGATTTTGAAGTATGACCCATAATATTATGTCCCAACTCACCACCGTAATTGCCTAATCCGTTTGGAAATCGTTCAGATTTGGATTGCATTAAAATACTTGCAGTGCCTATAATTAATGCACAAATAAAAATGATAGATGCTTTAATTTTTTTTCCTTAGTTTCAGCATTAATAACTCGCACTCCAGAGGCGATGCCTTTTTTTTCATCATAAACAATTTCGTAAGCAATAGAATTAGGGCTTATGTGTATATTCACTGTGCGTACTGCGGAGGCAGCGTTGAAGAGTTGCTACTAAAATAATTGCCAAATGGGCAGCATCTTACACATCTATTTCTAAATTGGCAATTGGATCGTCCTTCATCAGAAACATGCCCTGTTTTATGCGCAGCTGTACCAATAGTTAATAAACGATTATTAAAGATTTCTTTTATTTTTTTAAAATTCTATTTCAATACAATTTAACTCCATGGGTTCAGATAATTTTCCGTCTGGTAAATGGGGTAGGTCCAAATTCTCTCTAGATAAACCAATAAATTGTTCCACTTTATCATACCAAGGTGCTATGTCTTTGTAATGTATGGGCCAATCAATATCATGTCCATCTTTTTTATTAGCTTCAAAGCCCACATCGCTTAAACGATAGGACTGTCTTGTCCACACGAGCGATCTTCCACCTACATGATAGTCTCTAATCCAATCAAAAGGTTCTACTTCGTTATAAGGGTGTTTTAAATCATTAACGAACCAGTGTTTGCTGTTAGGGCTTAAAATGAATGATTTATTTTGTTTTTTGAGTTTTAACATTTTTTGGTTTTTTTTCTTCTCTATGTTTTAAATCCCAAGGATCTACATGCATGGTCGGATAATCTTCAATATGCTTTACCATGCGTACTCTTTAAAGAACTAAGGTTTTTTAAACCATTTTCACAAAGTTCTTTAGCTGCCAAACCACCACTAATTCCTGTGTCAAAAACAATAGTATCATAAGTTGCGGGGTATTTTGTAATAGTTTCTTTACCCATGTTTAAAATTTTAAAATAGTATAATAAAATTCCCTAAAAACAGAGAAATTTATAATTTACCTTTTAAGTATTCGAAAATTAACTAATTTGCATGGTATTTATATTATAGATTGCTTCTCTTGATAAAAAACTTAATTATAACTTACCATGAAAAGAAGACAATTCGTAAAAAGAGCAGTTCAAGTAGGTGGCACATTATCATTATTGAGTTTTGCAGCTTGTAAAAACGAAAAAAGACATAAAAATTCTGAATTGCAGGCTGACTTAGTAACTCATCCAGAGTTGTTTTTTAAAATATCCTTAGCACAGTGGTCGCTTCACCGAACTCTGTTTGATAAAAAAATGGATCATTTGGATTTTGCCTCCAAATCTAGGGGTTTTGGTTTTGAAGGTTTGGAATATGTGAATAGTTTTTTTAAAGATAAGGCTAAAGCTATGCCCTACATCAAGGAAATGAAATTGAGGGCAGATGCTGAAGGACAAGAAAATGTTCTTATAATGATAGATGGTGAAGGCGCGCTTGCAAACTCAAATACCAATGAACGATTAAAAGCTATTGAAAATCATTACAAATGGATTGAAGCAGCTCATTTTTTAGGCTGTCATGCTATTCGTGTAAATCTTGCAGGAAGTTTGGGTAAAGCTGAAGCTGTAAAAGTTAGTATTGATTCCTTGGAAAAATTATCAGATTTTGCGATAAATTCTAATATAAATATTTTAGTTGAAAATCATGGCGGTTTTTCTTCTAATAGCGAATGGATGACTAGTGTGTTTTCACAAGTAAAAAACGAAAATTGTGGAACGCTACCGGATTTTGGGAATTTCTGTATTACAAAACATAAAGACGGACATTGTCTTGAAAAATATGATAGATACAAAGGGATGCGGGAATTATTACCCTATGCAAAAGCTTTAAGTGCTAAATCTTATGATTTTAACGAAGCTGGGGATGATACATTGATTGATTATTATAAAATCATGAAAATGGTAAAAGATTCCGGTTATAAAGGTTTTATAGGCGTAGAATATGAAGGTGATATTAAACCTGAAGAGGAAGGCATCCAATTAACTAGAAATTTACTAATTAAAGTTGGCAGACAACTCTCGTTATAAGCTCGTTCAAGCTTTTCAAAAATTTAATACTTTCATGATAAAATTAACCAAACTAAAATGATAACGTGGAGAATATTAATACGAATAGACTCTTTTTAGCAAGCTACCTTGCTTTAATAACTACGGCCATGACCTTTGCAATTAGAGCAAGGTTGGAAACCGTTTTTGGGCCAGAGGGCTTTGGTTTAACCTTAGAGCAAATTGGTTATGCTTTTACACCTGCTTTTTTTGGATTTATATTAGCTATGATTTTCGGTGGCCCTTTAGAAGATTTTTTGGGGATTAAAAAAATTACCTGGATCGCTTTTGTAACACATGCCATTGATATTGTTTGGGCGATAATAACAAATTCAATAAGCTCTCTTTTTCTAGCAACTTTATTTGTTGGAATTGGAATTGGTATGGTTAAAGCCGCTTTAAACCCCATGATTGCGTCTATATATACGGATGAAAAAACAAAAATGCTTAATAGATTTCATGTGTGGTTTCCCGGTGGCATTGTAATTGGCGCCATTGTAGGTTGGTTAATAATGGATGTTGTGGGGCAAAGTTGGCAAATTATGGTAGCCACTTTGTTCATACCCTTGATTATTTATGGTATATTGTTTTATGGTCAGAAATTTCCAGTTACCGAACGTGTTCAAATGGGAATTAGTAATAAAAAAATGTTTACGAGCATCGGTAAGCCATTATTCTTGTTTACGGTGTTTTGTATGTTTTTAACAGCATCTTCAGAATTAGGAACAAAACAGCGAATAGAATCACTTCTAAAAGAATCTGTTGCTGTTCCGCTTTTAGTTTTGGCATTTATAAATGGAATTATGGCTTTAGGGCGACAATTTGCCGGTCCTGTAGCTCATAAACTTAAACCAGCTGGCATGTTATTATATTCAGCAATATTCACGTTTATCGGGTTATGTTTGCTTACTATAACTAGTGGTGAAATGACTTTTATTACAGCTGCGGTTTTTGCTATTGGAGTTACATTCTTTTGGCCAACTATGTTAGGTTATGTAGCAGAATACCTGCCCGAAACAGGGGCTTTAGGCTTGTCGATTATGGGTGGTGCTGGTATGTTTTCGGTATCACTGGTTTTACTCATTATGGGCAAATTGATGGATAATGTGAATGCCACAGAAGCTTTTAGAACGATGTCAATACTTCCGGAAATACTTATTATTGCCTTTATCGGACTTAACATTTACATGAAAAAAGAAGTAAAACAGAACAACTATAATTTTATATGTCTAGAAAATTAAGAATGGGAATGGTAGGTGGTGGCGCAGGGTCTTTCATTGGCGATGTTCATAGAAAAGCAGCTGCTATTGATGGGATGGTCGAATTGGTTTGTGGTGCATTTAGTAGTACTGCTGAAAAATCGATTGCATCAGGTATTGCGTTGCATTTAGATAAAAGTAGATGTTATGGCACTTTTATGGACATGATTCAACAGGAAAAAGAATTGCCAAAGGATGTACGTATGGATTTTGTTGCAATTGTAACGCCGAACCATATGCACTTTCCACCAGCTAAAATGGCCCTTGAAAACGGGTTTCATGTAGTATGCGATAAACCTGTTACACTTACTTTGGAAGAAGCGAAGGTACTCCAAAATGTGATTGCCAAAAGTGGAAAACTATTTGCGTTAACCCATAATTATACAGGGAATTCCATGGTTAAACAAGCTAGGGCGATGGTGGCTAAAGGTGAGTTGGGTTCGATTAGAAAGATTCAATCACAGTATTTACAAGGGTGGTTATCAACATCTTTGGAAAAAACCAATCAGAAACAAGCAGCTTGGAGAGTAGATCCAAATAAATCTGGTATTGGTGGCGCTTTAGGTGATATCGGTACGCATACTGAAAACTTAATTGAATATATTACAGGGCTAAAGATAACTGAAATAGCTGCTGATTTAGGACGATTTGGCGAAGGCAGAGTTTTGGATGATGATGGAAATATGCTGATACGAATGGAAAATGGTGCAAAAGGCAGTATTTCTATTTCGCAAATCGCATTAGGCGAAGAAAACAACTTGGGAATTAGGGTTTATGGTACAAAAGGAAGTCTGGAATGGCATCAAGAAAACCCGAATGAATTAATTACGCGTTGGTTAGAAGAACCTAAAAAGATTTTCACGTCAAACGGTAAAGGTTTACATAAAGAAGCGCTTGATGTTTCAAGAATTCCAGCAGGACATCCTGAAGGGTATCTAGAAGCTTTTGCTACTATTTACAAAAATTTTGCAATACATATAACGGCTATAAATAATGGCGATACTATAGTGAAACCAGACTATCCAAACATTGATGATGGTTTACGTGGTATGAAATTTATCTACGCTGCGGTTGAAAGTGATAGGAATAATACGGCTTGGACGAAAATATAATTGATTATAAAATAATTGTTGGCGGACAGGTGCGTTAGGGATTGCTGGATAAAACCCATAGCTCGACTAAGGAGGTGCGAGGACTTGTAACAGAAAGCCCGCCCCCTGAGGTAACGCCCAAAAATTAATAACTAATAAAATCCTCTCTTTTGTGGAGGTTTATAGGGGAATGAAAACAATAAAAGGACCAGCAGTATTTTTAGCGCAATTTGCAGGAAGCGAATCGCCATTTAATTCGTTGGATGGCTTGTGTAAATGGGCTGCGGATTTAGGGTATAAAGGCATTCAGATACCAACTTGGGAATCTGGTTTGATTGATATTGAAATCGCTTCAGAGAGTCAAACATATTGTGATGAATTGAAGGGGAAAGTAAATTCATATGGATTGGAAATCACCGAATTATCTACCCATTTACAGGGGCAATTAGTGGCCGTAAATCCGGCTTACGATATCATGTTTGATGGTTTTGCGCCAACGCAAGTTAGAAATAACCCAAAAGCTAGAACAGCGTGGGCTATTGAATTTGTTAAAAAATCGGGAACTGTAAGTGGACGATTAGGTTTAAAATCGCATGCTACATTTTCAGGAGCATTGATGTGGCACACCATATATCCATGGCCCCAGCGTCCTATTGGTTTAGTAGAAATGGGTTTTAAGGAATTGGCAAAACGTTGGATACCGATTTTAAATCATTTTGATGATCAAGGTGTTGATATGTGTTATGAAATTCATCCAGGGGAAGATTTACATGATGGAATCTCATTTGAACGTTTTTTGGATGCTACAGGACATCATGCGCGTGCCAATATTTTGTATGATCCTAGCCACTTTGTGTTGCAACAATTGGATTATTTGGCGTTCATAGATTTATATCATGAGCGTATTAAGGCGTTTCATGTAAAAGATGCGGAGTTTAACCCCACAGGCAAGCAAGGTGTTTATGGAGGTTATTCAGATTGGAAAGATCGCGCAGGACGTTTCCGTTCTTTAGGTGATGGTCAAGTGGATTTTAAAAGTATTTTTTCAAAACTAACTAAATACGATTGTGATGTTTGGGCGGTTATGGAATGGGAATGTTGTATAAAATCATCTGAACAGGGCGCAAGAGAAGGTGCACCATTTATTCAAAAACACATTATTGAAGCTGCAGTACGTAGTTTTGACGATTTTGCGGGAGGTGAAAAAGATAATGAACAGTTGAAAAAAATATTAGGTCTTTAAATTCGCCTTATGGATATTTAATTAAAATCACATAATTTAAAGATTACTTAGTATTGCTGTTTATTATAAGGTTTTAAGTGAGCTGATGCAGGTAAAATAGCATAAAAAGAAATACCAAAAGATTTTCCTTTACATGATATGTTTTCTCTAATAATCTTCAATTACAAGAAATAAAGTTTTTAATTAAATTTAGAGTTTAAGAGCTCTAATGGTTCGTTTTACTTATATTAGGCTGAAATTACTTGTAATCGCTATTTTAACCGTTAATAAAACTTCTTAAAAAATGATTTTTTTAAAACAAAATGCTAAAAAAACAGAGATATCTGCAATTTTTATTAAAAACTAAATCATTTTTAGGCATTTGTAAAATAAAATTTTAGTTTTACAGAGTGAAAAATTTAAAAAGTAAAATACGTTGTTCTACATTTCGTTTGCCCGTGCGCAATCGTCGCAATTTCTAATGCTCCAGATATTAGTTAAGCCTTAAGCGTTATTTTAATTTTTCAACAGTGTCCAAAAATTTTATCATATTATTTCAAAATAAAGTTAATTCAATAATTAACAGTAGTTCTATTATGCGCCATAAATTTCCTTGTCGCCCGTAGGGGTGCGCTTCAATTTTATTGAGCTAGGTGAGTCCAGTTCAGCATTTAAAAAGGATAAAATATTGACATAAAATAAAATAAGGAAATGAAGGTTGTTATTGCCGATAAATCACATTTTAAATACGCAGAAATTATCTGCCAAACGATTGCAGAATCTGCAGCAGTTAGAGGAACAGGTATTGCCAAACGTACTCCAGAATATATATCTACCAAAATGGAGAATGGAAATGCCGTTATAGCATTAGATGGCGATAAATTTGCTGGATTTTGTTATATTGAAAAGTGGGGACATGGTAAATATGTTGCAAACTCTGGATTGATAGTCCATCCAGATTATAGAGGAGACGGATTAGCAAAAAAAATCAAACATAAAGTTTTCGCACATTCTAGAGCTAAATTTCCAGATGCTAAAGTATTTAGTATTACCACCGGATTTGCTGTTATGAAAATGAATACGGATTTAGGGTATAAACCAGTTCCTTTTTCAGAATTGACAGACGACCCTACATTTTGGGATGGTTGCCAAACCTGTAAAAATTACGATGTTTTAACACGTACCAATAGAAAAATGTGTTTATGTACAGGAATGCTTTACGATCCTGAAGCGAAAAATTTGAAAGCCAAAAAACTAAAGGATAAAGCGTTTAAACGATTAAAACATATTAAAGAAACTATGTTTCTTAAAAAAGATAAAAAATAAGTTTGCTCCCAATAATTATTGGGATTTGTACTAATAAAAATAAAAAGTTTTCAATGAAAAAATTAGTAATAGCATATAGTGGCGGTTTAGATACTTCATACTGCGCAGTTAGTTTATCAAAATCATATGATGTTCATGCGGTAAGTGTAAATACGGGTGGGTTTACAGAAGCAGAAATTAATAATATTGAGAGTAATGCCTATAAAATGGGTGTTTCAACTTATAAAAATATAGATGCGGTAGCTACATTTTATAACAAAGTAGTAAAGTATTTAATATTTGGAAACGTATTAAAAAATAATACATATCCATTGTCTGTAAGTGCAGAACGCATTATTCAAGCTATTGAGATTGTTGAGTATGCAAAAAGTATTGATGCAGAATATATTGCTCATGGAAGTACCGGAGCAGGTAACGATCAAGTACGTTTTGATATGATTTTCCAAACTTTGGCGCCCCATATTAAAATTATTACACCAATAAGAGACCAGAAATTAACCAGGCAAGAAGAAATCGATTATTTAAAATCTGAAGGTATTGATATGTCTTGGGAAAAATCAAAATACTCTGTTAATAAAGGGCTTTGGGGAACGAGTGTTGGAGGTGTTGAAACCTTAAAATCTGAAAAACCGTTACCAAGTGAAGCGTACCCTTCCCAATTAGAGAAAGAAGGCGAGGAAAAAGTAACACTTACTTTTAAAAACGGGGAGTTAGTCGCTTTAAACGGCAAAAAAAATGAGCCACAAGTAAGTATTGAAAGCCTAAATAACATGGCTTCTAAATTTGCTATTGGAAGAGATATTCATGTTGGTGATACTATTGTAGGAACTAAGGGACGCGTCGGTTTTGAAGCTGCAGCTGCTTTAATTATCGTAAAGGCTCATCATTTATTAGAGAAGCATACTTTAACAAAATGGCAATTACAGCATAAGGAATATTTATCTAGTTTTTACGGCATGCACTTGCATGAAGGTCAATACTTAGATCCAGTAATGAGAGATACAGAAGCTTTTTTACAGAGTTCTCAAAAAATGGTTTCTGGAGATGTTGTTGTTACTTTAAAACCATATCATTTTTCTGTTGATGGAATTGTTTCTAATCACGATTTAATGTCAAGTAAGTTTAGTACTTACGGAGAAGAAAATAAAGCTTGGACTGCTGATGATGCTAAAGGATTTATTAAAATTCTAGGAAACCAAAATAAAATATATAGACAAGTAAATTCTTAAGATATGATTAAGGTAGGAATAATTGGCGGTGCAGGATATACAGCGGGTGAATTAATTAGATTACTAATTAATCATTCTGAAACTGAGATTGATTTTGTGTTCAGTACAAGTAACGCAGGAAACAAGATTAGTAACGTACATCAAGACTTAGTGGGTAGTTTGGATTTGGAGTTTACAGCTAACGTAAATCCAGATGTTGATGTCTTGTTTTTATGTTTGGGTCATGGTAATTCGGTTAAATTTCTTTCTGCAAATGTATTTTCTGAGAACACAAAAATTATTGATTTAGGAAATGATTTTAGATTGGAAGCAGATAAAATATTTGAAGGAAAAACATTTGTTTACGGCTTGCCAGAGTTACAAAAAGAGGATATAAAAAACGCAAAGTATATTGCCAATCCAGGATGTTTTGCAACCGCTATTCAATTGGGCTTATTGCCTTTGGCAGATAAAGGTTTGTTAAAAAAAGATGTACATATTAATGCAGTTACAGGTGCAACAGGTGCGGGAACATCATTATCCGCAACGACACATTATACGTGGAGAGATAATAATTTTTCGTATTACAAACCGTTTACGCATCAACATTTAGGAGAAATTAATCAATCTGTAAACCAATTGCAAAACGATTTTTCTTCAGAAATTATTTTTATGCCAAATAGAGGTAATTTTTCAAGAGGTATTTTTGCAACCATTTATACCGATTTTGAGGGGCCGGTTGAAGATGCAAAAAATATTTATAAGTCGTTTTACAAAGATGCCGAGTTTACATTTGTATCAGATGATTTTTTGCATATGAAGCAAGTTGTAAATACCAATAAATGCTTGGTACATTTACATAAACATAAGGGTAAATTATTAGTTACAAGTATTATTGATAATTTATTAAAAGGGGCTTCTGGACAAGCCGTTCAGAATATGAATTTGATGTTTGGTTTGAAAGAAACGACTGGATTGGGGCTGAAAGCTACATACTTTTAGGGTGTTCTAATCTATAACAGTGGTGCGTTAGGGATTGTAGTATAAAGCCCACAGCGACCTTTTGGGAGCGAGGACTTGTAACGAAAAGCCCGACCCTTTTGGTAACGCCCCAAAAAATAATAAAAATATTCTCCTTTCTAGGGAATTAAAAAGTATAATTATGAACGTAGCAATTATAGGAGCTGGAAGTTTAGGACAATCTATTGCGAAAGGGTTATTGACCTCGGAGACCTTGACGGCGTTGTACATGACGAAAAGGAATTTGGAAGCTTTAAAAGGCTTTGACGCAGATGCGAGAGTCAATTTAACGTCAGACAATATATTAGCAATAAAAAATGTTGACGTAATTATTTTTGCTATACAACCGCGGCATTTTGAGGGTATTTTGAATGCGATTAAATCGGATTTAAAACCAAGTCACGTTTTAATTTCTGTAATTACCGGTTTTGCTATTTCAAGAATTGAAGCTATCGTTAGCAAGGAGAACTATGTTATACGTGCTATGCCAAATACGGCGGCTTCCGTAGGACAATCTATGACGTGTATCTCGACTAATGAAAAAGGAAAAGAAAAGGTGGAGCTTGCTAAAAGTATTTTTAATAATATGGGCCGTTCTATGATAATTCCAGAGGAACAATTACAGGCAGCAACAGTTATTTGCGCCAGTGGTATTGCGTTTTGGATGCGATTAATCCGTGCAACAACACAAGGTGCTATTCAATTAGGTTTTGAGGCTCATGAAGCACACGAACTGGCCATGCAAACCTGTTTTGGTGCTGCTACTTTGTTGAAAGAATCTGGAAATCATCCTGAGGAAGAAATTGATCGTGTTACTACACCTAGTGGCTGTACTATTGAAGGTTTAAACGAGATGGAACACCAAGGTTTAAGCTCGTCGCTAATTAAAGGCATCAACGCATCGTTTGAAAAAATTAACCAAATAAAAACTAAATAATATGCCATTATTTAATGTATATCCATTGTATAATGTAACACCCGTTTCTGGGAAGGGTGTTTATGTTTATGATGATAAAGAAACTGAATATTTAGACCTTTATGGCGGTCACGCTGTAATTTCTATTGGTCATGCGCATCCTAAATATGTTGAAGCTGTAACGAGTCAAGTTTCTAAATTAGGATTTTACTCTAATGCTATTAAAAATCCATTACAAGAAGCATTGGCTGATAAGATTGAGGCGCTTTCTGAATGTAAAGGTTACGAATTGTTTTTATGTAATTCCGGCGCAGAAGCTAATGAAAATGCTTTGAAATTAGCGTCTTTTAAAACGGGGAAATCTAGAGTTATTGCTTTTAAAAACGGGTTTCATGGGCGTACATCGGCAGCTGTTGCCGCAACTGATAATGCTAATATTATTGCGCCTATAAATGCGCAACAAAAAGTTACCATATTAGAATTAAACGATATTTTAGGTGTTAAAGCTGAATTAGAAAAAGGGGATGTTTGTGCTGTTATTGTTGAATTTATACAAGGTGTTGGCGGTTTAGATCAAGGTGCTAAAGATTTTTTTGAGCAAGTTTATGCGCTTTGTAAAACGAATAATACCATGTTTATTGCCGATGAGGTGCAGTCTGGTTACGGGCGTTCTGGGAAATTTTTTGCGTTTCAACATTATAACGTTACACCAGATATTATTTCAATAGCCAAAGGTATGGGGAATGGTTTTCCTATTGGTGGTATTTTAATTCATCCTGATATTGAAGCGAAATTTGGTATGCTAGGAACGACTTTTGGTGGAAACCATTTAGCGTGTGCGGCAGGATTATCTGTTTTAAATGTTATTGAAGATGACAAGCTAATGGATAACGTGAATATTATATCTGAATATTTTATTAAAATTGCTAAAACCATACCGCAGATAAAAAAAATTAAAGGTAAGGGGTTAATGCTTGGTTTGGAGTTTGATTTTGAGGTTGGAGAACTAAGAAAACAATTAATTTGCGACCATCATATTTTTACAGGAGGGGCATCTAATAAAAAAGTTTTAAGAATACTACCTCCGTTAAATGTTGAAAAGAAACATATCGATACTTTTTTTAAAGCGTTAAATACTATTTTATTAGAAGTTGAAAGTCCTTTATATAAATAAAAAAAATGAATACAATATTATCAATAAAAACCAGAAATGCGGTATTGCTTAAAATGGCAGAACTATTGGAACGTGACAGAACTGCATTAATTTCAATAAATAAAGAGGATTTAGAAGCTTATAAGGGCGATGATATTTCGATGTTTGACCGCTTAAAAGTTGACGACGCTAAGGTTGATGAAATGATTAAAGCGGCAACCCATTTAGCTTCGCAGCAAGACCCTGTTGGGGTTGAACGATTTAGTTTTAAACACGATAACGGCATGCAAGTATATAATAAAACAGCATCGTTTGGTACGGTTTTGATTATTTACGAATCAAGACCAGATGTTACGGTTGAAGCTGCTGGAATTGCTTTTAAATCGGGGAACAAAATTTTGTTAAAAGGCGGGAAGGAGTCCTTGAAGTCAAACTTAAAAATTGTAGAGCTGTGGTACGAAGCTTTGAAAGCAGAGGGCGCCTCAACGGATTGGGTTGAATATTTACAATTTAATAGAACTGAAACACAAGCCTTTTTAGAAAAACCAACTCAAAAAGTAGATTTAATTGTGCCTCGTGGTGGCGAACGTTTAATTGCTTTCGTGAAACAACACGCTACCTGTCCTGTGATTATTAGCGGACGCGGAAACAACTTTGTGTATGTGCACAAAGAAGCTGATTTTGATATCGCTTTGGATGTGATTATAAACGGGAAATCAAAAATATCGGCTTGTAATGCTGTCGATAAAGTTTTAATAGATGAAAATTTGCCTAATAAAGATGCATTTATTCAACGATTAATTTCTAAACTGAAAGCCTCAGATATCGAGATTTTAGGAGATTCAGCAACATCTAAATTTGATAATATTAGCGCTTTTAAATCGAATGATATCTGGTACGAAGAGTTTTTAGATTATAAAATAGTTATTGGCGAAATTAGTTCGAATGCTGATGCCATAGCCATGATTAATACCTATTCAGGCGGACATTCTTCATCTATAATTACCAGAAATGCAGCCGAAGCTAAAGTATTCATGGAAAATGTAGATACGGCTGCTGTTTATCATAATGCATCGACTCGTTTTACCGATGGTGGACAATTAGGGTTAGGTGGGGAATTAGCGATTAGCACAGATAAATTACACCAGCGTGGACCTATTGGTTTGCAGCATTTAGTAACTAATAAGTGGTATATTCATGGCAATGGACAAATAAGATAGGATGGTTAAAAAGAAACGAATTTTACTAAAAGTAGGGTCTAATACTTTAACTAAAGAAACGGATAATATTTCTAGAGGTAAGATTGAAGATGTGGCAAGCCAGATAGCTAAACTTCAAGATACTTGCGAGTTCATTATTGTAAGTTCGGGAGCTATTGCTGTGGCAAAACAGTTTGTTAAATTAGAGAGTAAGCAGGAAGATGTATTTGTTAAACAAGCATTAGCATCTATTGGTCAGCCACATTTAATTCGTATTTATCAAGAGATATTTAGAGAATATGGGTTGCTGAGTTCACAATGCTTATTGTCTTATTCAGATTTTGAAAAAGAAGAAAGCAGAGCCAATATTATGAATACTATAAACGTATTAGTAAATAATAATTACATTCCAATTATTAATGAAAATGATACGGTTGCAACGGATGAAATTAAATTTGGGGATAACGATAAGCTAGCCGCTTTAACAGCTTCACTTTTAAAAGTCGACTTATTTATTATTGCTACAAATACAAATGGAATTTATACCAAAGCTTCAATTGAAAATGGAACACCAGAAACCATAGAATTGGTTGAGGATTTTGATAGTTTGAAAGCGCAGGTAGTCAGTTCGAAATCATCGCACGGAAGTGGAGGCATGAAATCTAAAATTGAAGCCGCTTCAGTAACAAAAAAGGCGCATATCGAAACATGGATTGTAAACGGATTGGAAGATGATTTTATAGTAAATGCTATGGATAATAAAGTACCGTTTACCAAAATAAAGTAGGTTGGTTGATTTTGAGTTAAAATATATTACTATGAATAGCCCTTTTTATAATGGAGCTGTAGCAATTAGAGAAAAACTGTTTTTCAATAATTTAGAAAATAGTGCAGATTTAATTAATGATGATTTTGAACAAAAAGGTATACATTTAGTGAGTTTAAAGGGAGGTGAATTTGTTGGAACAGGACGATTAAATATTGAAAATAAAATTGGCACAATTTCTCAAATGGCGATAAAGTCAAACTATCAAAAACAAGGTGTTGGCGCTAAAATATTAAAAGAGTTAATAAGATATAGTAAAAAACAAGAACTGTTTAAAATTAAACTAAGTGCTAGAGAAACGGCATTAGCGTTTTATAAAAAGTTTGGTTTTGTAATAGTTGGAGATAAATACCCATCACAGAAAACAGGAATTATCCATCAACAGATGGAATTGAAAATAGAATAAATTAAAGTAGGAATGAAACATTACACATCCATAAACGATATAGATAACATCAATGCTTGGATTGAAGAAGCAAAAGCATTAAAAGCAAGTCCGCATAAACATATTGAATTAGGTAAAAACAAAACCTTAGGATTGTTATTCTTTAATTCGAGTTTGCGAACCCGATTAAGCACGCAAAAAGCAGCTTTAAATTTAGGCATGAATCCTGTAGTTATGAATGTGTCTGGTGATGCTTGGGGTATAGAGTTTGGCGACGGATCCATTATGAACGGTACGACTGCAGAGCATATTAAGGAAGCCGCAGCGGTAGTTTCACAATATTGCGATATTATTGCGGTAAGAGCATTTCCAATGTTAATTGATAAAGCTAAAGATGAAAGCGAACATGTTTTAAAATCGTTTGTAAAATATGCATCCGTTCCTATTGTAAATATGGAAAGTGCTACTGGACATCCGTTACAAGGTTTTACTGATGCGATTACCATTTCTGAAAACACTATAAAGGTACGGCCAAAAATAGTATTAAGCTGGGCGCCACATATTAAGGCTTTACCGCACGCAGTAGCAAATAGTTTTGTGCAAACCATGCAGAAAATGGATGTTGAATTTGTGATTGCAAATCCTAAGGGGTATGATTTAAGTACTGAAATCACAGGGAACACAAAAATTTATCACAATCAAATTGAAGCGTTTAAAAATGCTGACTTTGTTTATGCTAAAAACTGGAGTTCGTTTGATGATTATGGAAAGGTAAATAATACAGACCCTAGTTGGATGATTACCAAAGAAAAATTAGGCGAAGCTAAATTTATGCATTGTTTGCCTGTAAGACGAAATGTGGTTGTTGAGGATGCGGTATTGGATAGTGATAGCTCGTTGGTTATTAAGCAAGCTAATAATAGAACGTATGCTGCCCAATTGGTACTTAAAAAAATATTGGAAAATTTAAAATAATACTTAACCTGAGAGGTTTCCAAAATCTTAAAGGTTTAAATTTCATGATATATTATGGTCGGGCCCAGTCGAGACCTAAATTAAGATAAATGAAAGAAAAACTATCAATTGTAAAAATAGGAGGAAACATTATTGAAGATGAAACATCATTACATGGGTTTCTTAAATTGTTTTCAAACTTAGAAGGAAAGAAAATTTTGGTTCATGGTGGCGGAAAACGAGCTACTCATATCGCTTCCAAATTAGGTATTGAGTCTAAAATGATTGACGGCAGGCGCATTACCGATGCTGAAACTCTAGAAGTGATTACTATGGTTTACGGTGGTTTAGTAAACAAAAATGTGGTTGCTAAATTACAGGCTTTCAATACTAATGCGATTGGGTTAACAGGCGCGGATATAAATAGTATAAAATCTGATAAGCGACCCGTAAAAACGATAGATTATGGATTTGTAGGCGATGTTAAAGAAGTTGCACACAATTCAATTGATAAATTAATTCAAGCTGATTTTATACCTGTTTTTTGCGCGATTACACACAATGGAAAAGGACAGCTGTTAAATACCAATGCAGATACAATAACCTCGCAAGTAGCTGTTGGGATGAGTAGTATTTATGAAACGTCCATCTATTATTGTTTTGAATTGAATGGTGTTTTAGAAGATATAAACGATAAAAACTCTGTGATTAAGCATATCGATTTAAATACCTACACCGGATTATTGGAACAAGGTATCATTGCTGATGGTATGTTACCTAAACTAGAAAATTGTTTCGATGCCTTAAAAAATGGCGTTAAAAATATAAACATGGGAAACACTTCAATGTTAACCCAAGCGAATGATAATTTTACAACCATAACTTTGTAATATGGCAATACAAGACCTAACAAACGATGCGATATCACTCTTAAAAAAGCTGATAGAAACACAATCTTTTTCTTCGGAAGAAGATAAAACAGCGTTACATATTGAAGATTGGTTTAAGCGTAATAGTATCGATTTTGAACGCACTAAAAATAACATTTGGGCAGTCAGTAAATATTTTGATAAAAACAAACCTACGCTATTGTTAAATTCGCATCACGATACGGTAAAACCCAATTCAGCATACACAAATGATCCCTTTAAGCCATTTGTAGAGCATGGAAAACTATACGGTTTAGGAAGTAATGATGCGGGTGGTTGCTTGGTGTCTTTAATTGCAACGTTTACTTATTTTTACAATCAAGAAAATCTAAATTATAATCTAGTTATTGTGGCTTCAGCGGAAGAAGAAAGCAGCGGTCCTGATGGATTAAATAGTATGTTGTCTATTATTCCGAAAATTGATGTGGCTATAGTTGGTGAGCCTACCTTAATGAATTTGGCTGTTGCCGAAAAAGGCTTAGTTGTTTTTGATGCTGTAATAGAAGGAACTCCAAGCCACGCAGCACATCCAAATGATAATAACGCCATTTATAATAGTATTAATGCTTTACAGTGGTTTAAAGACTTTAAATTTGAAAAGCCTTCTAAGGCTTTGGGTGATGTAAAATTAACAGTTACACAAATTAGTGCTGGATCGCAACATAATGTCGTTCCTGGTCATGTAGATTTGGTAATTGATGTTCGTGTAAATGATGCTTATAGCAATTCTGAAATTTCAGAAATTTTACAAGAAAAAGCACCAGTTACTAAAATTACACCTCGTAGTTTACGTTTAAACTCATCATCCATTCCTGTGGAACATGATTTAGTAAAAGCTGGAATCGCTATGGGCAGAACCACGTATGGGTCACCAACTTTGTCGGATCAAGCAGTATTAACTTGTCCGAGTTTAAAATTAGGGCCTGGCGATAGTACACGTTCGCATTCAGCAAATGAATTTATTTATGTTAATGAAATTGAAGAAGGTGTTCAGCTATATATTGAATTATTAGAAAAAGTATTATAAAAAAGTATAAAGAAACAAAGGCTAAGATATAGGACGACGACTCTAAAAAATATTAAGCAGCCTGCATTATAACAGCAAAGCGGTCTTGATTCTTTAAATATTAATAAACATTAAAAATATTCCCGCCTTAGCGCGAATGACAAAAATATAATTAGATGAAACTCTGGGATAAAGGCATATCAATCGATAAAAAAATAGAACAATTTACAGTTGGAAACGATAGGGAAATTGATATTCACATCGCAAAGTACGATGTAATCGCATCAAAAGCGCATGCTAAAATGCTTCAAAAAATTGGTATCATTACTATTGAAGAATTGGTTGATTTATTAGGTGGTTTAAAAGCCCTAGAAGCACAAATAGAAAATGGAACGTTTGTTATTGATCAGCAGTTTGAAGATGTACATTCTAAAATAGAGTTTGAACTTACAAAAAATTTAGGAGAAGTAGGCAAAAAAATCCATACTGCACGCTCAAGAAATGATCAGGTTTTAGTGGCTTGTAATTTATATTACAAAGACCATTTAGGGATTATAAAGGAAAAAACGAAAACACTTTTTAATACACTTTTAGATTTAGCGGAAACCTATAAACAAAAAGTTTTACCTGGTTATACACACTTGCAAGTTGCAATGCCGTCATCGTTCGGGTTGTGGTTTTCTGCCTATGCAGAATTGATGATTGATGATGTGTTTTTACTAAATGCAGCCATTAAAACAGTCGATCAAAATCCATTGGGTTCTGCGGCAGGTTACGGAAGTTCCTTTCCTATAGATAGAGAAATGACTTCAAAAGACATGGGTTTTTCAACTCTGAAATATAATGTGGTCGCAGCGCAATTGGGTCGAGGTAAAAACGAGCGAACCATTGCAGCAGCACTAGGTGGGTTATGTAACACGCTTTCCCGTTTTGCTATGGATGTGTGTTTGTATATGAGTCAGAATTTTGGTTTTTTAACTTTTCCAGATGAATTAACAACTGGTAGTAGTATTATGCCGCACAAGAAAAACCCAGATGTATTTGAATTGATTCGTGGAAAGTGTAACAAAATTCAAGCCTTACAATCTGAAATGATTTTAATAACAAATAATTTACCGAGTGGTTACCATAGAGATTTTCAGTTATTGAAAGAAAATATGATTGCTGCTTTTGAAGAGTTAAAAAATATTCTAGATATTTTTAATTACTCCATTCAGCAAATTATTGTGAAAGATGTTGATATTCATGACGATAAATACAAGTATTTATTCACCGTAGATAATATTAATACTTTAGTTGTTGAAGGGCAAAGTTTTAGAGAAGCTTATCAAAAAATTGGAGGACAAGTACAAGATGGTACTTATGTTCCTGATACTTCAAAAAAGCACACACATGCAGGAAGTATTCATAATTTGTGTTTGGATAAGATTCGAGGAAAGTTCCCTGATTAAATAAGAATTCATTTAATTTAATAAAATTTTCCGCTAATTTCGTTTAACAATCCATATAGTTCATTTAAACGGAACTTTACCTTTGTATTGTACACAATTTTGAGAAAATCATTTTCCAGACTACTAACATTATTTATTTCAGGAAATATTTTCTGTCAAACTTTAATAATTAACGAAAGTGACATTCCAAACTTGATTCCAATATAAATGACTTGGAAAGGAATAACGGTCAAAGTGAAAGATCTAAATTTTAGTCTACCACAAAGATCAGCTAGTTATTTTGAAATCATTAGAAAAGTCGAGCGCTCAATTGGAAATTGTTGAACAACTTTTCATGAAATATTTTGTTGCCATGTATTACTAAATATACGAGATTTCTGCATATTTAGCAAGACGTTGTGCAACAGCATAATGGCTATAAGTAATTGCTTGTAAAAACCAGTTTACGAAAGTCTTTGCGACTTTCTATCTGTGTTTTATTTGCTAGCTTTAGTGCTTAAAACACGCCACTAATCTAATACTACAACGTTAGCCATAATCCTCCAAAAATAAACCAACTTTCGATTTTTAAAAAAAAAATAGCAATCAGACGTGTTAGGGATAGTAGTGAAAAGCCCACAGCGACCTTTTGGGAGTGCGGACTTGTAACGAATAGCCCGACCCTTTTCGGGTAAGGCCAAAAAAAATGAGCCTTATATTAATTTTTAAGATTTTTTTTGTGTTAAAACAGCAGATGCAGCACCTATTAATCCAGCATGATTGCCAAGAAACGCAGGTTTTACTGGTGTTTTAATTTTAATTTTTTTTTCAAATTTTTCAAAATCCTTAGAGGTTCCGCCTCCAAGAATAATAAGGTCTGGACTGGCTATGGTTTCCACCAAACCTAAAAAGGTATTGAAACGTTTACCCCATTGGCTATAGCTTAGGTTTTTTTGTTTTTTTACAGATGCTGCAGTCCAGCGTTCAATTTTAGCATAATTTTTATAGGGAATTTGTCCTAATTCAAAATTAGGTATAAGTTGACCGTTAAAAAACGCACCACTTCCAATGCCTGTTCCAATGGTTATAATTATAACTAAACCGCTTTCATTTTTCCCTATGCCATAGTTCATTATAGCATAACCAGCAGCATCAGCATCATTAACAACAGTTACGGGAAGATTGGTTTCTTTAGAGAATAGGCTTTCAGCATTTAAGTTCATCCAACTTTTATGAAGGTTACTTGTAGATTTACAAATGCCTTTTTTTACGATAGTAGGAAATCCACAGCCCACAGGACCTTTGTATTCAAAATGGTTTACAAGGTCTTTAAAAACCTTAACCATATCCTTAGGTTTTCTTGAGGTAGGTGTGGGTATTCTGAATCTATCACTAACAAGTGCTCCTGTATCTGAATTTATTAATGCACCTTTCATTCCTGTGCCTCCAATATCAATTCCAAGTATTTCCATAAAAAATTTTAAAGCTCTATTTCCAAAATTAATAAATTTTATTTAAGTAAGAAATGTATTTCTAATAGGCCTATTTAGGTTAAATTAAATAAAAAAGCGCACTAGTTATAATGCGCTTTTGTGGATTTTCCACTACAAAAATGTTTAGTTTAATATGTTTGGTGACTAACTCAAATAATTAAATAATAGTGGATTGTCCTAAATGTATATTAGTAAAGTTTAAATTTGTTTCATCTGGATTTTGAATAAAATCTTCTATAAAATCGCCCACTTTTGTGGTGCTTATATTATCGTATTTATTGTTTAAATCGGGTGTGGTGATGTGCAATTTTAAAGATTTATCCACACCTTCCCTTACTAATGTTGCCTCTTCGTAGAGTTCGAAATGGTCTAATAACATAGCTGCCGCTAATATGGATGCGATAGGGTTTGCAACACCTCTGTTCGCTGCCTTGGCATAAGCGCCATGAATAGGCTCGAACATAGCGTGATTATCGCCAATGGATGCCGATGCTAATAACCCAATAGAACCGACGATAACGCTGGCTTCTTCTGAAAGTATATCGCCAAACATGTTTTCGGTTAAAATAACATCGAATTGTCGTGGGTGGATGATAAGCTCCATGGCTGCATTGTCAATATACATGTAATTGACTCTCACGTCTGGATATTTTGGTGCCATTTCTTTAACGATACGTCTCCATAGGCGTGAGCTTTCTAACACATTTGCTTTATCTACTAACGTCAATTTACGCTTTCTGGATCGTGCTGCTTTAAAGGCTAAATGTGCGATACGCTCAATCTCGAAACGATTGTATTCGCAAACATCTGAAGCGGTATTTCCGTCGTTACTAAGGTAGCGTTTTCCAAAATAAATACCGCCAGTTAGTTCTCTATATATAAGGATATTAGTGTCTTTTATTTGCTTAACTTTCAGTGATGATTTGTTGAGTAAATCTTCGTAAGCAATAATGGGCCTGATATTGGTATATAAACCTAATTCTTTACGAATGCCTAATAAACCTTGTTCTGGTCGTATTTTAGCATTAGGGTCGTTATCAAACTTTGTGTTACCTATGGCTCCAAATAAAACGGCATCAGCTTTTTTACAAATGCTTATAGTGTCTTCCGGTAAGGCGACTCCTGTTTTATCAATGGCACTGGCACCCACCAATGCTTTTTGAAATGTAAATACGTGGTTGAATTCCATAGCAACGGCTTTCAAAACCTTTACGGCTTGTGCTATAACTTCTGGTCCTATACCGTCTCCTGGTAATACGGCAATATTTAGTTTCATTTCAATGCATTTTTTCATTTCCGCAAAGGCGAAAAATCGCTTTTAATTAAGCAGAGATAATCTCTTTATACACTTTACTGTTTTCTATAATTTTATGAATATCACTATCATCAACTTCTTTTTTGTTATCGGCAAAATCTAAAAAATTTATGTAGATTTCATCCAATTGAAGTTTTGTTAGCTCGTACCCCACTTTTTTAGCTCTATAAGCTAAGGCAGCTCTTCCACTTCTTGCAGTTAAAACAATAGCAGATTCTGTTACGCCAACATCTTTAGGGTCTATAATTTCATACGTTTCACGATTTTTAATCATGCCATCCTGATGAATCCCAGAACTATGGGCAAAGGCATTAGCACCAACAATAGCCTTATTTGGTTGGGTGTAAATGCCCATACTATCCGATACTAATTGACTAATACCAAAAAGCATTTCTGTATTGATATTGGTATCAAGTTTTAAATAGGGGTGTTGTTTTAAAATCATTACAACCTCTTCTAGTGCAGTGTTTCCCGCACGTTCTCCAATACCGTTTATAGTACATTCAATTTGGCGAGCACCATTAATAACACCTTCTATAGAATTTGCCGTAGCTAAACCTAAATCATTATGGCAATGGCAAGATAAAATAGCTTTATCAATACCTTTTACGTTTTCTTTTAAGTATTTTATTTTTGCACCATATTCACTAGGTAAACAATAGCCTGTAGTATCTGGAATATTTAAAACGGTAGCGCCTGCCTTAATTACAGCCTCGCAAACACGTGCTAAATATGCATTGTCCGTTCTGCCAGCGTCTTCAGCATAAAACTCAACATCTTCAACAAAAGATTTTGCATAACTTACGGCTTTAACAGCACGATCAATAATAGCATTTTGCGTAGATTTAAATTTAAATTTTATATGAGATTCTGATGTACCAATACCTGTATGGATTCTTGGTTTTTTAGCATATTTTAAGGCTTCACCAGCTACTTTTATATCATTTTCTACAGATCGGGTTAAACCACAAACCGTAGCATTTTTTACCAATTTTGAAATGGCTTCAACCGATTTAAAATCTCCAGGACTAGATACCGGAAAACCAGCTTCAATAATGTCTACGCCTAGTAAATCTAGCTGTTCAGCAATGATTAATTTCTGGTCAGTGTTCAATTTACAACCTGGGACTTGTTCTCCGTCTCTTAGTGTTGTATCAAAAATTTGGACTTTATTATCAGACATTTATTAAAATATATTTTCGTATTGTATTACGAATGTATATTTTGGTTTCTTAAATATAGAGCTTCATATTTAATTTTTACGATGTTTAACTAGATATATATTAGGTTAAATAACTGTAAATCAGTTTTTTAATACTGTTTTTATGACTATGACGAAAGAACAAAAAGATAACTTATTTATACTGATTAAGTCGTTGTCCAAATCTGAAAAGCGACAATTCAAACTTTATGTAGGTAGATTGGGCGTTAATGAGGAATCAAAATTCTTAAAACTTTTTAGTATTCTCGATAAAATTTCGGTGTATGATGAAGAGGTTATCCTTAAAAAAGGCATCGTAAAAAAACAACAACTTTCTAACCTAAAAGCACATCTTTACAAACAGATTTTAATTAGTTTACGTTTAAATCCTTCTCATCAAGATATCCGTATTCAAATACGCGAACAACTAGATTTTGCTACTATTTTATATCATAAAGGGCTTTATAAACAAAGTTTGAAGATTTTAGATAAAGCTAAAACATTGGCCATTAACCATGAAGAGAAAAATGTAGCTTATGAAATTGTAGAATTAGAAAAAATTATTGAATCGCAGTATATTACGCGCAGCCTTAATAATCGTGCCGATGAGCTTTCCATTCAAGCCAAGGATTTAAGCAGACAAAATGTGTTAGCCAGTAAACTATCAAACCTATCCCTGCAATTATATGGTCAGTTTTTAAAAACGGGTTACGTAAAAAACAAATCTGAAACCAAAAGAGTGATTGATTATTTTAATGCAAGACTGCCTAAATATGATATCAACGAATTGGGAAACCGAGAAAAATTATGGCTTTACAAAGCACATTTATGGTTTAGTTTCCTCACGCATGATTTTTTGGCATGTTATAAATATGCTTCCAAATGGGTCGATTTATTTTACAACAATAAGGATATGATTATTCTGGACCCCGTTTTTTTTCTTAGAGGAAATCATTACTTATTGGAATCTTTATTCTATTTGCGGCAATATGAAAAGTTCAAATTTTCATTATCCAGATTTGAGGCAGTTACTAAGGAGAAATGGTTTCCTTTAGATGATAATATTGACGGGCTAGCCTTTCTATATATCTATAACAACAAATTCAATTTGCATTTTATTGAAGGTAGTTTTAATGAAGGTTTACCTCTAATAGATGATGTTTTAGAGCGTTTGGAAAGTTATAAAAATAGAATAGACGAGCATCATATTATGGTGTTTTATTACAAAATAGCAAGCATGTATTTTGGTGCTGGTGATAACAAAAAATGCATCTACTTTTTAGAAAAGATAATTAGTAATAAATCCCTCCAAATGCGGGAGGATTTGTTATGTTTCTCAAGAATACTAAACCTTGTGGCACATTACGAGGCTGGTCTGGACTACAACCTTGAAGTTTTGATGAAAAGCACCTATAAGTTTTTAATTAAAATGGAAGACTTGTACGAAGTACAAAAGGAATTCATTAAGTTTTTACGTGGTTTGGGCGATATTTATCCACACGAAGTCAAAGGCGAATTCATCAAACTTCACAAGAAATTAAAGGAGTTTGAAAACGACCCGTATGAAAGTCGCGCCTTCCTCTATTTAGATATTATTTCATGGTTAGAATCTAAAATTGAAAACCGCCCCATTGGCGATATCATCCGCGATAAGTTTAAAATATCAAGTATTTAATTGAAATGGGCGTAACCTACATGCTGAAATTAGTTCAGGATGTAGATCGTGCTTTTAGTTCGCACTCCCTTCCTAAGGTCGGGGAACTTAAACAGAGCGCTCAATCCCTTACGCAACAATCCGCAAAGGTTGTTTGCTCACATTGTCCTAATTTATATTTGATAAAATTTGTGTTTAAAAATTTGGATATTAACGTTTCAGATTTAATATTTGCAATCACAAAGTTCAACAATTTATTGAAAAGGAAAGATTTTAGATGTAAAATTTAAAAATTTCCCTAAATGTTATCAAGAAAGGTGGAGGGATGGACCCATTGAAACCTTAGCAACCCTTTAAACTTATTAAAGAAGGTGCTAAATTCTACTTGAATAACCGATTCATTTATCGGTGTTTGGATAGATAACCCAACAAAATTACTTGAGGTAATTTTAAAACTTCTTTATAACATTTTTCTATAAGTACGCTTTTAAGTAAGCCATGTATTATTAATAATTAGTCTTTTACCTTTCTTTTGAAGGGGTCAGAACTTTTGAAAATAGTTTTGGATAAGGAAAAAAAATTAGAAAAATGAGCAATCAAAAATTAGCAACAAGCGCATTACATGCGGGGCATGATGTCACAGCAAACGGCGGTACAAGAGCCGTACCAATCTATCAAACTACATCGTATGTGTTTAATAACTCAGACCATGCGGCAAACTTATTTTCATTACAGGAATTAGGATTTATTTACACCCGTTTAAACAATCCAACTAATCAAATATTACAAGATCGTTTAGCAGCTGTTGAAGGCGGTATTGGAGCCGTGGTTTTTGCATCTGGAACAGCAGCAATTGCAACAGGATTAATGACCTTATTAAAAGCTGGCGACCATATTGTAGCGTCAAGTAGTTTATATGGTGGGACTTATAATTTGCTAAGTGTAACATTGCCAAGATTTGGTATTACAACAACCTTCGTAGATGCCTCAAATCCTGATAATTTTAAAAACGCAGTTCAAGATAATACGAGAGGCTTTTTTGTAGAATCTTTAGGGAATCCTAAACTGGATGTTTTGGATTTAGAAGCTATTGCAGAACATTCAAAAGCTGCAGAAGTACCTTTTATTGTAGACAATACGGTGGCAACTCCAGTATTATTGAATCCAATTAAATATGGTGCGAATATTGTCATTCATTCGTTAACTAAATATATTGGCGGTCAAGGCACATCTCTTGGAGGTGCTATTATTGATGCTGGAACATTTAATTGGGCAAACGGAAAATTTCCTGAGTTTACAGAACCATCAGCTGGATATCACGGTTTAAAATATCATGAAGTTCTAGGTGCAGCCTCTTACACATTTAAATTAATATTGGAAGGTTTAAGAGATTTTGGTGGCGCTATAAGTCCAACAAACGCCTTTAATATTATTCAAGGATTGGAAACGTTACCGGTTAGAATCAAACAACATAGTGAAAATGCTTTAGAAATAGCAAAATGGTTAGAATCTCAAGATGAAGTCGCTTGGGTAAACTACCCAGGATTAAAAAGTAGTAAATACAACACTTTAGCAAAAAAATATTTGCCTAAAGGACAAAGTGGTATTGTTACTTTTGGACATAAAGGCGGTTTTGATGCTGCTAAAAAGATTGCAGATAACACGAAGTTATTTTCATTGTTAGCGAATATTGGCGATACAAAATCATTGATTATCCATCCAGGAAGTACCACACACCAACAATTAGATGAGGCTGCACAAGCTTCGGCTGGTGTTTCTGGAGATTTAATTCGTTTGTCTGTTGGTATTGAGGATATTGATGATTTGAAAGCGGATTTAACCCAAGCTTTTGCAACGGTATAATGCCTGTCCTGCTAGATTTAAAAACCTTGTAGAAATGAGTAGAAAAACAGCCTATAGGGTTCTTAAATCCTAGCAGACCTAAAATAACACAAGAGTAAATATTCCTCCCTTTTTGGCGTAGGAGCGACTTATGAAACAATCATTAGAACATATTACAATAAATAATTTCACTACTGAAAACGGTACGCTTAATGCTGAAATTCAATTAAGCTATCAAATATTTGGGAAAGTGCTTGGTACGGCACCAATAGTTTTGGTCAATCACGCCTTAACAGGAAACAGTGATGTGGCTGGAAAGCATGGCTGGTGGAAAGATTTGGTGGGCGATGATAAGGTTATTGATACTAAATTATACACCATATTGGCTTTTAATATTCCTGGAAATGGTTATGATGGGTTTGTCATAGATAACTATAAGGATTTTGTAGCGCGTGATGTGGCAAACATTTTTTTGCAAGGTTTAAAAGTATTAAATACAGGACAGGTATTTGCGACTATTGGTGGGTCTTTAGGTGGTGGCATTGCTTGGGAAATGGCGGTTTTAAAACCTGATTTTACGGAGCATTTGGTAGTGGTGGCTACAGACTGGAAATCTACCGATTGGTTGATTGCCAATTGCCAGATTCAAGAGCAGTTTTTACTCAACTCCAAACATCCGGTCCACGATGCTAGAATGCACGCCATGTTGTGTTATCGAACGCCAGAGTCTTTTAAGGAACGTTTTAAGCGTTCCAAAAACGATGAACTGGAAATTTTCAATGTAGAAAGTTGGTTGTTACATCATGGCAATAAGTTACAGGAACGCTTTCAGTTATCGGCTTATAAATTAATGAACCAGTTGTTGCGGTCTATTGACGTGACCAAAGGCCGTTCCAGCCATTTTAATGTATTGGAGAACATTGAGGCTAAAATTCATATTATTGGTGTGGATTCTGATTTGTTTTTCACGGCTGAAGAAAATAGGGAAACCCACAAACAATTGGCATTAACACACCCCAATGTCACGTATGCCGAAATTCATTCGGTTCACGGTCACGATGCATTTCTGATGGAATACGAGCAACTAGAAAAAATTATAGAAGGCATTTTTATACCACATTCTAAAAGAAAACCTATGAAAGTATTAAAATTTGGAGGTAAATCGTTAGCTAACGGAAAAGGCTTAAACACGGTGCTTTCAATAATAAAAAATAAAATAGCTGCTGGCGAGCGATTAACTATTGTGGTGTCTGCGAGAGGTTCTGCAACCGATGATTTGGAAGCTATTTTAAACAAATCTTTAAAGGGAGATCCTTATCAGGAAGATTTAGAGGCTTTTAAAAATTATCAAATTGAACCTTTAAAAAGTATCGATTTTTCTGAAGAATTTTCAATTTTAGATAAGTTGTTTGAGGGTGTTAGTTTACTTAGAGATTATAGTAAAAAGACAAAAGATAATATTTTGGCGCAAGGCGAATTGCTTTCCGTTAAAATGATTGCAAGTTTGTTGAATTCGCAAGGTATAAAAGCCAATGCAACCGATGCGCGTGCGTTAATAAAAACGGATGAAACTTTTGGTAATGCGCAGCCTTTATCGAAAATTTCAAAAGAAAATGTACAAGCTTATTTTAGCGAAAATAAAGATGCTATACATGTTGTTACTGGTTTTATTGCTTCAAATTTAAAGGGGGAAACGACTACGTTAGGTAGAAATGGTAGTAACTATTCGGCGGCTTTAATTGCTAATTTTTTAGATGCTGAAGAGTTACAAAACTACACGCATGTAAGCGGAATTTATACGGCAGACCCTGTTTTAGTGCCTGATGCCAAACAAATTAGAGAATTATCTTTTAGTGAAGCTAATGAGTTGGCAAACTTCGGAACTTCGGTGTTGCATGCTAAAACCATTATTCCGTTAGTTGAGAAAAATATTAATTTACGAATTTTAAACACCTTTAATGCTGATGATGAAGGCACGTTAATCACGGCAAAACCGAGTACTAAAGAGGTAACGTCATTATCTATTTTAGATAATGTGGCGCTATTGAATTTAGAAGGTCGCGGGCTTTTAGGAAAAATAGGTGTAGATGCTAGAATTTTCGGCGCATTAAGCAAATATGGGATTAGTGTGAGTATTGTGTCTCAGGGCTCTTCGGAACGAGGTATTGGTTTAATTATTGATGCAGACCAAGCCACCCAAGCCGTTATTGCTTTGGAACGTGAGTTTGAAAGCGATTTCTATTCGCAAGATGTGAATAAAATTGCGGTTATTGATGATGTGGCGGTTATTTCTATTATTGGCATTGAATTGAGTTCGTTCCATAAACCATTTAATGCTTTAATTAAAAACCAGATTACGCCGTTACTTTTTAATAATACCGTTACTGGAAAGAATGTGAGTTTGGTGGTTAAAAAATCGCAATTGCATAAGGCGGTTAATGTGATTCATGGCGAAGTTTTTGGGATTTCGAAAAAGATAAACATTGCTATTTTTGGACATGGTGGCGTTGGTGGAGCGTTGATTAATCAGATATTAAAGTCGAAAGATGATATTGAAAAACGAAAAGGGATTAACTTGAATGTTTTTGCTATTGCAAATTCTAAAAAGCTGATTTTGAATAAAAATGGTGCTGAGAAAAACTGGGAAGATGCTATAAAACACAGTTCGTATGACAGTTCTATAGACGATATTATTACGTATGCTAAAAACCATCATTTAGAAAACTTAATTGCTGTTGATAATACGGCGAGTTCAGAATTTTACAATAATTATATTCCGTTGGTTGAAGCAGGTTTTGATTTGGTGTCATCTAACAAAATTGCAAATACCATTTCTCATGATTTTTATGTAGAACTTAGAAAGCAGTTGAAAGAGAACAATAGAGAATATTTATACGAAACTACGGTTGGCGCAGGTTTGCCATTAATTGATACCATTAAATTATTACATGAATCTGGAGAGAATATTACCAGAATTCGTGGTGTGTTTTCTGGAACGTTGAGTTATTTATTCAATAATTTTTCAGTTGAAGACAAACCGTTTAGTGAAATCATTCAAGAAACGGTTGATAAGGGCTTTACCGAGCCAGACCTGCGAGAAGATTTTTCAGGAAATGATGTGGCTAGAAAACTATTAATTTTAGCAAGAGAGTTAGATTTGCAAAATGAATTTGAGGATGTTGAGGTGTTGAATTTAATACCTGAAGCATATCGAGACATATCGGTTGACGTATTTTTATCGCAATTGGATGTTTTAGATGCACAATATCAGACCCTGAAAGATGACCAAAAAGAAGGTCATGTTTTGCGATATGTGGGTGATTTGTCTGGAGATTTATCGCAAGATAAAGGTCATTTGGAAGTGAAACTCGTATCTATTCCAGAGGATAGTACCTTAGGACATGTAAAAGGTTCTGATGCTATTTTTGAGATATTTACTGAGAGTTATGGAGAACAACCGATTGTTATTCAAGGTGCGGGAGCTGGTGCGGAAGTTACAGCACGTGGTGTTTTTGGAGATATTTTGCGGTTGAGTAAGCATATTAATTAGGTTGTGCACAAGGTGAAAAAACTAAGATAACGAATGAACGATGTAATTATAAATTGGAATCTCGACCCAGTAATTTATTGGATAACAGATTCTTTCCCTCTAAAGTATTATGGATTGTTATTTGTGACAGGTATTCTTTTAGCAAACTATATCGAGAAACGCATATACATTAAAGAAAACATACCAATTGAAAATCTGGAAAAATTATTAATTTATGTTGTCGTTGGAATAGTTTTGGGGGCAAGACTTGGACATTGTTTTTTTTATGAGCCTGCCTATTATTTTCAAAACCCAATCGAAATTTTATTACCAATTAAAAAAATTGGAGAAACTTATAAATTTATTGGTTTTCAAGGATTAGCAAGTCATGGTGCAACAATTGGAGTGTTAATAGCAATAGGTATTTATTGTAAAAAGTATAAAACAAATTTTTTATGGGTTTTAGACAAAATTGCAATTGTTGCACCAATAGTTGCAGCATTCATAAGATTTGGAAATTTTATGAATTCAGAAATATATGGAAAACCAACAAATGAAAATTGGGGCGTTATTTTTCAAAGAGATGATTTAATTCCAAGACATCCGACACAACTTTATGAGGCATTTTTATATCTTTTAATATTTGGAATATTAATGCTAACCTACAAGAATAAAAAAGAAAAATCTAACGGATATATTTTAGGAGCGGCCTTGGTTTTGATATTTTCAGCAAGATTTATAATCGAGTTTTTTAAAGAAAATCAAGTTGGATTTGAAAACGAAATGACAATCAATATGGGACAAATATTAAGTATTCCTTTTGTAATTATTGGACTGATTTTGATGTTTATAAAAAGAAATCCAGTGCAGGTTATTGTATAACCACAATTTTTTGGAAGTGTATTATGAAGATATGTCTGAACATTTTTAAAACCAAACCCTAGCAAACAAGCGCATTAGAGATTGCAGAGGAAAGCCCATAGCGACCTTTTGGGAGCGAGGACTTGGAACGGAAAGCCCGACCCCTTGTGGGTAATGCCCAAATAAAAATTATTAAAAAGAATACAAGTGAGCAAAAAACATTTTGAAACGGAAGCGATAAGAACGCAGATTGAAACCTCTCAATTTTCAGAACATTCAGTCCCATTATATTTAACATCGGGATTTGTATTTGATGATGCTGAGGACATGAGAGCCTCGTTCGCAGAAGAAAAGCAGCGCGATTTATACAGCAGATATAGCAACCCGAACGTGAACGAATTTGTGGATAAAGTCTGCAAAATGGAAGGCGCGGAAGCCGGTTTTGCCTTTGCAAGCGGAATGGCTGCTGTATTTTCAACATTTGCAACATTATTGGATGCGGGAGATCATGTGGTGTCTTGTAGTTCGGTGTTTGGTGCTACGCACGGGTTGTTTACTAAATATTTCCCGAAGTGGAATATTGAGTGTTCATATTTTAATATTAATGAGGTTGATGCGATTGAAGATTTAATTCAGCCAAATACCAAGTTTATTTATGCAGAAACACCAACTAATCCGGGTGTTGATGTGTTAGATATGGAGGCATTGAGTGTGATTTGCAAAAAACATAATCTGTTGTTAGTGATTGATAATTGTTTTGCGACACCGTATTTGCAAAACCCTATAAAATTTGGTGCGGATTTAGTGATTCATTCGGCTACCAAATTAATGGACGGACAAGGGCGTGTGCTTGGTGGTGTTACGGTTGGTAGGGCAGACTTGATACGTGAGATTTATTTGTTTTCTAGATTAACAGGGCCTTCTATGAGTCCGTTTAATGCTTGGGTGTTGTCAAAATCTTTGGAGACTCTAGCTGTTCGAGTGGAAAAGCATTGCGAAAATGCCTTAAAATTAGCTGAATTTTTGGAAGCGCATCCTAGAGTGACATGGGTTAAATATCCGTTTTTAAAATCGCACCCTAAATATGAGGTTGCAAAAAAACAAATGCGCCTAGGTGGTAATATTATTGCTTTTGAAGTGGAAGGTGGTCTAGATGGCGGACGCCAATTTTTGAACGCTATAAAAATGTGTTCGTTGTCTGCTAATTTGGGCGATACCAGGACTATTGTAACACACCCAGCAAGTACAACGCATGCTAAGGTAGAACCTGAAGTGAAAGTGGCTGCTGGTATTACGGATGGTATGGTACGCGTTTCGGTTGGTTTGGAACATGTGGATGATATTATTGGGGATTTGAAGCAGGCTTTGAGTTAAGAATATAGACAGCGTACTGTTTCTGTTTTCAAGAGCACTAATAAAAACCTAAATTAATTTCGTTTTAGTCTTTTAATTAGAAGATAAAGTAAAGCTGTACAAATTATAATACTAATAATCCAAATGTAAGTAGTATTGGATGAGCTATCAAAGTTTACAGGATCTGTATTTCCTATAATATAAAAACTTCCCCAATAGAAGGGATTGGTATAAAAAGCTTCAGCTGTTGCTAAGTATTTAAGTTTTGCTTGTTGTAGTGCTTTGGATTTATTCATTCCATTTTTAAGATTTGAATAAAAGTGTGTCATCAATTTTGGAGTCGTTTTATCTGGTACTTCCCATTTGCTTAATAGTAGACTTTTGGAACCTGCGTATTGAAAAGCGTTTCCTAAGCTCATTAAGCCTTCTCCATTAGAAACTTTACCTGTTCCTGTATTACAGGCGCTTAATACAACAAGATCTGCAGGAATGTTTAATGCAAAAAGTTCATGATTGTATAATATATTATCTTCTATGGAATCTTTATTTTGTGTGAAATATAATTTAGAATTTTGTGGGTTGTTATTATCTACATCGCCGTGTAACGCTAAATGAATGATGTTGTATTGGTTAGCTTGCTTTTTGAATGTGGCTTCTACAGCTTTTGTGCCTTCAAGGAATTGACCATCTAAAATTTTGGAAATAGCTTTAATTTCTGCTTTGGTTCCTGGTAAATCGTCTTTAAAATTTTCTGTTTGTGTTGAGTCTGTAGATTTTTCAATTGGGTTGGAATATGAAAAGGCTAGACATTTGTTTCTTTTTTTAGAATTCTCGTCTGGGTTTTGAATGATGTTAAAATGCAGATCTGCGGAGTTGGCATAAGATATGGCGTAGTCTTTTAAGAGGTATGGTAAATTTCTGCTATTTTGTGTTTTGTTTTTTTCGGTAAGTAATAAATCAAAATTTAAATACCATAATGATCGATCTGGAATGATAATCAATTCATCACCAATCAATTTATCTTTTATAGGACTGATAAGTATGCTATATAAATGTTGTGCAGTTTGTTTATAGGTATTAATATTTTCTGAAGTGATTGCTTTTCTCAATTTCTCCACATTTTTAGTCAATTCTGGAGTTTTTAGCTCCTTTATAATGAAGTTATTTTTTGAAATTATAAATGCATATGTTTTAATATGAGTAGTGTAAAATTCTAATACAGTGGTATTATCACTTAATTTTTTCTGAATATCTTCAACAGAAAAAATAGTTTTTGCATGTTTTGATTTGTGGTATTTAGGATGCTCCCTTTTTAGTAACTCAATAAGTGCATCTTTTTTTTGAACTATAGTAAATAATTTATTCTCAAAACCCCTAATAGCGTTGGTGTCTGTTACGTTTTTGGATTGTTCAGCAACTATTTGAGATTGGTAATAGGCCTGATCTGATTTTAGTTTTTTTTCAGTATTTAAAATAGAATCAGGGAGATTATGAAATGTTTTAGATTGCGCATCATTCAATAAATCCTTAAGTGTGTTGGACCTGCTTTTTTCTGCAAAGTACCAAGCTTGGGCTAAAGACTTTTTATGTCCAGTGTGTTTATGATCAAGAATATATGTGGCAATAGCAGCTGAATATATGGCTTTTGCTTGTTTAGCTGATAGGAGTTTATCTTGATGATTATTGAAAGACTGACGGATATAATCAATAATAAAATCTGCTTGATTGTAAAATATTTTACAAGATTCTAAATAAGATTGCTCTTGGGTTTGATTGTATTTAAGTCGTTCCGTTTGTGCTTTTTTATACCATGTTTTTAAGGCCAATTGGTGATCAAAATATTTGCTAGCAGCAACTAAAGTGCTTTCATTTAAAAGGGGGTTTTTTGAATTTGAAGATAAAGAATTATTGAAATGCGCTGTGGCAGCATTTAAATTTTTAACTTTATAATGAATAAGCCCAACTTGGTACTGAAAACAGGATGTTAATAAATGCTTTGGTCCATATAAATCTTCAATTATTTGTAACGCTTGTTTATGGTACAATAAAGCATCATCATACATTTTGAATTTGCATTTAAGTTTTCCCATATCTTGCAGTGAATAGGCCGTTTCAAGAAGTTTTTTATTTTTTTTATGAATGTTCAGAGCTTTTTCATGATATTTCAGAGCATAACTATATTTTTCTTTAGCGGAGTATAAAGCTCCAATATTATCATAAGCCTTTGCAATGCCATCTGGATTTAGGTTTGAAATAGATTTATAATTTTCTAAAGATTTATTTAGATATACCAAAGCTTTATCAAACGCTCCTAGCATTCTATACGTATCTCCAATATTCATGCATATGAGTGCAAGTAAATTGGTGTCTTGCTTATAATATTCACGAGTTATGGCTAAGCTTTTATCATAATATTCTAAAGCTTTGTTCCATTTTCCTTTAGATTTCAAGATATTACCAGTGTTATTGTACACTCCTATAAGTCCATTATCATATTTGTTTTCAACAAAGCATGGTAGGGCTTTTTGATAATAGGATAATGCTTTATCATCTTGTTTGAGCTCATGATAAAGTAGTCCAACGTTAATGTAACTAAACCCGATATTAATATGATTTTTTTCTAAAGTTTTAAGATCAATATCTAAGCTTTTTTTAAGGTAGTTTAATGCTTCATATAGGTCTCCTAGGTAGTAATAGCATAAGCCCATATTATTATAAAGATCCCCAGTTTCTTGATGGCTTTTACCTAAATTGGTAAGCGTAATTTTTAAAGCTTTGTCAAAAAATATTAAAGCTTCATTATAGTTTGAGGTTTTAAAATTTACATCTCCTAAATTTGAAAATGACTTAGCAATACTTTGATTATTTGATGGTAATTTTTCTTGTTTTAAATGAATGCTTTTGTTGTAAAACTCTAAGGCTTTCTTATAATCTGAAATACCTTCATAATTTTTACCTAATTTTTGGTAACAATCTGCCTCTCTATTAAAAAAATTTCCTTTTTTAAAAATGTGTAATGCTTTTTTAAAAAGTAATATGGATTTGTTATGAGATTTATTTTTTAAGAGTGAATCTGCCTTAATGAAATACGTTGATGCCGCTAAGGTGTCAGTTTCGTTTTGGGAAGACATTTCAACAAAGCAAAATAGACTTAAAAGTATAAATAAGCACGTTTTATTTTCAATCATTAATCTTAGAGCATTAATTAATTCCTTTATTTACCCTTAATCTAAAAGTTTTAATTCTTTCATGTCATTGTCTGGAAGTGTCAAAAAACGTTTTGCAGCTTCTATATTTCCTTGGTCTAGGTATATGAGACCTTGATACCACTTGGCAACTTGAGATTTTCTGCCCGTAGGATATTTGGACAATGTATCTAACGTTTTTAAAGCCATATCTGACTTTTCACTTTTGTAGAGGGATAGCGCTCTTAATAATAAGACATCTTCATAATAAGGTGTCGATGTTTTGTAAACAGATAGTTGACTTATAGCGGCATTGTAGTCCTTTGCTTTATAAGCCTTATGAGCTTCAATAATTTGAGCCTTTATTGAATCTTTATTAGCAGATCGCATGGTGTTAAAATCAAGTCCTATGTTTTTATTCCAAGCGTTGGCTATAATGGTGTCCATGTCATGCTGTGGCTGTGTATTAAATTGATAAATGGATAAACATATTACTAATCCTGCGGCAATGGCTCCAATCCAATTCCAAGGTATGATTTTTTTAGTATTAGCAGAATGTTTTTGATCCAAAAGCGCATTCCATTTTTGGATTTTAGAATCTTTATTGGAGTCTTCAAATCTACCCTGTACAATATTATTTGCTGTTTTGTAATCTCTAAACATATCTACAAACTCAGAGTCTTGCAATAACCTATTTTCAAAGTCCAACAATTCTTCTTCAGAAAGTGCCAACTCAAAAAAACTTGTAATTAATTGTATGTCTGTTTTGTAATCTTTCATTTATTCAAAGTATTACTTTTCTTTAAAGCTATTAAAACCTCATATACTTTTTTTACCAATCTTTTTTTACAATTATATTTAGCTTGAACTAATGCCTGATAATTGTTAAAACCCAACTCATTTTGTAAGCCTTTTAATTTTTTTTTGTCAAGTTCAGCTTCTATTAATTTTTTGCATTTAGGAGATAGTGATTCTATAGCAGTTGTCAAAGCTTTATGTCTTAACAACTCATCTTGCATCTTGTGTTCTATCTCGTTATTTAAGTCAAATTCATCTTCTTCACTAGATTGGTGTTTGTTAGCAATATGGTCAAATGGGATATTAGATTTTAAACGCTTGTTTTCCAATAACCAAGTATTTCTGCACATGATATAGATATAGCCTATACTATTATGAGGCAATTCTTCTTGATTAATAACAAAGCGTTCCCAAAATTTATACATAGAGGTTACAAAAACCTCTTGGGCATTATCTCTGGATGTGGTAAGCTGAGTTAGTTTTGGGAGTAAATTTTTAAAAGTATTTTCAAAAAATTGATCAAAAGGAAACTCGTCTCCAATTCTGGCGCTATCAACAATCTTTTTTAATTCATTTTTTGTCATAGGGAATAACAATAATACTAAAATTTAGAATATATCTTTTTGATTTTTTACGATTACTAGAAATAAATGATTAATCCTGTTATTATTTTCTTTTTGCGCATCATATAATTAAAAGCTCATATTATGGGATGTATTGTTTCTACATACTGCTTCGCAATAACATAGTTTTAAAAGAATAAGCGGAAACCGAAAAGCTTAAATTAATAGAGTAGGTGTTTAAATAAATTTTAATTATGAAAAAATTATCAGATTTCAAAGACAGTAAAATAGAATTAAAAAATATAAGTGGTGGTGATTTTGACTTCCCAGTATTATCCTTCTCATTTATAAATGATCTTCCAGGAGGGCCATGTACTCCTGGGAATTACCTAAGTACCGTTGGTACGGATGTAAATGGCGGTGATTATATTTTTACAGAACTTGAGCCTAATAAAGTTGAAGCAGCTCCTAGACTTGGATGTACACCATAAAATAACAATTTGTTGATTACAAGTATTCAACATAATACTTTAATCAATTTTAATTAGCATTCGTAAGTTTAGAATAATAAAATAGTTTAACCATATAATGTGTAATATGAAAAATTTAAAAGATTACAGTGATTTTCAATTATCAGCCAGAGCAAAAAAAACAGTTTTAGGTGGTGCTGGGGATAGTGGAATTATAGATGGAACCTGCACTCCTGACTCTATTGGAGATGCTATTAGAAAGAAGTTAGGGTTATAATAACCTTAAGAGCGTCAACCGAAAAGCTTATATAAATAGAGTAGGTATTTAATTAAATTTTAGATTATGAAGAAATTAACAGATTTTAAAAATAGTAAAGTAGATTTAAAAGAAATTCAAGGCGGTACATACGGAAACCCTGGTCCACCTGTATCAGGCTTTTTTATTCCAGACAATCCTTCTTCTCATCCTGATGGACCAGGTAAAATGAATTGGGTACACGCAGATTTTAATGTTGTTCGATCATACTACTAGTTATTTGGAGTGCTATATACTCAAATAATACTGTAAGACTTGTTAGTAATCAATAAACTTGAAAAATAGAGTGAAATTTTAATTAAAATATAAAATTATAAACATGAAAAAACTAACAGATTTTAAAGAAAACAAAGTCGATTTACATCAAATTAAGGGTGGTGGACCAAGCCCATCTTCATATATAATTATAATGCACGGACCTCCAGGTACCGAGCCAAATTGGATAGAAGATGCTGTGTATGATTACCCTAGTAATGATGGTGTCCAATGTTCTGTATGTAAGTAAATAAATTTATAGTTCTCTCATGTTTATAATTTTTAAATAAAAATAGCCCAAGCCTAATTAGGGTTGGGCTTTTCATTATATGGTTTTATTATTGACAAATAGCGCATATGATACTACGCCAGAAATGGTTATGGATTGGCTTGCTTACTATAAACAAAAATTTAAAAGACTCCATGCGGAAAATTATCCTAATTGGAATCTTGAAAATATAGAAAAAGTGAGTACCGTTTGGTTTTGGCGATGGGGTTTGGAAAAAGGGTTACCACCTACTACCGTATTGGATAATGTGAAAAATACTATTATCTTAAATGACAATATTAAAGGTGAGAATAAAATGTTGTCACAATATTTTATGTACTTGCTTAAGTCTAAAAATTGGCTATCCCATCCTAGCTTAATTAATGTTAATAAATTAATTGTTTTAGATGAAGCAAAAGCTGTAGGTTTTAATATCCCTGAATATCAAATTGTAAACAGTAAACAGCGACTTCAGGATTTCAAAAAGAAACACGGTAGAATTATTACTAAAAGTTTAGATAATACTTTTCCATTATCAAGTGCTGCATACTTGATTATGTTTTATACTAAAGAAATTACTAATACAGAAGCGGTTCCTACAATATTTCCAAGTTCATTTATTCAAAAATTTATCCCGAAAACTTTAGAAATTAGAACGTTTTATTTTAATAAAGAGATTTTTTCTATGGCAATTATGACTCCTAATTCAGAGGTAGATCATAGAAAACATAGCAAGAATTTACGTAAAGTTCCTTATAAACTTACATATGAGATTGAAGATAAAATCCATCTTTTAATGAAAGCATTAAACTTAGAGACCGGATCTTTAGATTTTATGTTGGGCCACGACGATTTAATTTATTTTTTAGAAGTCAACCCTATAGGTCAATTTTCTATGGTATCAGAACCTTGTAACTATTTTTTAGAAAAAAAAGTAGCATTACATTTAAAAACTTTACATGAAAAAAAACACTAAACAAGGGGTAGAAAAGTTACCGTTATTGTATCAGCTTTCGGAAGCTAAAGAAATTGGAGGCGGCAAACCTATTCAGCCCGTTGTTCCAAGGCGTCCAAATCGAGTTATGAAAATGGAGGTTTATGAGTCTGTTAAAACACCTACAGGCAGTGCTCCAAAACCAATAAGTAAAAGCTTTAATTTTTAATGAAATATTTTTTAATTTTTTCGAACTGCACGCTAACTATAGGTGCAACTCGAACCGTAATAAGTGATTTACAAGAAAATAAACTTTTTTTTATTCCTAATGAATTATATGATATTCTAATTGAACTCAAAAACACACCTCTAATTCAGGTTAAAAATAAATTAGATGTGGATACTCAAGAAACCCTCATGGAATACATTAATTATTTTATAGATGAGGGTATCGGTTTTTTTACAGATTCTCCAGAGCGTTTTCCAGACTTTCCTCTTGAATTTGAGACTCCTGAAATTATTAATAATGGCATAATAGATTTGGGTAAAGAATCGACTTATGATATTAAAAAAGTAATTAATAATCTTACAGATGTTCAATGTAAATATTTAGAAGTTAGAGTTTATACAACAATTAGTATAGACAAAATTGAAGAAATTGTATTGCATTGTTCCAAAGGCTATTTTAAAAATATTGATTTTATAGCTCAGTACTCTAAGGACGAAAATTATGTAGAACAAGTTAAAGCTATAGTATTAAAATCACCTTTAATAGGTCGCGTTCTTTTGCATAGTGCTCCAAGCGATTATGAAGACGATTTTATAAAACAAACTAAAGCGGTAATTCTAAATAATACCTGTTGTGGTGTTATTAATCAAAGTTATTTTGTGTCTTCTATACCTGTATTTACAGAAGCACAACATCAAAATACGTGTTTGAATAAAAAGATTTCGGTTGATGTTAAAGGGAATATTAAGAACTGCCCAAGCATGTCCAAAGATTTTGGTAATATCAAAAACACCTCCTTAAAAAAGGCTTTAGCATTAAAAGAATTTAAAAAGCATTGGAATATTTCAAAAGATCACATAAATATTTGTAAAGACTGTGAGTTTAGGTATATCTGTACAGATTGCAGGGCATTCACTGAAAATCCAAACGATGAGTTTTCTAAACCTTTAAAATGCGGGTATAGCCCATATACAAATGAGTGGAAAGACTGGAGTACAAATCCATTAAAAGTAGAAGCCATTAAAAGTTATGGAATGTCTTATTTAATCAATTCAAATGATTAGAAAGTTCCCTTTTTATAAACAACTGGATTTTAAAGATTGCGGAGCAACTTGTTTAAAAATTATAGCTAAGCACTATAATAAAATAATTCCCATACAAGAGCTGCGTGTACTAAGTGAAACTACAAGATCTGGAAGCAGTTTATCTGGAATAAGTGATGCCGCAGAGCGCATAGGTTTTAGATCACTTGGAGTAAAAATTACTTTGCATCAATTAGATGAAGCGCCATTGCCTTGTGTTTTGTATTGGAATAAAAATCATTATGTTGTTTTATATGAAATAAAGAAGGGAATCTACCACATCTCAGATCCGGCACATGGATTGCTTAAATATAATGGAACGGATCTTCTAAAACATTGGATTGGCAATAACGCTAGTACAGAGACGGAGGAAGGAATTGCTTTACTATTAGAAACTACACCTAATTTAAAAGCTTATGCCACAGAGGTTAATGAGCGCGATAAGGATTTTAATTTTTCTTTTCTGTCAAAATATGTGTTTAAATACAAACGTTTTTTATGGCAGCTTATTATCGGGCTCATTGCAGCTAGTTTACTTCAGCTGGTTTTTCCATTTTTAACTCAAAGTGTTGTTGATGTAGGGATAAAAAATCAAAATGTACATTTTATTTATCTTATTCTATTTGCCCAATTGGCTTTGTTTATAGGGCGAACGGCTATTGAGGTTATTAGAAGTTGGATTTTATTTCACCTAAGTACAAGAATAAATATTTCGCTTGTTTCAGATTTTTTTGTGAAACTTATGAATTTACCAATCGCGTTTTTCGATACGCGGATGACGGGCGATATTTTACAACGTATAAACGATCATAAGCGTATAGAAAGTATTCTTACAACATCATCATTAAGTGTCTTATTTTCTATGGTAAACCTAGTTGTTTTTAGCTTTGTTTTAGCATATTATAGTTTACAGATTTTCAGTATATTTTTTATAGGAAGCTTTTTGTATTTTTTATGGATTGTCATTTTCCTTAAAAAACGACGGGATTTAGATTATAAGCGGTTTTCTCAAGTAAGTCAAGAACAAAGTAAAGTGATTGAGCTTATAAATGGTATGCAAGAAATAAAACTACATAATGCTGAAAAACAAAAACGATGGGGTTGGGAGTTTTTGCAAGCAAAACTTTTTAAAATTTCCATAGAGGGTTTAGCATTAGAGCAATACCAAAGTGTCGGTTCAAATTTTATAAATGAAGTTAAAAATATATTAATTACCATATTATCGGCCAAATTGGTTATTGATGGTAATATTACGTTAGGGATGATGTTGGCTATAAACTATATAGTGGGTCAATTAAACTCGCCTATTGCACAGCTTATTAACTTTATTAGAGAAGTGCAAGATGCCAAAATATCATTGGAACGTTTGGCGGAAATTCACAATAAAGAAGATGAAGAGCAACAAAGTACAGATAAGATAATAGACCTTCCAACAGATTTAGATTTAAGTCTTGAAAATGTTTTCTTTAGTTACACAGGATCTGATCAAATGGTTCTCAAAGCTCTTGATTTAACAATTCCATCCAATAAAATCACAGCTATAGTAGGCACAAGTGGTAGCGGAAAAACTACTTTAATGAAATTACTTTTAAAGTTTTATGAACCTCATGCTGGAGCTATAAAAATGGGTAATCATGATTTACAGCATGTCTCTCAAAAAGCTTGGAGAAACAAGTGTGGTGTCGTAATGCAAGAGGGCTATATTTTTAGTGATACTATTGCAAATAATATTGCAGTAGGTGAAGATTATGTAGATAAAGAGAAGCTTGGGCACGCTGTAGATGTTGCCAATATTAAAGATTTTATAGAAACCTTACCACTATCTTATAATACTAAAATAGGTATGGAAGGCGCAGGTTTGAGTACAGGTCAAAAACAACGCTTACTTATTGCAAGAGCGGTTTACAAAAATCCTGATTTCTTATTTTTTGATGAAGCTACTTCTGCCTTGGATGCTAATAATGAAAAGGTAATTATGGAGAAGTTGAATACGTTTTTTAAAGATAAAACGGTAGTGGTTATTGCTCACAGATTAAGTACTGTTAAAAATGCAGACCAAATTGTGGTTTTAGATCAAGGGAACATTGTGGAAGTTGGCAATCATGAAACTTTAGTAAAGCAAAAAGGGAATTATTATAATTTGGTTAAAAACCAATTAGAATTAGGGAAATAGTATGTCAGAAAAACTGAAAGACATAGATTTGAGAAGTGAAGAGGTGCAGGAAATACTTACTAAAGTACCGCATTGGATGATACGTTGGGGAAGTGTATTATTTCTTTTTTTAATAATGATGCTCTTTTTTATGTCTTGGTTTATAAAATATCCAGATATTATTGAGGCAGAGGCTTTAATTACTACTCAAATTCCACCACAAAAAGAATATGCTAAAATTTCAAGTAAATTAGAAGCTATTTTAGTGGTTGATAATCAAAATGTTAAAAATGGTCAGCAGTTAGCCATATTAGAAAACACAGCAGACTACAAAGATGTGTTTAAGCTTAAGTCAATTATAGACACTATAATTTTGCGTAGAACTGATTTTAAGTTTCCTATAGATAGTTTGCCAATTTTATTTTTAGGAGATATTGAGTCTCAATATGCGTTATTTGAGAATAGTTATATTCAATATCAATTAAATAAAGAGTTAAAACCTTTCTATAATGATGCGATGGCTAATAAATTTTCTATTTCAGAATTAAATAGAAGATTGCGAAGCCTGAAATCACAAAAGGAAATTAATAAAACGGAATTAAATTTTATAAAAAAGGACTTACAGAGAACGCGGTTACTGTTTGATAAAGGTGTTATATCTGCTCAAGCTTACGAGAATAAACAACTTGAAGCGGCACAGGCAGAACGTAACTACGTAAATTTTGAATCGTCTATATCTCAAATAAGGGAAGGTATAAGTAACGCTAAGCAAACATCTAAAGGCACTGAAATAAATAAGGTGAAAGAAGACATGGTATTACTTAAAAATGTGATTCAATCTTTCAACCAATTAAAAAAAGCAATTAAAGACTGGGAATATCAATATATTTTACAATCTGATATTGATGGTAAAGTATCGTTCTTAAATTTTTGGGATGCTAACCAATTTGTCAGTCAGGGCGATTTGGTTTTTACGATAATCCCTAGTGAAAATTCATCCTTTATTGCTAAATTAAAAACACCTGCCCAAAATTCTGGAAAAATTAAAATGGGTCAAAAAGTGAATTTGAAAATTGAAAATTATCCAGACACAGAATTTGGTGTACTCAATGGAATCGTTAAAAATGTCTCTATAATACCTGATAAAAATGGTTTGTATATAGTAGATGTAGAATTACCGAAGGTATTATTGACTTCTTATAATATTGAAATTGAATTTAAACAAGAAATGCGCGGTTCGGCAGAAATTATCACAGAAGATTTACGCTTAATCGAACGATTTTTCTATCAATTTAAAGAGGTGTTAAAACGCTAATTTTTCAATTTAAACATGGTGTTTTTTTTGTATTACTTAACAAAATTTGCAACAGGTTGTAAAATAACTATATTAGCAGCATGCTATCCAAAAAAACCAAATATGGCTTAAAAGCGCTCACATTTATTGCCAGAAACGAAGGCGATAATGCAGTTCCTGTCGCTATGATAGCAAAAAGCGAACAAATCCCTCAAAAATTTTTAGAAGGTATTTTACTTACGCTAAGAAAATCTGGGATTTTGGGTTCAAAAAAAGGAAAACATGGCGGTTACTATTTGCGACATGAACCATCGGAAATAAAAATGACCGATGTTATGCGTGTTCTGGAAGGTCCCATTGCCATGGTGCCATGTGTTAGTCTCAATTATTATGAAAAGTGTGATGATTGTCCTGATGAGCATAAGTGCAGTGTTAATAAATTGATGGTTGAAGTACGAGATAGCACACTTAAAGTGTTTAGAAATACGACATTGCTGGATTTATCCAAGCCAAAAGCTAAGGATTTCTCAAAATAATGCCGTTTTTAAATAAATTTTCTATAATTAAGCCTAAAATCATTCCATTATTCAAAAAAGTTTTAAAATCCCTTTTTGATAGTATAAATTGTTTTATATTTGTAATCCCTACTAAATCGATAGGATTAATATAAAACGATTTTTAATGATTGCACAGATGTTAATAAAAGATAAGGAAAAGTCTAATTATAAAGAAGATAGTACAAACGAAAAACCAATTAGGAGTATTGTAAAATCTTTGAGTTGGAGAACCATAGGTACTTTGGATACGATTTTGATTTCTTGGTTAATTACTGGGAAATTAGATTTAGCCTTTTCTATTGGAGGTATTGAGTTGGTTACCAAAATGGTATTATACTTTTTTCATGAACGTGCATGGAATTCAATTAAGTGGGGAAAATAAATATAAAAACGGGATGTTTACAGAAACTCAAATAGAAGAACTAAATAAAAGCTTTGAAAAAGCGACGCCAGCTGAAATTATCCAGAGGGCTTTCGAGCTCGATAAAAATGCTGTGGTTACCACCAATTTCAGACCGTATGAAGCAGCTATTTTACATGCAGTGAGTAAAGCCGAGGCCTCTATTCCAGTAGTTTGGTGTGATACGGGTTACAATACACCACAAACATATAAGCATGCAGAACAAGTGATTAAAGATTTAAACTTGAATGTGTCTTTATATGTGCCAAAACAAACAGCGGCACATCGCGATGTGGTTATGGGAATTCCTAGCATAGATGCTCCAGAGCATGCTTTATTTACAGAGCAGGTAAAGCTTGAGCCTTTCACAAGAGCTATGGATGAGCATAAACCAAACGTATGGTTTACAAACTTACGTCAAGGACAAACGGCCTTTAGAAATAGCATCGGGATTTTCAGTTTAAGTAAATCTGGCGTTTTAAAAGTGAGTCCGTTCTACTTTTGGTCTGATGAAAAATTGGATAAATATTTAGAAGAAAATAAATTGCCAAACGAGTTTAAATATTTTGACCCAACAAAAGCTCTGGAAAACAGGGAGTGTGGTTTACATGCTTAATTAAGTAGGCAGTCATCAGTAGTCAGTTTACAGTTAAAGTAATAAAAAAATAAAATAACAAATGTTCTTGCTCCGCCCGAGTAAGAATCCCTCCCCAAAGGGGAGGTTAGGAGGGGCTTATTTTATGAAAAAAGACACATCAAATATCAATTCCTTGGAAAACGAAGCGATATATATTATGCGAGAAGTGGCAGCACAGTTTGAAAAACCAGTGTTATTGTTCTCAGGAGGGAAAGATTCCATTACTTTGGTAAGATTAGCAGTGAAAGCTTTTTATCCTGCAAAAGTACCTTTTCCGTTAATGCATATAGATACAGGGCATAACTTTCCAGAAACGATTGAATTCAGAGACCGTTTATGTAAAGAATTAGGTTTAGAATTAATTGTTAGAAATGTACAGGATTCTATTGATGAAGGTAAAGTACAAGAAGAATCTGGTCGTTACGCGAGTAGAAATATGTTGCAAACCACAACGCTTCTTGATGCTTTGGAAGAATTCAAATTTGATGCTGCTATCGGTGGTGCAAGACGTGATGAAGAAAAAGCGAGAGCTAAAGAACGTATTTTTTCTGTTCGTGATGATTTTGGCCAATGGGATGAAAAAAATCAAAGACCTGAATTATTTGATATGTTAAATGGTGCTATTAGTCATGGTCAAAATGTTCGTGTATTCCCAATTTCAAACTGGACAGAACTAGATGTTTGGTCTTATATAGAAAAAGAAAACATTGAAATTCCATCTATTTATTTTGCACACAAACGTAAAGTCTTTTTAAGAGACGGTATGATTTGGTCTGCGGAAGATGATGTGGTTTATAGGGATGAAGATGAAGAGGTATTTGAAAAAATGGTGCGCTTTAGAACGGTAGGTGATATGAGTTGTACTGCAGCAGTATATTCAGATGCAGTATCCATTTCTAAAGTCGTAGAAGAGATTAGAGATTCATCTATTTCAGAGCGTGGTGCACGTATTGATGATAAACGTTCTGAGGGCGCCATGGAAAAACGTAAACAACAAGGATATTTTTAGGATATCAATTTTTGCCATTTCCGCGAAGGCGGAAATTTTTTAAAACGAATGCAAATTAGGCTTAAAGCCAACATTATAAAACAATGGAAGTATTAAAAATAGCAACAGCAGGAAGTGTAGATGACGGGAAAAGTACGTTGATAGGACGTATTCTTTATGATACAAAGTCTTTAACTACAGATAAGTTAAAAGCCATTGAAGATAAAAGTGAACAATTGGGTTATGATTACCTAGATTTTTCATTAGCTACAGATGGATTAATGGCTGAAAGAGAACAAGGGATCACGATTGATGTGGCACATATTTATTTTTCAACTAAAAAGAAAAGTTACATTATCGCAGATACGCCTGGTCACGTAGAGTATACACGTAACATGGTTACAGGAGCTTCAACATCACAAGCTTCTATTGTTTTAATAGATGCTAGAAAAGGTGTGATTGAGCAAACGAATCGTCATTTCTTTATCAATAATTTATTGAGAATTAAAGACGTGGTTGTTGCGATTAACAAAATGGATTTAGTGGATTATTCTGAAGAGATTTATAATAAAATCAAATCAGATTTCTCTGAGTTAATGAGCAAAAGAGATTATCAAGATCAAAAAATAACATTCATACCTGTAAGTGCTTTAAAAGGCGATAATGTCGTAAACAAATCTGATAAAATGCCTTGGTATAAAGGAGAAGCTTTATTGGAGCATTTAGAACAATTGAATAAAACTGATATTTTTAATGTAGGTACACCACGTTTTCCTGTGCAATATGTTATCCGTCCGAAAACGGAAGATTTTCATGATTACAGAGGGTATGCTGGTAAAGTGTACGGTGGCGATTTAAGTGTTGGTGATGATGTTATGGTGTTACCATCAAAAACAAGATCTAAAATCAAGGATATTTATTTCTACGATGAAAAGTATGAAACGGCTTCTAGACGTTCGTCAGTAACCATCACATTAGAAAATGATATTAATGTTAGTCGTGGCGACATGATTGTAAAAGAAGGCGATTTACCAACTATAGATAAGCAATTTACTGCGAATGTATGTTGGATGGATTCAAATGATTTAACTCCTGGCGGTAAGTATATCGTTCAACACGGTATTAATAAAGTGTTGGCTAAAGTAGATCGCATTAATCATAAAATCAATCCAGATTATTCAGGTTTTGAAAAAGGCGTTACGGGTTTAGCAATTAATGATATTGCATCGGTAACATTCAAATTAAACAAACCAATTTTCTATGATCAGTTTAAAAATCATAGAACAAATGGATCTTTTATTATCATTGACCCACAATCGAATAATACGGTTGGCGCAGGGTTTATTCAGTAACAAGCCCCTTAGATCCCGAAGTGGGAACTATCAGGTTTGCGAAAAAAAATAATACGTTTCCTGTGAGGTTTTAAAAACCTTGTAGGTGTTGAAAAATAAAGTAATAACAATATTCTTGCTCCGCCCGAGTAAGAATTCCTCCCCTGATGGGGAGGTTAGGAGGGGCTTATATATGAGAAGTTTCGAAACAGAAATAGAGAATCCGATAGTCCAAAAAGACATTATAGAATTAGCCAATAAAATTGAGCTTTTTCATAACGGAAAAATAGACGAAGAAAAATTTAGAAGCTTACGTTTAGCACGTGGTGTTTACGGTCAGCGTCAAGAAGGCGTTCAGATGATTCGTATTAAGGTGCCTTATGGGAAATTAAAAAGCAACCAACTACGAAGAATTGCAGCAGTATCAGATGAATATTCTCGTGGTCGTTTACACATTACAACCCGTCAAGATATTCAAATTCATTATGTGGATTTAAATAGAACGCCAGAACTTTGGGCAGAGTTAGAAAAAGATGAGGTTACGGTACGTGAAGCTTGTGGTAATGTAGTAAGAAACGTAACCGCTTCTGAAACCGCAGGTATTGATATCAACGAACCTTTTGATGTATCGCCATATGCAGATGCGTTATACAAATTCTTTTTACGTAACCCAATTTGCCAAGAAATGGGACGTAAATTTAAGGTGTCTTTTTCTTCAACAGATGAAGATACAGGATTGTCCTACTTACACGATATTGGGTACATCGCTAAAATGAAAGATGGTGTTCGCGGTTTTAAAGTGATGGTAGCTGGTGGACTTGGTTCTCAACCGCGTCATGCAGATGTATTATACGATTTTGTGGAGACGGATAAAATCATTCCAATCATGGAAGGTGTTTTAAGAGTTTTTGACCGTTTCGGAGAGCGTAAAAGTCGTGCTAAAGCGCGTATGAAATTCTTATTAAAAGATATCGGATTAGATGCTTTTAAAGCATTAATTGCTGAAGAACAAAAAGCGATTGAGTTTAAAAGTGTTGCTATTGATGCAGATGCTTATGTGGCTTCAAAACCAGTTTCGGTTGAAGCTCCTAAAGTTGAAATTAAAGACCAAGCAGCGTTTGATTTATGGAAATCAACAAACATTATTCCGCAAAAACAAGACGGCTATGTTGCTATTGGTGTTAAAGTGTTATTAGGCGATTTTTATACAGATAAAGCACGTTTATTAGCCGATTTAGTTGATAAATATGGTGCTGGAGAAGTCCGTTTAACATTACGTCAAAATATTGTTATTCCATTTGTGAAAAAAGCATTAGTCCCATTGTTTTACAATGAACTAGAAAAATTAGGATTTGTAGAAGCAGGTTATAATAAAGCTATTGATATCACAGCGTGTCCTGGAACAGATACTTGTAATTTAGGTATTGCCAGTAGTACTGGTATTTCTGTAGAATTAGAGCGTATGTTAAAAGCGGAATACCCACAATATTTAAAAAATGAAGATTTAGTAATCAAAATTAGTGGGTGTATGAATGCATGCGGACAACACAATATGGCAAATATTGGTTTCCAAGGTATGACGGTAAGAACGCCAGATAAATTAGTTGCTCCAGCGTTACAAGTATTATTAGGTGGTGGTAATTTAGGCGATGGAAATGCAGCTTTTGCAGATAAAGTTGTGAAAGTACCAAGTAAAAGAGCACCAGAAGCTTTAAGACGTATTCTCAATGATTTTGAAGCGAATGCAAACGGAAAACCTTTTGTTGAATATTATAAAGAAAAAGGCGAAAAGTATTTCTATGACTTCTTAAACGATTTACAGGATGTTACTAACTTAACGCAAGCTGATTTTATTGATTGGGGAGAAGAAGAGAAGTACGTTAAGGAAATTGGAATTGGAGAATGTGCTGGTGTTGTAATCGATTTGATTGCCACTTTGTTTTTAGAGAGTGAAGAGAAAATAGGTAATGCTAAAGAATCTTTTGGAAACGAAGTATATTCGAGTGCTATTTATTATGCTTACACGTCTTTAGTTAATTCCGCGAAAGCGTTATTACTAGCAGAAAATAAAAAGACCAATACACACGCTGGAATTATTGCCCAATTCGATGAGTTTTTTATTAAAGGTGGTAAAATTGATTTAGGAACATCATTCTCAGAATTGATTTATCAAATTAATAAAAATGCACCAACTAAAGATTTTGCTGTAAATTATATTGATAGTGCAGATAAATTTTTGGGAGCTGTAAGAGCATATAGAGCTTCTGAACAAAGTAAATTGGTATAAGCTGAATATATAATGAGTTTGAATACCCCAAAATTAACTGTTGTAGGCGCAGGTCCTGGCGATGAAGATTTAATAACGCTTAAAGCCATTAAAGCTATTGAATCTGCAAGCGTGATATTATATGATGCGCTAATCAACGAGTCTTTATTAAAATATGCTCCAGATGATACTGAACGGGTTTTTGTGGGAAAACGAAAAGGGTGTTATGCCTTTCAGCAAGAGCAAATCAACGAGCTTATTGTTACCAAAGCCAAGGAAAAAGGACATGTTGTAAGATTAAAAGGTGGCGACCCTTTTATATTTGGTCGTGGTGCAGAGGAGATTGATTATGTTAGGAAATTTGGTATAGAAACCTATGTGGTTCCTGGTGTTTCATCGGCATTGGCAGTACCTGCATATCAAGGTATTCCATTAACCAAACGTGGGTCTTCTGAAAGTTTTTGGGTAGTCACGGCAACAACAAAAGATCATGCACTATCTACTGATGTGGTATTGGCCGCAAAGTCAACTGCAACTATTGTTATTTTGATGGGTATGCACAAGTTGAGTGAAATTGTTCGTGTGTTTTATGCTGAAAATAAGCGTAACACACCTGTAGCCATCATTCAAAACGGCACGCGTGACGATGAAAATGTAGGTTTTGGAACCATTCGTAATATTCAACAGGTAGTGAAAGAAAAACAACTCGCGGCTCCAGCCATTATAATAATTGGAGATGTTGTGAAGCATAGAGCGGTTTTAAATTCAATAAAAGAGGAGATAGCAAATTAGTAATGGAGCATAAAGATTTACATAGTACTGATTTAATCGAGCAAAATCTGCCTTTGAAAGCTGGGGAGCTCAGAAACAATCTATATCCCATTTTTTTAAAATCAAGAAGTTTAAATGTATTGATTATTGGCGGCGGAAATGTTGCAGAAGAAAAATTAACCTTTTTATTAAAATCGAGTCCAGATGCACATGTAACTATGGTATCGCCTATGTTTAGAGATGGGACAGTTGCACTTGCTAAAAAAGGTTGTGTAACATTAGTTGAAGATGTTTATAAAAAAAAGTATTTAATTGGCAAGCATATGGTTGTAGCTACGACAGATATTCCTGAGGTTAATGTTCAGGTTTGGAAAGATTGTAGAGCAGAAGCCAAATTAGTAAACGTAGCAGATAATCCCCCATACTGTGATTTCTATATGGGTGGCATTGTAACAAAGGGCAATGTAAAAGTAGCGATTAGTACCAACGGAAAATCGCCAACAACCGCGAAACGTTTACGTCAGTTTTTTGAGGATGTTATCCCAGAAAACGTAGATGATTTGGTTAAGAATTTAAACGAGTATAGAAAAACAATAAAAGGGGATTTTGAAGAGAAAGTGGAAACACTAAACGAGTTCACAAAAGGATTAATTAATAAAAAATAAAATGGCTATTTGCCTTTAGCTTTTTGCGATTAGCAATTAGCTAAAAGCGAATAGTTAAAAGCAAATTTTAAAAATGATTAAAACAGATATCATTATAATTGGCGCAGGTCCAACAGGTTTATTTACTGTATTTGAAGCAGGATTATTAAAATTAAAATGCCATTTAATTGATGCATTGCCGCAACCGGGCGGCCAATGTTCAGAGCTATATCCTAAAAAGCCTATTTACGATATTCCTGGTTTTCCTGAGATTTTAGCTGGCGATTTAACCAAGAATCTATTAGAACAAGGAAAGCAATTCGAACCTGGATTTACTCTTGGTGAACGTGCTGAAACTGTTGAAAAGCAAGAAGATGGTACTTTTATCGTGACAACAAATAAAGGTACACAGCACCAAGCACCTGTAGTGGCTATTGCTAGTGGTTTAGGGAGTTTTGAACCTAGAAAACCACAACTTGAAAATCTTGCTAAATATGAGGATAAGGGTGTTGAATACATCATAAAAGAGCCAGAAATATATCGTGATAAGCATGTTGTAATTGCTGGTGGTGGCGATTCTGCATTGGATTGGAGTATCTTTTTAGCAGATGTTGCAAAAAGTGTGACACTTATACATAGGCGTAATGAGTTTAGAGGTCATTTGGATTCTGTTGAAAAAGTTCAGGAGTTAAAAAATGCTGGTAAAATTAATTTAATTACGCCGGCTGAGGTCACGGATATTTTAGGGGATGGAAAGGTTGAAGCTATAGAAATAAAGAAAAAAGATGAAGATGCTGTTGTTTTAAAAACAGATCATTTTATTCCATTATTTGGGTTATCGCCAAAATTAGGACCTATTGCAAACTGGGGTTTAGATATTGAAAAAAACGCTATAAAGGTTGATAATGCATTAGATTATCAAACTAATATTCCTGGGATATTTGCTATTGGAGATGGTAATTTTTATCCAGGTAAACTAAAGTTGATTCTTTGTGGGTTTCATGAGGCGACTATCATGTGCCAGGCTGCCTATAAAATTATTAACCCAGGAAAAAGATACGTTTTAAAATATACAACAGTAAGTGGTATTGATGGCTTTGATGGATCCAGAAAAGAAGCGCCAAAGGCAGTTGTTCAGGCTATTAACTAAACGTAAATCTTTTAGGTTTTCAAAACCTGATGGTCAAGAAAAGTTACTTAATTCCGTATTTCACACTTTGAAGGTGCTTAGTGTGGATTTTTAGTAGGAGCGGTGCGTTAGGGATTGTAGTGGAAAGCCCATAGCCCGACGCAGGAGGTGCGAGGACTTGCAACGAAAAGCCCGACCCTTTTGGGTAACGCCAAAATAAAAAATATAATCCTACAAGGTAATAAACCCCTTGTAGGATTTAGTGTATTATAAAGGCGGGATTTACAAGGATAAGTTTTACTTTTATCAACTAAAATTTTTAGTACTTAATAAGGCAAATAAAACCAATGAAAAGTTATAATGTTTGTTTGAAAGATACCGCGAAAACATTCACGAAAAGATTGTTTTACGCCCTGTTTGATTGCGAACAGGAAGCTGTACATGAGAATTATCTGGAGGAAACGTTTGTTAAAATCCTTTCTAAATTGGATATTGAAAATGGTAGTGCCATTTGGGCGACTTTTAAAATGGGACTTCCTGAGATTAGGAAAAAACTGGATTTAGATGCTATTGCTTTTGAGAGTAATGACCCTGCTTCCCATTCTTTAGCTGAAATTTATATGGCATATCCAGGGTTTTATGCCATTTCAATTTATAGATTGAGCCATGCGCTCTATAAATTGGGTGTACATATTCTACCACGGATGATGAGTGAGTTTATTCATGGTATTACGGGTGTTGATATTCATCCGGGAGCAACCATTGGCGAGTCCTTTTATATTGACCACGGTACGGGTATTGTAATTGGCGAAACGGCTATTATTGGTAAGGATGTTAAGATTTATCAAGGCGTAACGCTAGGCGGTGTTTCAGTATCTAAAAGTTTAGCTAAAACGAAACGACACCCGACTATAGAAGACCATGTGTGTATTTATGCAAATGCGACTATTTTAGGTGGCGATATTGTAATAGGAGCACATAGTATTATTGGTGCTAACGTTTGGATAACCGAATCGGTTCCAGAACATTCGTTAGTAACCTATCAAACAAAAATTAAAATTAGACCAAGGAAAAATGGAATTCGAAAATAGTATTATTGGTCAGATTGGGAATACACCTCTAGTTGAAGCTACGCATTTGCTGAATAAAAAGGGTGTGCGTTTGTTTTTAAAATTAGAAGGTAATAATCCTGGCGGAAGTGTAAAAGATAGACCTGCTTTTAATATGATTAATGAAGCCCTTAAACGTGGCGATATTAAAAAAGGCGGTACTTTAGTTGAGGCCACAAGTGGAAACACGGGCATTGCATTGGCCTTTATTTCAAAACTTTTAGGATTGAATATGGTATTGATTATGCCTGAGAATTCTACTGAAGAACGTGTAAAAACGATGCGCGCTTATGGTGCTGAGGTAATTTTAACGCCAGCCGATGTGGGGATTGAAGGTTCGAGAGATTTAGCTTTTAAGCTTCGTGACCAAAAAGGATATACCTTGTTGAACCAGTTTGAAAATGATGATAATTGGAAAGCGCATTATAAAACTACAGGCCCTGAAATTTGGAGGGATACAAAAGGTGAAATTACGCATTTTGTAGCTACCATGGGAACAACGGGAACCATTATGGGAACCTCTCGTTTTTTAAAAGAAAAAAATAAAAACATTACTATTGTTGGTGCACAGCCTGCTGATGGTGCAAGAATCCCTGGGATTAGAAAATGGTCGCCAGATTATGTGCCTAAGTTTTTTGACCGCTCACGAGTGGATGTTGTTATTGATGTAACGGAAAAAGATGCCAAAACAACCACGATTAACTTAGCTAAAGCTGAAGGTGTTTTTGCCGGAATGAGTAGCGGAGGTTCTGTGTATTGTGCTTTAAAAACAGCTGAATCTATTACTAAAGGCGTTATTGTAGCTATTATTTGTGATAGAGGCGATAGGTATTTATCATCAACATTATTTGAGTAATAAAAACTGAGACCTGTCTGATTTTCAAAATTTAACAGGTCTGTGAACCAAAGAAAAAATGTCAAACATACATAAAGCTCTAAAAGAGCGAATTTTAGTTTTAGATGGTGCTATGGGCACCATGTTACAAGCTTATAAATTTACGGAAGAAGATTTTAGAGGCGAACGTTTTAAGGATTATCCAACACCTTTACAAGGGAATAACGATTTGTTATCTATAACGCAACCAGAAGCTATAAAAACCATTCATGGGAAGTATTTTGAAGCTGGTGCAGATATTGTGGAAACCAATACCTTTTCAGGAACAACCATTGCTATGGCCGATTATCAAATGGAAGATTTGGTGTATGAATTAAATTATCAATCTGCTAAAATAGCCAAAGAAGTTGCGGATGCATTTACGGCTAAAGAGCCCCATAAGCCACGCTTTGTCGCCGGAGCAATAGGGCCAACGAACAGAACGGCAAGCATGTCTCCAGATGTGAATGACCCTGGATACAGGGCCGTAACGTTTGATGAATTACGAATCGCATACAAACAACAAGTAGAAGCCTTGGTCGATGGCGGTGTCGATATATTATTAGTTGAAACTGTTTTTGATACATTGAATGCCAAAGCTGCATTATTTGCTATTGAAGAAGTGAAAGAAGCATACAATAAGGATTTTCCAATTATGTTAAGCGGCACTATTACCGATGCTTCTGGAAGAACACTATCAGGACAAACGGCGGAAGCTTTTTTAATATCCGTATCGCATATTCCATTATTAACTGTTGGATTTAATTGTGCGTTAGGCGCCAATTTATTGCAACCGCATTTAGAGGCTATTGCTAATAAAACAGATTTTGCTATTTCAGCACACCCCAATGCAGGTTTGCCAAATGCTTTTGGAGAGTATGATGAAACCCCAGAAGAAATGGGCGAGCAAATTGAAGACTATTTAAAAAAGGATTTAATTAATATTATTGGAGGTTGCTGCGGAACAAATCCAGAACATATTAAAGTGATTGCTAATATTGCTGCTAATTATAAACCACGTCCTTTTGCTGAACTTGTTTCAACACCATATTAAACTAAACTGATGATTTTAGAAGTAGCCACATTACATATAAAGAAAGGATTTTCTGCAAATTTTGAAACTAGTTTTAAAAGTGCTGAAAAAATCATTTGTTCAATGAACGGTTACATGTCACATCAATTAAAAAAGTGTATCGAGAAAGACGATAAATATATATTATTAGTGAATTGGAAAACGCTTGAAGACCACGAAATTGGTTTTCGTAAGTCAGATGAATATCAAGAATGGAAAAGGTTATTACATCATTTTTATGAACCATTTCCAGTAGTAGAGCATTATAAATTAGTTGATGGTTTCGAGTTATTAGATACTGGTTATTAGTTTTAGCTATTTATAAAAGAAAAAAAATGAAATCTTATATAGAATTTGATGTTTGGATTGAAGCTAGAAAACTACTTGGTCAAGTGTATGCAATAACTGATTATTCTCCAAAAGAAAAAATTCACGAAATTGCAAACCAAATTAGAAGATGTTTAGTTTCCGTTCCATCTAATATTGCGGAAGGTTGTGGAAGACAAATAACAAAGGACATGAGTCTTTTTTTATATATTTCAAGAGGTTCTTTACATGAATTAGAAACGCAGTTGTATCTTTCAAACGATTTGAAGTTTATTTCAGAAGAAAAATTAAATAATATATTATCTCAAATAGAAACTTGTAAAAAGTTGCTTAATGGATTTATCAACTACTACAGGAAATTATAATTATGAGTAAGCATAATAACCAAAAACGAGTAACTATTAACCAAAGTAAATACATGAAGCTGTCTGGTCTCGAGCCTTTAGTTTTAAACGAGAACAGCAATTTTATAAATGTAGGGGAACGTACCAATGTTGCGGGTTCTCGAAAATTTCTTCGGTTAATTAAAGAAGAAAATTTTGATGAAGCTTTAGATATTGCCCGGCATCAAGTAGATGGCGGTGCACAAATTATCGATATCAATTTTGATGATGGTTTGATTGATGGCAAAGCGTCCATGATTCGATTTTTGAATCTCATTGCTGCCGAACCTGATATTTGTCGCGTACCGATTATGATTGATAGTTCCAAGTGGGAAATCATTGAAGCTGGACTTCAAGTGGTACAAGGAAAATGCGTGGTAAACTCCATATCGCTTAAAGAAGGCGAAGAAAAATTTATTTGGGAGGCAAAACAAATCAAACGATACGGAGCTGCTGTAATTGTTATGGCTTTTGATGAGGTTGGACAGGCCGATAATTACGACAGGCGTATAGAAATTGCAAAACGCTCGTATGATATTTTGGTCAATAAAGTTGGTTTTCCTTCAGAGGATATTATTTTCGATTTGAACATATTTCCTGTGGCAACAGGTATGGAAGAACACCGCAGAAATGCCATTGATTTTATCGAAGCGACCCGTTGGGTACGTCAAAATTTGGAAAATGTAAGTGTTAGCGGTGGCGTAAGTAACGTGTCGTTTTCTTTTAGAGGTAATAACGGCGTTCGTGAAGCGATGCACTCGGTATTTTTATATTATGCGATTCAGGCGGGTATGAATATCGGTATTGTGAATCCTGCATTGTTGGAGGTTTATGATGATATTCCAAAAGATTTATTAGAGCATATTGAAGATGTTATTTTAGATAGAAGGGATGATGCTACAGAGCGTTTATTGGACTTTGCTGAAACCGTAAAAGGCTCAAAAAAAGAAGCTGGAGTTGACTTATCATGGCGGGAAAACCCTTTACAGGATAGAATTACTCATGCTTTGGTAAAGGGGATTGATGCCTTTATTATTGAAGATATTGAGGAAGCACGACAAGCAGCTGATAAGCCTATTGAAGTGATAGAAGGAAATTTAATGATTGGTATGAATGTGGTTGGCGATTTGTTCGGTGCCGGTAAAATGTTTTTACCCCAAGTGGTAAAATCTGCTCGTGTAATGAAAAAAGCGGTAGGTTATTTAAATCCGTTTATTGAAGCTGAAAAGGGCGATAAACAAGAGCCTGTCGGTAAAATATTAATGGCAACCGTAAAAGGTGATGTGCACGATATTGGTAAAAATATTGTAAGTGTGGTTTTGGCCTGTAACAATTATGAAATTGTTGATTTAGGTGTTATGGTGCCACCAGAAAAAATAATTGATACGGCTATAAAAGAGCGTGTGGACGCTATCGGATTATCTGGACTTATTACGCCATCGCTTGATGAAATGGTGTATTTGGCAAAGGAAATGCAGCGTCAGAATTTTGAACTACCATTATTAATTGGTGGTGCAACAACATCAAAAGCACATACAGCGGTAAAGATTGATACGCAATATAAAAATGCTGTAGTTCATGTGAATGATGCCTCAAGGGCTGTAACCGTAGTTGGCGATTTATTAAATAAGAAAACGTCTCACGAGTATGTGGCGAAAATGAAGGCGGATTATGATGAATTCCGAATTAAGTTTTTAAAGCGCGGAAAGGAAAAATCATACATCTCAATTGAAGAGGCACGAAATCGAAAGTATAAAATTAATTGGGAAACTTCTGAAATAGTAAAGCCTAAGGAATTGGGTATTCAAATTTTGAAGCAATTAAGTTTAAAGGAATTACTGCCCTTTATAGATTGGAGTCCGTTTTTTAGAAGTTGGGATTTACATGGTAAATTCCCCGATATTCTGACCGATGAGGTGGTTGGCGAGCAAGCCTCAATCATGTATGAGGAAGCTCAAAAAATGATTCAGGAGATTATTGCAAAACAACTTTTAAAACCAAAAGGTGTTTTTGGTTTGTTTGAAGCCAATACAATTGATGAAGATGATATATCAGTCTGGAAAAAAGGAAAGGAAATTGCTGTTTTTAGAACCTTGCGTCAGCAATTGAAAAAGCGAGAAGGAATTCCTAATCATGCCTTAGCAGATTTTATTGCTCCAAAAACATCTGATAAAACCGATTATATAGGTGTATTTTGTGTGGCTATTTTTGGAGCGCAAGAGTTAGCCGATAGCTATAGAGATAAGGAAGATGATTACAATGGTATAATGGCGCAAGCCATTGCAGACCGATTTGCTGAAGCTTTTGCTGAGTACTTGCATAAACAGGTAAGAACAAAGCATTGGGGTTACGCCGTAAATGAGGATTTGACAAATCTGGATTTAATCAAGGAAAGTTATAAGGGAATACGACCAGCACCAGGTTATCCTGCGTGTCCAGACCATTTAGAAAAGGAAACCATTTGGGAATTATTAGAGGTTGAAAAATTAATAGGTGTAAAATTAACGGAGAGTTTAGCCATGTGGCCCGCGGCTGCGGTTTCGGGGTATTATTTTGGAAATCCAGAAGCTAAATATTTTGGTTTAGGAAAGATTACAGACGACCAAGTAACGGATTATTCAGAGCGAAAGGGCATTACGAAAGAAAAGGCTAGAAAATGGTTGCATCCTACGTTGGCTGAGGAATAAATGTGCCACCTAGCTTCCCCGAAAGGGAGGAGTCAATTACGGAGTGTTCGTAATTAAGACCTTTCAGGTTTTTGAAACCTGAAAAGTCTGGAAAATATTTTAGAGTATGAGTTTCCCCCCTTTTGGAAGGGTTAGGGGAGGCTCTTAAAAGTTTTGTGATTATGAAGTTTATAGAGTTAACATTAGGTAGTTATATTATATCTCATGGATATGATTCTAAAAATAAAGAGAAATTACAGCACGTGCATTCGGAAACATTTTCAAAAAAGCTTGTTGCTGTTTCTAGAATTAAATCTGTGAGTAAAAAATATATTTTAACGGATTATGTGGATGGTAGGTGGATATATTGGGAGTATATGGATGGTTTTGAGGATGTGAAAAACATGTTGGTAAGCCTCTCCTAACCTTTCCAAACTGTCAGGAACTGTTGTGTTTATGAGATCTCTCAGTTTTTAAAAACCTGAGAGATCTTGTAGAGAAGTGAACGTTGCCCTTCTTTTTAGATGGGTTACAGGAGAGGCTTTCCGCGTTAGGGATTGTAGTGAAAAGCCCACAGCGACCTTTTTGGAGCGAGGACTTGTAGCGAAAAGCCCGACCCTTGTGGTAACGCCAAAAAAACCGATGAATAGTTTTGATAAGCTGTTTGTGAGTCCGTCGCTAAAAAAAATGTAATTGATAAGATTCCCACTTTTTCGGGAATGACAAAAAATAATAGATGAAAGTAACAGATCATATAAAAAATGCTAACGGTAAAACATTGTTTTCTTTTGAAGTGATACCACCTAAAAAAGGAAAAAATATTCAGGATTTATATAATAATATTGATCCTTTAATGGAGTTTAATCCGCCGTTTATTGATGTAACGACGTCTCGTGAGGAGTATGTTTATATTGAAAAGGGAAATGGACTTTTAGATAAACGTGTAACACGTATGCGCCCAGGAACTGTAGGGATTTGTGCATCTGTTATGCATAAATATCAAGTAGATGCTATTCCGCATTTGTTGTGCGGTGGATTTACCAAGGAGGAAACGGAATATGTTTTGGTAGATTGTCATTATTTAGGATTGGATAATGTGATGGCATTGCGTGGAGACTCGATGAAAGAGGAAGCTTATTTTAAAGCATGTGAAGGCGGACATGCGTATGCAAGCCAGTTGGTAAAACAAATTGCAACCTTAAATAAAGGTCGATATTTGCACGATGATGTTGTGGTGGAGAGTAATTCTGATTTTTGTATCGGGGTTGCTGGTTATCCTGAAAAACACATGGAAGCACCATCATTAGCTACCGATTTAAAACGTTTAAAAGCTAAGGTAGATGCTGGTGCAGATTACGTGGTTACGCAAATGTTTTTTGATAATAATAAGTATTTTGAGTTTGTGAAACAGGCTAAGGCCATTGGGATTAACGTGCCGATTATCCCTGGAATTAAGCCTATTGCCGTGAAGCGCCATTTACAATTGTTACCACAAGTATTTAAAATTGATTTGCCTGAAGATCTCATTGATGCTGTTGAGGGATGCCAAGATAATAAAGCGGTAAGACAGGTAGGTATTGAGTTTGCTATACAACAATCCAAAGAATTAAGGGCAGCAGGTGTTCCTGTTCTGCATTACTATTCTATGGGTAAGAGCGATAATGTGAAAGCCATTGCTGAGGCTTTATTCTAAATATTCAATTACATTTGTGTTTTCAGAATCCCAAATATGAAATTTTTTTGCACGTATGTTTTGTGTTTTATTTTTGCCGTTGCCTTTGCGCAGGATAAAACACATACAACCTTTTTTGATGTGAACAATTTTAAAGGCAATATTGCATTGCATAATAATGAAATTCTTCATTTAATTACAGGGCATCCAGCGGGTGTTATTTTAAGTTGGAATAAAAAAACATATGGTTTTGAAGACTGGGAACAGCGGTTCAATTATCCAGATTACGGCGTGTCTTTTGCTTACCAAGATATGGATAACCCAGTTTTGGGGGATAATTATTCTCTATACGCGCATTATAATTTTTACTTTTTTAAACGCTATTTAATGTTTCGTATTGGGCAAGGTATGGTGTATAATACCAATCCTTATGATAAAGAGACAAATTTTAAAAATGTGGCCTATGGCACTAGGCTTGGTAGTAGCACCTATTTAATGCTTAATTTTAAAAAAGAACGGCTTATAGCTGGACTTGGGCTACAGGCAGGATTTTCATTGATTCACTATTCCAATGCTAATTTTAAATCGCCAAATAACAGTACAAATTCCATAACCTTTAATTTTGGTTTTAATTATAATTTAGATGCTTTTGATTTAGAATACCAAAATACCTTAGATAAACAAGCGGATAAAGATTTTTATCAACCTATTAAATACAATTTTGTTTTTAGAACAGGAATTAATGAGAGTGATATTGTTGGTAGCGGGCAATATGCCATGTATGTGCTTTCTGCTTATGCCGATAAGCGAATAAATAAAACAAGTGCGCTACAATTGGGTACAGAGGTTTTCTTCTCAAATTTTTTAAAAGAATATATTTATTATAGAAGTGTTGCATTTCCAGAAGATGGGCTTACAGGACGTGAAGACCATAAAAGAATCGGTATTTTTGCGGGTCATGAACTTTTTATTAATAAAACATCGTTGGTTACACAATTAGGGTATTATGTATATTACCCTTTTGATTTTGAAGGGCAAACTTATGTGAGAATAGGGTTGAAGCGTTATTTTTATAAAAATTGGTTTGGTACTTTAACACTTAAATCCCATGGTGCAAAAGCGGAGGGTGTTGAATTTGGAGTTGGTATAAGGTTATGAAAAAACTTGTTTATATATTATTTTTTAGTTTAATTATCGCATGCGATAGCGAAAGTGCTGGTGACTGCTTGCAAAAAGCGGGAGCGATTATTCAAAAAGTGGTAACCGTTTCTAGTTTTGATAAAATTTTGGTAAATCGAGATATCGAATTAATAATTAAAGAGGGAACAACTCAAAGCGTTGTTATCGAAACAGGAAAAAATTTGATAAACGATGTTGAACTTAACGTCATAGATGGCAGATTGATATTAACTAATAATAATTCCTGCAACTACATAAGGGATTATGGGATTACAAAAATATATGTTACATCTCCAAATATTACTGAAGTTAGAAGTTCTACCCAGTATGATATCAGTTCAGATGGGGTTTTATGTTATCCGAGTTTAAATGTTCTCTCTGAGGATTTTGGTGCTCCAGAGAGTTTTAATGTAGGTGATTTTAAATTAGAAGTAAATAATACGCGCTTAAGTGTGGTATTTAACAACTTATCGGTAGCTTATATTTCTGGGGAAACAGATAATTTGAGTATCACTTTTGCAGCAGGTACGTCTCGATTTGAAGGGCGTAATTTAATGGCACAAAATGTTTCTGTTTTCAATAGAGGTTCGAATGATATGATTGTAAATCCGCAACAAAAAATTACGGGGAAAATTTCTGGAATTGGAGATGTCATTTCTGTAAACGCACCTCCAATAATAGATGTGGAAGAGGTGTATCGAGGGCGTTTAATTTTTGAATAAACCGACCGCCTGCTTTGCTATTTCCAACTCCTCATTGGTAGGTATAATTAATACTTTTACTTTTGATTGCTCAGGGCTAATGGTAGTTAGTTCACGTGGCCTTATATTATTTTTATCTAAATCGATATGAATTCCTAAATACTCCAAATCCTTACAGACAAGTTCTCGCATTAAAGGCGAGTTTTCGCCAATACCTGCAGTAAATACAATAGCATCCAATCCATTTAAAATAGCAGTATAACTTCCTATGTATTTCTTTATTCTATAGGCATTCATTTGTAATGCTAATTGACAATTTTTATTACCTTTTTCAGCTTCAGCTTGAATATCTCTTAAATCACTAAAACCAGTTAAACCTAACATACCGCTCTTTTTTTGTAAAAGGTTATTGACGTCATCCAGACTGTAATTTAATTTTTTTGCCAGATGAAAAATAACGGAAGGATCTATATCTCCAGACCGTGTGCCCATGATTAATCCAGCTAGAGGTGTTAATCCCATGGAGTGGTCCATGCTTTTACCATTATTTATAGCGGTTATGCTGCAACCATTACCTAAATGAACGGTTATAATTTTTGAATTCTGTTTACCTAGATAAGCCATAGCTTTTTCAGAAATATATTTATGACTTGTACCATGAAATCCATATAATCGAATATCATGTTTTTCTGAAAAATCTACTGGTATAGCATATTTATATGCATGTTCAGGTATGGATTGATGGAATGCTGTATCAAAAACAGCAACTTGTTTAGCATTAGGAAACACACTTTCTGAAACTTCAATACCTTCCAAATTAGCGGGGTTATGTAATGGGGCTAAGCTAAAAAGTTCTTTTATTTTTGCTTTTACCGAAGTCGTAATTTCGGTGGTTTTATTAAAGGATGAACCGCCTTGAACAACTCGATGACCTACAATATCTATAGCGTCTTCAGATTCGATGATCCCTGTTTTTTTATTTAATAATTGTTTTGCCAACAATCCCAAACCTACTTTATGATTTGGAATATTCCCCACGTATTCCAGCTTTTCATCGGACGTTTCAAAAATAAATTTAGCATCATCCGAACCTATACGCTCAATTAAACCCGAACATAAAATGGTTTCTTCTGGCATGGAAAACAATTGAAATTTTAATGAAGAGCTTCCTGAGTTTAAAACGAGTACTTGCATATATTAAATGTCTTGAGCTTGAATGGCGGTTATAATTACGGTACTGTAAATGTCATCCGCAGTACAGCCTCTACTTAAATCGTTTACTGGTTTATTTAGCCCTTGTAACATTGGACCAATGGCTAATGCGCCAGTTTCTCGTTGCACCGCTTTGTAAGTATTGTTTCCTGTATTTAAATCTGGGAAAATTAAAACACTAGCTTGCCCAGCAACTTCAGAATCTGGTAATTTACTTTTTCCAATTCGCATATCTACAGCCGCATCATATTGAATAGGACCTTCAATTTTTAAATGCGGTGCTTTTGTTTTTGCTAGTTCCGTCGCTTTTCTAACCCGTTCCACATCCTCGCCCTTTCCAGAGGCGCCAGAAGAATAAGATAACATCGCCACTTTAGGCTCAACACCAAAATCCTTAGCTGTTTTTGCAGATGAAATGGCTATTTCTGCCAACTGTTCTGCATTTGGGTTTGGGTTAATAGCACAATCCCCAAAAATAGAAACACGATCTTCTAGGCACATAAAAAATATGGAAGACACAATATTTACACCGGGTTTCGTTTTTATAAATTGCAATGCGGGACGTAAAGTATGAGCCGTAGTATGTACGGCACCAGATACCATTCCATCGGCATGGCCTTTATAAATCATCATGGTCGCAAAATAAGAAACATCGGCCATAGCATCCCTGGCCATATCTAAATTCACATTTTTGTGCTTTCTAAGCTCATAAAATGTTTCTACGTAATCTTGAAAGTAGGTCGATTTTTGTGGTGAAACTATGTTTATATCCTCAATATTCAATGGAATATCATACTTTGTTAAACGTTCTTGTATTTTTTCCCTTTCACCAATTAAGGTCAAATCAACCACACGCTCATCAATTAATCTTGCGGTAGCTCTTAAAACGCGCTCATCATAACCCTCAGGGAGTACGATATGTTTTTTGTTTTTTAGGGCACGTTGCAGTAAATTATACTGAAACATTCTTGGTGTGAAAATATCCGATTTAAAAGTTGCTAAATCTTCTGAAAGTTTTTCAGTAGCTACATGTTTCTCAAAAGTAGCTATTGATGTTTCAATTTTTTCAGTATTATCAGCATAGATTCTAGATTTTATTTTTCCAATGGTGTTCGTCACATAAAACGTGCCGCCCTCAACACTAATTATAGGGACAACGCTAGATAGTCCTTCAATTAATTTTAAAATAGGGTCCTCTGGAATAAGACCACCCGTTAAAATAATACCTGCTATTTTCGGATAGTTTTTTGAAATATTTGCTTGTAATGCCCCTAGAATAATATCGGCTCTATCACCCGGAGTAATCACTAAAGCATTCTCTTTTAAATGGGTTAAATAATTACGGAGCTGCATGGCACCCACACTAAAACTCTCAGATTGATTGTTAATCATGTCCTCACCAAAGAGAATGTTTCCATTTAGCTTATTGATAATTTCCTTAATTGTCGGACTGGCTAAACTTTTAATTTTTGGGATAACCGTAATATCAGTTCCGCTTTTTATACGCGCTTTTAGAAGGGTTTTTAAAGTCGCTGCATCATCAGGATTAATTTTGTTGGTCATTATGGAAAGCACATCAACTTCCTCTTTAAACGTATCATGCGCCAACTGAACATTATCCACGACCTGAGCTAGAGATTTTCCGTCGCCTTGTGAAACGATAATAGCGGGCAATCCTAGATTTTTTGAAATCAATAAGTTGATATCTAACTCTAAGCTAGAATTTTCATGCGAAAAATCAGTGCCTTCAACTAAAACAAAATCAAATCGTTCTTCAAGATATTTGTATTTCTTGATAATTTCATCAATAACATCGCCAGATTTTCCTTTGTTGTATAAGTCTAATACTTCATTTCTTGTATAAGCAAAAGTTCTTTTGTAATCAATATCAATTTCAAAATAAGACACCACAGTATTGATGTGGTTGTCCATTTCGCCATCTTCAGTATCTTCAATAATGGGTCTGAAATAGCCGACTTTTGCAATTTTACCCAATAACATACGCATTAGCCCGAGCACAACTACAGATTTTCCACTGTTGGGCTCTAAAGTAGCAACATAAATTCCTTTGCTCATTTTAGTGTTTTCTATGATTACAAATATAACCATTGCTTATTTTAATGAGAAGCAACAGTAGGTTTTATTAATTAATATACAAAAGTCAGTAAAGTGTAAATATTTCTATATGATATTTGTCATACAGTTTAAGAATTAAAATTTGAGCTTTACAATGAAAGGTCGGATATTAGTTTGCAGGTTTACGTTCTTAAAAGTATATGTTGGTATTATATTTTAATAACTAACGTTTGCAAATCTTGTTCATTATTTTTTGTACAATATTAACAATATCACCGATTACAATTTTTTTGAAATAAACAACTTTGACCATTCAATAATTTGAGATTAAAATATAATACTTGGAATAATTTTTGATTAATTTTATAAAAAACAAAAATCATGCGATTTCTAACAGTTATTATTTCAGCCTTACTTATAATATCATGTGCCCCTATTCGGGTTAATTATGATTATGATAAAACCACAAATTTTAATGGTTACAAAACCTATCAGTACTTTGGTGATATGAAAACAGGTCTTAGTGAATTAGATACTAAGCGCCTATTAGACGCTATTGATATTACAATGGAAGCAAAGGGATTTAGTATTTCAGAATCTCCTGATTTTTTTATAGATATTAAAAGTCAAGAATATCAAGGACCACAAAGACAAACTGTAGGTGTTGGAGTAGGAGGCGGTGGCGGAAACGTTGGTGGCGGTATATCCATAGGTTTGCCTATAGGTCAGGCAGATATTAACCGACAGATTACTATCGATTTTGTTGATGAAACTAAAAAACAACTTTTTTGGCAAGCCATTAGCGAATCTAGTTTTAATCCGAAAGCAACACCAGAAAAAAGAGAAGCACGGTTAATTGCTATTACAGAAAAAGTGTTATCAAAATACCCTCCGGAAAAAAAATAAGCTAATTTTTAACCAATCGTTTACTAGCGATAAGCATAGTTCCAGAATAGAATTTAGTCAAATAAACCCCTTGGCTCAAGGTACTAATATCAACTTGTTTATTTGTATAATTTGAAAGGGCAACGGACTTTACCATTTTGCCATCTAAACTAATAATGTCAGCCTTCAGATTTGAATATGTAGTACTTTCAAACTTTAAATTTAAAATGTTATTAGTAGGATTTGGGTACAGTGAAATATTAAAATTATTGGATTCACTTGTAATATTTTCAATTCCAAGCGTAGAAAAGTTTATTTTCCAAGTCACGGAATATATATGAAAGCTATCATGATTATCGACATTTAAGAAAGGCGAATTATCATGTACAATGGTTGTCAATGTATTATTTCCTTGCTGTAAATCAGATTCAAGAATTGAAATATCATCAACATTATTTTCATAATTAACAGCATTCAGCGTCCATTCAATTTCTAAAGTGTTTGGGTCAGGTTTGATTAAATCAAGCCCAAATTCTAAAGGGAACGTGGGTTCTTCAATCGTGGTATTATTTGGGCTAAAAGTATCAATTGGAGAAATCAAACTATGTATTTTTTCAATAATACCCTCTTTACAAACAGAGCAGAAAGGCTGGTCTAATTTTTCCATTTTACATTTATTACCTGATTGAGGTTTATACCATGTAGCAGGAACACCAGATGTTCCATGTGGATAAATATTAATACCATTTTCATTTATCCAATTTTTCCATCTCACTAAACTTGTATTAGTTTCTTGAGTCATATTAATAGCTTCACCATAATAAAAATCAGGGAGCAGATATTCATCTTTTAAATTATACATAGAGTGCCCCAGTTCGTGTATAGCAATTTGATTTGCTAAGACATGTGTTGAGGATATAGGGAATTGTCCACCCGTACCACCGTATTCAGGTGAGTTAACGAGTATTAATGCTTGGTCGTAAGTTGGGAAATTATCTGCCAAAACAGAAATTATTTTTAACTCCGCACTAGCAGCATCCGAATAATCTATACCATAATATAAAAGTCTGTGAATATTAAAGGCATCGAATGTAGCATTAAAATAAGTATCTACTAACTGAGGTGTTCCACCAGGTTCATTAGGGTCGGTAGCAGTAACAGGGTGGTCAGCACCACTTTCATTTGAAGGTACCTTTATAATATGTACATTAAAATAATCTTTATATTCTAAAAAAGGGGATTGTGTAAACATACTCGCAACAAAACTTTCTGCATCAGCTTTAAACTTTGGGAGCTCAGAAGTTTGATAACCTTCACTCAAAATAACGAGATTTAACCTGGTGTCGTTATTAGTATCACCTTTAATAGTTTCTAAATCAAAAATTTGACCAGAAACAAAGTAAGTGTTGAAAAGAATAAATAAAAAGCACAAAAAAGATTTCATACTATTTAATTTGGGTTTTAATTAGAGGCTTGTTTTTAGCAAAGTTACTAATTGTTATGTGTTTAGTGTTACTTTTTAACTGTAACCTTATTGAAAAATGCATTTTATCGGATGTTATGGTTTTTGTTTGAAATTGTTTTGAGTCATCTAAATACTCAACTTGTCTAACTAACGGATTTTTAATAAGTATTTGATTAAGCACTTTTGATTTTTTATTTAGCTCTGAAAAAATCAAATCACCCGCGGTACCATTTTCAATAGATTCAGACGGATTTTCTTTTAGTTTGCCATCTACTATTTTCTTATTTATGAATTGAATAGTTCTTTTTCCATTTTTAGTTTCTTCAATGCTATAATTTAAAAATATGATTTTAGGAGAGCTATCTATTGAATTTTTAGTTGATTCCAAATTCTTTTGATTACCACAAGATGAAAAGATGCATGTGGCAATTAAAAATGTAAACAATAAATTCAATTTTCTATTTAATAAACAACTCATCAAATTCTTAAGTTATAAATTAGATTATTAATTATTAATTACAGAAATTCTTGTCCCTTCACTATGGCTACTAAATTCAGGAGCATACATACTTTGAATGGTGGTAATACCATTACTCATATTACCAGCGTTATTAACTCGCAAGTCATATTCAAAAACATAAACACCTTTTGGTAAATAATCAAAAAAGAAGTTGGTTGAAGCATCTTTTGTACTTTCATAATACCCTAAACCATCTTGCCATTTGTATTTTGAAATAACATTTACAGGTTCTAAGCCAGAAGCTCGCATATCTTTCATGTGGATAAATTCCATGTTTCTATCAGAACGTAATTCAATTCTAACTCTAACTAAATCACCAACCTTTAAATTGGTTTCAGAGGTGATTTCTGAGATTTCTTCACCAGTATCGGTATTCGTTTTAAGGAATAACTTTTTCTTTAATTTAAGTGGTGTTTCAGCAGAAGTAATGTTATCTAAATCTTCAAAATATTGCCAGTATAAGGCGCCCCAAGCAATACCTTTTCCTTTTTTAGAAATTTGTACTTCTCCCATTTCAGGTTTAATTTCAGCAGTATTCCAACTTGTTTTGTAATAGCCTGTTCCAGCTTCAATTTTTACATTTTCAAGTTTAGATGGTTCTATTTGTTGTCCGTTTATAATAACATCAACCATATCTGTAACACTTAACCAATCGCTTCCTTGAAGCAATAAAGCATAAACAGCATCAGTAGTCGCTTTGGTCGTTTTCCATCGGTTAGTTTGCTTGTTTTTAAGGAGCCAGATTTTTAAATTATCGATGGTTTCGAGATTCTTCGCTTCGCTCTGAATGACAGTTCCAGACTCGCTAAAAGCTTCAATTAACAACGATTGCGTTTCAATAGGTGCTTGATACCAAAACCAAGAATTTGTGTTTGCTTTCCAATACATACCTAATTCCTCACTAGTTATACTGGTTTCTTTTAAAGATTTTAAAATCTTAGAAGTGGTTTTAGAATTCTTGTTTCTATGAGATATTAAAGCCATTAAGCCTTTTGAGTATAGCGAACGTGACAACCAATGCTTATCGATTTGAGTTTGGTAATAATCACTTATTTTTTCTGCTTCTTTAGATTTTTTGATATCAGAGAAAAAGCTTCGCATGTATAGATAATGTAATTGGGTATTGCTTAAATGGTCTTTATCTAAATCTACATCTTTATTATATTTTCTGATTTTTTTATATTCTTTTACAAATTCGTTATCTAAGTATTTTATGGCGTTTTGGATCATTTTACTTTGAGACCCTTCGATTGCGCTCAGGGTGACACCTAGTTTAGAAAGGTGACCAAAACCAGTAATAATATGTTGTGTAATGTATCGATTCTCATAACCACCATTAAACCAAGGCCAAGCACCAGATGGCATTTGATTGTTTTTTAATTTAGTGATAGCAGATTGCAGCTCATTATTCATTTTGTTTAAATCGAATAATAAAGCGATGCGTTTTTTCTGTTCCGTTTCACTTTGTGCATCTCGTAGCCAAGGTGTTTCTTGAATTAAAATAGATTTTAAGTCTTGATTTTTTTCTAAGTTAGAAAGTAAAGCGTCTGTATTTCTCCATTGATTAAAAACCTCTTGAATTCTAGGATTAGAATTTGCAATATGGCTCGCTAAAGCATTTGCATAATATCTTGAAAATGTTTGTTCATTACACTCATAAGGATATTCCATTAAATACGGTAATGCCTGAACTGCATACCAAGCAGGATTTGAGGTCATTTCCAAAGTCAACTTATGGTTTTTAAGTGTTGTTGAAGTATTGGTTATCAACTTATCCAAAGTAAATGTTTTGGTTTGGTTACTTTTTATCCACATAGGCAATGTTTCTGTAACCAACATACGGTTACTTAAAACAGGCAAAGCATTTTGCTCACCATCGCTAAACGTTTCTGATTTTGCAATCACTTTATATTGTACTGCTTGAACATTTGCTGGGATTGATAAACTCCACGATACTTTAGTGTTCCCTAATGCATCAACAGAAAAGGAAGACTCATCTAGCTTCTCCGAAGGGGAAGAACTGAGCAAGTTAGCGGTAATGTCTTTTCCTGAAACTGCATCGGTTAAAATGAGTTTTGCTTGTCCAGAAAGTTGTTTCTCAGTAAGGTTAGCAATTTTAGTGCTAATTGTAATTTGATCGCCTTCACGTAAAAAACGAGGTGCGTTTGGAATCACCATCAATTCTTTTTGAGTAACTGTGGTTAAAGACTGTGTAGCACTTTTTAAAGTTTTAGTATGTGCCAAAAGTTGTAATTTCCATTGGGTTAATGCTTCAGGGGTTGTGAAACTGAAACTGATATGTCCTTCTGAATCTGTTTTTAACTGCGGAAAGAAAAACGCTGTTTCTTGCAGGTTTTTACGTATTTTGATGTTGTCGAATTCGTAATCTTGTTCTTTAACCTCAAATTTAGATTTTTTATCCATTATAAGAGTAGCGCCAGGGGCACCTAATTTATCAAGATTATCACTATTACTAGATTGCATAAAAGCTACAGACTCTTCAACTTCCATTTCATCTGAAACAATTTGAACGCCAGCAACACTACCTCTCAGGGCTTTAGAAACGCTAGCATAACCTCTAATTCTTATTGAATTGTTATTCCCAAAATAAAACCCAAACCAATTAAATTGGTCATACGTTTGATTCATATAATTAGGTTGAAATCTATCTTGATATATTCTAAAATTCTTGGTACCAAAACTTCCATTCGCTCTTCGGCTACTATGTGCGCTATAGCTTGGGTTATAAATAGGATTAAAATTCCAGCTATGCGGTTTAAATTGGTTTAAAGAAGCATCATACATACTCGCCAATAATTCGGTACTTACCTTTTCGCCATAGGGTCCTTTAATTTTGAATTGCCAAGTTTCATCAGTTCCTGGTTGTAATTTGTCTCTGAACGTAAGAGTTTCAATCTCTAAATTTGTTTTAGGGTAAGGCACAGTAATATATTTAGAACTAGAAATAAAACTGTTAAAAGCTGCAAAACTATAATGTATTACAAAACCACCTAAATCTTCTTTTGTAACAGGAATAGCGATTGTTTTTTTATTAGCATTTAGAGTGATAATTTCTGTTTTAATGATTTTTTTATCCTTTTCTACACAAACTGTAACAGATATATTTTTGGCTGCTGAACCAATGGTTACATAAGTGGTATCTCCAATGTTATAAGACTCTTTATCTGTAGATATGTAAAATAGTTTATTGTCAGCAGGTGTTTTATCATCTTCACTAAACAAAGTTGTTTTAACTTCATCTTTAACTAACTGACCAGATTTATCTTTACTTTCTAAAACAACAATATATTCACCCGATTGCCATTTTTTAATTTTACCAAGTTTTAAGGTTTTAGAGTCTTTAGTGTCAAAAGTCTTTTTTAAAACAAGTTTGCCTTTTTCCCAATTAGCAGAAAGGTATTCATTTGTATAAGCATCGTGTGGAAATAAGTCTTTAAAACGTTCTTTAGAAAACTCTTGATAATCTGGAGCTGCCCAAGGACGCGATCTTAAAACAGCATTTGGAGCTTCAAGTTTATATATTTTTATGGTGCCTTTTGCAGGAACAAATTCTCCATTTAAGTTTTTAGTATCAATGGATATTTCATGATTTTTATTCGTTTTATCTAATACATCATCAATACTCATGTTAGCCGTCAATGCATGATAGCCAACATTAACAACAGTTGTTTCGCTTCGTGTTTCGCCATTTAAATCGGTGACATCAGCCGTAATTTCATAATTAAAAATAGGTAAACTGCTTTTATCGACGCTTTGGTCTGGCATGGCTTTAAAAGTAATTTCAAACTCGCCTTTTTCATTGGTAATCGTTTCGCCATGTGTTATTTCTTGAGGGTCACTACTTACCCAAGGTCTGTACCAAAAATACCAACGCGGATATTGTACTTTTCTGTGTACGTGATATACAACTTTAGCATTGGTAATGTTACTGCCAGCGTAAGCCAAAGCGTTTCCTTTTATTGTAACAGAATCATTTATTTTAAAAGTTTCAGTTACGGGTGCGAATTTAGTTTCGAACTTAGGACGCTTGTAGTCTTCAACAGAAAAAGAGGTATTACTTCTCATATATTTACCAGAATCTGAATTAAATTCTATACGGTATAATCCATTTAATCCATTGTTTGGTAAAATATACTCGCCAGAAACAGAACCAAACTCATTAGTTTTTAATTCTAGTTTTTTAACTTCTTCATTATTTGTATTGTATAAAACAGCTGTTGCTTTTTCATTTTCTAAAACCTCAGATTTCCCTTCTTTAGTTTTCATGGTAATGGCTTTGAAATATAACGTTTGCCCGGGTCTGTAAATACTTCTGTCCGTAAATAAAAAGGATTTGTAGTTAACTTTTTCTTCAGGTTGGTTGTAGGTTTGGTTAATGTGAAAATTCCCGAAATAAGCAATTTCATTACCTTTTTCAACTTTTAAAGTAACGTTTCTATACCAACTTTTATCTTTTTCAATTTTAATTTCACCAAAGTTATTTGTCTTATAATCTTTTTTAGAAGTTTTTCTATTATTTCTAGATTCATAGGATACTTCAACCTTGGTGTTTACAATTGGTGATCCATCTTTCCTGTCAATAATTTGAAATATTTTATGGTTTAGAGTTTCAATCTCAACTGAAGCCATATTGGTAATTTGTACATGCGCAAACCCAAAAGTTTCTTGATTATCTTCAATAAAACCAACAATTAGATATCTACCATTATCAAGTTTAGGCATAAAAACCTCAGATGTATGTGTTTGGTAGTCGTTTTCGTTTCTTAAAGTACTTTTCCAAATATTATCAGTATCTAAGTTTTTTATAAAACTGAGTTGCTCGGCTTTTCTATAAATCTTTACAAAAGTTTCATATTGTTTTTCCGAAACGTTATAAGCATTAAATTTTATGGCATCTGAATTTTTATATCTTATTAACAAACGAGCAGCTTGTTGAATAGGTAAAAAGTCTTCAGTAGTAATTTGAAGTGTAGATTGCTCAATTTGTGATTTTAGTATGTTGCATTTTTCAGCGCCTTTGCTTTTTGGGAATTTTGAAATAACTTGATTGCAAATCTCTAAAGCATCTTTTGCTTTCCATCGTTGTTCTTCAATAGTTTTATGTCGATAAGATTGACTTTGTTGATAGTAAACGGATGCTATTTCAAAATCATATAAACCAGAAACTTCATGTGCTTTAAATGTTTCACTTTCTGTTTTTAAAGCTTTTAGAAATAAGTGTTCCTTACTTTTAAAAGTTGCGTGTTGATGTACAAACTTTAAACGCTCAATATTAACATTGGCTACGGCAAAAGGCAATTCATCTTTTAAGTGAAACCGAATCAAGTCTTTGTATATTTCTAAGGCGTTTAGCTGTAAGGATGTGGAATCTTTAGACGCTATATTCAGCGTTGAAAACGTTTTAGCATCAGCTATAAAATCAGTATTATCAATTTCAAATTTATAAGCAGGTTTGGTAATTTGTGTTTCGTTGGTTTTATAAAATGCCAAAGCATTATGGCTTAAAAAATCGAACAATGTAGGTCTATAAATTTTAGATTTTTTTTGCTCATTCAGTAAAACACCATATTTGCTTAAAGGTTCTTGTTGCAACATCAAGCCGTTTTTTAAAGAAACTTGGAAGTGCAAATGCGTTTCGTCAAAAAGGGTCTGTAAATCCCAAGTTCTAAAATCTTCAGCATCAACTTTTTCAGCTGTTTTAGTACGGTTATAAAATTGCCATCTGTGTTGATTAAAATACTGCCAATACAAATTAGCTAGTATGTTTTCTAGAATATTTTTAACAGGAAATTTGCTTTTAGCAATTTGATATTTAAAATCGTTAATAATGCTTAATTGCGCGTTTTCTTCTAAAACCAAAGCGTACTTGCTTTTAAAAAACATGGTTTTTATAAGTTGCGGATGGTTATTATCTTTTATAGCTTGTTTTTCAATGCCTGCAACAACTTTTATGGCAGATTTTGGCAAACCATCAACTTCAAATTTTTCAACTTTAGTCCAAAAATCTTGATAATTAAGATTTTGAGCTTCAGAAAAATTTGAAAATAGTATAATCATAAATAAAAAAAGTGAGCGCTTCATGTGTTTAATTTTGTCTCTAATTTATATTCAAAAGCCGTTCCAAAAAACAATAAACTAGTAAATGCAGGCGTTGGATGAGTGAAGTTAATCATTTTGTCGGTAAAAAGGCATAAGCTTAAAATACTAAATTCTTAAGATTATCATAATCGTTTAAAAATCAATTATAGAAATCTTATTTTTGTAATTCCGATTCAAATACTATGAAGAAGATACTGCTGCTTATACTACTTCCTTTTATGTGTTCCTCCCAGGCAAGCCTTGATGAGGTTGAATCCCTTTTTGCAAATAAACAGTTTAAAAAAGCAGAGACTCAAATAATTGATTATCTCAATAAAAATCCAAACCATATAAAGGCTACAGAGCTTTTAGGCGATGCTTATGGTCATCAAAAAAAATGGGATGCCGCTAAACATGAATATAAAAAGTTAGTTGAAGCGCACCCAAAAACTGCCAATTTTCATTATAAATACGGTGGTGTTTTAGGTATGAAAGCCTTACAAAATAAACTTAAAGCTATTGGTTTAATTGGCGATATAAAAAGTGCTTTTACCAAAGCTGCCGAACTAGATAAAAACCATATAAATGCGCGTTGGGCGTTGGTTGAATTGTATATGCAACTTCCCGGAATTTTTGGTGGTAGTAAAAGTAAATCTTTAAAGTATGCCGAAGAATTAGAAGGTCTTTCTAAAGTTGATGGTTATCTCGCCAAGGGTTATATAAATGAGTATGATAATGAACCAGAATTAGCAGAGAAATATTATAAAATGGCAATAAAACAAGGCGGTTCACTAACTTGTTTTAATAAGCTAACCACACTTTACGAAAACGAAAATCAACCTAGTAAAGCTATTAAAAACATTGAGGCAGCGCAGAAAAAGCATCAACGCAATGCACTACATTATCAAATAGGTAAAGTAGCTGCCGAATATAATATTGAGCTCGAAAAAGGCGAACACTGTTTGCAAACTTACCTCAAAAATCATTCACTTGCAGATGGTATTCCAAAGGCTTGGGCACATTACCGTTTGGCACAAATTCACACACACAAAAACAATAAAGAAGTAGCGTTGAAGCATATCGATTTGGCTATTGCGCAACTCCCAAAAATTAAACCCTTTAAAGAGGCAAAAGAAAAAATTTTAGCGCTTTAATATTTGGGCGTTACCACAAGGGTCAGGCTTTTTGTTACAATCTTTTTGCTCGTGCCTCATAAAAAGAATTTTTTCTACAATCCTTAACGCAAAAACTTCCGTCTTCGGTCTTCGTGCTTCCAACTTCAATTCATATATTTACTTCTTGATATAATGCTTTAAAAAAGTGTCAATCAAAATCTCAAAATACATTCAAAATAAAAAAATGAACGTACATTTTATAGCTATTGGTGGCGCTGCAATGCATAATTTAGCCTTAGCATTACATAATAAAGGATATCAAGTAACAGGTAGCGACGATACTATTTTCGAACCTTCAAAATCAAGATTAGAAACCAAAGGCTTATTGCCAGAAGCATTTGGTTGGTATCCAGAAAAAATTATATCAAATTTAGACGCTATTGTTTTGGGTATGCATGCCAAAGCAGATAATCCAGAGTTATTAAAAGCACAAGAATTAGGTCTTAAAATATACAGTTATCCAGAATTTTTATACGAGCAGTCCAAACACAAAACGCGAGTAGTAATTGGCGGAAGCCATGGAAAAACAACTATAACTTCAATGATTCTACATGTTATGCATTATTATGATAAAGATGTTGATTATATGGTTGGCGCCCAACTAGAAGGTTTTGATGTTATGGTAAAACTAACAGAGCATAACGATTTTATAGTACTTGAGGGTGATGAATATTTAAGTTCGCCCATAGACCTTCGTCCAAAGTTCCATTTATATAAACCCAACATTGCTTTGCTAAGTGGCATAGCTTGGGATCACATTAATGTATTTCCAACTTACGAAAATTACTTAGAGCAGTTTAGCATTTTTGTAGATTCAATTGTAAATGGCGGAAGTATTAATTATAATGAAGAAGACCCAGAAGTAAAGCGTGTTGTTGAAGCTAGCGAAAATACCATTAGAAAAATAGCGTATCAAACGCCAGAATATACCGTTGACAACGGACAAACTTTATTAGAAACTCCAGAAGGCGAATTACCAATAGAAGTTTTTGGTAAGCATAATTTAAATAATTTAGCTGGCGCCAAATGGATTTGTCAACACATGGGTATTGACGAAGACGATTTCTACGAAGCTATCTCTACTTTTAAAGGTGCCAGTAAACGTTTAGAAAAAATTGCAGAGCGTAAAAATAGCGTGGCCTATAAAGATTTTGCACATTCACCAAGTAAAGTCGAAGCCACAACAAATGCTGTTAAAGAACAATACGAGAATAGAACCTTAGTCGCTTGTTTAGAGTTACACACATACAGTAGTTTAAACGCTGAATTTCTGAAAGAATACAAAGGTGCTCTTGATGCTGCCGATGTTGCAGTGGTGTTTTATTCGCCGCATGCCGTAGAAATTAAAAAATTAGAAGAAGTCACCCACGAGCAAATAGCCAATGCTTTTGAGCGTGACGATTTAATTATTTACACCAACCCAGACGATTTTAAAACGTTTTTGTTCTCTCAAGATTTTGAAAACAAAGCATTACTTTTAATGAGTTCTGGAAATTATGGCGGCTTGGATTTTGATGCTGTAAAAGGGCTAATCTAGAAATAGTTTTGTTACAATTATTAGTGTATATTTAACAGTATTTAATCATGAGATTATAAAATAAATATGCTGTAAAAATTGAGTTGTAGTTATGGAAGATGATTTAAATTTTTACAAAAATATCACTAATAATTATATACCACTAACTAAGCTTTTAAAAAAGGAAAGTTTTTTCTCAAGTGTTCCAAAAACTTGGTCTGTAATTGTTACGGATATAGAAAACTCTACAAATGCAGTTGCAAATGGTTTTCATAATGATGTAAATTTAAGTGCAACAGGGAGTATAATAACTGTATTAAACACTTTAAAAGGAATAAATAAAAAAATTAAAATCCCTTATTTTTTTGGAGGAGATGGTTCTACGTTTATTGTTCCAAATACAGTTTTAAAACCTATTTTATTGGCTTTAAATAATTATAGTCAGCATATAAAAAAAACAACTCAATTAAACTTAAGAGTAGGGCAGTTAGGTGTTCAGGAAATTTATAATGAAAATATATCATTAAAAATCACGAAAATCAGACATAATAAATATTTTACTACGCCTGTAGTTTTGGGAAATGGACTCAAATACGCCGAAAAAATTATTAAAAAAAACTTTCATGCGTCTGCAATAAAAAGTTTAAAAACCACAGATCTTAATTTGGAAGGTATGGAATGCCGGTGGGACGAAATTTATCCAAATGAAACAGAAAAAAAAGTAATATGCCTGCTTGTAGATTGCGATGATGAAAATAATCAAGCCAAAATATATGGTAAGGTCATGGGAGACATAGATTTTATTTTTGGAAGTTTGGATAATCGTAACCCAATTTCAACGCTTAAATTGAAATTAAATACATCTTTAGGTAAAATAAAAAGAGAGATGTATGCTAAAACAGGAAAATATCGAATTGTTTATTTAGTTAGTAATTGGTTAATTACCATTATCGGAAAATTTTATTTCAAATTATTTAAATCTGGTAAATCATATAAGTATAAAGTTACTCAATTATCAGATACTATAATGATAGATGGATTTTTAAATACGGTAATTACTGGAACAAATGAACAAGTAAATAGATTGAAAACGATATTAGATGATTTAGAATCAAACCATAAAATCGTATATGGCATGCACATAACCCATGCCTCAATAATGTCCTGTTATATAGAAGATAGACAAGAAAAACACGTTCATTTTGTTGATGGTACCGAGGGTGGATATACAAGTGCGGCAATTATGTTTAAAGAAAAACTTAAAAAACTATAATTTAAAAACATTTAGCAAAAAGCTTGAGCACGTTTCTTATTACCCCTTGTTAATTCCGATTTAGCGTTTTCTGTATCTATAAGTTTTTTTACTAAGGGATGGTTTAAATTTCTTTTTTTAGGAATGTATATGAATTTTAAACAATGTAATATAATTGAGATACCCGTTTATATTTTTATTACTAGGCTCTATAATATATTCATGGTTTGGAGACTCAAGAAACTCAAGTATTGTACCTAAAGTGTGTTTCAAGGTGTTTTTTACTTTAAACAGCCTGTGCTTTTTCTTTTAAATAACTTTAACTATAATTCCAAGGTCATAATTGTTCTGAGACATAAATACATGAAGAAATATAGTATGGCGATTATAAAAAATATTAGTGATATTATTATTAATTTTCTAGAGTTCAGCATGAGCACATTATATTATCAATATATCTTATAAGGGTGTAACATGCACTGTGAATCAAAGGCAATTGCGTAATAATTGCCCTTTATATTTACATATATTAGCGTGGCTAACGGATAGGTTTTAATCACTTCAATCATGTGATTAATTTGATTAACTTAAGGCTGTTTCGTATGGTAGCTCAAAGCTTTTGTTCTCTTATTATTCTTTCGAAAGCGGAATCCTCATAATTTTAATTAATAATTAAATTGTTTCTGAAATTTACAATATTTATCTTTATGCAATGCATGAAAAACCAGCGTCATTTTCTATAAAAAACTGGAGTCAAGACGATCAACCTCGTGAAAAATTATTGTATAAAGGCAAAGCCGTTTTAAGTGATGCTGAGTTAGTTGCTATCTTAATAGGCTCTGGTAATCGAGAGGAAAGTGCTGTAGATTTGTGTAAGCGTATTTTAGCAAGCGCCGAAAATAATTTAAGTGCCTTAGGAAAGCTTTCTGTAAAACAACTTACGGAATTTAAAGGTATAGGAGAAGCTAAAGCTATAAGTATTATTGCAGCCTTAGAATTGGGACGACGACGACGCGGAGAAGAAGCTGTAGAAAAAAAGAAAATTACATCCAGCACATCGGTTTTTGAACTTATGCAACCTGTTATTGGTGAATTGGAGCATGAAGAGTTTTGGATTATATATGTAAACAATTCTAATAAGATAATTCAAAAGAATCAATTAAGCAAAGGCGGCATTACGGGTACTTTGGTTGATGTTCGTTTAGTACTTAAAAACGCTTTAGAGGTTGGTGCAACAGGATTAATTTTATCGCATAATCACCCATCTGGAACGTTAAGACCTAGCGAAGCCGACAAGCAAATTACTCAAAAACTAAAACTGGCAGCACAAAGTTTAGATATAAAAGTTCTAGACCACCTCATTATAACAGAAAAAGCATACTTTAGTTTTGCTGACGAAAACATACTGTGATGCTGCTAGTATATACACATAAAATATCACCCAGATTAAATTATATTTTTAAACATATTTGTACACGAGTATTAGGGGTTAAGGTTAGTTTTACCACTAAAATAGAGGAGTTTATTGCACATGATAGTTTAAAGATGTCATACACCAAGCAGCAATTAGGAAATGAGTTTTTTATAAAAAGTCATGATATTTTGTTTGAACAAGGTTTAAATGATATCGAAATTAATATGCACGACTGGGGGTATACAAAGTGTTTTTTTTATATCGGAGATAAGTTTGCAATGCCCTTTGATATTTTTTCGGCAGCGTTTTATTTGCTTTCAAGATATGAAGAGTATTTACCACATGTAAAAGATGAATATGGGCGTTTTACAGCCACTGAGAGTTTAGCTTTTAAAAAGGGTTTTTTACACCAACCGGTAGTAGATATTTGGGCTTATAAATTTAAAAGCGCTTTAAAGGAGCAGTTTCCGAAATTTGAATTTCCTGAAAGACAATACCAAATAAAACCAATTATAGATATACCAAGTGCCTATAAATATAAGTTAAAAGGAATAATACGAACATGTGGAGGCATTGTAAAGGATTTTTCTAGATTAAGATTAAAAAGTCTCTACACAAGATTTACTGTGCTACTTGGTTTTAAGCACGACCCTTTCGATACGTTCAAGTATTTAATAAATAGGCAAAAAACAACACCTTTTAAATTTTTTTTCTTTTTTTTAATTGGCGATTATTCTACTTACGATAAAGGAATCAATCCCAATAAAAAGAAGTTCGTATCTCTTATCAAGCATGTGGGAGACTATTGTAGAGTAGGATTAAAAATCTCATATTTTGCGCTTGAAGATGAGCTATTGCTAAAAAAAGAAAAACAAAAAATGGAAGATATTTTAAATACCAATTTAAAAGCATCCAGACAATCATTTTCAAAATTGAATTTACCCGAAACTTATAGAAATCTTATTGCTTTGGAAGTTCAGGAAGATTACACCATGGGTTATATAAATCACATAGGTTTTAGAGCGGGCTCTTGTACCACTTTTTTGTTTTACGATTTAGATTATGAGGTACAAACCCCATTAAAAATTATTCCATACCATCTCATGGATTATGCGCTTTTAAAACACAAGTCCTTACTTGATAAAAAGAAGGTTATAAATGAAATAATACATGAAATAAAGCAAGTTGATGGCGATTTTGTGTCTCTATTTCATAACTATTCCTTTAATGATGAGAAAACGTGGACGGGATTTAAAGAATTGTTTAATTTAATTTTAGAATCACCAAATGAAGCTTAAAGGTATTACAGACGTGTTTTTTGATTTAGATCATACACTTTGGGATTTTGATAAAAATTCGGCATTAACGTTCAATAGGATTTTTAAGCTAAATAATCTAGATGTGAATTTAAATAGATTCCTATCCTATTACGAGCCTATAAATTTAAAATACTGGAAACTTTACAGAGAAGAAAAAATAGATAAGGAATCTTTACGCTTTAGCCGATTACATGATGCTTTTACAGCAATAGATGTTACAATTGAAAAAAATATAATCGATAAACTCTCTAAAGATTATATTACACATTTAAGCAGTTTTAATCACCTTTTTGAAAACACTTTTGAAATTCTAAACTACTTAAAAGATAATTATAATCTTCATATTATAACCAATGGATTTAGTGCGATACAACAAATTAAGATGGAAAATTCCAAAATCGACCATTACTTTAAAACCGTAACAAACTCAGAGTCTGCTGGAGTCAAAAAGCCAAATCCAAAAATATTTAAACATGCTTTGAAAGTTGCTAACGTACATTCAGACCAATCTATAATGATAGGTGATAGTTATGAAGCAGATATACTTGGAGCCATAAATATTGGCATGAAAGCCATTTTCTTTGGCTCCTGTAATAAGGAATTACATGCTGAAATTAAACAAGTAGATAATTTAATACTCTTAAAAAATTATTTATAGGTATAATTTATCGTAAATTAAACACGTTATACTTAATACTATGATAAATAAGATCGTAATACATGCGCTTACAGTTGTGCTATCCTGTATAACCTTTTTTTCTTGTACTGAGGAAATAGATCTCAACCAAATAAACGATCTAAGTTTAAAACCAGTTGTGGCATCAAATTTATTATATTTTAATGCATTTGCTTCAGATTTTTTTATAGATGGAAAAGAACTAAGCACAATTAAAGATGCTGTTGTATTAGATTTATTTAATCGAGGTTTTGTAGTTGATAATTTGATTAAAGCTGAATTTATTTTTGAAACAACGAACTCTATAAATAAACCCTTTAGATTAAACGTTGATTTTTTAAATGCTTCAAATGAATTAAAACATAGTTTTACGATTTTAGTACCAGCTTCTCCATCAAATAAAAATCTTATAAACTCTCAGACTCAAGTCTTTGAGGATGATTTACTAGATGATTTAAAAGCATCCAATAAAATAGAACTTACAATACAAGCATTATCGGGGGGCGCGCCACTTAATAATAATTCTCTTGGGACCGTTAAATTGAATTCTAAAAGTTTGTTTTATTTAAATATTGATTATTAAAACTTTAAATGAAAAAATTATGCTTTATAGTTTGTTTAATAACGTGTTTATCTTTTTCACAAAATAAGCAAATTCTTTACGGTTTTTCAGAAATACCTCAAGCACTACTTCAAAATCCTGGGGGAAAAATAAAAAACGATTGGTATTTCGGTATGCCTTTTTTATCTCATATCCACGCTAACATTGGTTCTTCTGAAGTTTCCTTTTATGATGTTTTTGCAAACGATGGTGTAGAATTTAATATAAAAATACAACAGGCAGTTGATAATATGAATTCTACAGATTTCTCCACATTTAATCAGCAGTTAGAACTATTTTCTGGAGGTTTTGCATTTGGCAGTAGCTATCATAAAAATAAATATTTAAGTTTTGGTATGTATCAAGAAACCGATTTTATATTATATTTCCCAAAAGATATAGCTGTTTTAGCTTTAGAAGGAAATGCTGGTTATATTAATAAAGTATTTAATTTAAATCAGTTAAGCACCAGTACCGAAGTTGTCTCTGTGTTCCATGTAGGATTTAATAATAAAGTAAATGAAAAACTTTCATTTGGAATAAGAGGGAAAGTTTATTCTAGTATCATTAATATTAATTCAACGAATAATAAGGGCACATTTGTAACTAGAACTGGTGAGAATAATTTTTATGATCAAATTTTTAATTTGGATTTAGAACTTCAAACATCTGGTATAGAAAGTATTATAGAAGATGATTCTGGTTTTTCAGAAAATAATATTGTTAACAGATTATTATTAGGTGGTAATTTAGGTTTGGGTTTCGATATTGGTTTTACATATAACCTAACAAAACAATGGACTGTAGATGCTAGTTTGCTAGATTTTGGATTTATTAGACATACTAAGGATGTACAAAACTATGAAATTAATGGTGAATATAATTTTGAAGGTGTAAACCCTTTATTCCCGGAAATAGATGCAGGACAAACCGCAGAAGAATATTGGGATGATGTAAGAGATGATTTTGAAGATTTATTTTCAGTTAATGACAGTACGTTAACACAATATACAACGTGGCGTCCTGTAAAATTTAATGCATCGTTAAATTATGCCTTTGGAGAAAAGCGTAGTAAATCCTGTAATTGTTTAAAAGAAGATGTTGGATATATTAATGCTGTAGGATTACAACTCTATGCTATTAAAAGACCAAAACAACCGCAAGTTGCCTTAACGGCTTATTACTATAGACGGTTATTAAAAGGGCTTAGAGCTAAGGCAACCTATACATTAGATTCTTTTTCATTTCATAATTTAGGCTTGGGGATCTCTGCTCATTTGGGTGGTGCTAATTTTTATATTATGGCAGATAATATTTTAGAATATAAGAATATTTATAACACACAAAGTGTATCTTTACAATTAGGATTTAACTATATATTTAATAAAAATGAAGATTAAATTTTTTCCTGTAATAATACTTTTTTTTATTGTAAGCTCCATATTTGCACAAAATAATATCAATAATTATAAATATGTTGTTGTACCGAATAAGTTTGATTTTTTAAAAGAGAAAGACCAATATCAAATCAATTCCTTAACAAAGTTTTTGTTCAATAAATATGGTTTTGAAGCTATAATGGCAGGTTCGGAGTATCCTGAAGACTTAATTTTGAATAGATGTTTAGGATTAAAACCAAACGTTATTAAAGACTCAGGAATGTTCAAGACCAAACTTATAATTGAGCTTAGTAATTGTAATGATAAAGTAATTTACACATCTGCGGTAGGTGAAAGTAGAGCAAAAGATTATAAAACAGCATATAATCTTGCACTTCGTGATGCTTTTAAATCAATTAAGGCTTTAAATTATAAGTATGTGCCAAATAATATTACTACTTCAATAGGTACTGCCCCACAAGTTCAAGTTAATAATGAAACATCAAAAGAAATACGAAATTTAAAAAAAGAACAAGTTGTTGATGTTCCTGGAGTTGAACCTAAAGTTATAGCTCCGCAACCAAAAGTAGTCGAAAACGAAACCTTAAAAGAAAGGTCTGTAACTAAAGGTGCTTTAAATGTGCTTTATGCTCAGGCCATTAAAAATGGATTCCAATTGGTTGATAGTTCTCCGAAAGTGGTATATAGAATAAAGCATACAAATTTAAAAGATGTTTTTTTAGTAGAAGGCAGTAGTGCTTTGATTTATAAGAAAATGGATGATTGGGTTATTGAATATTATTCTGGAGATTTTTTGGAGCAGAAACTTCTTAACATCAAGTTCTAAAGTTTAATTTGCTACTTTTTTTTGTTTAGGGATAGTAGAGGAAAGTACCAAACCTAAAGCGGCCTTTTTGGAGCACGGACTTGTAACGGAAAGCCCGGCCTAGGTCCTTAACTAAATTTAGGATTTAGCAAACGCTCATATCTATTTAATAATTGTACTTATCTTTCCAACGTTTTTTTAAGAATTCGCGATGTGTATTTTCGCGAGGATTAGTCCCTGGGTCGTATAGTTTTTCGTTTTTTATTTCATCGGGCAAAAACTCTTGAGGCGCAAAATTGTTCTCGTAATTGTGTGCGTATTTGTAATTATCGCCATATCCCAACTCCTTCATAAGCTTGGTAGGGGCGTTTCTAATTTCTAAGGGCACGCTTAAATCGCCAGTCTGTTTAACGATTTGTTGCGCTTTGCCAATAGCCATGTAAGCCGCATTACTTTTAGGTGAACACGCCAAGTATGTAGCACACTGACTTAAAATTATACGAGATTCTGGATACCCTATAGTAGATATTGCTTGAAAAGTATTATTTGCAATAACCAGAGCAGTAGGGTTAGCATTACCGATATCCTCGCTTGCAGAAATGAGCAAACGGCGCGCAATAAACTTAACATCTTCACCACCTTCAATCATGCGAGCAAGCCAATAAACAGCGCCATTAGGGTCGCTTCCACGAATGGATTTAATAAATGCGGATATAATATCATAATGTTGCTCCCCGGTTTTATCATAGCGTACAGTGTTGTTTTGAATTTTTTCTAAAACTGTTTCATCGGTTATTTTAATATTATCTGTATTGAAGGTATTGACTAAAAGCTCAAAAATATTAAGAAGTTTTCTAGCATCACCGCCAGATAGTCTTAAAAGTGCACTCGTTTCTTTTAAAATTATATTTTTTTTAGAGATATGCTCATCCGTCTCAATGGCACGTTTTAAAAGTGTTTCTAAATCAGTTTTATTAAAAGCGTTTAAAATATAAACTTGACAGCGAGACAATAGTGCGGAAATAACCTCAAAACTAGGATTTTCAGTAGTCGCACCAATAAGTGTTATCCATCCTTTTTCAACAGCCTGTAATAAGGAATCTTGTTGTGATTTACTAAATCTATGAATTTCGTCAATAAATAAAATCGGGTTTTTAGTAGTAAATAAACCACCGCTCTGTTTCGCTTTTTCAATAACCTCTCTAATATCTTTAACACCTGAATTTATGGCGCTTAAAGTATAAAATGGTCTGCCAGATTCGCTTGCTATAATGTTTGCCAAAGTGGTTTTTCCCGTTCCTGGAGGTCCCCAAAAAATCATTGAGGGTATCAAACCTTGTTTAATATGCTGCGTTAACGCACCACCTTTACCCACCAAATGTGCTTGACTTACATAGTCTTGCAAGTTTTTTGGTCGTAATCTTTCCGCTAATGGTGCATTGTTGTTCATTAACACAAAATTACAGTAAAAATTTCGTTTTTTCATTTACACCAAGATAGAAATAACTTTCTTTTTACATTGGGTGTGACCCCAAAAGGGTCGGGCTTTCCTATACAAGTCCTCGCTCCCAAATGGTCGCTGTGGGCTTTTCTTTTAAATCCCTCACGCAGGTTTGATAACCTATTAACAGCTCAGTAAAATTATTTAGGTTTTATCTTACTTTAGCAATTTCAACATAAATTATATTATACCTTTAATTCTCCTATATTATTGAGTATTAATAGTTCCCATTTCTATTAGAGAGGTTGGGAGCTGCTTCCTGTCTGCCAATTTAGCACGTAAATTAAAATTGGATAACTATTTGCTAAATTAGTTGTAATGAAGAGTAAAGAGCATTTTGAATTTTCAACAGGCGTAATCGCTTACCCTGTATTTTTTGTGCTAATTATATGGCTGGTGTTCTGGTTCGAGGTGCGCTTTGGTTATAATTTTAGTAAATATGGCGTTTATCCTCAAACTTTAAAGGGGCTAAGAGGTGTTTTGTTTAGTCCTTTTATTCACGGAGACATTAAGCATATATATCATAATACGGTGCCGCTCTTTGTATTATCTACCGCTTTATTTTATTTTTACAGGCATATCGCATGGAAAATTATTTTTTTTGGCATTCTGTTATCTGGTTTTCTTACCTGGTGTATTGGCAGGCCATCATTTCATATAGGGGTTAGTGGACTTATTTATGTTTTAGTAAGTTTTACATTTTTTAAAGGTGTTTTTGCAAAACATTATAGGCTCATAGCGTTATCGCTCTTGGTTATATTTCTTTACGGTAGTATGATTTGGTATACTTTACCTATTGAACAAGGCGTTTCTTGGGAAGGACACATGGCAGGTTTAATTACAGGTTTATTATTTGCATTTATTTTTAGAAAAGAAATAGCAAAACCAAAAAAATATAATTGGGAGCAAGAAAGTTATAATGAAGAGCATGATAACTTTTTAAAACATTTTGATGCCAACGGAAATTTTATTGAAACCGTTGAGCCTGAAATAGAGGAGGAGCAACTTCATATAAATTATCATTTCAAAAAAGAAAATAAGGAAGATTAATTAGTTTTGCTTACAGATTACAGCCTACTTTCGTCGTTGTCTTACAACTTCATATAAAAAAGCACCACAAGCTACAGAAACATTTAAAGATTCAATATCGCCTAGCAATGGCAGTTTTGCTTTTTCATCTACAACTTTTAGAGTAGAAGGATTTATTCCTCTACCTTCCGATCCCATAATTATGGCACAGGGTTCTACAAATGAAACATCGTACAACATGTTGTTTGTCTTCTCTGTTGCGGCAATCACTTTTATATCGGAAGCCTGCATATAAAATACGGCATCTTTTATATGGTCAACTTTACATATCGGAATTTTAAAAACGGCACCAGCACTTGTTTTAATGGTGTCGCCATTAACAGGGGCACCTCCTTTTTTCTGGATTATAATACCGTTAACACCTGTACACTCAGCAGTTCTAATTATGGCACCAAAATTCCTAACATCACTTAATTGATCCAATAAAAGAAATAAAGGTGTTTTTCCAGATTCCAGAACATTCATAACTAATTTTTCCATGTCATGAAATTCAATAGGCGATATTTGAGCAATAGCACCTTGGTGGTTGCCTTTTGTTAAACGATTTAATTTTTCAATAGGAACGTATGATTTATTTATAGACTTCTTATTCAATAAGGATTCTAATTCACTAAATAATTCGCCTCTTTCTCCTTTTTGAAGAAAAATTTTATCAATCGTCTCTCCGGCATTTATGGCTTCTATAACAGCACGTATTCCGAATATCTGTGTTTGGTTTTTCATTATGGTAAAGGTATAAAAAAACCACCTCGGTTGAGGTGGTTTAAACTATATTTTAAAAGTAAATAACGCTTTATTTTCTTACTAATTTTGAATATCCTTCTCTTGTACCAGATGCTCTAAAGTATCCTGCAGTTATTTCTACTACATGTTTACCATCTGGCATTAGTGTAAACTTTGTTGTTGTATTATCACACGTAAGAGACACGAAAGAATTAGATCCTCCACAAGTCATAATAGGAGATCCATTTATTTCAACTGGTTCACCTTCTAAATCTTCATCTAATACTGTTATAACACCCGTGGTTTCATCTACTGTAAAAAAGAATTCATTATCAGCCCAAAATGCAAAACCTTCATGCTTATATAAACCTGGCTCTATGGCAGATATTTTAAACGTATTTCCAGCAAAACTAAATGGACCACCACCTGCATTATAAAAAAGACCTTCAACTGCTTCATAAGATCCAGCCAGCGTATTTTGGTCTAAGGCTTTAAGAGTTAAATTAATCGTATTTGTATTTGATACGGCCTCGGAAGAACTTAAAATTTCAAGAACAATATCTTTAAAATCGAAAGGTACTAAGTTTTCTGTTAGTATACGAACAGATGCATTAGCGGTAGTTTCTCCTGCGGGTATAATAAACTCATTATTCACAAGTTCAAACTCAACACCTTCTTCAGCTTGCGAATCGCTACTTGTTCCAATGGTTACTGTTACATCTCTATCTAAAGGTACGTTTTTACCTCCGAAGTAAGTTATTGGTATTTGATAATCAATTGACGTTACAGCAGGGTCTTTAATAATATTAAGTTCGTCTGTTGTATTTTGAAAAGTTGCTAAAATCGGACCATTTCCGAAATCAACTTCATCTTGATCAAGAATTGAATCACATGAAGTGAAAAGAATAATTGAAAAAAATGTTAATAATAAATTAGACTTTAAAAATATATTTTTCATAACTTTTATTTTTTATCTCCAAAAAGGATCATTAGTAAATGCATCACTACCTGTTTGGGTAGGAACGTTATTGGCATTTCTTCCAACCTCAGAATCAGGATATAATAACCTTACAGGCCTTGCACCGTCAGATTCTGCTGGAATAGGTAAACCACTAGGATAGCCTGTTCTTGTTAATTCTACCCAAGACTCTATTGAAGATGTACCGTTTAAAGCAATCCACTTTTGTGTAATTATAGCTTCTATCTTATTTGGAGAGGAATCCCAAGAAACATTAGATATAGTTTGTGAATAATATGTTTCAGCTGAATCTGATGCATCTTCAACACCTAAATATTTAAATGATTCTTCAATAGCACTTTCGTAAAATTCTTTAGCTGCTGAATCACCTCCAGATAAATAGCCTAGAACAGCTGCTTCAGATTGTAATAATAAAGCCTCACTTAATAGCATTATTGGTTGATCCTGTTCAGAACTATTTACTAAGCCTGGTCCTACATGAGATAAATCATTAGATGTAAATCCAGTACCGGGAAGTATGGTAACTTGAGGTGCTCCTTTAAATCCTCCATTAACTGCTTCAGAATATAATTTGCTTAATCTATCATCACTTGTATTTGTTAAGTACTCCAAAGTATAATCAGTCGCTACAGTAAAATCGTTTCTATCTATAGTCGTATTATTAGGCCCTCCGCCCACATAACCAAAGAAAGGACTTTGTTTACCTGCATTATCAGAATATCCTGGGTTTACATTAACATCGTCTTTTATAAAACCAGCTCCATTTGCAGATATTAATGCCATCTGTTCTTGAATGTAAGCATCCTGTCCTGTCCCACTCAAACGTATTAATAACCTTAATTTTATTGTATTGGCAAATTCAGCCCAATGATTCATGTCACCTCCATAAATAATATCTTGACCTCCAGGATTTTCAGCATCAGCACTAATACTTACAGCATCTGAAGCAGCATTAGTTAAATTATCTATTAAAGCAAAATATATGTCTGCTTCACTATCATAACCGGGTGTTGGATTTTCTGCTCTAAGATTTGCTTCAGTAAATGGCACATCTCCGTATAAATCCACCAAATATTGATATTGAAAACTTTTAAGGACAGTTGTTATTACCTTATATGCTGTATAATCTAAATCTGTAGAGTTATTAGCAAAATCTTCAACAACTGTTAAATCTTTAAATATTAACAAATATGATTCTTCAAATATCTGGCTAAAAAAAGTATTAGTGATGTTATATTGAAGTAATTCTTGATTTGCAGACCAGTTTGAGGGTGTTGTCCAGTTATAAGTCATGAACTGACCTAAATAAGTCATTTCTTCCGCATTGATATCTGCAAGTGCTTGTTGAGCTACAGGCAGTGTTAAATCTGGAGTAGAAGCGGATGGTTCATTTGGATTTTGATTTACATCCAAAAAACTATCACAGCTTATAAAAGTAAGTACAAATAGCATTGCACTTAACGATTTTATATATTTTGTTTTATTTTTCATTTTTTTATTTTTTTAAAATTTTAAAGAAAGACTTGCTCCAAATGATCTTGTTGGAGGACCTTGGCTTTGTGTCCCGATACCTACAGCGTTACCTGTATTATTTGCGAATTCCGGATCAGTAATTTTATTTGCTTTAGGCAACCATGTAACTAAATTCCTACCATATATACCTAAAGTTACTTTTTGAAATCCAATTTTTTCTAAAAAGTCATTATCAAGAGAATAACTTAGAGATACTTCACGAAGTCTTAAACTACTAGCATCAGTTACATAATTTTCTTTAACCTCGTTGTAAGAATCCCAAAATGAATTACCGCCACCAGTTGTAAGCCTATCATTGTTTTCAGTGAAACCTCCAGCACCATCAGCATATGATGAGTTAGGAAATACAAAAGCTTGTCTTCCAGATGAAGCACTATGAGGCGTTAAGCCTGTAAACTCAAGTGCATCATATAAATTATTGTAAAATACGTGACCTGTTCTGTAATCTGCAGATACATATAATCTGAAATTTTTATATCTTACAGTAGATTTATAACCTAAAATATAATCAGGGACTGTTTTACCTTGTATTTGCTCTTGTGTGTCTTGAACAGGATCCCCATCAGCGCCAACAATAACTCTTCCTTGTGGATCTCTTAAATAAGCAGTAGTTCTAAGTAGCGGAAAAGACTCTCCTACAATAGCAACAATACGTGCGCCAGCAGCTGCTGCAGCTCCTATTTCGATTTCATTTACACCTTCCGTTAAAGAAAGGACTTCAGATTCAAAACCAGTATAATTTATACTCATGTCCCAAGAAAAGTCTTGAGCTTTAAAAATAGTACCCGTTAAATCTAATTCTAAACCTTTATTTTCAATTTCACCAACATTAACAATATTTGTTAAAGCTCCTGAAGTAAGAGATACATTTACAGGTATAATTTGGTCCACAGTGTTCGTTTTATATGCTGTAGCTATAATTGAAAATCTGTCTTTAAATAATGTAAGTTCAACACCAGCTTCAATAGAGTTAGTGAACTCAGGGTTCAAATTAGCATCTGGAGCATTGTTTGATTGAGAAAGTCCTACGGTATTACTATATGGGAAATTAGAAGGAGTAATAAATGTTGCATTATTTTGATACTCGCTAGGGTCTCTACCAGTTTTAGTAACACTAAAATTTGTTTTTAAGTAGTTTATACCGCTATCGCTTTTAATGCTAGGGAATGCATCAGACACAACAAAGGACAATCCTGCTCCTGGATAAAAGAATGAGCGATTTTCTTTGGATAATGTAGAAGACCAATCGTTTCTACCTATCAAATTTAAAAACAAGAAATTTTTATATCCTAAAGTAGCGTCAGCATAAACTCCAATTCTTCTGAAATCTGATGCAAATTCTGAACCAATAAGTTCTCCAGTCCTTGTAGATACATTATAAAAGTTTGGAATATTTAAATCATTTCCAGCAACAGAAATAAAATCCCTTGTTTCAATTCTCGTATTTTGACCAACAGTTAATTTAGTAGAGAAATTATTAAATTCTTTATCTAGAGTAACTAATAAATCACTATTAAAACGGTCGGTAATTGATAGGTTGCTTATTGTCGCAGCTCCGTAAGGATCTAAATTACTGTAAGCATTTGGTACTTGAAAAGCATAAGTGAATGCTCCTGTTTCTCTTTTAAATTTCCTAGTATTGCTAGTATAACCCGCAGCAATAGATGCTGTAATCCAATCGTTAATTTTATAATCAACATTAGTTAGAACATTAAATTCTTGAACATTTGTTTTGTCCCTTTGCGTATCTAATATAAAATAAGGGTTTTCGTAAAATCTAAAAAATGACACTTCATTTCTTGTAAATTCACCATTTCTCCAATTTTTATATTCAGGGTTATTCAATGGAATGTGTAAAGGTGTATTGATTAATGTCCAATAAAATGGTCTAGATTGTCTTCCTCCTTGACCAGCAGTTACATTTTGGTGATCTCTAAAAAATGTCACGTTACCACCAATTTTTAGTTTACCATATTCTCTACTTCCTTTTACTCTAAAGTTTGTTCTATTATATTTGTCTTTAGGTATAGTACCAGTTGTATTAGTTTGATCTAAAGATAAAAGAAAATCACTGGTCTCGTCTCCACCACTTAAAATGACACCATGTCTAAGCGTAGTTCCTGTATTAAAAAAATCGCGATTTCTATTTTTTATAGGACTAAAAGGGACTTGTAAAACTCTTCCATCGGCATAAGTTTCACTGGCATCTACTAATCTGCCATCAAATCTAGGGCCCCATGCAACATTTTCTAAAGGATATAATGTGCCATCTGGAAAACCACCTGCTCCAAACTGGTCTTGTAATTCTGGCAGATAAGAAACCTTATCAAATTGAGTAGATGTATTATATTCAACGCTTAATTTACCTTTACCTTTCTTTGTAGTAACTAATAAAACACCATTTGATGCTTCAGAACCATAAAGTACAGCAGCATTTGAACCTTTAAGAACATTTACATTTTCAATATCGTTAGGTGACATACGGTCAAAAACACCTCTTGCAGAAGGAAAACCATCAATCACAATCAGGGCTTGGTTGTTTCCTAACAAAGACCTACTACCTCTTAATACTATTCTTGTATTTGGATTAACGCCACTATTTACAGTATTTATTTGCATACCAGAAACTTTACCTATCAAGGCAGTAGCAGCATTAACAGCTTTTGTTTCTGTAATATCTGTGGAAGCTAATTTTGCAACGGAGTAAGCTAGCTCTCTTGGTTTTCTTCGAATATTTAATGCAGTAATAACAACTTCGTCTAAGGAAGATGCGTCTTCTTGCAATTTTACATTTACTATGTTGGACGATCCAATTACGATTTTTTGAGTAGCATAACCTACAAAACTAAATATTAAGGTTGCCCCTTTATTAGCCGAAAGAGAATATTTACCATCAAAATCTGATGAAGTACCTGAAGTAGTACCTTTAACTAAGACAGTTGCCCCAGGTAATGGCAAGCCAGAATTATCTGATACTATTCCTGAAATTGTCTTTTCTTGTGCAAACGATAGCTGCACAACAAACGCTAGTAATAGCGTTAGAATTCCACTAAACTTTGTTTTCATTTTATAATTATTTGAATTAGTCAATGCCAAAAATCATAAAATAAAGTTAATAAAACAATAAATTATGGTTAAAATTTATGGAAAAACCAGAAATTTTAAGAAATCAATAATTCAAAGCTAGAAATTTGCCCTCAAACTGATATGTATTTTAGAATTCGAGAGTTTAAATTTGGAATTCTCATTTTTGCCATTGGCGAAATTCAGTCTTAATAATCCTGATTTTGTAAGAATTCCAAAACCAAATCCATATCCGAAAAGTTTTTCTTTCGTTTTTAATATTTTATTTTCAAAATAGCCTGCATCAAAAATTGTATGGATATAAATAGAATTATTTAATTGGTACCGATATTCTGAATTAACAAATCCATATAAAGAAGCAAAAAGGCTGTTTTCTTCAAATCCTCTTAATGAGTTAATACCTCCAAACCTCAATAATTCGTTTTCAAAATACGTTTCAGATATTAAATTAGAGCCATTTGCTCTGATATAAAAACTGTTTTTTAAGTTTAATTTGAAAATATTAAATGTCTCAGTAAAAATTTGATTTTGTTTCTGTGTAATATTAGAACTCCTACGTTTTCCAAAACCCGTTTCAATATAAACCTTAGATTTAATAGGGAACAGTAAATTATTGAATTGTGTTTTTAAAAATTGATAAGCAAAACTATAATGATTAGTTTTATAATCCACAACACTAACAGTGGTGTTTCCCGATTGTAAATTATTTGATTCGGTAGAGATAATCCCACCATATAGTTTATGTTTTGAGTTTATTTGGTAATTTAATTTTGCAGATTGATTTACTGTCGTAAATGAAGAATCTTTTTTAAATATTCGTAGGAGCAAATCAAGGCCTATAGGGGTTTTAAATATATAAGGCAGAGAGACATCTACTTCAAAAGTTTTTTGATCATTTTCATCACTCTTATATAATAAGGTAAAAGATTCGCCTAAATTTAGATTGTTTACAAGATTTAAATTGAGATAACCGTCAAATTCTATTTTATTAGTTTCTTCATTAGTTCCAAAGCCTAAAAAACCATCAAAATTGTTGCTTTGTGCTTTTTCCATATATAGGTACAACGTAGTTGAGTCTTTTGAAAATAAAACTTCTGGTGCTTTTAATTCATTTGCAAAACCTAAATTGGCAAGTTGTTTTGTTTTCTCTTTAATAATATCTAGGTTTAAAACCTGTTTGGATTTTATTTTCAAAAAATGCTTCAAGAAAGGTTTTGGGAATTTCTCATAACCTTTTATTAATATGTCATCAATTAACCTTTTTGTTCCAGACGTATTCGTAGTTAAATTGGCTTGCAAATTTGAGCTTCTTTTAACCTTAATATCTGATAGCTGCAACTTAGAAAATGGAAATCCTTTTTTTGAAATTTCAGAATTAATAATATGTAGTGCGCTTTCTATTTCGAAAAAATTCAAAATAAAATAATCTTTAAAAACCTCTTTTGAAACCAAATTTAAAATTGATGAGTCTATATCAACTTTGTTAAAGTATATATATATTAGATTGGATTTATTTTTTAGATGTATTTCATATTGAAACGAAGAGACATCTATTTTATTTAGAATAATGACCTCACTTTCAATAAAACCCATTTTGTAGAGCTTTTTTTGAATGGTATTTACTTCAGATTTGATAGAAGCAAAATCGCTATGGACTTCTAAATATCCTAAAGAGTCTATGGTTCTAGTTTCAAGATCAGTTTTACCATTGATTTTTAATGTTAAGTTTTGACAAAACACTTCCGTAAAAAAAAGCAAACATATAATATGGATTGAAAAAGAAAATTTATACACGATTCTAACTACTAATATCTCTGTAAATCTAAAGGAAAATCTAAGTTTATAATATGAGAAATAAAATTATTTTTTAAATCTCTTAAAAATTACCTCATTAGGGTTTGAATTTTTAATTTAAATTTCTACATTTGCACCCCTCTTAAAAAGAGGATAATAAAATTATATATAATATATATGCCAACAATTTCGCAATTAGTAAGAAAAGGAAGAGCCAAAATAACCAAGAAGAGTAAATCGGCTGCTTTAGATTCTTGTCCGCAAAGACGTGGTGTGTGTACTCGTGTTTACACAACAACTCCTAAAAAACCTAACTCAGCAATGCGTAAGGTAGCAAGGGTTCGTTTAACAAATGGTAACGAGGTTAATGCATACATTGGCGGTGAAGGACATAATCTACAAGAGCACTCGATAGTATTGGTTAGAGGTGGAAGGGTAAAGGATTTGCCAGGAGTTAGATATCACATTGTACGTGGTGCTTTGGACACAGCAGGTGTTTCAGGTAGAACGCAACGTAGATCTAAGTATGGTGCAAAACGCCCTAAGAAGTAATTTAAGCAAAAAGCTAATAGCCAAAAGCTAAAAGCTAAATTTAACAGAAGACATGAGAAAAAGAGCAGCAAAAAAGAGACCGCTTTTACCGGATCCAAAATTTAACGATCAGTTAGTAACTCGTTTCGTTAATATGATGATGTGGGATGGGAAAAAGTCTGTCGCTTTTAAAGTATTCTACGATGCCATTGAAATTGTAGACTCAAAAAAAACTGACGAAGAAAAAACTGGTTTAGAAATCTGGAAAGACGCTTTATCAAATGTGATGCCTCACGTAGAAGTACGTAGCCGTCGTGTTGGTGGTGCAACATTCCAAATTCCAATGCAAATTCGTCCAGATCGTAAAGTTTCTACAGCAATGAAATGGTTAATTAGCTATTCACGTAAAAGAAACGAAAAATCTATGGCATTACGTTTAGCTTCAGAAGTTTTAGCAGCAGCTAAAGAAGAAGGAGCAGCGGTTAAGAAAAGAGTTGATACTCACAAAATGGCAGAAGCAAATAAAGCATTCTCTCACTTTAGATTTTAATAAGAAATGGCAAGAGATTTAAAATATACAAGAAATATTGGTATTGCTGCGCATATTGATGCAGGAAAAACCACTACTACAGAGCGTGTTCTCTATTACACAGGTGTTTCTCATAAAATTGGTGAAGTACATGACGGTGCTGCAACGATGGATTGGATGGAGCAAGAGCAGGAAAGAGGTATAACAATTACTTCTGCTGCAACAACTTGTACATGGGTTTTTCCAAAAGAAAACGCAGAGCCTACTGCTGATGCTAAGGATTATCATTTTAATATAATTGACACTCCGGGTCACGTGGATTTTACGGTTGAAGTAAATCGTTCTTTACGTGTACTTGACGGTTTAGTATTCTTATTTAGCGCAGTTGATGGTGTTGAGCCACAATCTGAAACTAACTGGAGGTTAGCGGATAACTATAAAGTGCCTAGAATTGGTTTTGTTAATAAAATGGACCGTCAAGGATCAGACTTTTTAGGTGTTTGTCAACAGGTAAAAGACATGTTGAAATCTAACGCGGTGCCAATCGTTTTAAATATTGGTGACGAAGAGGATTTTAAGGGTATTATTGATTTAGTTAAAAACAGAGCTATTGTTTGGCATGATGAAACTCAAGGGGCAACTTTTGATGTGATTGAAATTCCAGAAGAGCTTAAAGCTGAAGCAAGGAAATATAGAGCATTACTTATTGAAGAAGTTGCTGGTTATGATGAGAACTTACTAGAGAAGTTCATGGAAGATGAGGATTCTATCACAGAAGATGAAGTGCATGCCGCACTTAGAGCTGCTGTTATGGATATGGCCATTATTCCTATGATTTGTGGTTCTGCTTTTAAAAATAAAGGCGTGCAGTTTTTGTTAGATGCTGTATGTCGTTACTTGCCTTCTCCAATGGATAAGGAAGGTATTGTTGGTGTAAATCCGGATACAGATAAGGAAGAACTCCGTAAGCCAGATGTTAAGGAACCCTTTGCTGCTTTAGCATTTAAAATCGCTACAGATCCTTTTGTTGGTCGTTTAGCTTTCTTTAGAGCATACTCAGGTCGATTAGATGCTGGTTCTTATGTGCTTAACAACCGTTCTGGAAAAAAAGAACGTATCTCACGTATTTATCAAATGCATGCTAATAAGCAAAATGCAATTGACTATATAGAAGCTGGTGATATTGGTGCTGCTGTTGGATTTAAATCTATTAAAACAGGAGATACATTATCAGATCAAGACCACCCTATCGTTTTAGAATCTATGGATTTTCCAGATCCAGTAATTGGTATTGCGGTTGAGCCTAAAACTAAAGCAGATGTAGATAAATTGGGTATGGGCTTAGCTAAGTTAGCTGAGGAAGACCCAACATTTACAGTGCGTTCAGATGAAGCTTCAGGTCAAACCATTATTTCTGGAATGGGTGAACTTCACTTAGATGTGATTGTGGATCGTTTACGTCGCGAGTTTAAAGTTGAAGTAAACCAAGGCCAACCACAAGTTGAATATAAAGAGGCTATAACCCAAGCTGCAGATCATCGAGAAGTTTATAAAAAACAATCTGGTGGTCGTGGAAAATTTGCTGATATCGTATTTACGGTTGAGCCAGCAGATGAAGGTGAAGTTGGACTTCAGTTTGAATCTGTAATTAAAGGTGGTAACGTTCCTAAAGAATTTATTCCTTCAATTGAAAAAGGATTTAAAATGGCTATGGTTAATGGGCCTTTAGCAGGGTACGAAATTGATGCCATGAAAGTAACATTAAGAGATGGTTCATATCACGATGTGGATTCGGATCAATTATCTTTCGAATTAGCGGCTAAATTAGGATTTAAAAACTGTGCTAGAGCAGCAAAAGCTGTAATTATGGAGCCTATTATGAAGCTGGAAGTTATTACTCCAGAAGAAAATATGGGTGACATTGTTGGTGATTTAAATCGTCGTCGTGGACAAATGAGTGATATGGGCGATAGAGCTGGAGCAAAAACTGTAAAAGCTACTGTGCCATTATCTGAAATGTTTGGTTATGTAACTACATTAAGGACACTATCTTCTGGTCGTGCAACATCAACAATGGAATTTTCACACTATGCTGAAACACCTTCAAATATATCTGAAGAAGTAATTAAGGCAGCTAAAGGCGTTGAATCGTAAATCTTAAGAAAATGAGTCAAAAAATAAGAATAAAATTAAAGTCTTACGATCACAACTTAGTAGACAAATCTGCTGATAAGATTGTAAAAACAGTAAAAAGTACTGGTGCTGTAGTAACTGGGCCAATTCCATTACCAACACACAAGAAAATTTTCACTGTATTACGTTCTCCGCACGTAAACAAGAAGTCAAGAGAGCAATTTCAATTATCATCTTATAAGCGATTATTGGATATTTACTCTTCGTCATCAAAAACAATTGATGCGTTAATGAAACTTGAATTACCAAGTGGTGTTGAAGTAGAGATCAAAGTTTAAGTAAAAACTTTGATTTATATCCTGAACTTGTTTTAGGATTTCATTAAAAGAAATTACATGTCCCTAACGATTGGTTAGGGAAAAACGGTAAAAATACATTCAGGGTTGAACGTATTTCGACCCTGATTTTTTTTAAAATAAGTAATGTTGAAACTAATTTCAACGGAATAGTAATAATAAATAATAATAATTATGTCTGGGTTAATTGGAAAAAAAATCGGTATGACCAGCATCTTTGATGAAAACGGGAAAAATATTCCTTGTACAGTAATCGAAGCTGGGCCATGCGTAGTTACCCAAGTCAGAACTGAGGAGGTTGACGGCTATAAAGCTGTTCAATTAGGTTTCGATGACGCGACAGAAAAAAGCGCTACTAAAGCAGACTTAGGTCATGCTAAAAAAGCGGGTACTTCTGTAAAACGCAAAATTGTTGAATTCAAAGGTTTTGATGAGGAGTACAAATTAGGAGATGCAATCACTGTTGAACATTTCATCGAAGGTGAATTTGTTGATGTAGCAGGAACATCTAAAGGTAAAGGATTTCAAGGTGTTGTAAAACGTCATGGTTTCGGTGGTGTAGGTCAAGCTACGCACGGTCAACATAACCGTTTAAGAGCGCCAGGATCTATTGGAGCTGCATCTTATCCTGCTCGTGTTTTTAAAGGCATGAAAATGGCAGGAAGAATGGGTGGAGACACAGTTAAAGTTCAAAATTTAAGAGTTTTAAAAGTAGTTGCTGAAAAGAACCTACTTGTGATTAAAGGATGTGTTCCTGGTCATAAAAACGCTTATGTAATTATTAGAAAATAATGAAAGTAGCAGTTTTAGATTTAAACGGAAAAGACACAGGTAGACAGGCAGACCTTTCTAAAGATGTGTTCGCTATTGAGCCTAATAATCATGCTGTGTATTTGGATGTTAAACAATATTTAGCAAACCAACGTCAAGGAACTCACAAATCGAAAGAACGTGCTGAGATTTCTGGAAGTACACGTAAGATTAAAAAGCAAAAAGGAACTGGTACAGCAAGAGCAGGTAGTATTAAGTCTGGTATTTTTAAAGGTGGTGGTCGTATGTTCGGTCCAAGACCAAGAAATTACAACTTCAAACTTAATAAGAATTTAAAGCGTTTAGCGCGTAAATCAGCCTTAAGTATCAAAGCAGGAGAACAATCAATTACAGTTTTAGAAGACTTTAATTTTGATACTCCAAAAACAAAAAACTTCACAGCAGTTTTAAAGGCTTTAGAGCTTGAAAACAAAAAAACGCTGTTTGTGTTGGGTGGGTCAAATAATAATGTATATTTGTCATCGCGCAATTTAAAAGGCTCTGAAGTTGTAACTTCTTCAGAATTAAGTACTTATAAAATTTTAAATGCAAACCAATTGGTTCTTTTAGAAGGTGCTTTAGCAGGAATTGAAACAAACTTAAGTAAATAAGAAACAGATGAGTATCTTAATTAAACCTATAATCACAGAAAAAGCGACTGCAAATAGCGAGCTAAGGAATTGCTATACTTTCGCAGTGAAAACAAAGGCGAACAAGGTAGAAATCAAAAAAGCGGTGGAAGCTGCTTATGGTGTTTCTGTTGAAAAAGTTCGTACTATAAATGTCCGTCCAGATCGTAGTACCAAGTTTACAAAAACGGGTATTCAACATGGTAAAACAAATGCTGTCAAAAAAGCAATTGTACAACTGGCGGAAGGTGAAATGATTGATTTATACAGTAACATGTAATTAAAGACTAATGTCAGTAAGAAAATTAAAACCAATCACACCAGGACAGCGATTTAGAGTAGTAAACGGCTATGATGCCATAACTACTGATAAGCCGGAAAAGAGTTTACTCGTTCCGAACAAAAGGTCTGGTGGTAGAAACAGTGAAGGAAAAATGACTATGCGCTACATAGGCGGCGGTCATAAAAGAAAGTATCGTATTATCGATTTTAAAAGAGATAAAGCTGGGATTCCTGGTGAAGTTGCTTCAATTCAATACGATCCAAACAGAACAGCTTTTATCGCATTATTGAATTATCAAGATGGTGAGAAAAGATACATTATTGCTCAAAATGGTTTAAAGGTTGGGCAAAATGTAGTATCTGGTAAAGAAGGTGTTGCTCCGGAAATTGGAAATGCAATGCCATTAAGTGAAATTCCATTAGGAACTATTATTTCTTGTGTAGAGTTACGCCCTGGACAAGGAGCTATTATGGCCCGTAGTGCTGGTGCATTTGCTCAATTAATGGCAAGAGATGGTAAGTTTGCAACAATTAAATTGCCATCAGGTGAAACAAGATTAATTCTTGCAAATTGTATGGCTACAATAGGGGTTGTTTCTAACTCAGATCATCAATTATTAGTTGGTGGTAAGGCAGGTAGAACAAGATGGTTAGGTAGAAGACCTCGTACAAGACCAGTAGTGATGAATCCTGTTGATCACCCAATGGGTGGTGGTGAAGGGAAATCTTCAGGTGGGCACCCACGTTCTAGAAACGGTATTCCTGCTAAAGGATTCAGAACCCGTTCTAAATCAAAAGCAAGTAATAAATATATTGTAGAACGTAGAAAGAAATAAGATATGGCAAGATCATTAAAAAAAGGACCTTACGTTCATTATAAATTAGAAAAGAAAGTAGCTGTAAACATTGAGAATAACAAAAAAACAGTAATCAAAACTTGGTCTCGCGCTAGTATGATTACTCCAGATTTTGTTGGTCAAACAATTGCAGTGCATAATGGCCGTCAATTTGTACCAGTATATGTTACTGAAAATATGGTAGGTCATAAGTTAGGAGAATTTTCACCAACACGTTCATTCCGTGGACATGCAGGTGCTAAAAATAAAGGTAAAAAGTAGTAAGCTATGGGAAGTCGTAAAAAACAAATGGCAGACGCTATTAAGGAAGCAAAAAAGCACATCGCTTTTGCAAAACTTAATAACTGTCCTACATCACCAAGAAAAATGCGCTTAGTAGCTGATTTAGTAAGAGGCGAAAAGGTAGAAAAAGCACTTAATATCTTAAAGTTCAATCAGAAAGAAGCTTCTGGTCGTTTAGAGACTTTGCTATTGTCTGCAATTGCAAACTGGCAAGCAAAGAACGAAGATGCAAGTATTGAAGAGGCCGAACTTTTTGTAAAAGAGATAACTGTTGATAGCGGGTCTATGTTAAAGAGATTGCGTCCAGCGCCTCAAGGTCGTGCACACAGAATTAGAAAACGTTCAAACCACGTAACAATCGTAGTTGGAGCTAAAAATAACACACAAGCTTAATAGAGTATGGGACAAAAAACAAATCCAATCGGAAATCGCTTAGGAATTATCAGAGGATGGGAATCTAACTGGTACGGAGGAA
>ENA-ORXR01000058-ORXR01000058.1-marine-metagenome-genome-assembly--contig:-NODE-58-length-166616-cov-6.335699_pt1 | contig 166616 bp, 148 predicted proteins | sample MGYA00237866_ERZ511479 | MGnify/ENA metagenome assembly ERZ511479 | reverse complement strand
GGTATAAATACGGCCATTTATTTGACGGTGTAGTGGTCTGACCCGCGAGTCATGTCTTGTTCTCCATCTCCACTGATTCACGGAGATTGCAGAATGTCTGGCTATAGTGAAGTCCGCATTGATCGAGCTCAACTGATCTACAGCAATCAACCGCGCCCTATTCTCACTCAGCCCGTATTGCTTTTTAAGCAGCTCGATAACCTCGTAACGATTCAACCGGTCTATTTTGGCCTGATAAATCGCGCCTTCAATCTTGTTCACCAGATCCTCAGATAGCGATGTGATCAGCGCTGCGTTTCTCTCAATGTACAGCTTGACCAGATCCTCGATCTCTTTCTCGTTAAGGCCTAATCTCGGATCTACGTCAATCCCCGTGCCCGGTTCATCCCCGCGTCTGCGGGGAACACTCCAGCTCCGATGTATCCGGCGCGCCCAATGCCGGTTCGTCCCCGCGTCTGCGGGGAACACACTAATCATAACTTATTGTATTATAATAAGTTTTCGCCCATCTAAAAATCTACCGATACTTCCGGCAACTGACACTGCGAAATTAAGTTGTAAAAGAGCATTAATCCCAAGTACTTATTCGGCGTTTTCAGAAGGGGGTGCGAATGAAACCAATCGCAATCCGTCAAAATCCACAGGCTCGCGTCTGTTTTCACCATAAGTTTGGAAATCGAACCCCGACTCGGTGTTAGTAGACCAGGCCATAACTACGTTTCCCTCGTCAGCAAGAAGTGTCACTTGCTCCCAAATCATCTCGCGAACCCGGCGTGAGACATCACCAATATAAACACCAGCCCGGATCTCCAATAACCAAACTGCTAATCTTCCCCTGAGCCTTGGAGGAACTGTTTCCGTTACCACCGTCAACATCGCCATTCAGCCGCTCCTGTGACCTTCATCCCCAAGCCCTTTAGGTGCAGGAATGGCAGGGGGTTGCGCGTCCGCCGGCGCCACTGGCGGTTCGATATCTCCAGCAGCGAGAACTTCCTCCATCAGAGGAATCAATTTCTGCAGTGTTTTCTCACGCCGAAACATATCCCGACAAGCGATACGGACTTGTCTATCAGGCTCTCTATGCTTCTTGGCAGCAACCTCGAATGCAGCTGGCACGCTGGTCTCGAATTTGACAATATCGGCAATGTCATAAACGAATGAAAGCGGTTTTCCACTGTGCAAAAATCCAACGGCAGGGGCGTAACCGGCTGCCAGCACAGCCGCCTCTGTTATTCCATAAAGGCACGAATTTGCTGCGCTGATGCACTTGTTAATGCTATCGCTCGCGTCCCAGTTCTTAGTATCATAGCGTCGCTGTTTCCAGACTATTCCGTGTCGGTCTGCCATCAACTGGTAAATTTTCCTGACGCGTGCACCTTCAATACCACGAAGCTGGTTGATACTCCTTCGGCTTGGCGCACTTTCACCGAAGCGAAGCTCAAACATTTTTCTTACAACCTTCAGGCGCAGATCTTCATCAAGTGCAAGCTTAGCCTGATAAAGCAGCCGGTCAGACCTTGCACCACCAGGTTGACCACTGGCGTATAGCCTGACTCCCGCCTCACCAACCCAGACCAGCAGGGTACCTGCTGCTGATGCCAGTTTTACAGCTGCATGCGATACTCTGGTGCCCGGCTCTAGCATCAGACAGGCTACGCTTCCCACTGGAACATGCGTGCGCACACCGTTCTTGTCGAGCAACACGAAAGCACCGTCAATCACATCAAGCTGCCCGTGCTGAAGAAAAACGAGAGAGCTTCGTTCCTTCATTGGCAACGGTTTGAGAGGTGGTAGCACTGGTCAATCTCTCATAAATCAGGCAACTCTCAATGGCTTTATCATCATCATCCCGCAACCAAACCCTTTGGCGGAACCGAGACCCAACTGCAGAACCTTATAGAAATTGTCGCAGTCAGTAATCTGCAGAACGCCTGAAAAATCCAGCGTGCTGAACTTGACCTCCGCTTTTGACGACTTGCGTAAACGGTGCTGCCGATAACCATCGACACTAAGAGTATCGATTTTGAATCCATTGCGTTCCGAACGCGGCTCCAGCCATGCTCGGCCAGCTGTCTGTTCCAATTCACGGCTATCAGTATCGGAGTTATGCCGTTTTGCGTCCATGACCACATCGTGCCGTATACCACGACCACCTTTTTCACTTTTACGCGATACAACCGGGTTCGCTCTAAGCGAGAACATGAACTGTGATCCCACTTTGAACTTGGGACGATATTCCTTTGTCTCCAATAACCATAAGCTATCTGCTGCCACAGGAATGTGTTGAGACAGAACATACACTGTCGGCACAGATGCCTCTTCGACTCTGCGATACAGAAAATCTCTTTTCTGTGTTTCGGGGAATAGTTGCCATACTAGTTTGTGCAGAGCATAGCCATCTCTTATCAATCGGCTCAGCATGGAGTGACCTGCCGAGGTATTTATCACAGCTCTAGAAAAATACATGGTCATAATTCCCCGGAACAAGTGTCTCTGGATATTCTGGCTTGAAATACTCGCCGCTCTGAAAAGTGCCACTTAAGACGATCACGTGGCTGGTCTCGTCGCTGCACTATCATTTGATACTGATATTGGCCAACCACAGCATCTTCGTCCCAACTAATCTCGAATACGTCTATTTCATTCAGCTTCATTTGCTCTAGCACCGCAAACTCGCGTTTTGCAAAACATTGAGAAAAACAGTCAGACAGACTCTCGGCCTCTAAAATTTCTGGCCTGACGGGCAAGGATAACGGGCAACTTTTCCTCCCCAGGTAAAGCACATAAACAGGCATCTCTAGAGCGCTTTTGAGATCTGTCAAGCACCACGCTGCATCGGGCCGAGCCCACAACACCACGCGATACATAGCATCACACTGGTATTCGCGCTGTGAAAGAATCGTGTTTAGACCACCTGCTTGTATCTCGTCTCTTCTAGTATGGGTGGGTCGTTTTTTCAAATTAGTTGCGGAAGGTACCTGAGCTGTATGAAAATCCCTTATCGGAACACCGGCAGCTTCAACACACACAGCAAGTCCGTAGTCCATGAATAGTTGTTGTTGCTTAGGATCGTCACGTTGCAACCCCAATGCAGCACCCAATATCCCCAGAATGGCCGAACGGGACGGCTGAGTGTTCGATGCTCTTTCCTGCCCAACGGCAACATCGCCCCAGGATGACAATGGCCCATAAAGATCCAGACACAGATATTTGATTGTCACGGCTACTCCGTGCTTGAAAATTCAATAAGCGATTGCAGACTACCTTCACCGCCAGGAACATTCATAACCGCTCGTGAATCTGCACAGCTACCATAAGCCTTGTCCATCGAATCTGTGCATTCTTCCAATGCTGCAATGGTGTTGGCAAGCATACCCTCTCCGAAGCCTGCCACTGGTTTAAGAAATGCAACGGATAAAGATCGCGGTTGGCGGCTACCTTTTTCAGCCATGATATACGACGCGTATGCACGTGATGCAAAGCTGTTTTGCTTGCCTGTCGGTGCCACTGTTGCTGCACATTCAAGCAATGCATTAATTGTATTTGCAGTCAGTTTCGGATCATTCCCAAGATTTTCGAGCAACTGCACCTTGTCAATACAGATATACAGGTAGAACAATCCTGCACCAAATTCCGTCTCTCCCATATGAGCCGCGCCAAGATCTTCCTGCCCATCATTAAGATCGTCTACAGCCGTGAAGAAATCGTCTTCTATTGCACTTTTATGCACGCCAATTGCATGCGCCACTTGTGCAGCAGCCTCTACATTATGCGCTGGAGCTGATGCCAACATTCGACCAAACAGCGCTATGTCAGATGCCCCGTGAGTCTTGCCCAGCAATTTTAGTTCGTCGTCATTGGGCTCGCGGCCTTCTTGGGCAAGTACTTTTACTAGCTCATCAATTGCCTCCAATTCAGAAGGACTAAAATGCGCCAGTTGTTCAATGTCCAACGCTTCCTTCGGCATGGCACCCTTTACTTTCTTGAGCTTTCCAAACACCCCCGCCATTTTTTGAGCCGATTCATGAGCCAGCTTTTCTGCAAGACCTGCATCAAGCAATTGTCGAGCAATGTACCTTCCCATTTCCTTAGTACGCTTGCCAATATTGTTCGCTAGTGCGCCCTCGAAGACATCGGATGTTCGCCAAGCCCTTTTAAGACTTTGCGAGGATACACGTAAGCGGATTGCTCCTCCCATCATCGCCGTTTTGGGTCGCCCAAGATCATCTCGATTGAGGTTCGCTGGCGGATAGCTGGTTAACAGATGCAGCTGCAGAAATCGGTTTTTCATCGGCATTAGTAAGGGTTAGTGTCAGAATTCAGGATGTTGGTAATCGGGCACGAGCCGAGAAGTATGCAAAGGCGAATTCTTTTCGCTGCGACTCCCCCCACCAGTAAATCGTGTTGGCCGTAGTGAAGATGTCAGCTGTGCCTCGCAACTGCGCAATGGCTCTACGCAGATGCACGCACAAACTTTCTCTGTCCTCACACTGCAGAAGTCGTCGGAAACGCAATTCGCTAAAAACAGGTTGCTCTGACCCTTCTCTGCGCTGAGCCAATTGCACAGGTAAGGATTTTGACGCATCCGCCTTAGTGATGTGGGCTAGCACCGAAGCAATTTCCGGTATGGTCTGCAGCCTCACTTTCTCGTTGTGTTTTTTCAGCTCAAATGACAGCTGATGGGCGTAAGTGGATAGAAATGCATTCATGGGATCACTTGCCCGACGTAACATCGCCCGATCACCCTTCCTTTGCTCAAGGCCCTTGTGCCAATCAAGCAATTGCTTATTCAGAGCTTCGTCTTTGACAAAATTTACTGAACTCATGATGTAGAAGTTTCTATGCTTTCTTTAACGTTAACCGGCAGATCCAACACTTCCAGCCGCAATTTTTTCCCGTTCATTGATCGCCGCAGATCACCCCGTGCGATGGCAATACGCTTGGGATCAGCCTGACGGAAATCGCCACTGCTTGTCAACGTATCGAATTGAATGATGCAATCACGTTTTAATAGTTTCCACCAGCGAAGCTTTACCACCTCTCTAGCCGTTTGCGTATCGGCAGACTCAATCTTCAACGCCTGGTGTAGCTCGTCTAAACACGAATAAAAACCAGGCTCAGTGCGGCGCCAAAATGATAGATCAATGACTGAGGTATCTCCCTTTTTTTCACTTGGCCGACGGAACCAGGCCGCCTTGACGGATTTTTGTAAGTAGGCACGTGCCAGATCAGATGCTTCGATTAACGCTGTCACTGTCCCGTCAAATGCCTGACTTGTTACCGTATCTGATGGTGGGTAAATTGGATAGGTTGATTCGTACCACGCCGATGCCTTCATGTTGTTAACAATGTCGTATCCGTATGCCCATACGCGGAGTCGCTCACCACGAAGCCTTGACGATGCCATCGCGTTGTGCACGATTCGAGCAGGCGTTTTTGATCCTTCTTTGTCGGAGATCAGGCCAAGCCAGTGTCGATAGTTGAATCCATCTGAGTGAGCATGCATAGGCAGAGAATTACCGTCCTTGTCAAAGTAGTACGGCGACAGCGGATGATTCCATGCTCCTTCGTAATTCGTACCGTAGTTTTTAGCGTGAAAGTGAGTTATCACGTGACAGTGCTCAGCACCGCTGAGATCGCAACGACCCATCACTCCTGTGTCAACAACAAGGCGAATTCGACGCGGCATTGACCAGTAAACTTGCAAAGGATGAACATCATCGGGTGTAGTGTTCCTCCCTCCCTTCTTTGAATCACTAGTTCTAGTTTGTCCTAACCACGGAAAAATCTCAGATGTGGGACCAACGGGTCTTTCACAGTAGTATTGCTGTGAAAATGAATTCCAATCGAAAACGTTCAGCCATATCTTTTGCCACAATGTTGTATGCGAACTACAAGAATCCGGCACAACCAGTGTAGTCAAAGGCCCTGCACCTCGCATGGACGTGCGGTAACCCGTCCCTCCGCCTGGAGCATTCAATTGCAGATTGAACAATGCTGCCGCAACAAGATTCGGTGATAGTTTTGATATCGAATCGCGTTTGACAAAATGGTCAATATTTTGTTTTAGCGTGTTCTCGCCTGGAGAATCTAGCAACAAAGCACCTACGCTCGTCAAGGTACCATCCTCAATACTATTATCAGCATCCTGCATAAATCGAGGGCCATCACCATCAAGTTCGAAAGCAGACACCCACTCAGCACTCCATGCCTTTAGTTGTTCAGGGCTTGGTGGATTAAAATATAGCTCCTCCCAATCATCCTCATCTTCATTCTCTGGCACTACCGTTTGCAACCACCCGATGAGGAATTGCATGATGCTGCCGTTGAGCTCTGGCTTTGGGTAGGCTAGTGCCGAAACTGAGCCGTGCTCAAAACTGGCAGTCAACTCCCAAGGAGCGATCAATAAAGTGCAACCGCCAGCTATACGATCAACAGGAATCCATCGATCTGTCAATAGATTCATCCTTCAACCTATGTTTCTCTATTTCAATAGATAGTACCTCAAAAACTATAAGAGTGTGAATAAGCTCGCATTCTACCCCATGGCGTTGCTTTCAATGAAGATTGCAACTCCACCCAAGCTCAACAGAACGTGAGTGTAAGACCTGCACATTGACATCTATGATGCTCAAGCTGATCTACCAACGGCTATTTCTAACGGACACAATCTGTTATCAATATTGGCGTTAGATGATCAAGTTAATTCATGTTCATATGTAAGCCCTTCCAGCGCCGTATAAACGACCCTCTTCTGATCACCATTTGCATCAGTAATACTTGCAGCCCAAACACTATCAGCTTGCTGTTCCAGAATTACCAACTCACACCATTTCCCTCGACCTGGCAACTGCCACTTTAGAGCATCTACTTCATCACCTCGGTTACCTTCAAGAAGATACTTTACCGGGATAGTCATACGACTAAGAGCCCACTCATCATCATCTGACGTTGACCATGGCAACAACATGCCATCCACACGACGCAGCAAGTAGACGAGCTGAGATTTTTCACCAAGTCTCGTTGGAGTATTGATTTCGGTCCACCAGGTACGATCAGTTTCCAGCTTATAGCCGGAGGCCATTTTTATTGCGTTTGCCACCGCAAGACTGCTATTCGCCTGTTGCTCACCTACCTGCGTGTCTCGAGTTGATTGAAGAACCTCAGGAACGCCTTCTTCTCGTTCATCGTCATAAACAGTTTCAATCAATTCTCTAGCATCTTCAGGCATGGACCATCCACCTCGGTGTTTAAGCTCTCTGGCTGTTAACCACAGCGCCGCATGATCGGGATATACATATGAGGTAACACTCAGTGTATCTGTCAACCAGTTTCTGGACTCCACGACTGCCGGATCAGGGCCATACACAACAAGCACAGGTACACCTCTGTCGTCCTGCTCCTCCCTTTTACGATTACCTGCTTCATCCCGTACATGACGACATAACCGCCCAGCACGCTGGATCAGTAAATCAATAGGGGCAAGATCCGACACCATAAGGTCAAAATCAAGATCAAGGCTTTGTTCAACTACCTGTGTTGCTATCAATACCTTGCCTGCTCGCTCCTGCGCGCTCGAGTGCACGCCGAATAGTCTCATCACACGATTTTCGATTTTAAGACGATCACCAAGAGCATACCTTGCATGAAATAGGTCAACTGACTCAGCACCTAGCCTTTCTGTCAACTCACTTCGAGCAGTTCGCGCATCGCGAACACTGTTTCTAATCCACACGACACAACGCTGTGCATCAACAGCCTCCACTATGGTGTCGAGAACGGTTGCAATGTCCGTGCGATAGTCAACATCTACCCGTCTAGCAACACGGGCAGGCGTATCTACGGGCATAGCGCAGACACTTCCTGATCGAGGAGCATGCGTCAGTAGAGGGTAGTCGGCTGAATCAAGATCGCCATACGTTGCGCCGTAGGACGCAAATAGCTCATTTCTCATTTTTTTGGGAAGCGTGGCAGAGAGCAAGATGGCACTACCACCCCATTCTGCATGCGCTTCCAGTAGTTTTCGCAACAGACGGTGCATATAAGCGTCATTTGCATGCACCTCATCAACAATAAGAACCTTCCCAAACAAGCCAAACATTCGCAAAGACTGGTGCCTATTCATTAATATTGCTTGCAGCGCCTGGTCAATAGTACCCACGCCCACTTGTGCAAGCAATGCGCGCTTGTTTCCATCGGCCAACCAGGCAGTGCAGCTAGCAGCAGCAGTATCGACATCCAACTCGTTGGGTTGCACCATAGAATCTGCCGTGCTGGAAGTCTGTTTTAACAGTTGCTTGAAGCGATGATCCAGATCCCGGCCGCTATGGGACAGCACCAGAGACGCAGACTCATTCGCGAGAAACAGGCTTTTGTACATATGTTGAGCTCGACCGAACATGGCGTTTGCTGTTGCCATGGTTGGCAACGCGAAATATAGTCCCGATGCACTGGCGCACTGCATTAATCGGTGTGCCAGCACCAATGAGGCTTCGGTTTTCCCAGCACCTGTAACATCCTCACAAATTACCAGCCTCGGTTGATCATTCAGCACTATGGTTTCCGCCAATTGCTGAAGTGGAGATAGCTCATAATCAACAAAGGCCGGAAACAGACTCACCAATCCCTTAAACGGCTGAATAACTGCTGGAAGTACTCCGCTTATTTCAACAGCAGCATGTGCCAGTTGTAGAGCACGATGCCAGTAAGATTCCAGCGATTCGTCCCTATCGTGGAATTCAAAATATTCACGATTGGAACCTAGCCAGTCTGCAAGCGTAAACACACCCGCCAGTAGCCAGCTGACCTTCTTTATCGATTCAATCGTCTTTTTGGATTCGAACTCCGGAAGCGTCAGCTCTGATCCAGAAAATAACGACAAAACTTCTTGAGAAAACGATTTGGCAGCATCTCGATCCTTTTGCGAAAAGTGATCTGTGACGATTATTCCATTGACTTGCTTGGGTGGTTGACCATGATGGCCACAGGCAATCAGCGCCCATTGATTCAAATAACGATCAATTCTTCTGGATGTCCAGACTGATTCTTGCGGACCTAGATGACCCCTAAGCAATGGCAGGACATCTGCTTGCCAGAGAACGAAACCAAGTTGATCATGCCGACAGCTTTGTTCCCTGTCAGGGATATCCGATCCGAGCCGGTTCTCGCAAAGATCACGACGAAGATTCTGAAACCGGTACGAATATTTTCCTACATCATGAATCGCTAAAAAGTTTATTACCCAGTTTCGCAACTGCGCATCTGTCATGTCCAACGACCTTGCCAGATGCGTTCGCAGGGAGACGTGCTTTTCGAGTAAAACACTTCCTACAGCGGCGACATCCAGCGAATGCCATATCAATGGATGGCAATCAACCGCCTTACCTGCCTTACCCCACCAAGCAGTTCGCTCGTATCTAGTCATAATTGAGCCACTCTTTCTACTCACAGAAACGGATAATCTGAGAATACTCTCGCCACAACAACCGCCAACAGTGCATAGCTTTCAATATTAATAAAAGCCATCGATCGATACCTTGAAGCCTGAACACGACAGCAAGCATCAGAAACACCAATGCTTTTATTCCCATAGTAGCGAACGTCAACCCGATAACCTGTAACCATTGATCCGCAAGCACTGCGAAGTCCGCGCCTGCACCCACAGTAATAAAGAACAGCCCGATCAACAATCCTTTGAAAGGTTCGATATTACTCTCCAGCTCATGTTGATACCCGTTAGTGGCTAGCACCACGCCCACGCCGGCTAAATACGTACCCAAAGCAAGAGATAGATCCACAAAGGTCATCAGTAGTGCGATACCAATTACCAGCAACAATGCTGTGGCAGTGATCATCTCCCGCAGCCCGGATGCGGCAATAAACCAAAACAAAAGGGCGGGATAGGATGTACCAACCCACAAGAACCAATGCTACTGCGCCCAAAGTAATCAAGGCGGTTTGCCAGCCATACCACTCATATAGCCAGCAACCATGGGTATTAGCCTTACTGATTAACATCATGACAGGAGTTGACAAGTGCAACTATAAACACGCCTCCAATAATTCTCGAGTGTTCTCTGCGGTCATGGTTACAGGATTACCACCAGTACTAGGATCAGCCAATGCGCTTTTAACCAGTGCATCTATGTCAGGATTCAGCACACCGAGCTGGGTCAGATTCGCAGGAATTGAGAACATCTGGTTTAGCTCACCTACCCGCGCATGAAAACCGTCAAATCCTCCTGATATACCCAGATAATTTGCCGCCATTTCAAGCTTCTGTTCAATGGCCACTCGGTTGAATTCCAGAACACGCTGCATGACCACCGCATTAGTTGTGCCGTGATGTGTATTGAAGAGCGCACCTATCGGATGAGACAACGCATGTATGGCACCAAGACCCTTTTGAAACGCAGTGGCACCCATGGCCGCTGCACTCATCATGTGGCTTCGTGCAACAATATCACTGCCATTGCTATACGCAATTGGAAGGTATTCATTAACCAGGCGCATACCCTCCAGTGCAATACCCTGGCTCATGGGATGGTAGTGCGGAGAACAATACGCCTCAAGGCAGTGTGCAAAAGCATCCATGCCCGTACCCGCTGTTATACCCGCAGGCATACCGATGCTCAATTCGGGATCGCAAATGACCGTTGAAGGCAGTATACGCGGATGAAATATGATCTTTTTCTCATGTGTGTCAGCGTTTGTTATGACACTGGCACGGCCAACCTCGGAGCCTGTACCAGCGGTAGTTGGCACAGCTACTATCGGATCGATACCGGCCGGATCTGCCCGCATCCACCAGTCATCGATATCTTCAAAATCCCAGACAGGTCGTTTTTGCCCTGACATAAACGCCAGAGTCTTACCAAGATCCAACGCCGAACCGCCGCCAAACGCGACAACGCCATCGTGGCCACCTTCACGATACACTTGTAGTCCTGCCTCTACATTCTCCCCTTTCGGGTTCATATCGACATCCGCAAACATGGCGTTGCCAAGACCGCCTTTTTCGAGAAATGCAAGTGCTGACAGGGTGATAGGCAAGTCCCTGAGCCCACGATCAGTGACAAATAGAGGACGAGAAATTCCGGTACTCTTGCAAGCATCAACTATTTCGGCGATCCGGCTGGCACCAAAGCGAATGGGCGTCGGGTAGTGCCAGTTACCAGTTAATTGCATGGCTTGTACTCCATTGTCAGATAAGGATCAGGATTAGAACAGTGATGATTGAGTGCGACAAAATCGCGATATCATCTACGAGACATTACTTTTTCAAGTGAAATGATTTAGGCCGCGTCACACTGTGATAGCCCAGCACAGACAACCCGGCTCCTCGCCCCGTATCCTTGCACCCCGTCCAGCACAGAGACGGATCAAGATAATCACAACGATTCATGAATACGGTACCTGTCTCGATGCGTCTGCCCAGGGCCGACGCCCGTTCAGTATTACTTGTCCATAATGAGGCCGTTAAACCAAAGTGACTGTCATTGATCAAAGACAGCGCTTTATCATCGTCACTAACTTTCATGATGCCGACAACCGGACCAAACGACTCTTCACGCATCACGTTCATCTCATGATTAACATCAATGAGAATTTGTGGCGCCAGATAAGCGCCATTGTCATCCTGTGGAAACAATGTGGAGTCTACCAGCTGTTTTGCCCCAGCTTTGACAGCTTCCTGACTTTGTTTGCGAACATGCGCTGCAAATCTTGTATGCGCCATGGGTCCTATCGTTGTGTCCTGGTCCAGAGGATTGCCGAGTTTATAGGTCGACACTATCTCCACCGCTTGCTCCACAAAAGTGTCAAACAATGACTCGGCTACGTAGATCCGCTCAATACCGCAACAACACTGACCAGAATTGAACATGGCACCATCAATCAAGGATTCTACCGCTGTGGCCAGATCGGCATCTTCCATTACATATCCGGGGTCCTTGCCACCTAATTCCAGTCCTAGCTGTGTAAAGGTACCCGCCGCTGCCTGCTCCATAGCTTTGCCGCCATTGACTGAGCCTGTAAAGTTCACAAAACCAAACGAACGCTTGCTTATCAGTTCACTGGTCAAGCCATGATCAAGAAACATATTCTGAAAAACATCCTTCGGCACGCCAGCTTCATGAAAAGCACTGGCAAGATGCTCACCCACCAGCAAGGTCTGTGTCGCGTGCTTCAGCAACACTGAGTTGCCGGCAATGAGCGCAGGCACAACGGTATTGATTGCCGTCATGTAGGGATAATTCCACGGAGCAACAACCAGAACAACGCCCTGAGGATGTCTCTCTATACGGCGCTCGAAGGCATCACTGTTCTCAATCCACATCGGCGCTAATGATTCTTCTGCAAGTTCCGCCATGCGTGATGAACGCTCGACAACACCGCCATGTTCTCCTCCGTAGCGTACTGGGCGGCCCATCTGCCAGGCTAGCTGCGGCACGATGGTATCGATATGGGATCCGAGAATGTCGATACCTTTCTGGACTACCGATATACGCTCGGTTAAAGGTCTGTCGGCCCAGCCTGATTGCGCGTTTTCAGCACGCTCAACGCACGACAGAGCTTCCTGGGATGTCATTACCGGTCGACTGGCATACACTTGCCCATCAATAGGGGAAATACAATCAAGTGTTGTCATCGGTTTGTCTCATTCATTCACGTTTACTATTTAACTGTTACTATTTAACTTTTACTATTTTTATCTGCTACTGCTTAATCGCTACTGCTTAACTGTCACTGCTTGCATATATCGGGGTATCAGACGCGCTCGAAACCACGCTGAACTTCATATTGTGTGACCACGCGATCAAACACTTCCTGCTCCCATCGCGCCGCCCGTACATAGTGGTCAACTACCTCATCCCCCATGGCCTTTCTCAGCATGTTGCTACCATTCAGTGCTTCAGTGGCATCACGTAAGTTGGAAGGAATCTGGACCACACGTGATGCCAGCTGGTCTACGCTGTAAGCATCACCATCATAGGCGTCCTCAAGTTCACGTTTTTCCTCGATCCCGGCAATGCCTGCCGCAATTTGTGCCGCCAATGCCAGGTAGGGGTTCATATCCGCACCGCCAATTCGACATTCTATGCGAACGTTGGTCGACTCTGGTGCAACGATACGGTAGCCTGCCGTTCGGTTGTCAATAGACCAGACGACATGCGTTGGCGCAAAAGTTCCTGCAGCAAACCGCTTGTAGGAATTAATGTAGGGGGCAAGAAAAACTGTGGTTTCGCAGGCATACGCCAATTGACCCGCCAGATAATGTTTCATTAATGTGGACATCCCATGCCGGGCAGACTTGTCCAAAAAGACAGCGTTACCTTCAATGGATTTCAGCGACTGATGAATATGACTTGACGATCCAGTACATTCTTCATGTGTTTTGGCAAGAAAGCTGACACTGCAGCCAGCAGCCAATGCAATTTCTTTAGCGGCATGCTTTGCAACGCTATGATTGTCCGCCATATCCAGCGCATCTGAATATCGAATATTCAGTTCGGCTTGCCCTGCCTCGGCTTCACCCTTAGTACATTCTACCGGGATGCCTGCCTCAAACAACTGATTGCGCAACGGCCTCATCAAGCCCTCTTCCTTGGCTGTCTGGAATATGTGGTAATCCTCGTTGTAGGGACTCACAGGTGTGAGTGACTGATAGCTCTTTTCACGCGCCTGTTCAAAGCTCTCTTTGTAAACGAAAAATTCCAGCTCAGTGGCAGCGACACACGTTAGACCCATGGACTCAAGGCGAGCGAGTTGGGCCTTCAGAACAGCGCGAGGCGAATGCGGAACCTCCTTGTGCGTTTCATGATCGATGACGTCACATAGCACCATAGCCGCGCCCGGCGCCCAAGGCGTTAACCGCAACGTGCTCATATCAGGCTTCATGATGTAGTCACCGTAACCACTTGACCAACTGGTTGAGGCATAGCCGTCTGGCGTAGCCATTTCAAGGTCAGTGGCCAGAAGGTAGTTGCAGCAATGAGTTTCGTGATAAGCACTGTCAATAAAGTGCTGGACATGAAAACGTTTGCCCATCAAGCGACCCTGCATGTCCACCATGACAGCCACAACGGTATCAACACTTCCATCCGCTGCAGCAGCTTTTAGCGATTCAAAATTCAGATTACCTGGCATGATATTCCTGACGATGATGGTGATGCAGGCCAAACCATTCGGTAACAGGCCTCAACTAGTTTATTTTCGAAGAGTAAAGGCGTTGAACTCGATACGCCTGGCAATCAATATAAACCCGTGACGATGAGTAAAAACCAGGGTTAACACTAGGGTTAACCCTACGCAAAATTTACAAGTCATCCCCACCGGAATGGAGATGACTTGATGGCGCATGAATAGTGCAAGCTAGCTATAGCGATACGGACGTCCGGCTTTTTCCATGACGTCGTTGTACTGCTTGAAAATTGCAACAACCTTGGCCTTGGTTTCGGACTCGGCAGCAATCTCATCCCAAAACTTCAGCGCAGCTGTCTCAACCGTTGCCCATTCCTCATCGGGGATAGTGGTGAGTTCCATCTTGGGGCCATTGACGCGTAAGTCTGCCTCGCCACCCCAGTACCACCATTGCCTGTAATAGTGAGAGCTATCCATGGTGAGCTTGAGAAGCTCTTGCAGATGCGGCGGAAGTTCCTGGTACTTATCCATATTGGCAAAGAACGACCCTGCCCAGGCACCGGAGATATTGTTTGTCAGAAAGTAGTTGGTGACATCAGCCCAGCCGACTGTGTAGTCCTCGGTAATGCCAGACCAGGCAATGCCGTCAAGCTCGCCAGTCTGTACGGCAACTTCGATATCTTCCCAGGGCAGGCTAACGGGCACAACCCCAAATTGACTCATGAAGCGGCCTGCAGTGGGGAAGGTAAAGACACGCTTGCCTTTCAAATCGTCAAGGCTGCGAACAGGATCCTTGGTCGCAAAATGGCAAGGATCCCACGCTCCAGCCGACAACCATTTCACACCGACCTTGGAATATTCCTCATCCCATATCTTGTCTAGTCCATATTGGTTGAACAATACAGGGACATCCAGTGAATAACGACTGGCAAACGGAAAATATCCACCAAAGACCGTCACTTCGGTGGGTGATGCCATGGAATCATCGTCTGACTGTACAGCATCAATGGTGCCTTTTTGCAACGCTCGAAACAGCTCACCCGTTGGTACCAGTTGATCGGCAAAATACAGTTCGATCTCCATCTCATCGCCAGCAATCTTGTTAAACGAGTCAATAGCCGGTTTGATGACATGCTCAGCCAGAGCAGGCCCTGCATAGGTCTGAAGGCGCCATTTTATTTTTGACTGGGCGTGAATCGCCGGTGCCCCCAGTATCGTGCCAGTGCCTATCGCAGCACCTGCAGCGGCCTTACCCAAAAACTTGCGACGTGTACTCATTCTCTTCTCCCTTCACATTAGTGGATTGAATGTTATGCGTGCTCTCTTGGTAGAACCGCATTACTTGACGTACTGCTACTGTGGAACGAAACGATCTATCCCCTATTTTGCGTAAACCAATTCTGGCAACCAGAGCGCTATCTGCGGGAACCGCATGATAATCGCCAAACCAAAAATCATTACAACGACGAATGGCACAATCGATCGATAGATATCACCAAGCGTAATCTCTGGTGGCGCCATAGCCCGCATAAGGAACAGGTTATAGCCAAATGGCGGTGTCATGTAGGCAATCTGCGTCGTCATGGTGTACAGCACGCCATACCATATCAGGTCGAATCCTAGTGACTGTACTAACGGCACATACAAGGGTGCAACGATGACCAGCATAGCTGTGTCGTCCAGAAAGGTGCCCATCAGGATAAATGACAGCTGCATGAGAATGAGAATCGTCCATGGATTCAGACCCAGTTGTTCGGTAAACAGATCTTCAATGGCACGTACAGCACCCAGACCATCAAATACCGCACCGAAACAAAGCGCTGCCATGATTATCCACATGAACATGCAACTGATGGCCAGCGTTTGGCGCACAGAGGTTTCAAGTACTTCCCTGTTCATGCGACCCTTGACGAGCGCCGCAAACAATGCTGCCAAGGCACCAATGGCCGAACTCTCCACCAGACTTGTCCAGCCATTGACAAAAGGCACCATCATGGCCGCGAAGATTCCCAATGGCAATAGCCCTGCTCCCAGCAATCGCCATTTTTCAGCCGCGGGTACTTGCCGCTCCTCTTCTGACAAGGCAGGCCCAAGGTGAGGTTGTAACCTGCAGCGTACGGCAATGTACAGAACGAACATACCTGCCATCAACAGGCCAGGCAGTATACCTGCTAACCATAATTGCCCTACCGGCTGTCGGGCGATCATCGCATAGAGAACTAGCACCACCGAGGGCGGCACAAGTATCCCAAGTGAAGATCCCGCCTGGACTACACCTGTAACCATCTGTTTGTCGTAACCTCGACGCAACAGCTCCGGTAGTGCAATAGTGGCCCCGATAGCCATGCCTGCCACCGACAAACCATTCATGGCAGAAACCAGCACCATCAGGCCGATGGTACCTATGGCCAATCCGCCATTCAGAGAGCCCATCCACACGTGGAACATGCGATAGAGGTCGTCTGCCAGTCCCGATTCGGATAACACATATCCCATAAATATAAACATGGGCAAGGTAAGCAGCGGATACCACTTCATTAACTTCATGGCGGCGGTAAACGCAAAATCCGACCCGCCTGTTCCGTACAAGGCCATGGCTGCGATTACACCCACCGCGCCAATAGCAGCAAACACACGCTGACCTGTCAATAACATTAACATCATCGATGAAAACATAATGATGGCGATCAGCTCATAAGACATCTATAAATACATCCCTGCGTGATCCCGACAGATTGCCAGTAGATCAGCTAGTAGTTGATGGTCAGATAGTTGATGATCAGATAGTTGATGATCAGATAGTTGATGATCAGATAGTTGATGGTCAGATAGTTGATGGTCAGATAGTTTATGGTCAACCGCATGACCCATTGATGTAAGACCCATTACAGCGTCACCTTGCGAATACGGGCGATGTCTTTTATCAGTTCCGCTATCGCCTGCATCAGCATGAGAAAAACACCGAGGCACATCAGCAATTTGATTGGCCATAGATAGGGTCGCCAGGCGCTAGGACTGCGCTCCTTGTATTCCATTGAATAGGCAAGACTCTCGATGCCACCGTAGAGCAACACACCCAGGTAGATAAGCAGGAACATTACCGTGAATGCATCCACCCAGGCTTTTTGAAGATCAGACCAGCCACCGTAGAGAAGATCCATCCTCACGTTAGCGCCCATTTGCATGGCGTAGGGACCACCCAGCAGGAAATAGGCAACCATGGCAAATTGCGCAAGCTCCAATGTCCATAGCGAAGGCAGGAAGAACGTCTTGGAAATGGAAGACCAGAGCAATATGCCGATCATCACGAAGATGAAATACATCATTACTCGCCCAAGGCGATAATTGATCGCTTCAACCAATCTGACAAATTTTGAAAAGAATACCGGCATAACGTGTAAGAAGAATACTCGTGACCCGATAGTGAGTCGAGTAGGCTTGCTGTGTCAAGTTTTCACCGCCAGAAGATTCCACTGTACGCCCGGTAAGGTGTCCAACTGGCATCAAAGGTGACGAAACTGCAGGCAATTTTACGAATTACTGTCTATGACAGCGCGTTGGGCCAATTGGCACTTATACTGGCGTCATGAAAGGATATGCACGAATTGCCGCAGCGGTGCCCTCGGCCGCCGTAGCGGATGTCGACACAAACCGCGAACGTCTGCTATCGCTCTGGCGTGAGGCAGACGCGGCCGGCGCCAACGTCGTCGTTTTTCCGGAATTGGGCTTAAGCGGCTACAGCATTCGCGACCTGTGCATGAACACAACGTTACTGGACGCTTGCGAGTCAGCACTTGCTGCGCTCATCGAGTCCGGTAAGGATTTTGAACCGGTAGCCATCGTCGGTCTACCTGTACGCTTCAACCACGGGCTTTACAATGTGGCGGCACTCATCCATCAAGGCAAGCTCTTGGGTGCTGTACCAAAGGCCTACCTGCCCAACTATCGGGAGTTCGAGGAGGCAAGATGGTTCCGCGCAGGCTTCGATGTTCCTGCAAATGCCGTCATACGCATAGACAAATACCAAGCGCCCTTCGGACTCGACCTCCTCTTCAACAGCAGCCTGCACGGACTATCTATCGGTGTGGAGATCTGTGAAGACACATGGGTACAAGTACCACCCAGCAGCTATCAGGTCTCTAACGGTGCCACGGTTATCTGTAATCTGTCTGCTTCCAACTTTACGATCGGTAAAGCAGAGCTACGCCGCCTGCTGGCACGCTCGATGTCAGACAGGGGCAAGTGCGCCTACGTCTATGTTGCTGCAGGTCCGGGCGAGTCATCGACCGATGTCAGTTTCGATGCGGATGCGTTTATTTGCGAGAACGGCAACCTGATGAGCGAATCCAAACGCTTTGCCAGACAAGGCCAACTTATTGTTCAAGACATCGACCTGGAGCTTCTGGCTTTTGAACGTCGCTCTACCACGACATTTGGCGATTGCGCGCGTCAGCATCACTCAGAATCACGCATGGTCGAGTTCTTGTCTACCTCACCAGGTGGATTGGTGAGGAACGTTTCACGCACACCGTTTCTGCCTCGCGATCCTGAGACCTTGTCCAATCGATGCTGGGAGATGTTTGAAATACAAAGCAATGCACTGGCGACCAGAATGGTCGCAATTGGCAAACCCAAGCTCGTGCTAGGCGTCTCAGGCGGACTGGATTCTACGCAGGCAGCACTGGTTGCCGCCGCCGCACTGGATCTGTGCAAGCAGCCACGAACTGATCTTCTGTGCATCACCATGCCAGGCTTCGGTACCAGCGAGGGCACACGCGAAAATGCCGAAGCATTATCCAACGCGCTAGGCGCAAGCTTCAGTCAGGTTAGTATCTCGGATGCAAGCCGCACTGTATTGGAAGCGATCAATCACCCGTCCACCGACAAGGTCGAATCTGTTGAGCAACTACTTGATCAACTGCGCAAGCATCCGGAACTTGGCGATGTCACCCTGGAGAACGTTCAGGCGCGATTACGTACGTTGCTGTTGATGACGCTGGCCAACCAGAATGGTGGCCTGGTGGTAGGTACAGGCGATTTGTCGGAGAAGGCGCTAGGCTGGTCAACCTACGCCGGTGATCACATTGCCATGTACGATGTAAACGCCGGCGTACCGAAAACGCTTATTCAGTTTGTCATTCGCTGGGTGGCAAACGAGCGTGCCAGCACATGGAGTGACAGCAACAGCTTGCGCAAGACTCTGTTCGCGATTCTGGATACACCCATATCACCCGAATTACTACCTGCGGATGCAAACGGTCAAATTGCCCAGTTAACCGAAGAGAGAATTGGGCCATATGAGCTACACGATTTTTTCCTTTACCACTTTGTTCGGCACGGCGCCCGCCCCTCCCGTGTACTTGACCTGGCCCGTGTGGCTTTCAATAAAGACCAATACGATGATGAGACATTGAAGAAATGGCTGACACTTTTCATCAAGCGGTTTTTCGTACACCAGTTTAAAAGATCGTGTACCGCTGATGGACCCAAAGTGGGCAACGTGGCACTGTCACCCAGAGGCGACTGGCGCATGCCCTCTGACGCAAGCCCTGATACCTGGCTTGCTGATATTGCAGCGTGGCGACCACCTCAGGCGCTCGCTAAAGACTCAGGAGGCAAGGCGCTTTATTAATACGAATGGCAATGTCTATAGTGGTCCATCCAGATGCCATCCCTTGTAAGCTTATCAACTTTCAGCGCTTGTTTTGACACTATGAAAAAACCTGATACAGCCAGGCTAGACAAACTGGTGGCCGCGGCAAGGGCCAACTATGCAACACGTGAAAACGGATACCGTCAACGAGCACTCAAGCTTTATCCCTGGATTTGTGGCAGATGCATGCGTGAATTCACTCAGGCAAACTTGCAAGAGCTCACCGTGCATCATCGTGATCACAACCATGACAATAATCCAGCCGATGGGACAAACTGGGAACTGTTATGTGTCTATTGTCACGATAACGAACATCAGCGCTTCATCGAACAAGTGACATTTGGTGAACGTGACAGCGAAGAGCTTGCCACGCACAACCCCTTTGCAGATCTTAAATCGCTGCTAAGTGACAAGCCGCCGAACGACGACTGAGCGTTTACGACAGAGCCTTCTTGTATTCATAGTGTTGCATGAATACCCGTGCTGAGCTACACAGTAGCATCTTCGCCCCAGATCTCTTTAAGACGACGATCACGTCCACAGGAAAAACGATACGTCTTGTATCGCAGGGGGCTCTTCTTGTAAAAATTCTGATGAAAACTTTCTTCGCCTTTTATGGGGTAGAAAGTTGTCAATGGCAAAATGGGTGTGACCACTTTTTGATCGGCAAAGCGCTCTGCAACAGTCTGTTTTGATATTTCAGCCAGCTTGCGCTGCTCATCGCTTGCGACAAATACCGCACTCAGATAACTGAAACCCTTGTCGCAAAACTGACCCTTTTTATCAAACGGATCAATATTTACCCAGAAGTGATCAAGTAGTTGCTGGTAACTGACCACGTCAGGATCGTAAGTGACCTCTACCGCTTCATAGTGCCCTGCATGATCGCCACTATAAGTAGGATTCTCTGCAGTACCACCCGTAAACCCGGAAATGGCCTCGCTAACACCCTCAAGCTGCTCAAAATCTTTTTCTACACACCAGAAACAACCTCCAGCAAATACAGCTTTTGCTGCAAATGCAGGGTTCATCACTGCGCAGGCCAGCGATAAGGTGAGGCCTAACATGGCTTTCTTGATTACGGAGCGATTCATGAGTTTTCCAGTAAAGCTAGATTGATTGTTGTGAGACTGGCACTTGACTGGTTAGTTCTATGCGAGTATCCAATTGTCGGACTTGAGAGGCAAAAAGCTCTGGCCATTGACGTTTGTGATAGATGGAAGAAAAACACGAATCGGCGCAAATTCCTTTCCACAAATTGAGGACAAACACCAATACAGGCAGTTCAACTGTCGAAGCAATTGCACAAGCCAAATCTTCCGGCTCTGACACTGCCCTATAATAGTTAACCACAAAGGATACAACCACTGGTAAACGCTGTCTCAGTGCCAAGGCCATCACGCTCGCAGAATTCATAGTTTCCAAACGCACTGCCAGGGGAAGTCTGATTTCCGCGATCTCGTTCGTATTTCAGAATACAAAATCCCTGATAGAAACAATACCCCCTGCAACGGCAATGTCTCGCATGGAATTATCCGTATCAAGATGCACACAAATGGCATCTGGAAAAATGGTGCGGTAGCTATTTATATGCGATGGCTCGTTATCAAATGCTGCCAGAATACCTCCCTCAGCCGATAATGTCCGCAGCACACTATGTTTAAACAAGTCATCGGAATCACTCGCTACAGGCTTCATCATAAGCTCGACCTTATCCTCGAAAGGATCAGGAAAACCCAGCGTCTGAAGCGATAAGCTTGTACCCTTGCGCATAGCTTCATCTCGACCAGTGAGATAATTGACGAGCCCACCTGCGCTGTGTACGGCATTGACGAAGTTAACTGCGCCCGCGATGACTTCGTCGTGTTGACAGTACTCACTGGTGAAAAAGCGTGATTCCCAGAAATCCATGTATTCATCGATGATCGAATCAGCGGCTCCCTGAGACAATCCCAGCAAAACCATACTGTCACGCGCGCTCCAGGTGGGAAAATGCGCAGGGGTTGCCCGCAACAACAAGGGGTGGTTACAGGTAGATGCAAACTCGCGCATGATGACAGCGCTGCGCGGGCGATTGTTCAGTAAAGTGGAGTCGAGATCGAAAAGCACTCGTTGAGCCTTGCAATTTCTAACGACACTTTTAAGCAGGCGGGTTGCACCCTCTTGGGAGACCGGGACGGCACCCGGATTGCAGCCAGACTCAGCGTGTTCGACAGACATATACCCAATCACCGGTAACGAACAATGGTCTGATCAAATCGGGTAGCACTTTCATCGTTGCGCTAGCGCATTCCACCAGGACCGCCGGGACCACCCATGCCCCCCATCCCACCCATGCCCGGTGGCATCTTGCCTTGCATGGCGCGCATCATTTTGGCCATTCCGCCCTTACTCATTTTTTTCATGGTACGAGCCATAGTCTGGTGCTGCTTAACCAGTTTATTTAAATCCTGCACTTGCAGACCAGCACCAGCGGCAATGCGTTTTTTGCGGCTACCCTTGAGCATAGCGGGATACTTGCGCTCTTGTGGGGTCATGGAGTTTACGAGGGCAATCATGTGGACGAACTGCTTATCGTCACCCATCTTCGCTTTCACGGCATCTGGCACTTCTCCCATACCCGGCATCTTGTCCATAATGGATGCCATACCACCCATATTCGCCATTTGCTCAAGCTGATCTTTCAAATCATTGTAGTCAAAGTTTTTACCCTTCTTCATCTTGCTGGCAAACTTCTCAGCCTTGGCATGATCAACCTTGGCTGTTACCTCTTCTACCAGACTAACCACATCACCCATGCCAAGAATGCGCGACGCAATCCTCTCCGGATGGAACGTTTCAAGTGCGTCTGTTTTTTCACCAGCGCCAATGAACTTGATAGGTTTGCCCGTGACCACACGCACCGACAAAGCGGCACCACCGCGTGCATCGCCATCAGTCTTGGTCAGTACCACACCTGTCAGCGGCAGCGCCTCACCAAACGCCTTGGCGGTAGTGGCAGCATCCTGGCCGGTCATGCTATCGACCACAAACAATGTTTCAATAGGCTTTATGGCACTGTGTAGCTGCTTGATCTCATCCATCATTTCATCGTCTATGGCTAGACGACCAGCAGTATCCACAAGCAACACGTCAACAAACTGTTTGCGCGCCTCAGCCAGCGCTGCATTGGCTATATCCAGAGGCGATTGATCAGCTGAGCTGTTAAAGAAAATAGCACTAACAGAGCTCGCCAGAGTCTCAAGCTGTTTAATGGCAGCAGGCCGGTAAACATCACAACTCACCACCATGACCTTCTTTTTATCTTTTTCTTTCAATAGCTTCGCAAGCTTGGCTACTGTAGTGGTCTTGCCCGCACCTTGAAGGCCAGCCATTAATATGACGGCCGGCGGTTGGGTGGACAAATTCAATGGCTCGGCACTATTGCCCATCACCGACACCAGCTCGTCGTTAACGACCTTCACCAGAGCCTGCCCAGGCGAGAGGCTGCCAATGACTTCCTGGCCCATGGCCTTTTCACGCACTGAATCGACCAGCTGCTTGACAACCGGAAGCGCAACATCAGCCTCCAATAAGGCCATGCGGACCTCACGCAGCGTATCTTTTACATTATCTTCGGTAAGACGGCCTTGCCCACGAAGGTTCTTGATAGTGCTGCCAAGGCGTTCACTCAGTGAATCGAACATATAGAACCCGTATTGTTGTCGTTCGTCGCCCGTGATGTCCAGGCGCTCCAATACCCACTAGTATATGGGAGTAGTACCAAGTGTAAACCCTGAAGCTTACTGCAACGTTAGGCATCCGGGTCTCAACTCACGTCAACAAGCCGCGCCGGGTGCGTCAAGCCTTGATCGCTTTGCGTTTTTCGTTACCCACCTGTTTATCCAGAGAAACCCGCGAACCGTCGCTGCTACCCGCCTCATGTGCCTCCCCGTTGCGGTAGCGCACACGTGCAGATCGGCGAGTCACCAGGCCATCCATACACGCGCTACGAACCACTTCCTGCTTTCTTATGACAAGGCTTGAGCCAGGTCCTGCACTCTCTTGTCCGGCGGCGGCGGCGGCCTGTTCCTCCTGACTGCGCCGTTCTGCGTCGATGCCCCTGGCACGCTGAAGAACCGCCAACGCAAAACCTACCCTGTAGTCGAAGCTTGCGGAACGACCGGATTCTACGGTGCCAAGACGCTTGTGAGTCTTCAATGCCCGCTCCATAGCATCAGACAAATACTCGAATGTCAGTGAGGCGACCTCGGCATCGATGCTGAAGCCTCGAAACTCAATGGTGCCACTACGTACACAGATGCAATCGTGGAGCAGTGCGACCGCAGAGCCTAGTATGCCCACGTAACTTGGCATAGTACGAAACTGCTTACCGATCTTGCTGGCGCCGAACTCGCTGGTTTCAAGATCGGACTCGGTAACGCCGAATCGCGCCATCAGCGATTGGCAACGCCGCATGGCGATTTCAGCCTCATGCGGGCTGGACTCGCTTTCACGACTCATGGCGTACAGCTTGCGAATACGGTTTAACAGCTTTTCGTTGTTTTCTGCCTCAGTGGGTGCCTTGGCGCCTGCATCCGGATCAACTTTCTGGTCTGCACGGTCTGTGCGCTGGTTTGGGTCGCGCTTGTCCATACGCTGTCCTCGATACGGTCATGGGGTAAGCAGCATAACCGTTTTAGCCGGACACAGATTTTCCGAAAGCCAAAATTGATGCTTAGCACTGTCTTTTTTACCAGCATCACTGATGCATTCAAGAGCGCCGATCCAAAAACCGGCAAGACCAGTAAATGCCGCATGCTCAGTGCTTTGTCCATCTACAGCGCTTTTTCCGGTCCTGTCACCGCGCCAGTGCATCGGTCCGCTATTCGCAAGCCCACGAAAACGTTAGTCATCGGCCCTTTCATTGGATGGAATACTGCAGCATCGTCGGGTGTCAGAAGCAAGTTAACGAAGCGGTTGGGATTTTCACGGACTGTCTCATCAGGATTGCCCAGATCCCATGCCAGAGCATCGACATCACCAAACACATGGCATGATCCACAAGATGCATCGCCGTGACTGGAGTTATCACCCGCGTTGTAGAGGAAGGTACGCCCTTCAATCACATGACGTGGCTCGGGATTGTGCATGGCGAGGCTGGCAACTTCCGTATTGGAACTGATGTCGACTTGCGCAATACTGTTGTTAAAGCGTGTCAGAACGTAAAGCCTGCTTCAAGATTCATCGAGTGCCAGCCCTGTCGGGCCGCCACCACTAAGCAGAATCTGACTAGCTTCGGATACAGCGAAACTATCATCACTCAATTCGCCAGTGTTATAAACAGCGACCTTCTCCGATCCAAAACCTGCCGCGTACAGGGTATTGCCATCAGCTGACACAGCCATACCCAACGGTTGCGCCATACCCAACGGTTGCGCCATAGCAAGGCGACGTTGCGCATCACTTGCGCGAACCTGCGTATGGTCTAGCTGTTTGTTCAGATCACGTGGCTTGACGTCCCCACCGTCAATCAGCGTAATTCTGTTTTGTACGATATTGCCACGCACAGTGGTGGAATTCGTACCGAAACCTTCAAAGCGGATCAGATTATTAGCCTCGGTGTTGCTGATGTACAACTCACCGGTAACCGGATTAGTCACCATGTTAAACAAGGTGGTGCCAACACCTGAAAAGTTTCCGGAACAGTCGGGTTTGATGTTGTCTCAATAACAAAGACATCGTTTTCTGGCAATGTGAATTTAACCAGCGAGTTGTAATCCATACGGTTTGAATCGGCCGTAGCACCGGCGTCGTCATGCCAGTTTGTACCGTCAAATTTTACGATGAGTCCGGTATCAGTTTGAAGCGTCCCGTCACGGCTTTGCACCGGACCAGACTTGGCAATGTTGTTCTCACCCACGGCCGTAGTCTGGTTGCCAGAATGCATGACGGCTGCATAGACTTTGGTACCGTCAGGACTTGTGCTTAACGCTCCGGTTGTGTCACCAAACATTGAAAGCACAGCCAGCGGATCACCACCCAGGGAATTGCCGGTGGCTCTGGCATCGAAAACCCAGACATCCGCTCGCCCCACTGATGGCGTCGTCAACTGTGCATCGATTGGATTATCATCAGGGCCGTTTTGCCCACGGTGAGCGGTGGTCACGAAGGCCAGCGAATTGCCGGGCGAGGCGTTTACATCAGTATCTGTCTGAGCGTTAGTATTTGCTGAGTTACCAGATTCCGACCCACCACAACCGGCCTGCAGAAAAGCTGCACATACCAGCAGCACAAAGCATACAGTTCTCATCGGTTCCATTACCTCAGTAGCGCAGTGGTCTCCTTTTCATATTCTTGGGGCTGGGGACAGAAAAGTGATTTTATCCTGTCCCCAGCCCTCAGGAGGACACGTGTATGAGCAACTATCCTAGCGCAACGGGTATTTCCCAGTGTAACGATATGTACGCACGCACCTGCTAACATTCTATGTAGTCCGAACAGCAGTACCGCACGGACATTCTTCTACGTATGTTATGACAAGTACGAAATGACAAGTACGAAATGACAAGTACGAAATGCCAAGCACGTAATGTGAGGTACGTTAAGCGCTATTCGAGCACCGCTCCACCACTTCGTTGTGCATCCCCCAGAGGACCATAAAGTTGCGCCGACCCTGATGCTTGCTCACTGGATGAAGACCTAGAAGCAAAGGCAATGGGTGTAGCGACACAGCTACGTTCGTCAGCTATGTAATCAATACCGGCCTGCAACATACCCTCATAGTTTCCGTTGTCATCGACACCAAAGTTACGGCTGAGATCATCATTGGCAAAGCAGCTGGCTTCAACTCCACCGTAAACACTAAAATTTTCAGCGTTAAACCCTTCTCCCAACATCAGGTTCAAGCGTTCGCCACATCGATCATCCGGTGATGAAATATAAGGTTTACCACGTGTCGTACCACCCAGGGTGACAACATCGACGTAAGGCTGTAATCCGGCAATTACTATCTCTGATGAAGATGCTGTACGGGGTGATGTCAACACCACAACTCGATTGAGACCCAGGCCAAATTCAGTTTCCTCAAAAAGCAGACTTTCATTAAATTCTGTGTACTTGTCATTGAATCGATATTCGTAGAGAAGCTCTCCGGCCAAGGCATTATCCACAATCAGGCTGGCCAACTGTGCAGCTACTGAAACACGACCGCCGCCGTTGTAGCGTAAATCCAGAACCAATTCGCTGACGTTCTCCGCCTGAAATCGACTGAAAACCTCGTTCAGCTCCGCCTCGGATGTTCCCAGAAATAACTGGAATGCCAGATAGCCAATTTTGTCCTGACCATTTGGATGTGGAAAGACATCGTCTGCTATCACGGTGTTTATCTTGTACTCGGCGGCAGTGATAGAGACGGTGATTGTCTCGTCAGTGATATTTTTCTTAATCTGCCACTCGGCCACGCCCGGACTTTCCAGCGTACCAATCACACGCTGCGTAAGACTCGCGCCAAATTCCAGATCGGCCCATAGGACACCGTCAATACCGACAATAATATCGCCACGTTCTATACCGGCAAGTCCCATCGGACTTTCCTCAAAAACAGACGTTACCCTTTGTAGATCATTCGCATCACTGGTAAATAGCAGACCAAGACCAAATTCCCTACCATCAGTGAACAATAAAGTGGATTCGGCGGCAACAGACACGCTGCTATAGGGATCACGCTCCTGGTAGCGAAGACCGCTTACAACGTCGCTGGTTGTTTCGAACGACTGTAAATTAGCATCGGTGGGCACTTGATCATCAAAAAGATAGTAATCAAGCATGGAGTCATGGGCCCACTGCTTCTGAGCGTCTACGGTGCATGCCAAAGGATCACTATCAGGTTGATCTGTATCAGGTTGATCTGTATCAGGTTGATCTGTATTAGGCGGGTCTGTTTCAGGCTGGGCAGGTGCCGGGACAGTGTTGATATCGTTATTTTCCGGCTGGTCGTCAGAACTACCGCCCCCACAAGCACTGAGCATTGCACCTAGCAACGCAACGCCGAGAATCCGTGAACAGCTTGTACCTTTTACTGGTCGTCCTTGATTAAGCAGACATCTGCTCATGTAACTTCACTCCTTTTCTCTCGATTTTCAAGCCTACCGCATCGACTACACCCATTGTCGGGGAAAACCGCAAGCGTCAGAAATTAAACGTTTACTGGCTAATCTGTCATCTGTCAGAGTCCCCACAACAGGTGTGAATCCGTAGACGGACAATGACGCTACCGTGGAGCGCTGATGACGGACACGGTGGCATATCCCAACTGATTGGCGGATAATCATTACTCACTCCAAACCGTCAAGCACAGGATTCGTTCATCGTGAGTTTTGTATTGTCACTCATCGCCGCCGTGTTCTACAGCGTATCCAGCGCCTTGCTGACGCGTACTTTGAAAGGCCGCAGGCTCGCAGATGACAGCGGAGTGCCAGTGCCAGCTAACTCAGCGATTCAATCCGGTAATGCCTTGGAAGCATCGGTTCCATTGGGCAATGTCGAAACAGCATCAGCACTCGATGATCCAAACCAGATCCATCGGCTGACACTACTATTGGCCACCATCGCGCTAGTCTTTCACGGATGGGTGGTTATCCATCAGACAGGTCTGCCAATTGGGCTTTCCCTGCCACTTTTCACCTCTCTATCAGCTACAACACTGACTATCGTGCTGCTCCATATCGCGCTGTGCATGCGCCAACCCGCCGATTATCTTGGGCTTGCCGTGTACCCCGGTGCTGCTTTGTCTCTAATCGTCAGTCACGCATCCGGCGGTGGAACACCGATTGTCGGCGCAGCCATTCAGATCCATGTCCTGCTCTCTCTCGTGGCATATGGTGTGTTATCGCTCGCTGCGGCACAGGCGGTTCTGGTATCAATCCAGCGCCATTTTCTGTCAATCCACAAGCCCGGGGGCTTTATCCGCGCGTTGCCGCCCCTCGATCTGACAGAAAGGCTTCTGTTCAGTCTACTAACAATAGGATTCGTGTTGCTTACGCTTGCACTAGCCAGCGGATTTGCGTTTCTGGACAATATGTTCGACCAAAAACTGGTGCACAAGACAATATTATCTTGCATCGGTTGGGGCATTTTCGGAACCCTGCTGTACGGTCGCTGGCAATTTGGCTGGCGCGGTAAAAGAGCCGTGCATTGGACACTCGGTGGTTTCTGCGTGCTGGTACTCGCCTATTTCGGCACTAAAGTAGTGGTAGAAGTCTTGTTGGGTTGATTTATTCGAAACTATGTAAAGACTGTCCACCATATAACGCGTAAAAAGGCCTGCTCGTTGCTATAGTGCGCGTATCTCAGGCAATAAAGGCCAGCTGTACTTGAATAGCATCCCCATCAGTGTACTGGGCTCGATCCTGGTACTGCTGGTATTGATTTCGGGCTTTTTTTCAGGCTCCGAAACAGCACTCATGTCGGTCAACCGTTATCGGTTAAGACATCAGGCCAACAACGGCAACAAAGCAGCGCAGCGAACAGCGCGCCTGCTGGAAAACCGTGACCGCCTTATCAGCCTGATATTACTGGGCAATAATTTTGTCAACATTCTGGCTTCTGCCATTGCCACGGTCATCGCTCTTCGACTGATGGGCGAAGCCGGAATCGCGGTAGCCACCGGGCTGTTAACACTGGTTATCCTGGTGTTCGCCGAGGTCACACCCAAGACGTTCGCTACCCGCCGAACAGAACAATTCGCTTTCATCGCCTCAGCAGTTTACGTCCCGCTGATGTACATCACCTATCCTCTGGTGTTTGCCACCAACTGGTTAAGCAGCTTTCTACTCAAGCTCCTGAAGACCGATGAGGTATCAGAAGACGACGAGCATTTGTCCAGTGACGAATTACGCACAGTGCTGAGCGAGACCGCCGGAATGATCCCGCAACGCCACCGGGACATGCTGGTCAATATTCTGGACCTTGGCACGGTGTCAGTTGATGACATCATGGTGCCGCGCAATGAGATCGTCGGTATCGACCTTGAAGATCCGTGGGATGAGGTGCTGCAAAGCATCAGTGACAGCCCGCATAGCCGTCTATTAGTCTTTCGTGAGAATGTCGATAACGTCGTCGGCTTTATCTATTTGCGCAAGATGCTGGACGCATTGCGCTCTGGCAAGATTACCCGCAGCTATCTGGAATCAGTCATCCGCGACCCGTATTTTATTCCGGAGGGAACCACACTTACGGTGCAACTGCTGAACTTCCAGCGTGAGAAACGCCGAGTCGCATTGGTGGTAGACGAGTACGGCGATATTCAGGGCATGTTGACACTCGAAGATATTCTGGAAGAGATCGTTGGTGAGTTCGACAACGATCCGCGCGTATCACCGGCAGAAATTCGTCCACAGCCAGATGGAAGTTATATTGTCGATGGCACCGCGCAGGTGCGTAATCTGAACCGCTCACTAAACTGGTCTTTACCCTCGGAAGGTCCCAAGACACTCAACGGCATCGTGGTTGAACACTTCGAAAGCTTTCCTCCACAGGGTGCGGTGTTTACTTTTAATGGTCATCCGATAACCATACTGGCGGTAGAAGATAACAAGGTGCAACAAGTTCGTATCGAGCCCGCAGCCTTCGACACACAGGATGACGATTCGGCAGTCGTTATCTAGACCACTACCCGAATTTTTAATGGCAAAAGCTAAACAGCAGTACCAGTGCACTGAGTGTGGAGCTGTCTCTTTCAAATGGAGTGGACAATGCGCCGATTGTGGCGAATGGAATTGTCTGGAAGAATCATCCGCGCCCGTAGCCAATGCCAGTCAATCAGCAACAGCCGTCGCAACCAACGCACGCTACGGCGGTTATGCTGGCGGCAGTGGCATCACTAATGCCTCCGATGTTGCATTGGTAGACCAGGCGCGTACAAAAACCGGCCTTGGCGAGCTTGATCGCGTACTCGGCGGCGGACTGGTAGAAGGCTCTGTAACATTGCTCGGCGGCGACCCTGGTATTGGAAAATCCACCTTGCTGATTCAATGTCTGGCGTACCTGAGCCAGCAGCACCGTGTCTTGTACATAACGGGTGAGGAATCATTGCAGCAGGTGACATTACGGGCCCGACGATTGAATCTGCCAGAAGATAAACTTCGATTGCTGGCAGAAACTCAAGTAGAAGCAATCCTTGCGCATGCCAGCACGGAAAAACCGGAAGTCATCGTCATCGATTCCATTCAGACGATGTATACCGAACTGCTAAGTTCCGCGCCAGGGGCTGTGGCACAGGTTCGCGAGAGCGCTGCACGGCTTGTTCGTTATGCCAAGCAGACCGGTACTTCCATCTTTCTGGTTGGGCATGTCACCAAGGAGGGTGCACTGGCAGGTCCTCGTGTGCTTGAACACATGGTCGATACCGTGCTGTACTTCGAAGGTGACCCGGGCAGTCGTTATCGGGTCATCAGAGCGGTAAAGAATCGTTTCGGTGCCGTAAATGAGCTGGGTGTATTTGCCATGGACGAAGGCGGTTTGAAGGTTGTGAAAAACCCTTCCGCCATCTTTCTTTCGCGCCACCCGGAACCTGTCAGTGGCAGCGTCATCATGGTCACTCGGGAAGGCACACGTCCCATGCTGGTCGAGGCTCAGGCGCTGGTAGATACCAGTCACTCCAATAGCGCGCGAAGAGTCTGTCTCGGGCTGGAGCAGAATCGCCTGTCCATGCTGCTAGCCGTCATGCACCGGCATGCCGGCATCGCCATGTTCGACCAGGACGTGTATGTCAATGTCGTTGGAGGTGTTAGAATTTCGGAAACTGCTGCTGACCTTCCAGTGCTGCTGGCTGCGTTGTCGTCGTTTCGCACACGCCCGCTACCCAGTGATCTCGTCGTATTCGGCGAAATTGGATTAGCCGGTGAGGTACGCCCGGTGGCTAACGGCGAAGAGCGCTTGCAAGAATCGGTCAAGCACGGATTCAAGCGGGCAATCGTGCCCCATGGTAATCAGCCAAAAAAAGCGATTAATGGCCTGCAAATCGATGGAATTCATCGTTTGCATGAAGCATTGGACTTGCTTGACTAGCAGCTATTGGTCCGTCAACGTCATATTTCGGGATTCGGCGCATCGGTGCGCGCTCCTGACTAGCCTATCCAAGAATAGACTGATCGGGCGACAGCCAGTTTGCGCTACATAGTCATACTTAAGTAAACTACCCGTAACGTGTGCGGCAACTCGCTCAGTTGCAGCTAATTATCCAGAAAAATCATCAGGATTGGCAATCATCGGTGTCTCAGAAAGCTCGCAAAATTCCGAAATCAACCAAGTTCGAAGACGCATTGGCCGAACTTGAAACCATCGTACAAACACTGGAAGGTGGCGAACAATCACTGGAGGCGTCTCTGGAACAGTTCGAGCGTGGCGTCAGTCTGTCCCGATTCTGCCAACAGAGCCTCAGTGATGCAGAACAGAAAGTCAAGATTCTGCTGTCTGATGATGATGGCGGGGCATCGCTGGAACCCTTCGATGCGCCAGAGCCTACTGCATGAACAACGCAGTCTCCGAAACAGATAGCTCTGCAACTTCACGGGCATCTCAAGGATTCGAGCTTATCCTGCACGAGTATCAGGCGCGAATTGATTCGGCGCTTGTCATAAGACTGCCCGCAAGCGAAGTACACTCCACACAGCTTCCTGTTGCGATGAAATACGCCGTCACTAATGGCGGCAAGCGGGTTCGCCCTGTACTTGCCTATGCCACAGGCAAAGCACTGGGAATACCTTTGGAGCGTGTTGATACGCCAGCTTGTGCGCTGGAGATGCTACACGCCTACTCACTCGTACACGATGATCTTCCTGCCATGGATGACGATGATTTGCGACGTGGAAAACCGACGTGCCACAAGGCGTTTGATGAGGCTATAGCGATACTTGCGGGAGACGCCTTGCAAGCACTCGCCTTCACCCTGTTGGCCTTGAACCCGGACCCAAATCTCTCTAGTGATGCAAAATTACTGATGATTCAAGAACTTGGCAATGCCAGTGGTGCCGAAGGCATGGCCGCCGGTCAGGCGATTGATCTTGAAGCCGTTGGCCACACGCTGAATCTTGCACAGTTGGAAAATATGCACCGGCATAAGACTGGCGCGCTCATCAGAGCCAGCGTTCGGATACCAGCCATGATAGCGGTACACCCCGATGATGGCGTGCTGCAAAAGCTTGATGGATACGCCTGTGCCGTAGGTTTAAGTTTTCAGATCGTAGATGATATTCTGGATGTGGTCAGCGACACCGAAACTTTGGGCAAAACGCAAGGCGCTGACATCGCGCTTAACAAACCCACTTACCCTTCTCTACTGGGACTAGAGGGCGCACGCGCACATGCGCAAAACATGCATAAAAAGGCCATTGCCCACCTGGATGGACTTGGCGCAAATTTTGATGAACTCAGAATGCTTTCCGCCTATATCGTCGAGCGAACGCATTAGCAGCAGCTTTACAAACAGTAACTCAGCACATCTTGCGATACCGGACAAGCATTGTTGAGGTGTCATTTAGACCCACAAAACGCTGTGTCTTGCTTAATCCCTACTGGAAAGAGAAACACTAAACTTGTCAATGTACCGTTACAACAGTGATAATCAGGGGTAACACTCTCCGCGTGAATCCATGACAACAGACTCCCAATTTGCTTTGCTGAATACGATCGACGACCCCGCTGATCTTCGCCGGCTCGACGAATCCCAGCTTCCCGCACTGTGCAAGGAACTTCGTGAATATGTCGTTGATTCTGTCTCCCGCACGGGTGGCCATCTGGGTGCCAGCCTGGGCACCATCGAGCTCACCGTGGCAATTCACTACGTCTACAACACGCCGACAGACAAGCTGGTGTGGGATGTCGGCCACCAGACTTACGGACACAAAATTCTCACTGGGCGTCGTAAAAAAATGGAAACCATACGCAAAAGTGGCGGCTTGGCTGGTTTCCCGAATCGCACCGAAAGTGAATATGACACCTTTGGTGTGGGCCATTCAAGCACCTCGATCAGTGCAGCCCTGGGTATGGCACTGGCGGCTCGACACAACTCCAAAGGCGATTTTGAACGTGCTGAAAAGGCCATCGCTGTCATCGGTGACGGGGCACTGACCGCCGGACTCGCCTATGAAGCACTCAACCATGCCGGTGGCGTCAGGGCTGACATGCTCGTCATTCTGAACGACAACGATATGTCGATATCGCCAAATGTCGGTGCGATGAACAAATATCTGGCCCGCATGCTTACAGGCAAAACCTATTCAGGCGTGAGAGAGAGCAGCAAACGCGTCCTTAGCAAAGTGCCCTCCATGCTTGAGCTGGCACGTCGCACCGAAGAACACGTTAAAGGCATGGTAGTTCCCAGCTCCCTTTTCGAAGAACTCGGTTTCAACTACTACGGACCGGTTGATGGTCACGATGTCGAAAGCCTGGTTGCCGTCCTTAAGAACCTCAAAGAATTGAAAGGCCCGGTCTTTCTTCATGCAGTCACCAAAAAAGGCTACGGCTACCGCTTTGCCGAAGAAGACCCACTGGCACTGCATGCGGTTACCCCTTTTGATCCTGCCACAGGCAAAGCGCACAAGAGCTCGAAGTCCAACAGACCTACCTACACCAAAGTGTTTGGTAGCTGGCTATGCGATATGGCAGAGAAAGACGATCGTGTAGTCGGCATAACACCGGCCATGCGCGAAGGCTCTGGCATGGTGGAATTCGAAGAACGTTTTCCATCGCGATATTTTGATGTGGGTATTGCCGAACAACATAGCGTCACACTGGCTGCCGGACTTGCCTGCGGTGGTCTGCGACCGGTAGTCGCCATCTACTCGACATTCTTTCAGCGCGCCTATGATCAGCTTGTGCACGATGTGGCTCTGCAAAATCTTCCTGTGCTTTTTGCTATAGATCGTGCAGGTGTTGTTGGACCAGACGGACCTACTCATGCAGGCAGTTTTGACTTCTCGTTCATGCGTTGCCTGCCCAACATGGTCATTATGGCGCCCGCTGATGAAAACGAGTGCCGCCAGATGTTATTCACAGGCTTACAGATAGACGGACCTAGCTCGGTACGTTACCCGCGTGGTAATGGTCCGGGGGTAGATGTTGAAGATACGATGACAGCATTGCCAATAGGCGAGGCGCGTGTGACCCATGAGGGCAGTTCAGTAGCTTTGCTGGCATTTGGCACCATGGTGACACCTGCAACGCTCATTGGTACCGAGTCAAATTATACGGTCGTCAATATGCGTTTCGTCAAACCGCTGGATACCAGACTCATCGACAATATTGCCGCAACGCACGACCTTATCATCACCATAGAGGAGAATGCCATACCCGGTGGTGCCGGCGCAGGCATAGCCGAATATTTACTGGAATCAGGCATCACAGCATCAGTGAAAATTATCGGACTACCCGATGAATTTGTTGATCATGGCTCGCGCGAAGAACTGCTCCAGCATTGTCAGCTTAATGAAGCCGGTTTGCGTCAGCAGATAGGTGCTCATATAGATGCTCAGGGAAAACTTCGCGACGTTGGCTAGGTGATCGTCATTCCCGCTAAAGCGGGAATATATGCGAGTTCTGCATGTGGACCCGTGCGCTCGAAAATAAAGACAAATTGACCATTCATCGGTGGTAAGCATTCAGGCAGTCTCTAGTGTGCGCTCTACAAGATGGGCAGATGAGATATCAAACCACGTGCTCGCACAATGCTGTGCGAGAACACTGACGCGCTCGGGCCTTTCGTTCAAGTTGTCCTGAATGGTGCTCAATGCCAAGGCATCAGAATTGTTTTGTTCAGACAAGTGCCCCAGAAGAATACATTGAAGCTCTGGATGATCCAGATGGTTGAGCAAGGTCGCTGCCTGTTCATTACCCAGATGACCATAATTTGAACGAATGCGCGCCTGCAGACTTGGCGGATACGGGCCGTTGGCCAGCATATCAATATCATAATTACACTCGACAACCAGTCCATGCACGCCTGCAAGTTTTTCTTTAACGTGCGTTGTACACGTACCAAGATCAGTGACATTGGCAAATCGTGTGGAATACGCTTCAAAAACAAACTGACACGACTCTGCTGCATCGTGCGGTGTAGGAAACGGATCTATCGTGATGTCACCGATGGTAAACGGTTGATGTGCATTAAAAAGTTGCACAGATGCAAAGCGGTTATCGCGTGCTTTATGGTAAGTGCCATGTGTGCACCAGATGGGTAGACCATACTTACGTGACAGTGGTCCCGCGCCTTTAACGTGATCACCATGTTCGTGACTTATCAATACCGCATCTACGTCTCCGGGGGTGATACCCAAGGTATACATTCTTGCAATGGTTTCTTTCATTGTGAAGCCACAATCCACCATCAACGTTGTGTCACCCGCCTGCACGACCAGTGAATTACCTGAGCTACCACTACCCAGTGCCGCGACTCGAATCATGATGTCTGCCCAGTGGCCTGTGTCTACACTACACTTGGGTATCGTGGCTCAAGCCAACTTCTCGGCTAATGCCGATAGAAGTGCTTGTTCCTGCTCAGGCGGCAGCTTTGCCCCCTGAGTATCGTACACTGACACGCGAACAGCACTGATATGAACGGGCGACAATTTAATCACCAGCGGTGTTTGCGCATCAATGAATTCAATTCGCCCTACATTGTCATCACTGCTCACAATGCTGTACTCCATACCTTGCAGTGCAGCCAGCACCTGAGTGAAAGAGGTCTGGTAGCCACGGTTGAGCAACATCTCACTGCCTCCTGCGTTGCGCCTTACCACAGCATCGTCAATGACAGCACTAGCTTGTTCAGCGCTCAGAATACCGCGAGCTTTTTGCTGTTCCACACCCAGAAAAACAAGGAAACGGATTAACAAGGCACTGGTGTCCTCGGGATTATGAGACGACGCTGGCCAACCCGATTTGTTATTACTTGCTGCAGCATCAACTTCGGATTTGGATGCTGCCTGCGAACGAGCGAAGAGTCGAGAACCGGCACCGGCTCGTTCCAGCCGAAACGATACTCGCGTGAACTGCTCATCACCGGCGACCAGATTACGCAAGATGTTAGTACTGGCAACGACACTCGCTGGACGCCATTGAGTAGCTATAACCCCGGCTACAGGCTCTGCCTGATCGATACGGTATTTCTCCTTTCGTGCAAATGCCAGCAATTGAGGCCAGAGATCTTCAGGCGTTTGCCGGAATTCCAGCCAACTCTGTCCACCTTCACGCACAAAGCGCACAGAATCGAACTGAGGCAGAAGCGTGTTACGTGTTACCGCGCCACCACTTGTTCCGGGAAGAACAAATTGCTCTGCATTGCTGACGTCAGTGAGATCAGGTGGAATCTGCAGTGCACCTGATTCAGCGGCAGTCTCTCCATAAACCACATCGGGGCTGGTTTTGGAATTCAGACTGCTACACCCGCCAATAGACAACAGGATTACTGTGCTTAACACACAGATTGATCGCTCAGACATAAGGGTATGCTCGACGTTGGACTTCGTTAACACCAGGGTTTGCTTCATCACAAGGCTCCCGCCTTTTTCAACGCAGCCTTTACTGAATCGTGAAACTGACTATCCAGCACTGTCAGCGGAAGTCGAATTCCCAAACCTGCTTTGCCCATAGCATGCATTGCCCATTTGACAGGGATAGGATTGGACTCCTGGAACAGCACGTGGTGCAGATCACTGATGCTATCTTCAATCGCTAGAGCCGCAGCACGGTTACCCTCTATTGCCGCCATACACATCTGATGCATTTGCGCCGGAACCACATTGGCTGATACGGATATATCGCCATGCGCGCCAGCTAACATGCTTTCCATCGCCGTTGCATCATCGCCGGTGATAACAAGAAAGCCATCATCGCACTGTGCAAGTAATTGTTTGATACGCTCAACCGTGCCGAATGCTTCCTTGATCCCTATGATGTTGTCAATTGCCGACAATCGTGCGCTGGTCTCTGGCAGCATATCCAAAGAGGTACGACCCGGCACGTTATACAGAATTTGAGGTACGGGCACAGCTTGTGCGACCGCTTTGAAATGCTCATACAACCCTTGCTGGGTGGGCTTATTGTAATACGGCGTCACCAGCAGACAGGCATCGGCACCAGCCTGCATAGCGCCACGTGTCAGCTCGATGGCTTCTGCCGTGGCATTCGCACCGGTACCGGCTATGACTGGTATGCGCTTATCAGCCAGATCTATCACGCGTTTTATGACAGTTGCATGCTCGGGGACGGTCAATGTGGCGGATTCGCCAGTAGTGCCCACAGCGACAATGGCGTCGGTACCGGCCTCGATGTGGAATTCCACCAGCTCTGCAAGCGCTGCGTCATCCACCGAGCCGTCATCGAGCATCGGGGTGACCAGTGCGACCATACTGCCTTTGAACATGTCTTACTCCAGTAAACAAGTCGCTTATGGTACTGAGGGGGCACGGCTTTCTCAACCGTAAATGCATATCCGGTAGTATTGCAGAATACCGTAGTGCATCGCAGCCAGACTCCATCACACTAACCCGGATTTTCCACCATGAGCGCGCCCCAACTCGATAAAGCTGCACCAGATTTCAATCTGCCTGCCACATCCAACCAGACAATATCTCTGGCCAGTATGAAAGGTAGCAAGGTTGTGCTGTTTTTCTACCCTAGAGATGCAACGCCGGGCTGCACAACAGAAAGTCAGAATTTCCGTGATGCCATTGATCAGTTCACCAGTGCCGGCACTGTGATACTGGGAATCTCTCAGGATTCAGTGGCAAGTCATGAAAAATTCAAAGCTCGTGAGAACATGCCTTTCGAACTTTTGTCCGACGAGTCCGGCGAGGTATGTAACGCATTCGATGTTATCAAGCTCAAAAAAATGTATGGCAAGGAGTTTGAGGGCATTGAACGCAGCACGTTTCTAATTGATGAGAACGGTGTGCTACGCAGCGAATGGCGCAAGGTAAAGGTACCCGGCCATGTAGACGACGTTCTCAAAGCAGTGAAGAGCCTGTAGCGTCCTACTCGGCAGCGCGGTGCGGCAAGGTCTCGCGCGTCTTGGGCCAGGCATTCATGACAGCCTGCACCAGCGTAGCTAACGGAATGGCAAAGAACACCCCCCATAAGCCAAAGAGCCCTCCGAAAAACAGCACCGCTGTAATGATGGCCAGAGGGTGTAGATTGACAACCTCGGAAAACAACAGCGGCACCAGCACGTTGCCGTCGAGAATCTGGATAATCTGATAGGCCAGCAACAAATACCCCAGTTTGGCGGTAAATCCCCATTGAAAGAAACCGATAAGTGCAATCGGCACGGTTACCGCTATTGCGCCCACATAGGGAATGATGACTGACAAACCGACCAGAAAACTCAGTAACAACGAGTAATCCAGACGCATGATGGCGAACAAAATATAAGTCACTATCCAGACAATGAGAATCTCGAAAAATTTGCCTCGGATGTAATTGGCTATCTTCTGATCAACTTCGTGCCAAACCTGAAACGTCAGCTCACTACCTTTGGGCACAAATTTACTGGCAAACTTCAACAGCTTATGCTTGTCCTTAAGCGCGAAGAACACCATGATCGGCACAAGGACGACGTACACAGAGATCATCACGATCGTGCCTAGCCTTGCCAGTGAGAAAGACAGGACGCTCTGAGTGAACTGCGTAAGCTCGTTTCGCAGATTGCCAATCAGCTCATTCACCTGCTGCACCGTGAACATGTCTGGATACTTTTCCGGCAAACGCAGTAACTGTTCCTGAATATTCTGGATCATCCCTGGCAACTCGCGCACAATACTGGTCAGCTGCTGAGACAACAATGGGATAAGACCGAACAACACGACGATGGAGATGGCAATGATCAACGCCAGGACAAACAAGGAGGCGACAGTACGTGGCAGTTTCCAGCGCTCCATCGTAGCAACAACGCTTTCCAGCAGATAAGCAAGTATCAAGGCCACGAGTACAGGCGCCATAATGCCACCGACCAACCAGACTAGGCCAAATACCACCAGCAGAAGTATGGCAAGAATGACCGCCTGGGGATCCGAAAAATTCCGGGAATACCAGTCGCGGAGAATGTCATACATCGTTAGTCGGACTCCAGTTTAGCCACTGAAAATTGATACGCAAAGCTCAAAACAGTTCCTTGGAGAGTATGACATTGCAAATGCAGCCGCTGTTCTCATTCACAAAACATTCACAACTGTTTGCCGAATGGACAGACCCAGCAATATATCAGCCAAGGGCAATATAACGCGTAAATTAAAATGGCGACTTATTGACAGCTCAAGGCGCTTTGTTTTCACCCTCTGATTCCTGGGGCTGGAGACGAAATAAAAATCACATTTGCGGGTATTCATGCGCTTAGATCCTGGCCCAGCGATTAGTCCAGATACTCACCAAGTCGTTCAAAATACTTGCGCGCGAACTGAAACAATTCGTCCATTAGATGGGTGCGAAATTGCTGGCGTTGCCGTACGAAGTAGAATGGCCTTAGCAAAGGCGGGTCAAGCGGTCGGGCTACCAGTTGTTTCAAGGCCAACTCACGACTCACAGTAACGCCCGATACAATTGAAATTCCCATGCCTGCCTGCACCGCCCCCTTGATCGCCTCTGTACTGCCCAATTCAAAAGGTCTGTTTAAAGAGTGCTCATAGACGCCGTGGTCCTGGAGGTAACGCTCAATGACGCTTCGGGTACCAGAACCGTCCTCGCGATGAATAAACGGAAAAGCCGTCAAGGCCAATGGCTCGATTGACTCGTCACTGGCCAGTGGATGTTCGGGCAACGAGATTAGCAGTAGCTCATCCTGCTGACAGCGTTCTACCCGCAGAAGCTGGTTATCCACTTCCCCTTCTACCACACCCAGATCAATGATGTTATCTGCAACCATGGCCACAATGGCATCTGAATTGGCAACCCGAAGCCGGATCTGAACATCCGGAAAATGTTGACGAAAATCACCCAGCAGACCCGGAAGCATGTACTCGGCAATGGTTGTGCTGGCACCTATCGTGATCAAGCCCGCTCGATCGCCCGTCAAGGCCTTTACCGATTCATCCATTTCTCCATATAGCGCGATGATGCGTTCGGCGTATTCCAGCACACGCTCTCCGGCCGCCGTCAGGCTAATCCGGTTGTTGCTTCGATCAAACAGCCGCGCATTCAGTTCCTCTTCCAGCTGTCGGATCTGATGCGTCACAGCTGGCTGCGTCATATGCAGAACTTCTGCCGCTCGCGTAAAGCTCAGCACACCTGCAACAATATGAAAAACCTGTAGTCGTCGATCTGACATCAGCGAAACACGCTCCCGGTTCTGCCTTTGATGGAGTGTATCTTACCGTTCAATGTTGCAAGATGTATCGAACGGGGACAGCAAGGGCACGTGGTCGCTATACTCAACTATCAATCAACAGGATAGCAGGCATGCGCGCCAGTCAGTTTCATATAAGTACCACCCGCGAGACACCCAATGATGCGGAAATCGTCAGCCATCAATTGATGCTGCGCGGTGGTTTTATTCGGCGTCTGGGATCTGGACTTTACACCTGGATGCCGTTAGGGCTGCGGGTACTGAGAAAGATCGAAACCATTGTCCGGGCGGAGATGGACAAAGCAGGCGCTTTGGAAATTCTGATGCCGACGATCCACCCGGCTGAGCTGTGGGAGGAAACTGGTCGCTGGGCCAAGTACGGGCCAGAACTCATGCGCCTGACCGATCGGCACAATCGTCAGTTCTGCCTTGGTCCGACACACGAAGAAGTAATCACTGATATCGCACGTCGCGAGCTCAAGAGCTATCGGCAACTTCCGCTTAATTTCTATCAGGTACAAACCAAGTTTCGTGATGAAATCAGACCACGATTCGGCGTCATGCGCTCGCGTGAATTCATCATGAAAGATGCGTATTCGTTCAATATTGATGCTGCCTCGCTGCAACAGAGCTTCGACATCATGCACGACGCCTATTGCGCCATCTTCGATCAGATAGGCTTGGACTATCGCGCAGTGGAGGCTGACAGTGGCAGCATTGGCGGGGCGAAATCACGTGAATTCCATGTCCTGGCAGACAGTGGAGAGGATGCCGTGGTATACGCCACCGTAGGCGACTATGCAGCCAATATTGAAAAGGCAGCAGCGATCTGCACTACCACCCGCGCCCAAAGCACAACGAGTATGCAAAACGTTGATACTCCCGATGTGCATACTATTGATGAACTGGCAGCCAGGCTTGACGTCAATGCAACACAGTGCCTGAAAACGTTATTGGTCAAGGGTGCTGAGGCACCCGTGGTCGCCTTACTGCTACGCGGCGATCATCAACTTAATGAGATCAAGGCTGAAAATCTGCCCGAGGTTGCCGAACCACTAACCATGGCCGATGCCAAAACGATCAAGTCAGCTGCCAATTGTGAAGCAGGATCGATTGGCCCTGTCGGATTGAATGTACCTATTGTTGCAGATGCAGATGCCGCGTGTCTGAGCGACTTTATCTGCGGCGCCAATACCGATGGTCAGCATCTTATGGGAGTCAACTGGGGACGGGATCTACCCGAGCCTGTTGTGCGCGACATAAGAAATGTTGTCGAAGGCGATGCCAATCCTGCAGGCGAAGGCACATTGAAAATCGTGCGAGGTATAGAAGTTGGTCATATATTCCAGCTCGGTGATATATATAGTAAAGATATGAATGCAAGCGTTCTTGATGAGAATGGCAAACCAGCCATGCTCATGATGGGTTGCTATGGTATTGGCATAACTCGCGTCGCAGCGGCTGCAATCGAACAAAATAATGATGATAGCGGCATCATCTGGCCTATGGCTATCGCCCCTTTCGAGGCAGCCATATGTCCAGTCAACATGGTTAAATCTGATGCGGTAAAAGCGGCTGCAGAAAAACTCTACGAAGAGCTCAAAAGCGCAGGTATCGATGTGCTGTTCGATGACAGACCACTTCGCCCAGGCGCCATGTTCTCAGACATGGAATTGATTGGCATACCGCATCGCTTTGTTATCAGCGACAAATTACTTGCAAACAACGAGGTGGAATATCGCGGCCGCAGCGATAGTGAGGCCACTGTTATTGCACGCGAAGAGGTTCTGACAAAGATCCTGTAGTTGGCATGAAGTGGTTAGCATGAAACGCCATGATACGTGTGGTGGCGCAATCGCGGTGCTACAAAGGTGTATGAAATTCGGGCTTACGTATACAACAGTGGCCCGGGGTTCGTCTCAGCAGATGCCAACCAAAAGGAGAGATTTATGTCTACACGTCACCAGTTTCCCGTGCTACTCAGCGTTGATATCTCAGAAACCGAGAACACCTACCTGATAGAAGCTGATATCACAGGCTTCCGCGCTGAAAACATCAATGTCAAACCATGGCAGGATTCCCTGATAATAGAAATGCACACAGGGCAAGAACAGACCGAGAGCTACTACCTTGGCGAACCACAGCCAGAATATTATCGGCGTGTTATTCCTTTGGGATTTCGCATTAGCAACAAGTGCTTTGAGACGCAATACAATGCCGGTAACTTGAAAATCTACGTAAGAAAGCCTGCAAACCATGTGCTTGATACGCTTGCGGCCATGAGTGAAATGGCGTAGCCGCCACCAACCGTCCATCCGATGCCGGAATCCCCCTGAAAGCCCTGCCGCGTTCCATTCGATGTCTGCGCTGTACCGCTTGTGACGCTCAATCTGAATAACGACAACGAGAATTTTCGTCAGCGGTATTCAATACCCATTACTGAGCTCTGGCAGTTACCTCGAAAACCGGTAGCCCATCCGGATTATTTAACTCACATCCATTCGCACTCATTGATACCCCGTCACGGTTCAACGTAAGCTCTGATGCCTTGGTGTAGCCAGTAGCACAGTTATCATCGACCTTAAATGCATACAAACATCCGTCAGCGGTAGGTTTTCGCATGATAAATCGAGGCGGAAGGGCAGTATCGTATCCAGCTAAGTAGGCGGTAACCGAACCATTCTCGATACTTGCCGTTAGACCAACGATATCTTGAGAACCCATCACGAAGTCAACGCCTTCATCATCTCGCGACACCATGTCAAGCGATGTTCCAAGACTCTGTTCAAATTCGACCAGACCTGAAATATTGGGGAGCTCGCCAGAGCCTGATGGCTCCTCACCTTGTGCTAGCTGACGGGTAACAACGACTCTAAAAGATTCTGAAACGATGGCACAACGCTGCGCAATGTCGAAAATCAGACCCACTCTTTCAGCCTGCGGATCTGCCACCGGAGCCTCTTGCGTGGGGCCGTTGCCATTGTCTGCCACTTCGTTCCCGGAATCACCTTCGATAGTGCCGAGAACATCAGGATCGTCGTCCTGTGTAAAATCCGACGGGGCAAGCCCGTTAATGGCATTACATGACGCAAGCATAATAGCGACGTGTATGAGAAGCACATAGCACAGCCTTTGCAAGTTTTTTGATGCCTTTAAAATTCCCGCGCAACTCATGATCAGCCCCAAATTATTTATGCCAAATCTTACCGAAGCGAGCGCTGCATGTACACGATATCCAGCCATCGATCAAACTTGTAACCGATGTCACGGGCCATACCCACTTGCCTGAAACCACAAGACTCGTGGACACGGATGGAGCCCAGGTTGGCACTGTCACCGATGACCGCAATCATTTGCCGGAATCCGCGTTCGGTACAGAGCGCCATGAGATTTTCCAGCAAAACACTCCCAACTCCCTGTCCCATAAAAGCCGGAGCAATGTAGATTGAGTCCTCTACCGTAAAACGATAGGCTGAACGCTCTTTATGCGAGGCAGCATAGGCGAAGCCTGCAAATTGTCGTCCCGTATACGCTACCAACGTGGGTTGATTGCGTGATTCACGCTGTTGCCAACGTTGCCTGATTTCATCCACAGTTGGCGGCACTTCTTCAAAACTGCCCGTACCGTACTGAACATGATGTGCGTAGACATCGCACATGTCAGCTATTTGATCAGCCGTGGCTTCGTTTATGGAGTACTCAGCTTGTTTCACGAATACATCACCCGCTTCTGGATGAGGTAGAGGATAACGGAAAGTCAGCGCCGATAAATCACAGAATTCACATTATCCAAGTAATGGTGCCGGTGTCACCTTTAGAATTTCATCGTAGCTGGTCTTGCCCTGTGCAACTTTATTAAGTCCGCTGAGGCGCATTGGCCGCATCCCATCGCTGTAGGCCTGTTTACGCAGATCCTCCAGGTGTACATTCGGTGTGACCATCTCCTTGACCCTGGGACTCATTGGCAACAGCTCATAAATTCCAGCCCGCCCCTGAAAGCCGGAATTGCGACATTCAAGGCACCCGACGGCCTGGTTGATAAATTCCGGCGCCTTGCTTTTCCACGGTGCTACCAACGAATTCCAACGCTCCTCCTCAGCATCGGCTTTTGCAACACATGCCGGGCAAAATGTGCGTACCAGCCGCTGTGCAACCACGCCGATAAGCGTGGAGCGAATCAAGTAGTAAGGCACTCCCAGTTCCAGTAAACGCGTTACCGCCGATGCGGCATCGTTGGTGTGTAGTGTAGACAAAACCAGGTGCCCCGTAAGTGCGGCCTGAACTGCCATCTGTGCTGTTTCCAGATCGCGAATCTCACCGACCATGATGATATCCGGGTCTTGCCGCAATAGAGTTCTGACACCAGCGGCAAAGGTCAATTCAATATTATGCTGAACCTGCATCTGATTGAATGCCGGTACAACCAACTCGATCGGATCCTCAATAGTACAGACATTAACCTCAGGGGTTGCGAGTTGTTGCAAGGAGCTGTAAAGGGTCGTGGTTTTACCCGAGCCTGTAGGCCCTGTTACCAGAAGTATGCCGTTCGGTTGCTTGATCATGGAGTTCCAGATGTCAGCTTCGCGTTTGTCAAAACCCAATTGGGTCTGATCGCGCAACAACACCTCAGGATCAAATATGCGCATGACCATCTTTTCGCCAAACGCTGTAGGCATGGTAGATATCCGTAACTCCACTTCCTTAGCGTCGTTGTTGCGAGTCTTGAGTCGGCCATCCTGAGGACGTCTTTTCTCCGCTACATCAAGCCGCCCAAGTATCTTTAATCGACTAGTGACCGCTGCCATAACACTCCCCGGCATATCATAAACCTGCTGCATTACACCATCTATCCGAAAACGTACCGCACCGGTTTCACGACGTGGCTCCAGATGAATATCACTGGCGCGCTGCTCATACGCATATTGCAATAGCCAATCAACCAGACTGATAACGTGGCTATCGTTAGCTTCAAGTTTGCCATGGCGGCCAAGCTCCATGAGCTGCTCCAGATTCTGAACACCGCCCGATTTACCGGCCTGTTCACTCTTGGCACCCAGCACTGATTTTGAAACAGAGTAGAGCTCCTGTAGATAGCGCCTGATGTCCGCAGGATTACAGATTACCAGACGAATCTCTTTATTCAGGATTCGCTGCATCTCCATCTGCCATTCCTGGTAGAAAGGTTCCGCAGTACCGAAAACGACATGATCAGCATGCACCTCCACGCAGATGATATTAAACCGGGACGCGTAGGCATGTGAGGTCACGGCAGTTACCGCTGGTACATCTATCTGCAGTGGGTCGATACGCATCCATGGCAAACCTACTTTTTCTGATAACCAGCGCGTCAGAAAGTCCAGATTGATTTTATCCTGATCGTTACGCGCACTTGCCCAGCCGCTGGCAGCTATACGCTCAAGTGGGCTGACCACCTGACGTCCGGAGCTGGATTTTGTCTGTGAAATGGATCGGAGCAATGCACTGCTGGAATCATCTATCAACCCGTCAATCAACAGACCATCCAGAAGAGCCTCTAGCTCGAGCTTTCCGGTGGCAGGATCGGCAAAGCGTTTTGCGTTTTCTATCAGCACGTGGTGCTCACTTGTCGTTTTCGTGTGACGGGTATCGGCGCATGCAATCGAACTGTGAATACAACACGCAAGAACTTTGCGGTTACGTCACGAAGCGTTGGCCTGATGTGACACACTGCATGAACCGGACGGCCTCCAGGTGAGTACCAGAGCACAGCCGCATATTGATATAGTTGCCGCATTTGTCGATCAACCCCAACCTGGACTACTTGTGAGATCACGGAGACTCCCAGTCCAGATCCATAGAGGTGGTCAGGCAGAGCGATTGGCATTTCGTTGATAATCCAGACCAGGTGATACTGTGAACAATATTACAAGCAATGTACTTGTCGTCTTTGATACCAACAGCGGCAATGCCTATCGCATGGCACAGCTAATAGGCCGCGGAGTGGAGTCAGTAAAGCACTGCACCGCTACTATTCGCCTCGTGCCCAAGGTTGGCGATAGAAGCTCGAAGCGACTTCCCGCTGTGCCTGACGTCGGTGCGCCCTATGTCACCCTGGATGATCTGGCGAGCTGTGATGCACTGGTCATTGGCGGCCCCACTCATTTCGGCAATATGTCCGCCTCATTGAAACATTTTCTTGATCAGACCACAGAGCACTGGTTCAAGGGCACCCTGACCGGCAAGCCTGCGGGCGTGTTTACTTCTACCGGCAGCATGCATGGTGGTCAGGAGACAACCCTTCTCACCATGATGATTCCACTGCTACATCACGGCATGCTTATCTGCGGCTTGCCGTATTCCAACCCTGAGCTGATGAAAACCGAACGCGGTGGCACGCCATACGGGGCAAGTCATGTATCCGGGGAACAAGGTAATGCCGCATTGAGCGATACAGAAATCAATCTATGCAAGGCACTGGGTGAGCGAATCGCCGTCCATGCCCTGAAGCTTAAAGCCTGATCAATGAACATTGATAACTCATGAGCGGTAGCAAAAAAACACGCAAGCCGCGCTTTGAATCTCCAAAACATGCCCGCATTGGACGTGTGCTCACCTTGGTGGGCTACTTTGGACTGCTGGCGTTAATCGTGAATTGGTTTACGTGGCTGGCCCCACCGGTGCGAGTCCCGCGCTCTCTGGTTCTTGCAGCACTTGCCATCCCTTTACTGTTCCCGTTGCGCGGTATTATTCATTCGCGCCGATACACGCATCAATGGATCGGATTTCTCAGCATGCCGTATTTCGCCATAGGCGTGGACGTCTGGTACAACCATCAGGATACCGAGCAGTTACTGGGCATGAGCATGGTCGTATTCAGTTTGCTGTTGATGATTGGCAGCAGTATGTATGCACGCTACACGCCCACTCCACCAGAGCAGCGTAAGCCACCACCAGAAGATGGCAGGTAAAGACAGCTAAAGCCTATACACCATAAAGGTAGCTGTTCTCTCAATCATTGATCTGCTGCCGGGGACCCAGGATGCTACTGAAACATTGCTCTCTAATTTCACGCAATAGCAGGCTTAACAGACTATGATATCGCTCAGATTCGGGTGACGGCGTTGTCCCCGCCTGCATTGGAGGAGACAGAGAACAGGTGGCACATTTGGAACAAGTGAAAACCACAGGGGCCAGGTACTTGCTAGCAGTACTGGTTTTCTCTTGTATCGCTGGCCTGACAGGGACAGAGGAGGCTATAGCTGATTCATCCGTTAACGCTCAAACATCCGTGCGCGAGAGCATAACCGTTGATCCCGAGCTACTGTCGCAACTGGAGAACATCGCCCACTTTCGCATTGTGTTGCACGCGCCGGAACCACTGCGGCAGCTGGTCGCTCAGGTATCGACGTTGCTAACAGCCTTGGGGGCAAAGCGGGTGGAGCAGCGCTTCGTTGCGCAATCACCCGACGAAATAGAAATTCGGTTCTTTCATACTTCTGATCATGAGGCGGCGAAATTGGTGAAGGATGCGCTGTTGCTAGTATTCGACACTATCGATTTGCGAGATTTCACCAACTACAAACCATCGCCTGATCAGAAATTGATCGAGGTATGGTTGTAATATAATGTAAAGAGCTGGATTACACTATTCGGTTTTAATTTTTTGCGACGGCCAGAGAGGCGCGCTGATTGGTGTACTTAGGCACAGTGCTGTCAGCCAACGGGATAATTGCGGTGTTTACTTTTGCTTTGGTCCATTGGCTACAGAGACTTCCAGTTCCATGCTACGCATCCTTTACCTGTAATGTTACCTCTCGGAAATAGTTTACACCTGATTAACCTACAAAAATCAACCTTACCAGTCAGCAATACATCGCTTCATCTGCTTATGGTCACTGAGCCTTTTTTTATGTCGAATGCTTTTGTAAAGCGAATGCACGCTATAGTAAACGCCAAACCCTTACCCCTGCTTCTCCTCTCAACCTTCCTTTCTTACGTAAGGGTCGCGCCGGTATCGGCTGTTTTTTCAGCGAACTATAAAAACACGGATTAACCACACGGGATGGAAGCAGGCGATATTCACAATAGCTACGCAGCGCCAGACAGAACAAAACTCCGCTCGGTATTGTGCATAAGTTACTAACTGTATTTGTTGGTAGCGTCGCTCGATTCGCAGCTGAACATCACGCTCCATTAAAATGCGGTGTAAAAGGCGACAGTGAACCTTATAGCCGTTAATTTGGCGGTGACGACCAATATCCTGATAAGTGTTTACGCATAACTATTCAACCTTTGATTAGCTCAAAGTTCTCTTTGGCTGCGTAAAAATTTGGCTTTAAGATTACAGATATTAAATTTTTGTATTTAAAACGAAAAAACCGCGCGCCGTTATAACGCTTATTTCATGAATTTTTAGCTCTGTTGTTCGCCGTAGAACCAAGCTCTGAGTAGTGTGTGTGTGTGTCAGATCCCGATACGGCTCGCCAAGCAGCCCTATCCAATCGGAGTGGCTGGTGGTAACGTATCTTCCAGTTTAAGAGATGGAAAATCTTCTTGCAGTGATTTTTTAATCGCTGCACGATCTTTATCCGTGACATCGACTATGAGCAATAGCTCCCCTTTACCTAGTAGTTCTTCATATTCCTCAAGGTGCCTGTTAGGTACGGCTGCGCCGACAAGTGCAGACACCAGCGTTCCGAAGCTTGCGCCGCCCAATGTCGCAAGTGCCAGACCCGCACCACCAACCAGTAAGCCAGGCGCTGCTGCTGCGCTCACTCCCAATCCAGCTACAACACCCACCAGGGCCCCTGCCGTGCCGCCTCTTTTAATCGCGGGAATAACATCATTTTGTAGCAAATCGGCCTCGGGCAAATTAGATAGCGTGGTGCCTTCGTTGGCGATGAAACCAATAGCATCATCTTCGACCCCTAACGTTCTCAGTCTGTTTACAACCTCCTCGCCAAGTTGCGCTGAACTGACGGTAAAAACTAGCTTTGCTGACATTCGTAAACCTCGATTGTTGGAGCATTATTGTAACGCAGTGTTCATAAAGTCTGGTGTGCGCTTGTAACATTTGCTGGCAGTTACATATTGTCTCAGACCAGCCTGTCGCGCTGAATACTTGTATACATTGCACGCAGATCGATGCACACAAACAAGTGTGCGTAAAGTCACGGCTTGAATCAGCTTTGCTGAATTTTAACGCTCCTGATTGCCAAGCCTGGTATCACGGTAAATATTTCAAACGATTGCAGCCAGGGTGACTTAAAAACGAAACTATGTTTCTGCCCGGATGCAGCAAAAGTATCGGCGGTGATAACAAATCAATTAGGATGAATGTCAAATGAAAGCACTTTTATTAGGCTCTATCGGCGTAGTCTGTGATACCTCAGATCTTCAGCGCCAAGCGTACAACACGGCATTTACCGAAGCCGGATTAGACTGGCATTGGAATACGTCGCTTTATAAGAAAATTCTTGAGATTCCGGGCGGCACGAAACGGTTAGCGCGTTATGCCAAGGAAGTGGCCAGCAACGATGTAGATGTCGAATCGATACACAAGCGAAAGACAGAGCTTTACGCTCAGATGCTGGAGGAAAGTCAGCAACCCCTTCGCAGTGGCGTTATACGTCTTGTAAAGGCTGCGCAGTCGAAAGGCATCAAGGTTGGTTGGATAACAAGTACAGAATTTTCAAATCTTGAAGCTATTTTGCGTCGTTCTGCAGGCCAGCTGAGTGAAGCTGACTTCGACATCATCACACATCGCGAAACCGTTGAAAAATCCAAGCCTCATCCAGCGCCTTATCTGAGTGCTCTTGAACATCTGCGAATCGAGGCTTGTCAGGCAATCGCTATCGAAGATACGGAAGCCTGTATGCATTCGGCAATCGGCGCAGGTATTCCCTGTATCGTTACGCCTCACGAACTAAGCATTAATCAAAATTTCGATGAGGCGCTTTCAGTCGTCAGTGGTTTGGGTGATACAGACTCGCCTGAAAAGATGTTGGGTGGTATATCGTTATTTGAACAGCAAGGCTTGGTCACGATAGAAGCTTTAAGCAGTCTTCACGAGGACGTTTTCAACGCCTGATACATTGAGACTAGCTCGAAAGGTTTGCCGGCGATTATCAACTGTAATCACAAAGTTGGGTTGGTTCTGATGGGTGTGCCCCCGTCGGGGCCTGAAGGTTTATATACGGGCCTGCGCGCAGACCTGAAGCGCCCGCTTCAGCATACCGCTATTGACGACCGATGATTATTTACACTCGGCTGTGTTGGGGACGTCAAAATAGTATCGTAGCGATTGGTCTGGCATTGTATTTTCAAATTGGCCGGATCTTTGGCCAGGCAGTGGTAGAAATAGTGGCATCGGCTTTGCGACGTCAATTCGTGGCCAGGATCAGGCGCTGACAACGAGCGGTACAGGAACTTAAACGCGGAGCAGTCGCCGCAGATTTGTGGAAGAGGGTATGTGTGAAAATAGCGTTGCTTCTACAATCGACGTATTAGTTGTCGAAGACGATGATATGACAAGGCAGGTCTTCTGTCGCGTTGCAGAATGTCTCGGGCACACTGTTAGATCTGCATCAACGTTTAACACGGCATGTGATGAAATAAAAACTCGCGCTCCTGATTTGGTGCTTACCGATTGGGACTTGAAATCCAATGAATCCGGCAGCGGTGTGGACGTTGCTGCATTTTCACTGACCGAAAATCCTTGTACGATTGTTATCATGATCACTGGCAATGATATTGATCAGCTGAGGCGTCAAACCAGCTCGTTGTCGATAAGCGCATACGTGCGCAAGCCTGTCGACCTTTCAGGTCTTAGAACAATTTTAAATGAAGTACTCAAATCGTAACTGCTCGATTGAAGTCAATCGGAAAACATGAAAAAAATGAACAAACTCACTGCACACCAGAACCCATCTCCTATTGATCCAGACGATCAGCCGGTTAAAGTGCCTGATATAGAGCCGGATCAGCCCGTTCCTGTAACTCCAGATCACGTTCCCCCGCAGCCGATAGATCCTCCCGGGCCGCCGATACAAGAACCCCCCGGCATTCCTGGAACACCGATCAGAACAAAGCCTTTGAGCTCTTCAACCGGTTGTACAGTGTCTCAACCATGATTGAGTGGATAATCGGCAATGCGTGACACGCAGCTGTTTTGACTAGACGGATCGCTGCGGCAGAGATATCGTTACTTTGGTACCTGCCATTTCTGTGGATTTGATACTCATTTCACCGTTAAGAAACTTCACTGCCTCGTGCACTAAATAAAGCCCAATCCCATGCCCTTCAACCGTCTTCTCACCTTGCTGGGACTCATAGGCTCGTACCTTCAGCTCAGTTACTTTGGAAAGCAATTCGGATGATATGCCTATACCGTTGTCCTCGACTGATATTTCAACAAGTCCATTAGCAGCATCTGTACGGCTCAGACGCACGTAGGAATTTTTTTTGTCCGGTGCACTGTACTTTATAGCGTTTGAAAGCAAGTTGGTCAGAATAAGTCTGAGTTTTCCCGCATCGGTATTCACGACGCCCAAATCCTCCGGGATGACTAACTTTACGTTCTGGTCCGACAGTGTCTGATTCAACTGATCAGCTATATCTGCAACCAGTTCGGCAATACCGATTTTCTGGGTAACCGGTGTGTCAGTAGCGATCGCATCTGACGGATTAACCAACGTTTCTACGTTGTTCATGATCGTAATAACTTGCTTTAACGCAGTTTTGACGTCACCCAGAGCCTCATGGATCGTGGGCGTGTTTTTTGTGTCATCAATGATCAATTCAACATTTAACAAGGCTGTCTGTAAGGGAGTGCGAATCTCATGCCCGATAAAATTGTTAAAATGAAGTAACTTTTCTGTCTGCTCCTCTATAGTGGCGACATATTTCGATACGAACGAATCCACTGTATCTTGCAAAATTCGTCTGACTATCGAATGCACAGTATTGCTGGCATGCATCATGTCGGCATTTTTTAGTGTACCGGTGTAATTGTCGGTAACTTCAATAACAAAAGACTCAAGATGTTGCGCCAGTATGTCGTATTCGCGCAACAGCTGGCTCACTGTGGCATTCTGCTTGTGGCGCAAATTGCCCAACTCCAGCGCTTTGCGAGTGATCAGTGAATTGAATAGCGCAAGCTCTGTTTTGTCGGCTTGTATGATTTTACCGATTTCGCAAATCATCAAGGGAATATGGTCAAGGTACTGCTCGGTAGGAAAGATATCTTTTATGTCCTCGAGCACTATAGCCTTCAGACTATCAAGCCACATTTGAGCGAGATCGTCGCTGCATCGTTGGATCTCGGCTGCTAGAAATTCTCGGTATAAGGTATTCACGATGAGTGGCAATCAGATGGACACAGACACTACAATAGCTCAAATCCTGTTCTTACCGCCCAATTGTATGATACTGGTTACAAATAATTATTGAGATCTGAAAGCCTGCTTCGAGGTAAATTCTGCTAGAAACAAGCAGCACGGAGCACCACCTACTACAGATACCCTATTCTCACTAAACTCCGACAGATCCATAAACGCCTTCGAATCGCGCCGGATAGCTATCAACACACATGTGACTCGTATAGCGTCTATTGCGAGGAGTTATCGGGGTGTCTTTAGCAACGGTTTTCTCGGCTGGCAAGCCAGTTCAGGATGCGGAACAAGCGCGTTCTGCTCCGTTTTCCACAGACGTTGTCCAGCGGGGCGAGATGCATGGGAGCCTGAGATGCTCAAGTTATTGTGGGACGGGCCCTAAGCTATGCATATTAGTGTCCTTTAATCAAACCATGGTTAAAAGCTCACCTAGCGCTGAAATACTCTTAACCCCTTCTGGTGCATGCCCGTTACCGTGCAAGTCGTAGTAAACATGAGCCATTCCGGCAGCTTGGGCGGCCTGGATGCCCACCACACTATCTTCGACCACCAGACACTCTTCGGCACTCACGCCATATTGCTCTACGGCATATACAAAAAGTGTCGGGTCTGGCTTCCACGCCTGCACTTGGTAAGCGCTGAATATTCCATCATTGAAGTGATGCGAAAGATCACACAATTTTAATGAGCGAAGTGTTTTCTCCACCGGTGCGTTGGAAGCTATGCATTTGGCCACACTGAGCAAACTCAACATCTGATCGGCCTCAGGGCTCGCCACAATCATGGAGCCAGACAACGTCTCTTCCCTGTCCCGATACAACTCCAGGCAATTGTCGGGAACACCACCCGGTGAAACTGCCTCAATGTCGGCGAATATATCCGCTAGCCTCATGCCTCTGTACTTTGCGGTCACTTCCTGGGCTGTGCCGGTTAAACCTGGGATAACATCCAGCATGGCTTGCGAAGCACAGTCTTCACTTTGAACCAGTGTGCCGTCCATATCAAAGATAATCAGCTTGTAGGTCATTTGTCAGATATTCTCCGTTGTCTGGATTTTTATCAACGCAGCCATGGTCGGATAGCCGACAAACCGCACACTGGACCTTACAATAAAAGCTGGCTCAGCATGCCCTCAGGATTGCTAATGAAACTTTTCATCGGATATGGATGGTATCGTTGAGAGGTAGTAAATCAGGTTGGTAGTGAAAAGTTACGCGTGCTTGCCGTAAGCTCACTGTATATTGGTCTTTATCGACAAACTCATCGTTGCCGACGCGCCGGTATGTATCGGGCGCAAGCCAAGGCATCGGTTCGCTTAATTGCTACTTCAATCAGCTCTGTATCAAAAATGAATCCGGTCATGGCGAAGCTGCGCGCCCATCGCTCGATCAGAAAATCCCAGAACAAGGCGCAGGATAATCACATGGCGCAGGAAACCTACGTTGAATCTGCTCTGAGTCTCGGCATTGATGCCTATGACGCCGCCTTTCAGGGCTACCGTGCTGTCGGTACGAAGGACAGCAGCTCAAGCCAGGAGATGCGCGCGTTAGTTGGCATGGAATCACGTCCGCACATGCGCAAGTTTCAGACAGTGCGCGGACCTCTGACACGATGATCAAGCTCTCGCCGATCAGCTGGCTGGGAATCGTCCTTGGCACCGGCTATTCTTTGCTCACGACGTGCACGGTGTCAAGCGGGCTACTGGACGGGGTCGCGGACAGTATCCGTTTTGTATCGATCGGCGTACTGCTTGCCATCCCGATATCAGTGGGTGTCATCATGATGGTGTGCGCCAGCCGTGAAGAAGTCTTGAACTGGCGCAACTGGATGCTCAAACCCTGGTTGTCGATCGTTGGCTGGGCGCTGGTCTCGTTGGTCATGCGGTGGGAGACCCTCATTTGCGTAGTCATGATCCTGCCACTGTACCTGCCACTCGCCTCACTCGGTGGATTCACCGGCGCCTGGCTCCGACGAAATTTCTGCCAGCGAGTTTCTGGAGGCGCCCTGATGAGCTCCGCCATTCTGCCTCTGTTGCTGCTGCCGATGGAAGGCGTTATTGGTCAAGCGGAAGATTACATCACGGTTGTGGACTCCATCGAGATTGAACAAGCTGCCACAGTACTGTGGCCGCAGGTACTGAATATTCCTGGCATCAACCCCGATGAGCTGAACTCAAGTTTCTCGCACCAGATCGGCATACCGAAGCCAGAGTTTGCATTAACGCCAACCGCCGAAACAGGCGCAATGCGACAACTTGGTTGGGAGCACGGCGTACGTTTTCAGGAACTCATCACCGAGCTCGAACCCCCTCGCTACCTTGCCTACGATGTGCTGGTAGATCAGGCGTCGATGAAACTTGCTGCGCTCGACACACACGTAACCGTTGGTGATCGTTACTTCGATGATCGCCCTCATTTCGTCGCTTTCCGATAGCTCATAGCGTCGGGTAAGCCGCTCTTACCGCAAGCCCCAAAACTCAGCAACCCGCCGTACAGCACACACACTTGCATCGGAAACATACCCGCCTGCTTCGCCACACTCCCCCACGTCGCTATCCACATCTATCGGCACTGCATGGCCAAATCCCTTTAACAGCCATGTCTCCACTCGCGGATTTCCGGCCTCATCCTTATAGACCTTCCGAGTAGCGTCACTCAATACTTCCTCATCGTCTGCCAGCGTATCGATGCCCTGAACGCTAGTCCATTGCTTCGTCAGCTCGTCCAGATTGTCCGGGTCAACCGTGGAATCGTCGGTACCCTGCCACAACGATAATAAGGGCCAGCTTTCAGGCAAAGAATCCGCGCTTTTTCTTACATAGTTGGACCATGCCTTGCCATCCCTGTCCCCGGCCCGAAAACCTGCAATCCCGCAAGCATAACTGGCGTCAGCGCCGTCCAGTGCCAAGGGACTGTAATGCAGCCAGTTCCAGGTAAAATCGCTGAAACCTGCGGAGCGGTTACACCCGTACGGCAGGCCCGCGAAAATGGCGCCGCCTGCAAATCGATCTGGATAGTTAGACAACAGGACGGCTGTCATGGCACCACCAGCAGACAAGCCCAACACATACACGCGGGCCGGATTGACACCTTCATTATCAATAGCGTTATCGATCATTGCGAGTATCGATGCGCTCTCCCCACGACCGGGCAGATTGTCATCGGTGTCGTACCAGCGAAAACAAGCTCTGGCCATGTTCGTCTCCCGCTGCTGTGGCAGTAACAACAGGAAAGGGATTTGCTGAGCAAGAGCGGTCAGCCCTGTCTCATTGTCGAAATCTGCGGCCCTCTGCCTGCACCCATGCAAAGCCACAAGCAGGGGCAGGTTCTGCCTGAACGCTGCCGGACGATGCAGAAACATTTGAAGATTACCGGGATTCTCGCCAAAGTCGTCCACCTGCTCAAGGGCTGTGACTGGCTGCGCTATAAACAGTGCGAGCAGAGCAATCGCCATTGGTTCAGCCTTGCAGAGCTTACCTATTAACTCAATCCAGAGCCTGTACATGCATTTATGATTTTGCTGGAGCGACATCATGTTCATTCCCTGTTGCTCAAGCATAACAAACCTCGAAGCAATCGATAGGCGACAACTCCTGGAAGCCGGGAATTTACGCATAGACCCACACCGGAATTGAAACCCGATATCATGATAGCAACTCCAGCTTGCACAACATCTACTATCGTCCAACGTTGTCCAAAGCAATTGACTTGACTGACGATCAACTCATCACCGCAGTACATCACAGCTTTAAAATACAGTTTACACGTCGGTTGTTTAAATTAACCCTTGGAATATTTTGACCGCGTCTTCTAAAAAGAGGCTTCAAGTCGGCTGTTGACCAGAATTTCCGCCACCACCGCTTCATTGGGTAGTGATAACGCATAGGCGACTGTTGCCGCAATTGTTTCGGGGGTAATTTTATATTCGCCGTCCGGTGTGGTGACTGTTAACACCATATCGGTATCTACAAGACCGGGGCATATGGCGGTCGACCTAATGCCACAATCCCAACCTGTACGTCTTATTGCATGGGTGAGTGCCAGTGCAGCAAACTTGGTGGCACTGTATCCCAGGTTTGATTCACTCAGTAGTCGTTTACCCGACAAGGATACGATATTGATGATACGACCGTGCCCGCACGTTCTGAGTGAGGGCATAGTTGCTTTCGCCAATCGCCATGGGCCTTTAAAATTGGTGTCCCACATAAGGTCAAGGTCCTCTTCACTGCCGCTTTCAATGCCGACTGATTTAATTACACCCGCGTTTAACACCACTGCGTCGATGCTACCGAATCGTTTGAGTGTAGCGCTTGTCCATTGACTTGCTGTTGCAGCATCAGTGGCATCGTAATAGTGAGTCATTACTTCACCTGCGAGCGCGCTGGTGGTGATGTTATCGGGATTACGCGCCCCAAGGCTTAACTGGTAACCGGCCTCTGACAGGTTTCTGGCTATGGCTTGTCCTATCCCCCGGTTTGCACCGCTTATCATCACAGTTCGGTTATATGGATTTAACATGGGCATTCAGTTGTCAGTTGTCAGTTGTCACTTGTCAGTTGTGCGGTGAGCGGTGAGCGGTGAGCGGTGAGCGGTGAGCGGTGAGCGGTGAGCGGTGAGCGGTGAGCGGTGAGCGGTGATTATCACCTAAAAAGCCGTACTAAGTGAAGCGAGAAGCCATGCGCTGTTCGAGTATTAATACTCTACAACGGACGCGCAATTTTTGCCGACCACTTCGATCACAACGTTAAAGAGAAGGGGGTGTGATGTCACTATTTGTCGGAACCGAATTGAATTGTTGTCGTCTAAGGGCCCGTGAAACAATAAACTATGCGTTTCACGACCCCTTAGAACTGCAAAAACGTTTTGTCAGTAGAACATCAAGGACAAAAATATCAATTTAAATAGTAAAGGGTGGTTTTCTACCTGGTACCGTCGTTGGCTTTGGGCAACGCTTATATGGATCGTGTTCTGGCCTGTACTTTGGTATTTTAAGATCGGTGTAATTACTGGTCCGAAATCATGGTTCTGGATTATCGGTGAGTTGAATTATCCGTTTGCATTGATCATGTTTTACTGGGCCGACAGTTTTCTGGTAAAGATATTTAAAGACCCAAGGATGGTTTTTATCAGCGGCATGTTGATGGTGGCGTGTGTTATGCCGTTTTTTTATCAGTGGGCCGGATTCAGAATGGCAGTGTTGATGGAGGCGTTTCTGTTTTAAGAAAAATACAATTTTAAGAAAAATGCATTTTACTCACTAACAGCCGAAACCCGGCAACCCCAAAAAACAATGCAAACGCAGTATTAAACACACGTGCCGAGCGCAGGTAAAATTTGCGCACCCGGGCGTTAGAAAAGCCTACAGCATAGCCAAAAAATACCAGTGCGCTAACACAGCCAACGGTTAGTATTACTCGAACTAACATCCCTATATTGGCATCACCCGGAATGCCCACTGAATACAGAGATCCGAAAAATAATATTGCTTTGGGATTGGTAAGATGTATTAATAAACCGCGCAAGTATGCACCCGATAAACTAATGTCTTTTGTAGCGTCTGACGATTGCTGTGCCCGAGTGGTGGACGCATGAGGTTTGAACACAGTCCTAGCTGACTTATACGCCAGGTATAATAGATACGCCGCACCTGTGTATCGCATCACTTCCATCACCCAGGCATTGGTCAGCATTAGTGCACCTAGTCCAAAGGCTGCCAGGCACGACCAAAAAAGCGAGCCTGTGAGTATTCCGCTCGCCAGTGCACAGCCGCAGATACGGCCGTTATTCATAGAGATACCTGCAATTGCTAAAGTGGCGGGGCCAGGGCTTGACACAGCTACAAGTGCGGCAAAAACAATCAGCGAGTAATTGATCTCGTTCATAAAAAGCCAGCGAAAGTAACTTTGAGGTGCGTTGTGAACTAACGGCAATAGCCCTTCGCGCAGTGTAGCATTACAGAGTGTATAAGCGCAGCACCTCCGCTAATCCCGCTGTAGGCCGTCTCGGACGCAGGCGGCATTCAAAAGTCTATACTGAACAGGATTGAGAATCAGGCCAATTGTAATTCTACGTACTCAATGAGTTTGTTGCGATCAACGTGGAAACCATTATATTCCACTACCCCTTCCGGGTTGATCAGTATCAGCCACGGTGTTCCTCCGGTTCTATAACCCTGCATAGTGACAGGCATTGCATGGGTGTCTTCATTACCAGGATCGTGACCCATGGTAATAGGTAGATCATATCGTAGTTGCAGTTTACGTACGTCGTCAATGGTATTGCTCCTGTAGCCTTCAAACACTGTTTGAATCCCTGCTATGGCTACTTGCGGATGATCATGAAAACGTTCTGAAAATGCTTGTAAAGTGGGGAAACCGCTGCTGTGACACCCGGGGCACCAGTTCTGGAAACACTTGAGGAATACCCACTTGCCGCGCGATTCTGTTACCGAGAAGTGGCCGGGTTTACCGTCGGCGTCTATCCAATAGTCAAGCTTGATTTCTGGTGCTTTCTGGCCCTCTATGCCGCGCGTGTTCTGGGCGTTTGCCGAGGCGCTGAAAACGGACGGCAGCGCGAACGTGCTGGAAACGATACCTGCCTGACGCAGAAAAGCGCGGCGATTTTTTAGTGTGATCATTATACAAAACTCGTGTCAGTAGCAGCGCTGTTTTATTTGAACGTTCTTATCTGAACGGTTCGCGTCGCCGAAAATTGGCCTGTTCGGTCTCACACCAACAGGTCGCAGTGAGCCACCGATGAAAAATAGATTACGCCACCATTCATAAACGAATAGGCAGGGCAAATGATTGCAGTTTAGTGAAAATTCCTGGCAGTCCTACTGGACGCGTGATCGGTAATTGATGTGAGAGAGTTGCAAGAATGTGATGAATACGAGCAAATTACTGGCCGAGCGCTGGTCACTCTGGCACCGCGCGGAAAGGACCCTCAGAAAACCACAACACAGCAAGCACAGCAAAAGCCAGGACCAAGCTCATACAGCCATGAGCCGGGATGAAAGACCCATACGGGTACTCAACGGAGTCGCCAGCAGCGGAGGTGTTTACCTGAATCGACCATTTGATCAGATTTAGCCCAGTCAGCCACCTTGCCCTCATTGAACGCTGTGCGCGAGGGCATCCATTTGCCAATCGGGGACTTCGGTGGGCAATTACCCCATGATGAAGGCACATAACGCAACGAGTCAGTGCGTGAGCTGATCGTATTCCAGTAGTAAGTATTTCGCAGGCCTCCCTTTTTTTGCGTTGCCATCGTCACTCATGATAATCAGTCGCGACTCGTTTCCTATAGACACAGAGTCGATGGATTCGACATTGTCGAGGCTAATAATTCCAGGCAAAGTCAGTGGCAACGGCGCATCTGACCCAGAGCCCGACCAGGTCCATAGTTGCGATACTTTTTTACCATCGTTATCGTCGATCTCATTGACAAGTAAAAATGTCTCAAGCACCGGGTCGAAGCTCAGCGCACGGATCCCGCCACCTATGTCAAGCAAAACTGGCTCGCCGAATATCGGGGTAATATCGTCAGCGAACATTTCTGCACTATTTTCAATAGTCAATATCACTGAAGACTCCGCGGCCAACGGATTTCGCAACCCTAACAACAAGTGTCCTGTTTCGTTGTGGAAGGCCATGCCTTCAATGTTTAGATCGTCTATTTCGAAAATTTCGCCGCTGCGCTCTTCTATACTGGATCGTAGTTTTTCGTTGGCCGCAAGGCTCTCTCGCAGATCTGTAACCGCCACTAGGTCACGAATGTTGCTACCCGTTATCTTGAAACGCAAAAGCAGCTCGCGAGCGTTATCACGCTCACCTTTGTTGTTGACTGAATGCGAAGTAATTGCGTATATGGATCCTTCCGCATCCATCGTAAGCGCTTCAAGATCGTTAAGCTTTCGCCCCGCGCCCCGCATGAGCTTAAGATCGACCGTTGGATTTTCTACCAGACTGCCATCGGGTGACGGCGTCAGCACACTGAAGGCGCGTGTTGCTTCATCTTCAACCACTAGTAATCGACCGTCAGGCAGCTGTTGCACTGCCGAGGGCTCGTATATGTCTCGTAATTCCGATATTCCAAGATTGGACAAACGCGGTGTGGGCTGCCCGGCAAGCGAAGGAAAAGCATTCAGCAGGAATTTTTGCATGAAGAAAGCCAACACTGTTATCAACAAACCCCAGCGAAATATCATGTACGAAATATTTAACAGCTTGAACTTGCGATTGGCCATTTGTCCAAGCCAATACAACTGGTCGCTCATAGTGAAGTAAACCTCACTACGGTTGCGCATCAAGTCTTGCATTCGCGTCCAGTACTCTTGGGGAGTCATCTGAACACGATCCTCGTAGATCAGTAGATTGCGATTGGTTCGAGCCTCTGACTCGCGGCTATGCAGGAAGAAGCGACGGAAATCTCGAAGGCGCGCTTCACCTTTACGCACAGCCTGTAACCACGAAAGAAGTGCACCTATAAAATCAACTCGTTCTGGTGACGCCGCCAGTAACGCAAAAATTATCGACGTGGCTGACGTTAGCATGAATAGCCCTGCCGGTAGCAGAAACTCGGGTGAATCAGCTATCAGAAATGCACCTGATATCATCAATGCTGAGATGATGAACCCGTTTAGCGAGATCATGATATTAGCTTTCATAGCAGCGAGGGAAATGATGTCCAGCTCGGCCCGGTAAGCGTTGCGGAACATGGTCTCGACCGCTTTGTCACTTCCTGGTTGCTTCTTCTTGTACTTTCTATTTTCGCGTTTCGTACTTGCTGTTTGATCACGGCCCGCCTGAAACCTGGAGTCATCTTTACTCACGGTCTAATACTTACCATCAAGACAATTTCGACCTTTACTACGCTACGGTGCTCTCTAAAAACACACCTGAATTCGCGACAATCAAACTGACCTTTCATGTAGTCTGAGTTCCAGCCTCCAGCGCAACATGTTCGGTCACAGTCTGTGTATGTGTTGAATGACATAAAGAATAGTATTTTAAGCCTGGTGTTAAGTTGGGAGTGCTCGGGCAGATTATGGTTAGTGAAGCAATAAATTATGCATTTCGGTTGTTCCTGCGCCTGTCTGGCAAGGGCAGATCCTGGCAAATAGCTTGCGCTATTCAACCGCCGAATAACGCCGCAGGGCGGGATACAGGGACGATCGAAATGCTTCGCTCATTGTTTCACGAACCTTTATATACGGTTATAACACATTGGCTAATCAGCGAAGAATTGCCATTGTTGACAAATGAGCGACCTATGGCAGTTACATCTTTAGGTTGATGTTAGTGCCGATTCTAGCAGAAATCGATGCTCGCCATTTTAGGATAGGCTATTATATAATGCCGAAATTTTAAAAACTTCAAGGCACATTGCCTCCGACTTCCGACGTATGCGCCATTATTAATCGTCGCTTCGGTTATTTTGTCTAGTGGTTTCTACTAACGAGTCGCAACATAGCTTGCGTGGTTACTTACGATTCTGCCGGTAGGATGTTGAATAGACATTTTCTATCGCACCAAACCGGAAGTCATCAAGAAGACGCTCCGATTTACCCAGCATGCTCTCAAGATTGTGATAGTGCGTAAATTGTGCAAAACGTCGAGGCATCTTTATGCGCGGATGATTGACATCATATTTCCATGGATGAACATAAAATATTAGACGCGCACCCTCCTTGTGTATTTTATGAATCAGCGTTCTTGTCATTGAATAGGGGTATAGCCTGAAATACCCTCCCCACCTCATTGGAATATTCCAGCCTGCAGTCGTCTTACCGAAACCCACCCGACAGGTACTCAAGGGTACCTCGAAGATTTTATGTCCCGCTTGCGTCGACAACCAGTCTGGATATCGGTTTGCACCGGGAATACCGTAGCGGTAATTGTTGACGGGAAACACACTCGAATCATATCGAAAACCTTCCTCAAACAGAACATCATGCGCCCACAAAGACTCTTTCGTTATCGAAAAAAACGGAGCTCGATACCCTTCAACAGCGTGACCTGCCAGCGCTTCAGTAATTTGTTTGGAACGCTGTATGTCTTGACGGAATTCACCGGGCGATTGCTGATAAACAAAGCGGTGCGAGTACCCATGAGAACATATCTCATGCCCCCGTTTGTCAATGTCTCGAATAATGCCGGGGGTTCTCTCCGCCTGATACCCGAGTACAAAGAAAGTGGCCCTCGTAAAGCTCTTTTCCAATAACGCCAATAACGGGTCTAATTCTGCCTGCAAGCGTGGTGCAAAATCTGACCAGTGCTGAATATCAATCTCCAGACCCTGGCACCAGTCTTCCAGATCGACACTGAACACATTATCAGGCGTGTCATTAACGTTCAATGCCCGGCAGCCTCTGGAATAGCTGCGTGCAGTGCTACGACAACAATTATTACCAGACATACGATGAACGCCAAAAGTTTCGGTAACCAGACGAGCATCTGGGCGTAAACGAGTGCATAGACAGTTATGGAGCCGGCCACCGCGAGCAACCACAAAATAGCAACACTTGAACGTTCACTACAACCAAGGGCGACCAGCCTGTGTGACAAATGATCCCGACCTCCCTGACTAGCGGCTTGACCACGCATTTTTCGTGTAATGATGACAAATGAGGTATCGAGCAACGGTACCGCCAATATCAACAGTGGCACTAACAAGCCCCTCGACATCGCCACATCAGACACAGACTCGGTCGTCAGCAGAGTTAATGTACTCGCCCCAATGACTAATCGAATCCATTGTGATCCACTATCGCCCATAAATATCTTCGCACTATTATGGAAGCAAACCAGGAAAAACAATAAACATGCTAGCGATCAGCAAGACACATAAAAATTCACTTGTTACAAGCCACTCGAAAAACGTTCTGCCGCTCTAATAAAGACACTAATGGCAGTTATGGAACGCTCAATGACTTTGGCAACAGCCTCACATCGAGATTGTTGACGCTTTACAAGAAAATGGCGATGAATTTACCTGAGCGCATGACGCAGTTAACAGATCGCGAGGTGTAGTTGGTAAAGGTTCGTGCCCGCATTGCTCGTATGGCGTGAGCCATCACCTGTAGATGACAGGTATGAGTTATGTTCCGCCTACCGAATCCGCTCAGCTAATGCGGCTCTCTCGGCTTCGCCAAATATACTTTTTATGAACGGTACGGTTATGCGTCGCTGCTCCATCAATGAGACCTCATCAAGCGTATCGACCAGCTGTTTGAGGATATTCATACGACGCGGAAATCGTTTTAGCACGTAACTCATCACCTCGTCGCTTGCTTCCAGCGAACGTAATTCTATTTCCTTGCGTAGGGCGCGTCGCAGCCCCTCTTCACTCAAGGGCTTGAGCTGAAAAAGCAGGCCCCAGGCAAGACGTGTCTGTAAATCGCTTAATAAAATACCAAGCTCGCCTACTGATCGATCGGCGGCTACAATCAGCTGAGTACCCAGAGCCCGGCAACGGTTTATAAGATTGAACAGATCGATCTCTGCTGCATGGTCAAGTCGTTGCAGATCATCGATGCACAGAAGATCCAGATTTTCCATACCAACCACCGATTCGGCATGATTGATCATCTCCCCGGGCAGATAAGCTATTCGATACCCTTGTCGGTTGTACGTATCACAGGCGGCACTGAGCAAATGTGATTTACCGGTCCCCGAACTGCCCCACAAATACATTTGCACATCATTCAGCTCGCCATTGACAAACGCACGAACCGCATCGCGAGTCAGAGTGTTTTGCTCATCCACATGAAAGCTATCAAATGAGGTAGCTGGTGCTGTATCCAGAGACAGCGTCAGTTGAGGGTGCTCACGCATAAGATCGCCGTGTGATGGACAGATCTACCGTGCGTACTCGATGGCCAGATCAGCACCCCTTGACAGGGAGCTTGAATCATCCGTAATCGGCAACGAGGAGCGTAGCAGCCAGCTGACGTCTGACAAGGCAGATTCAATATCTACTAATGCACTTCGTGGCACGACAGAAAAGACCATTGATGTATTTTTTACCTCTTTGGCATAGACAGTACCAATCGTCTCGATTCCATTGAAAAAACGCATCATGCGCGCGTAATCATCCGTCGAGTCCAGAGAACCTACCCAAACCAGGCCTTCGGTGTCAGAGGTGGCCGATCCGCCATAACGATAAGTCTCGTCAATTTGTGCAATGGAGTTGAGAACGCCGAGACCTTGCTGCAGTCCCTCATCAAGGCTTGAAGTTGAGTATTGTACTTGTTGCTGCTCGGCACCTCTTGACTGTGTCCACAGACCGCTCCAGCCACCTACTTCCTGCCTGGAAAGATAGCCGACCAGCACGGTATTCTGAGCATAGCGTCCGGCCACTGATGCTAGATTCTCAGCATCGAAAGTTTGGGTGGCAATGTCTTCTATTGAGATCATCTGCCGATCTTCATCATCCCCTGTTGGATAGACTAAAGAAATACCGGCAGCACCAGCTATTTCCCGCGCCCGTTTTTGCACATTGGCAGCAACCGGGTCGCTGATGAGAATATCGCGGCTCTGATCGCGGATCAGTAGAAACACAAGCGCCGAGTTACTCACCAGCACAGGCTCAGGCTCAACGTCTTCCTCTTGCTCGGCTCTTGCAGGAGCAGACGAGCTGATAAGCTGATTGACCAGCTCGCGATCGAAACTGACTCGCATAAGCTGCGTGGCTTCTCCACTTTGCTGAACCGTGCGGGTGATAGGAGTGTCACTGGCAATGGCGGTACCGGGTGGAGGGCGCCTGTAAGAGTACGCCTGCACGTAATCTTCGGCGCTTTTGAGAGCCTGACGGATCAGATCCCGATTAAGGATCGTCTTGTCGCCGCTGTTATTCAAAAGGACTCGTCGCAGGCCTGCCATGTAGGCATCCTGTTGCTCCTCTTCACTGCGCTCGGATACCGCAACCTCCACACTGTAGGCATCGGACTGAGCCTGCACGCTGACTGAGGTCAGACCCAGCAACAAGGTGACGATAAGAATAGTCAAACCCCGGAAGGAGGCAAACTTTTTTGCCACGGGATATGTGAATGGAATTTCAGATTTCATAAACAGTCCAGGTCAGCTCAGATTCTCGTTGTGAGAGTCAGCGACTAGTGTAACCGCTGGCACAGCGCTTTAGCGTATCATTGAACACCCGCAAGCTTTGCCTCCAGTGGCCTTTTCAAACCACTAAAAATGACCCAGAAACCTAACGATAGTGTCGGAAAAGATCAGGCGACGGGCGATACCCCTGTTGAAGCGCATGAAAACTCGACCACCAGCGTTACTTACGCTGATGCAGGCGTGGATATTGAGGCTGGAAACACACTGGTGGAGCGGATAAAACCTCTAGTAGCCAAAACAGTACGCTCGGGCGTACTGGGTGGAATTGGCGGCTTTGGCGGACTTTTCGAACTACCTGTCGAGCGATACCGGCAACCTGTAATGGTATCGGGGGCAGATGGGGTAGGCACCAAACTGCGTTTGGCTATCGAGTTGGGAATTCACGATACCATTGGTATCGATCTTGTTGCCATGTGTGTCAACGACATTATCGTGTGTGGCGCTGAGCCATTGTGGTTTCTGGATTATTACGCCACTGGTAAACTTGATGTCGATCAGGCGCAGGATGTTATCAGCGGCATTGCTGAGGGTTGCGTTCAATCCGGTGCAGCACTGCTTGGTGGCGAAACTGCCGAGATGCCAGGCATGTACGCAGAAAATGACTACGATCTGGCGGGATTTGCAGTGGGTGTAGTGGAAAAATCTGACATCATCGATGGCAGCAAAGTGACAGGGGGCGACAGCATTATTGCATTGGCATCCTCAGGGCCGCATTCCAACGGGTATTCGCTGATTCGCATGCTGTTGGACAAACAAAGCGTGCTAGAGCCCATGGGGGATACCACACTGGGCAAGGCATTACTGGCTCCAACGCGCATTTATGCAAAGTCCATCGCAACGCTATGTGGAAGGCACACTGTTCATGCCATAGCACATATTACGGGAGGCGGTCTGACAGAAAACCTTCCGCGTGTACTTCCCGAAAACACCGAAGCGCTCATACAACGTCAGAGCTGGCAGTTACCTGCCGTATTCCAATGGCTTCAAAGTACCGGCAATATTGCTGATAGTGAAATGCTGAAAACATTCAATTGCGGCGTTGGCATGGTAATAGTGGTTGATCAAAGCAGTGCTTCAGAGGTGGTGGATACTTTGCAAGCTGCAGGCGAGCAGGCTTTTGTAATCGGCAGTATTGAATCCAGTCTTTCAAAAGCTGCTGTCAGATACGCATAAGAGCCGGGGACGCTGCAGGCCATGGCAAAACAAACCCTGGCTATACTCATATCCGGACGCGGCTCCAACATGCTGGCAATTGCGCAGGCGTGTCGCAGTGGTGAGTTGGATGCCGACATAGCCCTGGTACTAAGCAACCGAGGTAATGCTGCCGGAATCAATTCGGCGAATGCACTGGGATTAACCACCGACGTCATCGAGCATACAGCTTTCGCATCAAGAGACGCCTTCGATTCAGCTCTGAAAACGCGGCTCGAGACTATCGACCCGGACTGGATTGTGCTGGCAGGGTTCATGCGAATTCTGGGCGAAGACTTTGTACTACGCTGGCAAGGCCGGATTCTGAATATTCATCCATCCTTGCTACCTTTGTATCCTGGTTTGAATACGCATGAAAGAGCTATTCAGGCTGGCGACACTGAAGCTGGTGCCAGCGTGCATCTTGTAACCCCCGAATTGGACGCAGGTCCTGTCATTGCACAAATTCGTGTACCTGTTCTGCTTACAGATACACCAGACACTCTCGCACAGCGCGTTATCAAAGAGGAACATACCTTGTATGTAAAAGCTCTGAAAAAGTGTGTAAGAAACGCATGAACGGGATGCAGCTACACTATCCTTGGTAATCTTGCGTTTTCGTCCTTGTTAATATGGCAAGCATGTTCGCCCCACCTGTCAGGATAACCCCATGATCCACATGCAGAACGACGCTCGCGGTGCTTTTCGCAGCTGCTTCATGAGTCGTAAATTGTCATCACTTCGCGTAACGATCCTTGCAACATGTATTGTCAGCATCCATAGCGTTAGCGTTGTTAACGCGCAAACCATCGAGCCTGGTGACATAGCACCTTTCGAGGTAGTTTATGACGTAGGCAACCATCTGATCAATGCAGGTACTGCACAATTGTCCCTGACGCAGGAAGATGAGCTTTGGACATACAGCCTGAATACCAAGCCCCGTGGAATTCTGAAACTTGCAGGCAAAGGTAAAATAACCGAAACCAGCACAATCAGACTTCCTGAGGAGAATGGCAAATTGCTAATTCAACCTCAAACCTATATTTACCGGCAAGATGACGAACGTCGCCGCGCCGTCGATGCTACGTTTTATTGGGACAACAACAGCATAACTCACCTGTATAGAGGCAAGGAGAGCACAGACACATTCGATACGCCCGTCATTGACCGACTGTCGGCAACCTTGTTGATCATGAACGCCCTTCGCCAGAACTTCGAATCAATGGAGTTGCAAGTGTTTGATACAGGCCGGGTCAAGAGCGTTACCTTTACCAACACGGGAACAGAGATACTTGAAACCCCTTTAGGGCAGATCCATACCCTTCGCGTCACCAACCGCAGCACCACAGGTGGTAGTCGCGAAACGACAACATGGTTTGCGCCGGAGCTTGACTACGTGCCCGTTAGAATCGAGCAACGTAAACGAGGTGAGCTTGTAGCCAGACTTACGCTAAAACGATTGAAAAACCGTGTAAGTGACATTGAAGTGGAGGACTAGTAGTCCGAGAATAACAATCGAGGCCGAAGGCAGCCCCGCCAAAATATCGCGCTGTCGGGGGGCCGCCTCTGGTACGATCAACTTATTCTCGAACAGCCTCCCAGGACACGTCCTTGCGGAGCGCGCTAAATCACGATCTCGTGTCTGCCTTAGCCTGAATCTTATTTGAATTGCTTTTCGAATATCGCACGCAGACGATAATCTGGCTCACCCTCGTCGTCCAGGGTCTCGAACTCCACAGGCACCTGCATCTGCGCTGAAAACATGAACCCTGGCTGCTGCCAGAACAAGCTAGGGTTAACGAACCAATTGCTGCTAGCGTCAATGTCGTCGTTATTTTCCCATTCGTTTACATCCAGATTTCCCTGAACCGATAGCATCCAAAGTGGCGAATGCGCATCGAGACCTGTAAATCCGAAACGTCGGCCGGTGGTTACATCAAGTGAAAGCACCTCGGATTCTGTGCTACCCGGGCGGTCAGAGGAAAACTGTTCAAGGTTGACGTCAATGGCGCCATACCACAGTCGACCCAAACGCCCATACGAAAGCCCCAGTAGGCTGGAACTGACATAAGCCGTCCCGTCGATATGGGCATCCTCGTGCTCAAGGCGCAAGCCTGCAGAGTACTCCAGCCCATCATGCAACGGAGAGGTCGCGGGGTTGAGCTCGCCCATGCCAGCCAGATAACTTTTAACGGCGAGACGCGGGGAGTCAAAAAGATGCAGACCGTAGCCACCTTCACGAGAGAATTCTGGTAATTTTGGCCTGATATTAAACGCGAATGCCGTTTGACGCGAAACTTGACGAAAATCTGCCGGACGATCCAGAGGTTGAGTAAAACCCATATTGGCAGTGGCAGGCAGATTATCCTCCACGCGGGTAAAAAGGATAGGATCGAGCTCTGTGGGGTCGAAAGTAAAAGGATCGGCGCTTGCAAGTACCAACATCGGCTCATTTGCACAAGCGAATGAACCCGTCACCAGCAAAGGCGCTATCATCCACCACCGTTGTAGGAAACCTGCCATCGAAGCGCCTTGCTATTGAGCCTGATTACGTCAAAATTCATCAAACCGATGAACACCCGTACTCTAACCCTAATTAAACCGCTATTGTCGCAAAAATACAACAGGAATTAATGGCAAAACACTTATCAGAGGGTTATGTTCACGGTAGGACACACTCGTCAGACGCAGGCTCAAGACATGGGCTTGACTCTAGCTATTGCACAAAATAAGGATATCTACCGAATTGACAAATCTTAACGAGAATCCGGATATTAATGACAATTCTGATGACGGATCCGACTCCATAAACGATGAAATCAGTAAAAGTCAGCGCAAACGTGACGCGGACGACATACGCGAGTTAGGCGCGCGCCTGACTGAGCTCGGAGCCAGCGAACTAGCCACTATTCCTTTGCCCGATACCGTTCAGAGCGCCATTGATGAATTTTCAAAGATCAAAGCTCACGGTGCTCGCAAGCGGCAATTAGGTTTTTTAGCCAAGCGATTACGAAATGTCGATATAGAGCCCATCCACGCAGCACTGGAAAACATTCGGCAAGCAGCCCGTGCCAATACACTTAGCCTTCACCGGATCGAACACTGGCGTGACAGAATGCTTGGTGATGTTGAACACGAGAGTGCCAAAGAGGCACTAACGGCATTTTTAGAAGAATATAAAAATGCTGACCGACAGCAGTTTCGTCACCTGCAAGCACAGGCTTTGAAAGAACGTCAGAATCAACGATCACCGGCGGCCGCAAGACAGCTTTTCAAAGCATTGAGAGATGAAGTGGCAAACGAGCAAGGCAGCAGCTATTGATTACTATCCCGTTGCCTAAATTTCTTGCAAATTGCATTTCCATCCTGACCATATTGCAACTGCTCGGTGGCTGTACCACAAATACGCGTATTGCTGCTGAGACCAACAACACAAGTACGCACAGGACTCACTCAAGCAGCCATCCAACAGCGGATAACAGCGTTTTATCAGAGCGTGAAGATACCTCACAATCCAGTTTCAACGGTTTATCCGCTTCATCGCCGTTAACGAAGGCAACCGATATCACTAATTCCTTAAAGCTCCTGACTGTCGAAAAGGCCCGAATGACTGGCAAGCTTGATAACGATCAGCTGAATGAGGTCAGTGGTCTTGTTGCCTCAAGGCGCTATCCAGGCCTGCTTTACGCGATTAACGACAGCGGCAACCCGGCGGCACTGTATGCCATGGACGAAACAGGCAAACTATTGGCACAGTGGCAAGTCAACGCCAGAAATCGTGACTGGGAAGATATGGCTTATATTAATCTTGCCGGAAAGCAATATCTAGTCGTAGGAGACACGGGGGATAACTTGCGTATACATAAAACGGCAACCCTGCTGCTACTTGAAGAACCTTCTTTTCCTGCCAGCACTGGCAATCTCAATCCAGCGTACACAATCCGTTTCCGTTATGACGATGGACCTCGCAACGTCGAAGCGTTTGCCGTGGTTGATCGAACGCTTTTTTTTCTCAGCAAAGAGCCGGTAGGTATTAATGGATCTGAGCCCGCAGGTGTGTATGAACTGAATTTGCCTGAAAACCTCGACGAAGTAGCTGCCGAGACTCCTATGATCGCCAACCGTATCAGTAGTATGCCACCGCGTTTGGGCGGACTAGAGTCAAAGCTTGCGGCTGCATTTGCCGGTATCGATTTATCACACCCAACCGCAATGGCGTTTGATGCATCAGGTAAAACTGCTTATATCCTCACTTATCGTGAAGTATTGAAAATTCGCCGTAAGAGCCAACAGAGTTGGGCCGAAGCCTTTGCTTTAAGGGCTGAGACGCTGTTTTCACACAGACTGGACCAAGCCGAAGCACTGGCTATATCAGACGGAAGGGCCATCTGGTTCACGTCGGAGAATGCAGGTGCGCCAATCTGGGCGATACCGATTGAGCCTTCAAGGTAATACAAGTTCAGTACTTAGCCCGGTATTAAGCCCGGTATTAAGCCCGGTATTAAGCCCAGTATTAAGCCCAGTGTTTAGCTAGCGCTTCAGGTAGGGTTCAAGTACACCTAACCAACCGTCGCGGATACGCTCATACTCAACCTCGCATGCCTCGGCACGAGTTTGTGACAGGCCATAGTCATCATTAACCAGATTCTTGTGCGCTTTTGAATCTGAACCATAGACATGACAAAGCGTTGTGTAATAGCGCTGTATTTCCAGACTATGCTCGCTCCAGAAATCAGACTGATCAAACCACTCATACTCTTCACTTTCCAGACCAAACATTTCAGCAGCATTCAATGCCATGCGGGCCCCGTCATCTACATATTCAAGCAACAGTACGCTGGCAAGTGCATCTGCAGCATCTTCTTCCCGCGCTAACATTGGTAGATCATATTGTTCAAATAATACGTGACCAATCTCATGCATCAAAGTATGGAAATATATATCGGCAACCGGTGCATCCTCATCGTCAAAATAGGCTTCGATGTTGTCTGCAAAACTTCCAGGCATCCAGATTTCCTGTGTTTCAGGGTCATACAGTGGTCCCTCTTCCACTTCATGCATCACACGAACAGGCTTGGCAAAGCGCAATAGCTCTGCCACGAAATCTACCTGTGTCTCCAGAATCGGATCAGGGCCATGTATATGGTGTGTGGATATTCCTGCATCAACCAGAATGGGTAACTCGTGCAGAGCTTCTGCCTTGTTGTCGTCTGTAACATCAGCTAATGCAGCAGCACCAATGCTACAAGCTAATAACATAGCTATACGCCTCATCATTGTCGCCGCCTTGAATTATCCGTAACCATTGGTGTGAAAGACGGTTCCGACCAGTCGCCACTCAACCGATAGGTACGTAAGCCGATTCGATCAAAATCAATGCCCATCGCTTTAAGAAAACCGGTTGCCACCAGTGCCCCGATACCGGCGCTTGCACCTCCCGATATCGCGCCAATGATGGGAAGAGCGGCGCTTATTCTTGGCAGCACGGTGACCTGCTGATCAAATTGCTGCGTGTTCAGATCGGAAGTGCCTTGAATATCAACAACTCCGATAGGTCCGTTAAGTTGTAACAAGGGTACCTGGGCGACGCCATCTTCGATAATAATATTGCCCGCAATACTCTTGAATGCCAGACCCACGCCAGTCATGTCTTTGAAATCAAAGTTGAGTCTGCGTGGCAGTGCCTGAAAAGCGAACAGTCCGACCATGCGTCCCGCCCCGGGTTCTACTGGCACGATGCTACCCGAATTCATGTCCACTTTGATCTCGCCATCCAATCTCACTATTTCAGGTTTGTACAACGGGCCCGGCCAGCTTAACTTCATTTCAACGCTACCTTCGGCATCGTCTATGATTCCAGCCAGACCTATCTCATCAAGCCCTGTTCCAAAATCATCGCTTTGCAGCACCATGTTCAGTTGAGTAGCATGCTTGCCTCGCAATGTTCTGCTCACATCCTGAGGGTCGCGTAAATACCAGTGTCCCTGCCCCACCAGACGCATGGTGTCATAGGCAAACCCCAGAGTAGTGATATCCAGACCACTGGGATTCGGCTGTGCACGCAGCACAAGATCATGAACACGAAGATCATCCTTGACCAGCATGCTGATCCGGGCCTCCAATGGCGGTAGCAATCGGGGATCAAGCGCGCCCGTGTTCTGAGCCATGCCTGGTATTGGTTCTATCCTCTCACTCAGCGCGTCAATGATGGACCAATCAAATAAGTCGATACGTGCTTTCAACGCGGTTTTTTTTTGCCGATGCTTTCGCGGATAACGCATATTTCCCTTTAACGCTTGATTGGAAACCACAAAATTCAGGTAAGTATCATCGGTATTAGCCTTGAATATTGCCTTGCCCAGCGAGCGCCTGCCCAAAATAAAAGATTCGGTATCAAGATTGATAGATACAGGAGGAATAAGTTGAGGCTCTCCTTTGCCCGTTGGCAGTGAGTCGATATATTGGGCGATGGTTTCTATCCATCCATCGGCTGCTAATCGTGGCACTCTTCCCTGAACGCGAATACCGGGTTGACTCAAAGAAGCCGCAGCGTCAGTCAAGTCTGTTTGCCCAAGTTCCACCAATAGTGAGTACATAGACTCATCTACTATTTTCACCGTGGCCTTGAGCTCGTTGCTATAACGAGCAGTCCAGAATTGATCCGCCTCGGGACCACGAAACGCCGTACTCAGATTGAAGGAGCGAATAGAGGCAGTGCCCTTATTAAAAGGCGCCGATAGCAGCAATTCAGATCCCACAAGGTCACTGCCAATATCAAGAGTGACACCTTCACTGGCAAATCGCTCTGCAGAGTGCGGAGCACTGATAGTGGCATTCCAATACGACGCCCCACGGATAAACTGATCCAAGGGGTCACCGTAATGGGCGAGTAAATCGTTCGCCTCAAGTACTCCCCTGATATTTATCTGAGTGTTTGCAGCATCTCCCAGACCTTCAGTTGCCGCTGTGATGCGAACATCATGACCTAGCACCTTGCCGCCAAGGTTGCGAACGGTCACACCGCGCTCATCAAAGCCGACAGCGCCCGTAGCGTTATCCAGTACGAGATTGGCGCGACCAAAAGTCACATCATTGTTTTCCAGAAATAATGATCCGTTTACCGTCAATGGCTGCCACACATTAGCTCGCGGCCCGGTGTCACTCGATTCAGGCTCACTGAACAAGGCAATGGCAAGTTTCAGATCCAGTTCAGCCTCACCTGTCCCACTCATACTGCCAATTGCAGGTTCGAGAATATTCTTCAACGGGCCTGTGGCACCAAATACCAAGGTGTCTTCAAGATTTCCCGTCGCTGTAGTGGACAGATCCATGACTGGCGCTGCCAGATTGTCAATAACTACCTGTGTTCGAGAGACAGTGAATTTACCCAGAGTCGAGTCTTCAGCTGTCCCAACAAGTCTCAAACCATCCAGTTCAAGGTTGCCGTTTATATCGCTGGCAGCAGGCCAATCTGGCAGGTATGCAAGTGTGCCATCGTTAATCTGCACACTTGCCTGAAAAGCACCACGGCCTTGCTCAAACGGAAAATCCGATACGTGACCAAAAAACAGCAGCGTACCGTCAGTGGCTTTGCCTGCGGTTATGGCACGATTGATCCAGCTGCTTGCTGCCGAGCCCAATTGCTTACGAGGCAACCATGCCTTTATCTGGGTGATGTCATCAGCCGCAAAACTGCTTTGGATATCAAGATGTGGTGACGCACCGGCAGTCAGAGTAGTTTTAATACGTGTGCTCGTGTCTATTCCATTGTCTGTAAGTTGGACATCTGCATCGAGTAATACTCGGCGCAAATCCTGAATGTCGATGTCAATAACGCTCTGTAGTGAATCAACACTTAGCAGCTCATCACTAAGCGCTGGCCATGCCAGGGGCATTTGCTCAGCCACTAGCGTCAACTGGCCTAAAGAGTTATTCATTGATAGTTGACCGCTGAGGGGACCCATTGTAGGCAAAGGCCGGTTTCCAACAAAGCTCACCGCATCAAGATCAGCAGATACATTGATTATGGGTGCGTCAGCAGCTCCAGTGACCTGTAATTCGATATTTCTGATATTCCCTGAAGACGAGCTGCTAGACAAAACCTGTGCAAGTTCCGGCTGCTCTGACTCAAGTGCAAGCACGGCAAGTTGGACTACTAGCTCTACAGGTGTATCGCTACCCGTGACACTCAACTGCGACGATGCCGAATTTCTACTTAATAACAATTCTTCCATGATCAGCGTTGCATCTCCCACTGTGGTCTGCAGATCGGTAATAGCTAACTCAAGCGACTCGTCGGATTGGCTCAGTTTCAAATTAGCCACGGCACTATCCAACAACGGCTCGCCATCAAGGGAATCGGTTATTGGTCCAAATTGCAGCGGGCCACGAGCAGAGACAAATGCGCCGTCCTTCCACGTCACCCAGAACTCGGCGTCGGCCGTAGCTTCGAATGTTGCAGGGTTGGGCAAATAATTTGGCAACAAACCACTAGTGACCAGCAGATCGTTCAGGGCGCGCACATTGATAGCTTCGCCAGAGAGGTACATATTGCCATCTGTTTTGGACAAGGAACGCGGACTGCCGACCATATCCAGACCAATTTCCAGCCGACCACCCAGTGACTCGGGGAGCTCCGCATCCACGCGCAGTTGATGCATGTTTCCGTCATTTTCAGCACGTATATTCAGATTTTGCAAGATTAGCTGCCGATCTGTTTCTACATCAATCAACGTCAACTGCGTATCCAGCAAACCCACCTTGCGAGCATTAAACAACCAGGCAACTACATCAACACCCTCGGATTGCTCTTGCCTCGTTATCGCATCATCTGAAATCGCATAATCAGAAATCGCTACGTTGTTGATTGATTCCATTCCGCGCAATTGTATCTGCCCTTCCCTGTTCGCCTCTATGGCAAGACTGGCACCGACAAGACTCAACTCATTGATAATGGGAAGACCGCGCAGTAAAGATTTGGCGAGATTGATGTCAATGAGAATCTCATCCAACGTCACTTTGCGCTCGGTAGTCTCCAGTACACTGACGTCTTTGGCCTGCAACAGTGGGCCAGCACCTTCCCAGCGTAGCGACAATTCTCCGATCGCTACGGGGCTACGCAGGTATTCGCTGACGCGCGACTCCATGCTGCTCTTGTAACCTGCCACGATGGGCAAGCCAAGCCTTGCCACCACCGTAAACAGTGCTAGCAGAATTAGCAGAAAACCTATAAAAAAATAGGCAATACGCACCGTACGGCGCGCCACTTTGTTAAACATGGACGAGACTAATCAGTATTATTGCAAGACGACATCGTAGTATTCACGCGTATAAAACTGCTCAGCCTGCAGACGAATGGGGACACCGACAAAATCCTGTAGTTCTGCCAGATCGTCCGAGCGCTCTTCAGTAAACCATTCCACTACCTCTGATGAGGCCAGAACAGTCACAGAAACAATATCGAACTGCCGCACCTGTCGAATAATTTCACGCGCGACCTCAAAAGCGACTGTTTCCAGTGTTTTTTGCATCCCGCGCCCATCACACACACTGCATTCTGCGCATAACACCTGTTCAAGGCTTTCACGCGTACGTTTTCGGGTCATCTCTACCAGTCCCAACTGCGACACTTCGCTTACTTGCGTGCGGACATGATCACGTTCCAGGGCTTTTTCCAATCCCCTTAGCACCTGTCTACGGTGCTCCGAGATGCCCATGTCAATAAAATCAATAATGATAATGCCGCCAAGATTGCGTAGCCGCAGTTGCCTGGCAATAGCCTGACCTGCTTCAAGGTTAGTCTTGAAGATCGTTTCTTCAAGGTTACGTTTACCGACAAAACCACCTGTATTCACATCAATAGTGGTCATGGATTCGGTTTGATCAATAATCAGATACCCACCTGATTTGAGCATTACCCGACGATTCAGGGCTTTTTCTATCTCGTCTTCCACCCCATGCAAGTCAAAAATGGGCCTTTCACCCGGATAGTGCTCCAAACAGGAGGATAGTTCAGGGACGTACTCTTCACAAAATTTCACACATTGGCGGAAGGTTTCACGCGAATCGATACGGATGCGTTCGACGTTGCTGCGGTTGAGATTACGCATCATGCGCTGTACGAGCGGCAAATCCCGAAAGATGACAGTACCAGGAGTCGCCTCCCGGCAGCGCAAACTGACACCCGTCCAGACCTTGTCCAGATAAGCCATATCCTGCTGAAGCTCTTCACGCTCTACCCCTTCGGCGGCCGTGCGCAAAATGTAGCCAGAAGCCTTATCTCCACGTAGATCGTCTACCAATGCACGCAGTCGCTCACGCTCCTCTTCACTTTCGATGCGAACCGATACTCCGATGTTTGCCTCATAGGGCATCATCACAAGGTAGCGGCTGGGTGCGGTGAGAGTGTTGGTGACCCGCGCCCCTTTGGTACCCAGGGGGTCCTTGGTCACTTGCACTGCCAACGTCTGTCCTTCATTGAGCAACCGGGCAATACTTGGCGTTGTTTGCTCATCGAAATTATCAGGCAAACGCAAATCTGACACGTGCAAAAATGCCGCTTTCTCCAGACCAATATCAATAAATGCGGCTTCCATGCCCGGTAGCACGCGCTTGACAGTACCCTGAAATATGGTTCCCACCAAACCGATCTTGCGTACCCGCTCTATCCAGATCTCGTTCAGCATGCCGTTTTCGACCGTTGCAACCCGCGTCTCCTGCGGTGTTACGTTGATCAGTAATTCTTCAGTCATGTTGCTTTGAATGCCTTTGAACAGCCGCTACCCCACCATAGTTTGCGGCATTCTTACAGTTAGTAACGTTAAAGCGTGGTGAGTCCTGTCCGCGCCAGCAATCGAGTTGTTTCGTACAGGGGTAATCCCACCACATTACTGTAGCTTCCAGTCAGGTGAACCACAAATTGTGCGCCGCATCCCTGAATGGCGTAACTACCCGCCTTGCCGTCAGGTTCACCGGTATCCCAGTATTTTTCGGCCATGGATTGTGTCAAATTAGTCAATTCCACACAGCTTGTGACAATTGCCGTGTGCTGTTGCCCTGTCCAGGCTTCTTGCACGCAGACTCCGGTATGAACGTCATGCTTGCGACCTGATAATTGTTGCAACATAGCCAGTGCATGCGCCTTATCTCGCGGTTTACCTAAAATTTTGCCATCCAGATCGATCACGGTATCGGCGGCCAGAATGATGCACTTGCTGGCTGACCCTACGGTGTTTTCAAAATCCGATATGCCATGGTATTTGCCATGGTATTTGCCAAGGCAAGCACTGGCTTTTGCGCAGGCCAGCCGCACAACCAGCTCATCCGGCGTTTCATTCGTCTGCGGCAATTCATCGGCATCGACAGGCTGGCATAGCGGATCAAAACCGAGCTGTTTCAGCAGTTCCAGCCTGCGTGCTGAAGCAGATGCAAGCACCAGAATCACAGGCTGCTGATCACCAATGTTCGATGTCGTCACGCTCTGTGGTAAGGATGGTTGTCGAGTAGAGACTGACCGCGATAAAGCTGCTCGATCAGTATCACCCGCACCAAAGGGTGAGGAAAGGTCAAGGCGGAAAGACACCACTGCTGATCCGCTCTTTCTCGCACACTGCCGTGAAGACCTTCAGCACCGCCAATGATCAACACAATATTTTTGCCTAGCTCCTGCCAACCTTGCAACTGATCGGCAAGCTGTTCTGTCGACCAGATACTGCCCTTTATATCGAGCGCGATAACGTGTGATTTATCGGGTATGGCATCCAGCATTACGCTGCCCTCTTTGGCCATGACAACATCTCTGTTTGGACCCTGCGCCTGAGCAAATTCACGCACGGCAAATTTCCAGCGCCCCGGCAGGCGTTTTACGTAGTCGCGTGTGGCATTGTCGACCCAGTCCGGCATTTTGCGGCCGATTGCAAAGACACTGACCTTCACTACGGCTGCGCGTTCACACCGAAACTGAGGCGCTACTCGGTGAGCTCTGGTCATCACCAGGGCCTACAGACCAGAGTTTTTCAAGCGAGTAGAACTCACGTTTGTCTTCGGTCATGACATGCACAATGACATCGCCCAGATCGACGAGCACCCAATCGCTGGAATCGGCCCCTTCAACACCCAGAGGCGGATGACCAGACTCTTTTGCGGTAAGACGAACAGACTCTGCGAGCGAGCGTACATGACGCTGTGAGGTACCTGTGACAACGATCATGGCATCGGCAATGCTGGACTTTCCGACGATATCAATCACGGTAAGTTCGATGCCTTTCATGTCTTCGAGTGCAGTAACAGCCATCTCGATAACTTCTTTACTCTTCATACCCAATGCGAATTCTGACTCCTGGCCTTGCCGCGCCAGTTTATTGTAACCAGACAGGCGAGCCTTGCGATAATGTGTTTATTGTCAGGAACGACCTTGAAACCTCATCAGGTAGAGGACGATGGCCGATATAACGATGTATTGACAATATACTCCGATACTGCATCAGGTAGCAAAAAACGCACGGTAAGTTCCCGACTCAAACGCTGTCTGATGTCAGTTGAAGAGATTGAAAGCTGCGTGACTTCGCATTCCTCGATTATACCGTGTTGTCCGTTGCTAATTGAACCGCCCAATCGCTCTTGCTGCCTGACGAGCAGATTGGCAGAAAATATTGAGTGTTGCGCACCGGGTCGCTTGACTATTACTAAATTGGCAAGTTCAAGAATTTCTTCCCATTGATGCCAGGTGTCATATTTGGCAAATGCATCCAGCCCCATAAAAAATAACACCGTAGCCTCGGGCTGCTCTGCATGCAACTCAGTTAGCGTCTCAAACGTGTAACTGGGCGTCTCCCGCAAGGCCTCTCTTGAATCAACAGTCAATCGCTCTGTGCCTGCTATGGCCAGTTCAAGCATGGCAATACGATGTTCCGTACTTGCCCGGGCGGGCCCTCGATGCACTGGGCGGTGATTGGGTAGCAGATAGAGTGAATCGAGCGTATAGGTCTCAGCAAGCTCTACCGCCGGACGCAGGTGGCCAAAGTGCACAGGGTCGAAGGTACCGCCGAACAAACCGATACGTTGGACACCGATTTGTTCATTACCCACGAATGGTGTACTCGCCAGTAACCACATATTTTTCACACGTCAGGCCCAGAGCACCAACAGGACCACGTACGTGCATCCGATTGGTACTGATACCAATCTCTGCGCCCAGGCCATACTCGGCACCATCGGCAAAACAGGTAGCCGCATTGACCATGACAGAACTGGAATCAACTTGCCTTACGAAGCGTCGGGCACGCGCCAAATTTTCCGTCACGATGGCATCTGTGTGAGACGATCCATGGGTTGCAATGTGCTTCATCGCAGCGTCTATATCATCGACAATGCGGATAGACAGGATGGGCCCCAGATACTCGGTGCCCCAGTCGCCCTGACTCGCCGCTTTCATGGTCGCGGCTATCAGCAAACAACGTTCGCAACCGCGCAGTTCTACCTGATGATTTTCAAATTCCGCAACCAGCTTCGGTAACAGTAATGTTGCTTCATTTTCATGTATGAGAAGTGTCTCCATCGATCCACAGATACCATAGCGGTATGTCTTTGAATTGACGGCAACATCGATTGCTCGGGTAATGTCTGCTCCTTCATCAATGAAGACGTGGCAGATGCCATCCAGATGTTTTATCACGGGCACACGAGCTTGCGCACTGACACGTTCCACAAGACTCTTGCCACCACGCGGAATGATGACATCTACATACTCGTCAAGTTCCAACAATGCGCCGACGGCTGCTCGGTCGGTGGTTTGTATGAGTTGCACTGCAGCGTCTGGCAATTGCGCCGCCAACAGCCCCTCTTTGACGCAAGCGGCAATGGCCCGGTTTGAAAATGCCGCCTCAGAGCCGCCTCTTAAAATCACGACATTGCCTGATTTTATGCATAAGCCCGCAGCATCTGCTGTGACATTCGGGCGTGATTCGTAGATGACACCGATAACACCCAGCGGTACACGCATGCGAGCAATCTCCAGACCAGAAGGCCGGCGCAATGTCTCCGACAGTGTGCCAACGGGATCTGGCTGTGCAGCCACGCTGCGCAGGCCTTCGGCCATAGAGACAACTCGCTGCGGATTTAATTCCAGCCGCTCTAGTAACGCTGCATCTATACCTTTCTCGGTTGCCGCTTTCAGGTCACGCGCGTTAGCATCTAGCAATACAGCTTGGGCAGCCTCTATCGCTGCAGCCGTGGCTTCAAGTGCATGCTCTTTCTGTGCCGAGCCAGCAGTCGACAGACTGGTTGCCGCTTGCCGGGCAGCATGGCCCAGCTCACAAATGTATGTCGTGATATCAGTCGTCGACATATCGTGTGAATCTTTCATTTCTGTTACCTCCATCATATCGGCATCCAACTGACTCCCCTTCGCAACTAGCCGCAACTAACCGCAGTTAGCAGTCATCAAGATGTGTTGTGCCTTCATAGGCTATCTGACTGAGCCTGTTCAATACGGGCAGGCTTACGTAAACTTCGGGCATCCGCTCTTCCGATGACATTTCAATAACCTCTTATGCAACTTGTCGATTCGCATTGCCATATCAACTTTCCGGATTTCGCCGATCGTATCCCTGACATTCTACAGAACGCGGCGGACAATCAGATAAGCCATATGCTGTGCATTGCCACTAGCTGGGAAAACCGCCAGGACGTCATGTCACTGGCGCGTGCTCATGCGAACATCAGCGCCTCAGTGGGCGTACATCCGACCACGGAGGGCGGTTATGAGCCCACAGTCGAGGAGCTGATGGAGGCGGCAACCGATCCGCTGATAGTAGGCATTGGCGAAACCGGACTCGACTATTTTCGTACCGAGGGCGACCTCACCTGGCAGCATGAGCGATTTCATCGACATATTGAGGTTGCTAAAACGTGCAGGAAGCCGCTAATCATTCACACGCGTGCCGCCGCTGAGGACACCATGAATACGCTGCGCGATCATCAGGCCCAAGATGCAGGTGGTGTTATGCACTGTTTTGCGGAGAACTGGGATATTGCCAGACAAGCGTTGGATATCGGTTTCTATGTGTCGTTTTCCGGCATCGTCACTTTCAAGAACGCAAAGGCTGTTCAGGAGGCGGCACTGCAGGTGCCATTGGAGCGATTACTAGTGGAAACCGACGCCCCGTATCTTGCACCCATGCCGCACCGTGGCAAAACCAACGAGCCAGCGTATGTTCGCCATACTGCAGAATATATTGCACAGCTCAAAGGTATTTCTCTGGAAACTCTGGCGGAAGCTACCACCAATAATTTCTACAGACTTTTTGCACATGCAGTCCGTGAATCGGCCTGATAGTCCTTTAACACGCATTACAAGGCAATAAATAAATCAGCGTCAAAACAGCTTTATGGAGTGAATTACGGTATCTTCTGAGAAACGAGCGTAAATCAAAGGAGTGAGCAAACGTGATCATGACTACGATCAGCAGGTCGCTGCCAGGCATTAAACAACGCACTCAGCAGCTATTGGCACTCAGTTTCATACTGGTATTAGCTGCATGTGGCGGCGGTGGCGGCGATGGCGGCGATACGCCTCCCAACGATGGTGAGGTCAACCCACAAAACCCGCTGGCCGCGAACTCCGACTCTGGAGAATGCAACGCAGCATCGCAAAAACAATGGGCTTACGATTCGATGCTCGACTTTTACCTGTTCTACGATCAGGTGCCGGTTGTTGATCCGCAGTCCTTTGACTCGGCAGACGATTTGGTCAGAAGCGTAAGGTTTCAGGAACGCGACCCCTTCAGTCAGGTTATCGATGCTGAGCAATCAGATCTGGCATCTGTTCAAGGCCGTGAGTTTGGACTTGGCTACCGCTTCAAATACGACAGACAAGGTGATGCAAAAATCGCGACCGTTATGCTTGACAGTCCATTTGGCCGTGCGGGCATTGAGCGAGGTGACACTATTTTATCGGTCAACGGTGTTAACTGGGCAGAGGGTGATTTTTTCACAGATTTTTCTGATCGGATTATTGGTACGCCTGAGAATCCCGCTACATCCTCGTGGCAATTTCAGAAACGTGGAACTGGAGAAATTGTCTCCTTGAGCTTTACGGCAAGCGAGTTTCGAATCAACACGGTGCTTCTACAGAAAGCCTTTGTCAACGAAGCATTTTCCGGAAAAACAGGCTATCTGGCTTTCAATCGATTTCTGGAAACGTCGGAGAGAGAGCTCAATAACGCCTTCAATGATTTTCGCGAACGCGAAATAACCGAGCTTGTACTTGATTTACGTTACAACGGCGGTGGGAGGGTCTCCATCGCTCAACAGTTGGCAAGCCTTATTGCTGGCAGCTCAAATGCCGGACAAGTTATCTACAACTATCGCTTCAACGACAAGTACCCAGACGAAAATTACAGCCTTCTATTTCAGGACGAACTTTTAACGCTTGGATTGACACGTCTGGTGGTGTTAACTACTGATTCAACTGCCTCGGCTTCCGAGATTGTCATTGCTGGCTTACAACCCTACATGGAAGTTGTCACCATCGGCTCTGCCACCAGCGGCAAACCCTACATTCAACGTGCTGTCGACCAATGCGGCGAACGACTTGCCGTCATTCAGGCTGAAGGTTTCAATCTCGCTGGCAACAGCGTATTCGGCGGCGTTCTTCCTACTTGCTATGCTGAAGATGATCTGAGCACAGGCTTTGGTATCAGCGATGACAATATACTTGAAGGGATGCTTAGAGCAGGTCTCGACTATGTCGTTTTCGGCACCTGTGCCAGCGCACCTGCGGTAGTCGCCACCAGATCATCGCTGCCAAAAGAGAGCATGGCCAGGCATGAAGAGATTGGTCAGGGTGTTTCCACGACAGATGGTGCGTGGCTGGACTAAGGGCCCATGATGCAGCTTCGCAACTACTGACGATTCGCCTGTGACCACTATCGATGCGTGCGACTGCTAGCGATGCTACGTATCTCATGGTAACCAGCCCATACGCAGCATCCAGTACATGACATCCGCCGCTGAACCCCAGACCAATAAATCATCAAACTCTGCGCCAACGATCACCGATTCATCAGTGACAACGAAATAATTATCGTTGTCCAGATTTTCAGCTTGAAGACCAAGGCTGCTATCATCACTTGCAACACTCAGAACCACAAACGCAATCTGGTCAGCTCGAATGGCACGGCCGGAGCAGTCTGTTCCGTTTGATACATTGCACAACGTTATGTCGGAGGAAAGATGATGTATGCCAACATTGGCAGCTTCGCCGGCTGTAGTCCAATCAGGCAATGCGGCACTCCCTTCATCCGTATTGTTACTCAGGCTCACGGTGTACCGGTATTCCCGCCCCCATGGATCAATTAATGCACCGTCTGCATTGATGCTACCCGCCAGACCTAGTGCAGAGGCGGGAACATAACCAGTTGATACAGAACACACGCGAATGGCAGACGCTTCATTGTTGCCTGCATAACCGTTTGTTACTGAAGCAGTAGAACTGGAAGACGACATCGGACATGGCAATGCACCATAAGCGACAAGGTGGGAAAAAATCACTTCCCGAACCCTCTGCAATTCCCTTTCAGCTTGTTGTCGTTTGGAGTGTTCCTGAATTTGTGCCAGGGGACCAATAGCCGTTTTTGCAAGCAGACCTATGATTAACAAGACAAAGGCCATCTCCACAAGTGTATAAGCGCTCTCATAGCGACGTTTCATAGTTGTCTTTCCCAGCGCAATTCAATAAATTCCGCCAGTGGATTTACGGCCGCTCCAGACTGTGGCACGTACGAAAGCACACATGAAAGAGCTGCAGCTCTGGACTGATCACACTGTTCATCACGACTAAGGGCTATCGACAAATACCATTCGTTGCGCACAAACCAGTGACGCAAAGCCGGAACCCCCTCTATCGTATTTGATGCCAGGCTGTCTGCAATACACCCATCACCCATCACAAGAGGCATATCAAGAACCAAAGCCATCACATCATCACCTTGGCAAATGGGTATAAAAGCCGTTGGGCACGCGGCTTTCGACAGGTCTTCAGTGACAACCAAAGTCGTAATTAGCTCATCTGACTGCGACAGACATTGCTCGGCGTGAATCTGCGCATGTCTTCTAAGTAACCATGCTGCCACCGACGCAGATGTCGCATGAATAAGTGCACCGCCAGTAATACTTACGTGTGCATCTACCCTGCTATCAACAGATGAAGGTAGATATATTGTTGCCAATGATTCACTAGACGAGGTGATCAATCGTTGTAGGTTGATACGACGATTGACAGGATTATTTATCACCTTGGCCGATACACGATATTGATATCGCTGATACGGCTCTGAATGGAACAGATAACGTTGTCCTGGCAGTACTGTGTGCCTTGGCAGGCTACCGTCCGATCCGCCTAACGATGCACAGGGAGGATTTGGACCATCAAGGCGCTGACTATTAGCCGATTGACTGTCGACGCTATCCTGCTGATTTCCATCTGTATCCGGGCACGGCAGATGACCGGCGCCGGCACCCATGGGACCGTAGAGGAACGGGTACACCGCTGCATAGCTCAAGAGCGACTGCCGTGCATTAACAATATGACCTAAGTCATGTCTGGAAAACGATGTGAGCGAATCTTCAGTTTGTTTCAGCCCGGATGCAACGCCCACCCATCCAGCACCAATACTCAGCAGCAGAACAGTCATGGCTAGCAACACGTATCCACCTTCTTTGGAGCACTTCACAGTTGCTGCCCAGGCTTCACGATACCAGCAATTACGCTACCCCGAACTACCTGAATACTTCTATCGTCGGCGAGTAAAACCAGGTGGACATCTGACCCAAGCAGTGATGGACAATTCAGTTTCCGACTTACTATTTTTGCATGATTGGTGGCATGATTGGCGGCATGATTGGCGGCATGATTGGCAGCATCACCCACGAGCTCACAGGGAGTTTCATTGATGACAAATCTGACTGTACCTTTGCTTTCGACTCTCGCATCGTACCGCACGACTATTGATTCAGGTGTCTGTACCTTCTCGATTATTGCCGACTCGGAAAACTGCCCGCCATCAACTTCTGAGATTGTATCCGCAGATTCACCAGAAGGAACTGTATTGGGTTTCTCGTTTGATGCGTCACGCTCATGGGCTGTAAAAAACAGTCGCTTGCCGACCAACGCACCAGTGGTTTGCGTATTCTCACCAACAACAGGGTGATCATCGTTCAAGTCATCTGCTTTCACCAGATTCGCAATTAAAATAGTAATTGCAAAAAGCAATAATATTTTCATGATAAAACCTCCTGTTCAATCATCACTTCAATCGACATCTGTAGACCAATGATATATGTCGAACACACATCGGATATTAAGTGCATTCAACGGAATTCTTTGCAAATCACAGGCTCGAACCTCGAAAGGCCAACCACCAATCTCTGAATTGATTCCTTTCACTAACTGAATAAATTCACGCCCATGAGATAATTGCAGCTGAACATCAAGCCGGAGAATATGCACCACCAACCTGGACGCATTGACCCCATTTAGCGCCGAGTCAATAAATAGCGGCTCCTTGATCAAGGTTTGCTCATAGATTGGCGCAATATCATTGCCACTGAGCGCAAGATCAGACAAGTATTCAGCAAGGCGAATCTGCAATGCTGAGACATCTTCGCCAAGCCTGGACAGTAGCTGGCTTTGAGCGCTGTCGTTTAACTTTCTTGAGCGTTGCTCGGCGTGCTGGTGATCAACACGATGATTTCTTAGCGTCTGGGCAGAGCGGACTTTATCTTCATCTACGCTTGCGTAGTACACCCCAGCTCCTCCTGTAATGAGGACGCACAGCACACATACTAGAAGCGCTCTGTACACTAGCGTTCACCCAGAATCAATAACACACGATATCGACCGAGACTATCAACGGAAGATTTGCTTGATAGAGCAGTGTTTATCGGGGATTCCAATGCTCGGGCCTCTATAGCGTTTGGCACAGTAAGTAACTGGCTGACAAAGTCGTCCAACAACTTCTGCTGCTGGTTTAGAGTGTTGCCAGATACTCTCCCGGACAACTCTAGTTGCACCGTTTCGTTACTTGCTATTAGATTCGTACTTTTCCGATAAGGCACTGAATTTAAGGAATGGGTTAGCGTCTCATAGGGCTCGTCAGATTCCATTAGACTCCATACCAGCTGATCCAGCTCAACACCCGCTACGCGAGTCACGGCAGTTGCTATATCCTCCAGCAATTTCTCTGGCTTTGAAAATGACAAACCCGATAGACTATCTGCTATAAATAGGGAATCTGCAGTAATTCGCGGCTGAGAAGATACAGAACCAGCACGACTGTATATATCTGATTCTGCCGTCTTGATTGCAGCCTGTTGTATTTGATTACTCTGTATCAAGCGATTGCCAGCTAAGCCACTCAACAGTGCAGTACATAGCGAGATGGCTGCTATAAATACAAATACCATCGATACACGCCGGACAAGAACCAGGCGATACGCTGAGTTCACATATTGCAAGGAGGGTTCCAGAGCACTTAATTTACGTAAAGCCGAGCAGCGTAATAACCACTTTTTTTCCGAAGCATGTCTTGTGCTAGAGTGAGGTCTGCCGTACCAAAGCTTGCATCGTGATCGTATCGAGTCTGCCAGCATACGATGACCCGGCTGCATCACCTCGGGGAGTTTAGCTGCGTCACAGAGGACATCAGTATCTTTCAGGTCTGGGTCAAGCTCAAAAGCCTGCTCCAGCAGCATTGAGACTAAGATGTATGTTGATCCCTCGTCGAGCGTACGACAACTCTTCTCGGTGCTATCTGGACCATTGACAGGGCAGTTAGAGTTTTCTCCCTGCACCGCCAGTTCACTAGCGGCGGGCAAAGCAAAGGAGTAAGGCTTTACCACAGCAACAGATTCGATGTTTAAAGAATCATTACTGCGTAAATACTTGATACTTTGATCTATCAAAGACTGGACAGTTTCTGCACTTCCCGACGTCGGATTTTCATCCCGTAAAACTGTCGGTACGGTTCGCAAAAACAACACAGCGCCGCGTTGAACCAACAGATGCCTCTCGTATTGCGCAACATGCATAACAAGTAGTTTATGATCCGTCCAACGTCTGGACCAATGTGCAGCCAACTGGCTGCCAGTCGTCACACGATGAAACACTATTAATTTTTTCTGTAACTGCAAAAGCCACATGGACCAACGCTCAGGAATGGCATGATGCATCATTGAAGCAACATTATTCTGTCGCAGCCCAGACAGCTCGTAGATAGTCGCTTGCGCATAATCTTTGTGCAACCGAGCCACTGTCAAAAACCTGCGATAGCTATTGATCACACTACTTTTACTTACTTCAATTCCCACTCTGTCTACTTCATCCAGAGTGGTATCAAGTATCAGCTCAACCAGACATGAACTTGAAGCATCATTATCTTGTAACCAGGGACAAAGTAGTTGGCAATCATCACCTTCATCAGAAATGTGTTCGCTATAACCATCAACTATCTGTGCGTCAACAATTTTAAACCAGAAAGATTTTTCACCCTGCAGAACAAGAACGGTTCGCGTTTGCAAGTTACTTGTAATACGTTTTTCTGAGTTATTCATGACACACCGACCACTGTCGCAATGGCCATGTTGTAAACAGGACCAAGAATTGATATAACGATCCATAAAAGCATCGCACCCACGCTCATCAACAACAGTGGTCCAATCATTTGCTCCATTCGCTTTATGGATACTTCGGCAGCGCTGCTTTGATGCTCGCCTATCTGTACCAGCACCTCTGCCAGCTCCCCGGTAGCTTCTCCCACTTCGACAAGCCTGGCAAATAATCGAGGTACAATTGGTACATCTCTTATGGCTTGCGCAAGCGTTGCTCCCTGAGTAATTGCGGTTCTCGCATTTGACAAATCTGCGCGTAGCGACTCGTTCATAACCGTGCCTTCCGCCAACTCCATGGATGATTCCAACATCACCCCGTTGGTATACAGCTGTGCACAACATCGTGAATATCGACTTAGGGTCAAATCGACAATCAGCTTCCCTAATAGAGGTATTTTGAGCATCCATGTATCCCAGACAACACGCACCCCTGGACTGGAAACAAGCACAATAACAACAAAAAATGCGACGCCCCCAATCGCGAATAATGCTACTAAATAGTACTGTGCGAACCAACTCGATAAACCGATGAGAGCAAGGGTGTGCCATTCCGGAACACTCCCCGATGACAGCAGGAATCCCCTCATTGAAGGCACCACCGATACGAAAAGAAATCCGACAACAATCACAAGCACACCTAGAGAGAACAACGGATAAATAAGCAAGGTGTATAACCGCTGACGCAGCCCCATATGCCATTCAAGGTAGTGGTAGATCGAATCACAGGCCGCGTGTAGCTGGCCTCCAGCCTCACCTGCCCTGAGCAAAGCAATAATCATTCTATCTCTTGCGATAGGTGTGGCATCAATCGCATCCGATAGAGATTTTCCGGAGCTGACACTAAGCGCAATTCGTTTCCAGACTCGTTGGCTACGACCGGGACCGTCAATAGATGCCAAGTCATTAAGCGCACCGGAGAGGCTCACTCCGGCACTCAACACACGAGATAGCTGAAAAAAAGCCAACGCCGTATCAGAGCGCTTCGGCTCCTGATTGCTGAACGACATCATGTTGTAAATTATTTGAAACATGTTTTCCACCTCCTTGTGGACAAGCACGCACATCATTGATTACTTAAAAAGGTTTAAGATCCAAAAACCCGGTAAAGCTCTTCCGTACTTGTTTCTCCAGCCGCGACCATCGTCATCGCCTGTGTACGCATATCTACAAAACCGGAATTCATCGACGTCTCCCGGATCTCATCGATATTGGCCGCAGCAACCAGTAATGCCTTGATGTCGGCTGTTATTTCCAACAATTCCACTATGACCTGTCGACCACTAAATCCTGTGCCATGGCAGGCACCACATGTGGCGTCTACAGCGTGGCAGGATGTACAAATTTTTCTAATTAATCGTTGTGCAAGCACGGCTACGAGTCCCAGTCCAAGGGCTTCACCATCAGCGTTTAATTCGCGCAAACGATGCAGTGCTGAGTGGGCACAACTGGCATGGACAGTTGTCAATATCTGATGTCCGGTTGATACAGCACGCAAAGCCATCTCGCAACTCTCAGGATCTCTGATTTCCCCCACAAGCACGACATCCGGATCTTGACGGAGCAAAGCCCGTAAACCCTGAGCATATCCCCACTGACGCGAGGCATCTATCGTTGTTTGACGTATACCGGATACACGATGCTCGACGGGATCTTCCAGTGTCATAATGTTTAATGCACCCTTATTAATTTGATCCAGTAGTGCAAACAAGGTTGTACTCTTGCCTGCACCGGTAGGACCACAGACCACTATGAGCCCATCCGGGCTATGCATCAAAGTTGAAAGTCTTTCTGTCAGCGATGTCGGTAGATTAAGCGCTTTTAGTGAATCTAACCGCATGCTTGCATCGATTAATCGCAGAACTGTGTTCTCACCAGCCACGGTAGGAAAAGTCGATACACGAAAATCAATTGGATGCGCATCAATGAGGCGTCGAAATTGACCATCTTGTGGATAGCGTGTCTCCGCAATATCAAGTAACGCCATAATTTTTAATCGCACCAGCAAACTATTGAGTAGCGACTTGTGCACAGCTGCGTAGTGAAGTAATACACCATCTACTCTGAAACGAATCTGCACAGAATCAAACTCAGGCGATAGGTGAATATCGGAGGCGCGCATTCGTGCTGCCTGCCGTATGAGCGCATTGACAAGTAGTATCGGAAACTGCTCACTCAACGGTTTCTCTGAACCGACGGAAAGTTGCCTGTCCGCAAGCGCGAGCAATGTATCCAGCGATGCGCCTTCCCGATAGCAAGATTCTATAGCTGGACTTAACTGTGATTGAGGACTGCCAACAAACTGTAAACAATATTTTGGATCAATATGCATGGCGACGCGTTCGTGCTGATCCACAGCCATCACGTCATTGCACGCAATTATCAACACCTTGCAACCTGCCGATTCGCTAATGGCAATCGGCAACATACCTAGTCTTCTGGCAATATCTTCACTCAGGCAGGCAAGTGCTTCAGGACATGAGATAAGTTCTTGCAGGTCAAGGTGTTCAGGAAACTCATGACGGGCGGCATTCATGATCGAGGCCGATTCAAGGGATTTTCATCATCCAGTACCGTTGGGCGTAGCACAATCAGTAGTTCAGTCTGCCTTCGTTCACGACTCTGCCTGGCAAACAGTCGTCCGATGACCGGCAGTGCGCCCAAACCCGGAAGTCGCGCATCAGTGTCTGCTTGTGTTTCCTGCATTAATCCGCCAATGATTGCAACATCTCCGCTACGTACCTGAAGCATGGACTCCATTTCCCGCACCTGTATCTCCGGTACGCCGTTACGTACATTAGCCAGCGCAAGCTCAGGGTTTGGATCGTCAACAAAGCCAAGAATTCGTGACAATGTGGGTCGTACGTTAAGCATGACCATGCCCTCTTCGCTTATCTGAGGGGTAACGTTCATTACCAGACCGACAGGGACTGTGTGGATTTCAGTTTCAGTGACAATCTCGTCCCGCTCCTCAGTTTGTCGTCGTTGTACATTGACAGTGAAGTAGACGCGATTGTCCACGACCTTCAATACCGATGATTGATTGTTGAGGGCGATGATGCGTGGTCTTGATAGAATACGGACGTCGCCGAACTGCTCAAGTAAGCTAAGTGTCGCTTGAACATCTCTGTTACTACCTTGCTGCACAAGACTGACAAGCCCCGCAGGAGCAGCAATACGATTAACAGTTTCTGCTGCTGCCAGCGGAGCACCGACGAGAATCTGTGCGGCGCTAACACCGCTGATTCCGTTTGCCAGCACTTGCCAATCCACACCAGCATCAAAATTTTCGGATAATGCCACCTCAACGACTGTCGCCTCAATCAGTACCTGACGCTGCGTGCTGCTGTGCAGAAGGGATATATAGCTCTGCAAGTCTCTATGCACATCTGGCCTTGCGTAAAGTGTCAGCAAACCCGCTTCGCGATTAACGGAAAATCTGGTTCCGGCATCAGAACCATTAGCTGGATGATGAGACAGCAGATTTTCGACGTCAACAGCCAAGGAATCCCAAAAGTGATGCTCACTGGTATTTTCTACCCGTGTTTGTGAACTGTTGGCAATCGAGGTGCCACTATCGTCAGTAGCGTTGATGGTACCGACCTGAGTAGCCAGTCCAACGCTACTTTGTGTACTTCTGTGGATATTTAAATAATTGATCGGGTAGCTGAAACTAAAAGCCTTCCCTCCCCAGACGGTGAGAGTACCTGTACGTAATTGCCACGCAAAACCTGCCTGCTCTGCCAGCGATGTCAGTATTTTTTCCAACGGTTGCCTGACACTATTGACTGTTACTCTCGCATCCAGCTTACCTTTGATCGCTAACTGCAAGCCTGCATCACTGGCTAGTGTAAACAGCAACGCATGCACTGACGTGCTCACAGCCTCTATAGAGTATGAATCAAGTTGCTTGCGACTATCTATTTGATCAGTCTCATCCATACCACCGCGTCGGGGTTGCACCACATCGGCGCGATCTGTCCCGACAACGTCGTTGGATAAACTCGAATAAGAGTCGAGTAGCCTATCGGTGCTGCTCTCCAGTGAGGATCGAGGTGTAGCGGTTGCTTTTGACGATTGCACAGATAGAACGGTGTCTGGCAGGACATCAAGCGCAGATTTAGAACGTGATGCTGGCCAGACACCTCCGCCGGCATGCGTAGTGGAGTGAGTGCTAAACGATGAATCGGGTAAGGCTGCAAGCTCGAACGCGCAACCTTGAATGAAGACTGCGCTGCTCAAAAACGCACCGCGCGCAATGCTGGATACCCGGGCAGTGAATTTGGGTCTAGTGCGCGCGCGCCGATGGGCAACACGCGAAAGGCTTCTAAGAAGATTCAAGAACAACTCCATTTGTTCGTATTTTGTCAAAAGGCTCTAGTCAAACGACCTGCCATCGTCCTGATGACAAAGCTGCCTGGACCAACCACGATTCCATTACGCAGCTATGGCCCCATCACCTTTCTTCTGACCAGCAAATCTGGACAGACTGTGGCGAATGCTACAACGCGATGACTGACTATTGCAACGGGTTGCGGTAACTGTCGACAGTAATTTTGATAGGGTCGATGTTTTCGGCATAATATCTTTATTATGTAGACAATTTTAAAGGTGAGACAGATTCAGCCCTTCCAGAAGTCCGCTAAACCATATACCTGACTTTCCAAGCAGACAGCCAAAGAAAAACGCTACCAGCATGCAGCTCCCCTTTCTCCCCGTGAACACAGCTTTCGAGCAACCGCTACAAGCGGATGTATTCGAGGTCTTGCTTGATGGTGAGATACAGCCCTATACCGGCATTAAGGCTAGCAGATCACCTTTAGTAGCTGAAAACATCATGTGGATAGGTCCTGACGAGACACTGGAGCAGACGAACAATCTCGCCGAATACTACACGAATGATCTTTCGGGAACATACCTCGTGCGGTATGATCCGAAAACTTTGGTTGTAGGAGCAGAACTGGGAATTGAGCCAGCTAGCGTTCTCGTTGATACCGAAGAGCTTGAAATTACGATCAGATAGTTGCCTGTCAGGCACAACCCAAAGTGGATCATGCAAGCAAATCGATGACCTGCTTTAGCCCATTAAGAAAAGCGTAAGTCCCATCAACGCCAGAGCACAAGACCCTGTCACTACGACAACGGCACGTCGATGACAGGCAAAAAATTCAACAGTCGACTGAGGCTTTTTTGACAAAGGCAGGCCAGCCATGAGCAAATGCGAGATTGACAAACGATCTGCCTCCTCAAGATTTGCAATGGTAAATGCATTACGGGCCAATGTATTTATTGACTTGAACACACCCTCTGATCGATCCGCTATAAAGTAAGCCATCTCGCGAGTAAAGAGTTCGCGACGGTTGAAATCGAACAACATCATATGATGTCGTAGATATTCATTAATCTCGATCAGTGTCAATCGACGCAACCAGAAATGATTTTTTGACTGGTAGGGTGTTTCGCTTACCGCTGCATAACGTTCTGCATTACTGGCAGTCGTATGAAAAACGACACAATGAACGATGTGCTCGTGATCTACGCGAAACGCGCAGAGCCGCTCTATAACCTCCAGCGCCTCAGCATTCAGCTTGCCTTTGGAATCGATGAACAGAATAAAAGGTTTGTTGTTCAGCGAATGACGTACCTGCCCGAGTTGTTGCTGTACGCAAGCCAAGGCTTTGTCAACGGATTCTCGATCGGCGCCATCTTGCGCCTGTTCTGAGGAGATAAGATCCGAGCTTTGCGGCACAAGCTCTATAAGCAGATGACGCAGCAGTTTGCCAGCACTGATTTCCGGCAGATCGTAGCGCATGGTATGAAACCTGTGCTTGATCCTGTCGCTGATAACAAGAGACAGCATGGTCTTGCCACTACCCGCCTCCCCGTGAACATGAATTATAGGCTCATGCTGACGAACTGCTCGAATAACGCTTTCTACAATTTTGCCACGGTTGGCACCACCATAAAACATAAAAATGTTGTTGGCGTTGTAAAACGGACCCTGAGACGAGGAATAATAGAGTCGTCGTCCAGAATCGACACGTTGTTCGTTGTGATTCATGCCAGAGCTTAGTAGTTCAGCGAATATACCATGTCCCATTTATGTCAGCAACGAGGATGCCATCCGCCCGCGCTTGAGCAGTTACGATAGTTCGGTTTGGCGCATGCAGCAAGTTGTAATGTGCAAGGCACCAGGTTATAAGTCAATATACTAGCGGTTGAAGACAAAGATACAGCCATATTGTATCCACCAGAGCAAACAACGGTTAAAGTCAGGGCTATTACCCTTCCATGGACGCATAGTGCCAGAAAAATTACATGCTCTACACATAGTACTGTTTGAGCCGGAAATTCCGCCCAACACCGGGAACCTGATTAGACTCTGCGCTAATACCGGAGTGCAATTACATCTGGTAGAACCGCTTGGGTTTTCGATGGATACAAAGGCTCTGCGACGTGCTGGGCTGGACTATCACGAATCAGCAAGTGTGCTTATCCATCCAGACATTGATGCCTGTTTAGGCTCTCTGGATGTACCAGACAGTAAACGCCGCGTCTTTGCTGTGAGCACTAGAGGCATTGGCACCTACTGCGATGCAGAATATAACTCATCCGATGTTCTGCTATTTGGTCCGGAGACCCGAGGGCTCCCAAAAAATCTGCTGAACGACGATCGTATCCACACATCAATCCGGGTACCGATGAAAAGCGATAGTCGCAGCCTGAATTTATCCAACGCTGTCGCGATCGTCGCTTTCGAAGCATTAAGACAGCTCGGCTTTCCTGGACTTGGATAGAAAAAAAGCCTAAGAAATAAAATCACATCTCTAACTATCCATGCACTTTTATTCTATCCCCAGCCCTAAGCGCGCTTGAGCATAACTATTGAGATGTATCAGGTGCAGGGGCGTTTTGTTTGGCCGCCTCGACGTGCTGAGCGTACAGCGCATCAAAGTTGACAGGATCAAGCAATAATTGCGGGAAACCACCCTTCTGTACCAGCGATGCTATCTCTTCACGAGCAAAGGGAAACAATAGATTCGGACAAAAACTACCTAGCATTGGTCCAAGACGTGCGGGCTCGAAGCCCTTGACCAGAAACAGTCCGGCCTGTTTGATTTCTGTCAGGTAGGCAATTTCCTCCGCAAGCTTGACGGTGGCCGTCACCGTGAGAACAACCTCATACATATCATTTTCAAGCTTTGTGCTCTCGGTATTCAGATGTAATGATACGTTGGGCTGCCAAGAGGTACCACCGACAAAGACCTTCGGCGATTGTGGTGACTCGTAAGAGACATCCTTGAGGTATACACGCTGAATCTTGAATACCTGCGCCGGCGCTTCGGTCTTTGCCGCTTCAGTCTTTGCCGCTTCAGTCTTCGCCGCTTCAGTCTTCGCCGCTTCAGGTGCTTGTTCGTTTTTGTTTTCGTTTGCCATGCTTGTTGTCTACAGTTGTATTTTCAATCACTTTCGGAAAATGTGCGTCGTAAAAATCATATAAACATATTTACTAACCGCCGGGTTGGCACCGGTGATTAGCTCAACTACCAAAGCATGATTGGCTACGCACCGATGCTTTCGTAGACTTCATCCAGCTCACCATCTTGCTCCAGCGCCGCCATGTCGTCGAATCCACCAATGTGACGTTCACCAAAAAATATCTGCGGCACCGAGGTCTGTCCTGTTATGGCAGTCATCTCTTCTCGAAGCTGCGCGTCACCATCGACCAACCGGCTTTCATATTCCCAGCCTTTAGCCGCCAGAAGGCGCTTGGCGGCTCGGCAAAAGCCACACCAGTCTGATTCGTACATCACGATGGATTTCGCGGATTCGGCGTTGGAATCGTTCATTTGAGCTGGATAGGTATCGCGTTTTATTACTTGGTAACTGTGGGCAGATTAGCCTTTTCCCAAGCAGCCAACCCACCGGCAAGAGTAAATAGTTGAGAAAAACCAGCTTTCTTCAGTTTTCCTACCGCCCGACTGGCCCGCATTCCGTTGTCACAATAGATGACGATATCCTTCTCTTTCAGTTTCTCAATTTCATGCATTCGTTCAGCCAGTTTGTTTACCGGCATGCTGCGCGCATTCAGGAGGTGCCCACCTTTGAACTCCGATTCATCGCGTACATCGAGAAATACGCTCTCGCCCGAATTCATTTTCTGAGTGGCATCATACGGCGTAAGGGCAGTATTAGCCGTGCTTAAACGCATATATTCTGTGTAAACCAGCATCCCCAAAGTGACGAGAAATGCTATAAACAGCAGGGTGTGGTTTCCTACGAACTCTATGATCTGGGACATGTCAGTTAAAAAGTGCCTGAACCTGGACTAATCAGCCAGCAAGAATAACCTGCATTGCGTCATTTGCAAACGTTAACGGGATAAAAATGATGACCAGCCACCCCTGACACATCGGGTTTGCGAGATCGGCTTGGGGTTGACTTAGTGTTAACGTAGGCACAAAGAATCTCAGGATGCTCAAACTTCCGTGCACGACGCCTCTATTATCTTCTCCCTGTTTTTGGTCTTTTCAGGTGCGGCGCTTATCGCAACCCTTGCCCTGTATGCCAGGCAGGCACTTCTGATTGCCTACATCCTGCTCGGCGCGTTACTGGGTCCCTACGCACTAGACATGGTTTCCAATCCCGCGCTTATCGCTGATATAGCGAACATCGGGATACTGTTCCTGCTTTTTCTGCTTGGCCTTAGCCTGGAACCCAAAGATCTCAAAAAACTGTTTCGTGAAGCAATGGTCGTGACGGCTGCAAGCTCGTTCGCCTTTGCGTTGACAGGTTTTATCGTGGCGTCAGTCTTCGGCTTTTCACTCATTGACAGCTTGCTTGTCGGGGCTGCGATGATGTTCTCCAGCACCATTATCGCCTTGAAGCTTCTACCAACAAGCGCTCTGCATCATCAGCGCATGGGAGAGATCATCGTCAGCGTCCTCTTGTTACAAGATATGTTGGCCATTTTAGTGTTACTCGGATTAGAAGGATTGGGCAACAAGAACACGATTTGGTCCGAAACACTTATTCTGTTCGTCGGACTCCCTGCACTGGCGGCAATGGCCTGGTGGGTTTCCACAAGAGTTCTGACGAGGCTCTTTCTACGTTTTAACCAAATACAGGAGTACCTTTTTCTAGTTGCCATTGGCTGGTGTCTCGGGTTGGCAGAACTTGCCACGCTCATTGGCCTTTCGCACGAGGTAGGTGCGTTTGTGGCAGGAGTAACCCTTGCAACGAGCCCGGTTTCACGATTCATCGCTGACAGTCTCAGGCCACTTAGAGACTTCTTTCTCGTTATGTTCTTTTTTGCTCTTGGTGCAGGCTTTGACGTAGGCTCACTGCGTCAGATTCTGGTACCCGCGCTGATCCTTGCAGCCGTGTCGGTCATGGTCAAACCCTTTGTTTTTCGCTGGCTTTTAGAAAGAGAGCAGGAAAAGGCGAAGATGGCTAACGAGACGGGTGCCCGCCTGGGTCAAATAAGTGAATTTTCACTATTGATTGTGGTGGTCGCCACAGAACTACAGCTCATGTCGGATGAAGCGTCAGCGTTGATGCAAAGCGCCACTATTTTGAGTTTCGTTGCTAGCTCTTTCTGGATAGTTCGACGTTATCCAACACCAATTTCAATGGACACAACACTTTACCGGGATTAGTTGTGATAGATGCAAAAGGGCGCTACTTGAGCGCCCTTTAATTTTAACGTGATCTCCCTATTGAAAGCTCAGCCGACACTCAGCCGTAACTCAGAGAATACGCGCCAGAGCTACTTGCTCATCAAATACTGAATAGCAATCGGTATCTCTTCGTCGGTCAATGCAGATCCGCCCCTCGCTGGCATGACGTTCAAACCATTGATAACGGACGAGGTTAGTGCCGCCAGGCCTTTGTCGGCACGTTCTTGCCAGGCAGCCTTGTCTCCAGTTTTGGGGGCATTCGCCACACCTGCCAGGTGGCAACTGGCACAGACGCCATCAACATTAGCTTTGATGTTGTCTGTCATACCATCAGGCACTTGACCAACCACCAACGCGGTCACGGCCGCTTCGCCTTCTGACTCATCGGCTACGACTGCGACAGCCTGCTCTGCATTGTCTGCAGCGCTATTTTGCTCACCTTCCGCAGGCGTGGCAGCGTCTTCATCGGCGTCAGCTTCGTCGGGGGCGGCTGCATCCTCTTCGGGAGCGGCAGTCTCATCAGCCACCACCGGAGTCTCTTCAGACGCAGGGGCTGCTTCTGAATCGTCAACTTCAAACAGTGCGATTGTTTGCACAGCCAGCTGGATTTCCTCATCGCTATAATCGCTGCCACCGCGTGCAGGCATCGAACCTTTGCCGTTGATGACGCTGGCTACAAGAGCGTCAAGCCCCAACTCACGCCGCTCGGCCCAGGCCTTCTCATCGTCCAACTTGGGAGCACCAGCAACGCCCGCCACATGACAGGCAGCACAGGCGCCATTGACCAGCTCGTCGCCGCTCTTGACTGCGTTATCGTCCATCGCTGTTTCAGAGCCCGCTACCACGAGGTCATCTGCGGACGTACGAACTGCGGCGACCGGCTGGATCCTCTGAATTAACGCGTTACGCATCATTGTGTCAGACGAATCATCGTCACCTATCCCCAGTAGACGTGCGGCAAATACACAAACCAGAGCAAATACGGTTAGGCAGCCCATGACAATGCCCATAATCTTGACCATACCGCTATCGGTGGCACCACTCATACATTTTTCTCCACTTTCTCTATCTCAATGTTCTGTTCGGATGCAGAGCATCATTATCTATTCGAATCGGATTTTTATCCAGCAACAGGCATCTATCGGCCGAAAACATCCGTTCCTCCATTCTATCGCATCAAGGCGTGCTGTTTCTGCCCATCATACGACGTAAAACCGTGCTGCCTTGTCTCATATGTACCAGCGCACCAGTCACATGCAAGGCAATCAACGCAAAAAGTAGCCACTTGCCAACTATATGCAACCGAGCGGCAAACGACCATTCAAGGTAATGATGCATTGCCCCAGTGGTCGCCATGGCAATCGTCACGGCATACAAACCAACGTGATGAGCATTTACCCAACGGCTTCTTAGCCGGGACAAATGACCACCGTTCAGTGGTACCACCTGTTTTCGCAACTGCCATCTCCACACCATTACGACAGCAATGCAAATTCCCCCCCATGAATGCGCAGTGGTCACCAGAAACTGAACAAAACCCAGCGTCTCTTGACGCTGTATGGCTGCCATAGCCTCACGCATCGGATTCTGAAGCGCGAATTGCCCCATTAGCAGGACAATGACCAACCAGTGCAGACGGCGCTGCAAGAGCGTATAGAATGTCGGATGGCTAGATTTGCCGCTCATGAGGCCAAAGTGAGTGTTTGCGTCATCAACTTCGTATACTACGTATAAATACCAAAGACAGCTCTTAATGACCAACTCGACTCCCGACCCCATACGCGCCGCTGCACAACTGGTAGATCCGGAAGCATCAGGCGCTCTCGAACGACGCATCAAACGAGATGTATTTGACAGTATTGCCCGCATAAAGCCGGATGTTACGGCTGATATCGACTTCGACAATGATGTTGTCAACGGTCAGTTTTTTGCGCAACTATCGCCACCGTTGCAAGGCATCGCCATCGCTCGCACGGAAGGCGTACTGGCTTTCTACAACCGGGTCGGCTGGCACCCAAAGTTTCTCGACGCTCCGTTGTCAGCATGTGTGCCTGACGAGGGAATTGAGCCTCTTACGCAACGTTACCATGCCAAAACGCTGCACGATCTGGCCTACGTGCATCCGAAGCATTTTGAAAAAATGTTGGGTAAAGCCGGGGCGGCATCCTTATGGGAAGACATCAAGCGTTTTGTGGATTCCAGTCATTGACAAACACTGCACCAACACCTGCAATACAGGTTGATGCACTCAGCCATGTATATACCAGCGGACAAAGCCAGACCCGCATCCTTGACGACGCTTCTCTACACGTAGCCGCAGGCAAGACTGTTGCTCTCATCGGCCGCAGTGGATCAGGCAAATCTTCACTACTCAATCTCATCAGCGGGCTTGAGCCGCTGTCCACAGGCGATGTCATTCTCAACGGCCAGTCCATGAGAGTGCTGAATGATCACCAACGTACCCTGTTGCGCGGTAAGCAGATTGGCTTTATCTATCAGGCATTCAATCTTATCCCGACGCTAAGTGTGTATGACAACATAGCGTTACCGTTAGCATTGGCCGGAGTTACGTTGAAAACGCAAACTCCACGCATCCTTGAGTTGCTGAGTGCTGTCGGACTGGACGGACGAGGCGATGACTACCCGGATCGCTTGTCCGGTGGAGAACAACAGCGGGTGGCCATTGCCCGGGCACTAGTCCATAAACCGGCACTGATTCTGGCCGATGAACCCACCGGCAACCTTGACGCCAAAAGTGGCCGGATTGTTTTACAACTGCTCGAAGGTCTTGTTAAAACTGAAAACTCCGCGATGTTGCTTGTGACACACAGTATGGAGGTTGCGCGCAGTGCCGACCATATTTTGCTGCTGGAGCATGGAAAAATCGACAGCATGGACAGTAATGCGCTAAGTCAGAGCGCCGCCTGGTAGTTTTATGTTGCTCAGAATTCTGGCGCGATCCAGCTGGCGATTTTATCGTCACCACCCTGCCCAGCTACTACTATCGATGCTGGGAATTATCCTTGGCGTAGGTATCGTCACGGCAGTTCTGGTTACCAATCACAGCTCGCAAAAAGCCTTTGCGTTATCAACCGAAGCCTTGTACGGACGCACAACACATCAACTCAGTGGTGCTAACGGACTAGAACAATCGGTTTATGTAGATCTTCAAAAGCGCTTTGCCCATTTGCCTATGGCACCTGTTATTGCAGGTCACATGGCGCTGGGTGATCAGGTGTACTCGATACTGGGACTGGACCCATTTGCAGAAGCTGCGTTTAAACGAATTGGCTCATCTACAACTCCAACCGCATCAGGCACTAACAATACATCAACGTTTGCCGACATACCTGTTCAAGCCCTGATGCAAAGCGATGCCCTGATTATCAGCGAAGGCAGCGCACAACATGACGATCTGCCTGTCGGTGAAGAAATAAGGCTAACTATCGGGGGTGAGGAGCATGTAGCACAACTGGCGGCCACCTACGCGTCCGATAACCCTGCGGCTACCACTGGATTGATGATTGGCGATATTGGCTTCGTACAAAGCCTGCTGGGACGTGACAATAAAATCGATCGCATCGATCTGATTCTTGATGACAGTCAAGTCCTGATGTTGCAAGAGATCATACCGGCAACTCTGCAATTGACACCTGCTATGACGCGTACACAAACTATGCAGGCAATGACTCGTGGCTTTCATATTAATCTGACCGCCATGAGCCTTCTGGCACTGGTTGTCGGTGCGTTTCTGATTCACAACACCATGACTTTCGCCGTTGTACAAAGACGCGAACTGTTTGCGATAAAACGCATCACCGGTATTACTGCAAGGATGGTGCTTTACAGTATCCTATTGGAGGCCGCCTTTATCAGCACACCGGCGTCAATTATCGGCATTGTATTAGGCTATTTCTTGTCCAGTGTGTTGATTGAACTCACCACACGCACGATCAACGACCTCTACTTTGTGTTGCATGTACAGGATATCTGGTTTAGCCCTTGGCTCATTGTCACAGGGCTGTTACTTGGCGTGGGCAGCAGCGTGCTAGCGGCAACGCTGGCTGCCGTAGATGCCGCCTCTACCAGTCCAGTGCAAGCGCGACAACGATCAATACTTGAACAAAGGACACAGCGCTTACTGCCACTTATAGCTGTCGGTGGATTGTTCGTCATGGTGGCAGGTGTGTTGCTATCGGCCGTGCCATCGCAATCACTTATTCTTGGCTTTATTGCACTGATGCTGATTATTCTTGGTTACGGTCTGCTCATACCCTGGCTGGTTTACGCAATAACCCGCCTCTCGAAGCCGTGGCTGGATAAGCCAGGCATCAGCATGTCGCTAGCTGCTGGTGGAATCTACAGAAACATCAGCCGAACAGGACTTGCCATAGCCGCCTTGACTATTGCTGTGTCGGCAACCTTTGGCGTCGACGTCATGATCGGAAGCTTCAGATCAACGGTTGACCGGTGGTTGAGCACCACGCTACAAAGCGACGTTTATATAACAGCACCTTCAGCAGTATCCACTGAAGATAAACGCTTTCTGGAACCTGACAGCCTGCAATTGGCGCAATCAGTGACAGGCGTGAAAAGTGTTAGTCATGGACGTACGCTTGAAACCCTTACATCGGTGGGCAACATAGACATGCTCGTGGTTAAACCACACGAAGAGAGTGAACAGGGTTTCGAATTGATAAGTGAGCTTGCAGACACACCGTGGCTGACATGGCAACGAGACCAGACTTTAATGATTAGTGAGCCGTTGGCCACTAAGCACGCGCTGCGAGCCGGCGATACTCTCGATGTATTTACTGAAAGCGATGGGCTGCTACCATTTGATATTGTTGCGGTATTTCGTGACTACGGTTCCAGCCATGGAAAGTTACTGATGGCAAGGCCGGTATTTGATCGCTTCTGGGACGAGCCTGACTACGGCTCTATGGGTATTTTGCTGGAAGACACAGCATCCGATGAAGAGGTCATGAGAAAATTACGCGAACAGCTTTCAACAGTTGAACAGCCGCTCGTAGTACAAAGTAATACCGCTATTCACCGCCAATCACTGGTTGTTTTTGATCGCACCTTTGAGGTCACTCGTGTGCTTCGATGGCTAACGGTAGGAGTGGCGTTCGTGGGGATCTTTAGCGCGCTTCTGGCGCTGCATCTGGAGCGAGCGCGTGAATTTGCCATTCTTCGGGCCAGTGGCGCTACAAGGCAGCGCATCATGACTGTGGTGCTCACCCAGACCGTGCTGATGGGCCTATTGGCCGGCTGCCTGGCGCTGCCGCTTGGCTGGTTGATGTCTGAAGTTCTTATCAAGGTAATCAACGTACGTTCGTTCGGCTGGAGCATGCAAAGCATGATGTCTGCTGGATCAGTTGTCGAGACGCTCATTCTGGCGTTGTTATCAGCCATTCTGGCAGGGCTGTATCCAGCCTATCGATTGTCTCGTCGGAGCATAGCGGCTCAGTTGAGAGACGACTGAGATGGCTGGCGGCTTGGCGGTTCGGCGGTTCGGCGGTTCGGCGGTTCGGCGGTTCGGCGGTTCGGCGGTTCGGCGGAATTTTGAGTTGCCGCACTCATTCCAAATGCGAATGACTGCACGTATTTGTTATCACAAGTGAATTTTCAGCCCCCGGGTAATCCCTCTGTCATAAATTTAAGGTACAACGTTGTAAGACGGTTAATTACTAGACGAAAACGAGATCATGCAACCACCAGTGGACTACCCCATAGATGATCACGCTCACAGAGCCCATTTCGCTATGGATGAGCTTTTCTACGCTACCCTGCTCGATCGTATGGATGCAATGGCATTGGCTCGGGAAGAGTCTTTAGCTTACGCCCCTGCATTCGACTTTGATGTCCCCGCGCAGTCTCCAGTCGCGCTAAAAAACCTGCCCCTACCCATTTTGGTATTTGCCCAAACAATTTTCTCTGGCAACGTTGGCTTACTGCTCTCTATCGATAGCGTGTTTTCTCGCTGTAGCCGCGTTCTACGCTAAATCCACTGACTTCCTGACCCGACATATTATTCTGATATGTTTTAGGCCAAGACAAAAAACGCTCATAACTCCCATCGGCATTTCAGGATTGGGAACAGCGGCGGTTAGCGGACCACTACTTTAATGTGAGCACGAACAACTCCCGAATCGGCCTGTTGTCTATACTGTTGTTGTTTCTGCCAGGCATGCGCTCTCTACGAAAAGTAGACGATTTAATGACACTGGCAACAAACCCCGACAACCCTGCTGCGAGCAATGCACCCACATCATGAAAATCCCCGCCGGAATACTCCTGCTGATCATTGCCTATTGCCTGTTATATCCAGGGCTTACTCAACCCATGCTCAGCGTATCGGGTACGGTTGAAAAAGTAAAACTGGTGGGTGTGGGCAAGGAGCTGATTAAAGAAAGTCCAAACACGCCTGCCATGGTTAATAACCTTGTAGACATAGTGGTAGATTCACTCAATGTATCCGGCACTGTCGAGGCCTTCGACAAAACCCGGAGTATTCTGGGTACTGCCCATGAGCTATATGCCAACAATCATTTGCTGGTTGCAATGCTTATCGTGCTCTTTAGCGTCATTGTGCCCCTGCTGAAAGCCTTGATACTGTTAGGCCAATTGTTACCGGTGGGTCTGCGAGTCAAGTCAGCGCTGGTATGGATTAGTAACGGTATCAGTAAATGGTCTATGGCTGATGTTTTCGTTATCGCCATTTTCATCGCATTTCTTGCTGGCAATGGTATTCAGGAAAGCCGTGGACTCGTCGAATTTCAGGCCTCTCTTGGCAACGGTTTCTGGTTTTTTCTAGCGTATTGCCTCATCTCTATTCTGGGTACTCAATTACTTAGTGCAGGTATGCATCCACGTTTGACAGACACAGAACCCGTCGCCAAGCCACCTGGCGACGTTGCTCATAACAAGGACAATCCAGTTTCTACAACTCCAGCGCAGAATCAGTAGCAGGTGCTTTATCAGCTGCAGTTCGCCTTCGGTATTACCGGCCCCATCCTACTTCTGCTTGCCATTGGCTGGGGCATCCGATACCTGCACTGGGTAGACGATAGTTTCGTCTCTCAAGCGAACACGGTGGTGTTTAACATTGCGATGCCAGTGATGCTGTTTTTTGCGGTCTCCAATAGCTCATTTGATCAGGCAATGAACCTGACGCTGACATTGGTGGGTACGGTGGGCACAATGGTACTCGTCGGTTTACTGTGGATAGTTGGCAAGCTGCTTCCAGCCGATCAACGCGGTGTGTTCATACAAGGCTCATATCGTGGGAATCTTGCAATTCTGGGTATCGCCTTGTGTGTGGCCACCTACGGTGAGGGAATACTACCCGCAGTGGCTCTGTACATCGGTGTCGTCACCACTGTCTATAACATACTGGCAATCTGGGTTCTAAACTCTTCGGGCGCGCTGATAAAAATTGCCAAAAACCCCATCCTCATTGGCATAGTCCTGGGTGCAATAGCCTCCCTGATACAGCTCCCTATCCCGGTACTCATAGAATCTACTGGAAGCTATCTGGCGCAAATGATGTTACCGTTGGCACTGTTATGTATCGGTGCCACGTTAGATTTTGGCTCTTTGCAAACACATGGCAAATCAATTTCTCTGGCCGTATTCTTCAAGTTGCTGGTATCGCCAGTGCTATTGGTTGGCTCAGGCCTGATAGTAGGCTTAGGGCAGGAAGAGATTGGTGTGCTGTTCTTTATGTCGGCCTCACCTACCGCCACCTCCAGTTACATCATGGCACGGCAAATGACTGCGCATGGGTCTCTGGCAGCTGAAATTGTAGCCGTAACCACAACTCTTGGAGTTTTATCCTATACCTTCGGCCTTGCGCTTTTGCGATTCCTGGAGTGGGTCTGAAACGTTCAGCTCACACATAGATCCTTAGACTGTCCGATTCCATGCCGCTATGAATTTTAATTATATTCTCGTAGAGCGCCACTGTGAATTACCTGTCGCCGATCACTATTTTTCCATTAACTCTAATTAGACTGACAGCGTGGCGCACCCTGCTGATTGTTGTTACTTTACTCAATGTCGCTTGCAGTGTGGGGGATCCAGGCACAGACCCAAGAACAGACCAAGGCACAGTCCAGGGCAACGACCAAGGCAGCGACCAAGGCACAAATCCGGCAGCATCATCCGGACAAACCTCCTCCGAACCAACTGAGTCATCAGTTAAAAAACCGCTTTCTCCGACACCTGTCACCGGAGAAGATCTAGAACCTGTGCCGACAACATTACCTGAAATTGAAAGCTCAAGTGGCTTGCAATTAGGTTTGGCACTACCTGAGCTTCCCATAGAAGCACCCGATGACGAATCAACAGATTTCGAAACAACCGAGCAACCTATTGTCAGTCGCGCGCTCTGCACAGCGCCAAAATCAGATATGCGAGAGCGCCTGCTGCAGCTGATCAACGAGGCCCGCGCCACAGCTCGATTTTGCGGCGATAGTCAATTTCCAGCAGCTCAGGCTGTGCGTTGGAATGACGATCTGAATAGCGCGGCTCAAAGGCACTCTACGGATATGGCTACCCATAATTTCTTCAGCCATACCGGCAGCGACGGTAGCGCAGCATCAGCGCGGGTTACCGAGGAGGGATATCGCTGGCAGAGTGTGTTTGAGAATATTGCAGCAGGACATGATACTGCTGAGGAGACACTTAATGATTGGCTGGATAGCCCTGGCAGCTGTCGTAATTTCATGAATCCTGCGTTTACAGACGTAGCTGTTGCCTGCGCTTATGACGAGGTTTCCGACTTTCAACGCTATTGGTCAAACTTGCTAGCTGAGCCACGATAGACAATCCGTCCCAAACGGTATTCTCAGGATTCTTGTGGTCCATCAAACAGCCACTAAACACCATCACGTACGCAGTATTCGTCAAAACAGTACACTATTCCTATCGCTCGCCTTTTGTGATTGATAGTTTATGGATGTATTTGTTGTTGCTGTATTCCTGATGTTGATTACACCAGGACCTGGCGTACTTTCCACAGCAGGCGTTGGCGCCTCTTTTGGGCAAGGTGCGGGGTACAGATATGTTATCGGTCTATTTATCGGTACTAACCTTGTGGCAATAGCGGTGGTTACCGGTCTGGCAGGTATTGTTTTGACTATCCCGGTACTACGTACTGTGCTGCTCTACGCCTCCATCGCCTACCTTTGCTATCTTGCTTTACGCATCGCATTTGCGGGCAGCTCCATTGCGTTTATCGAAAGCGTCAGGCCTCCGGGAATCATCGATGCCGTTTTGCTGCAAGCCATCAATCCCAAAGCCTATGTTGTAAATACCGCACTGTTCACAGGTTTTAGCTTTCAACCAATGGAACTTTGGCAAGAGACGCTGTGGAAATTTGTTCTTATAAACGCTATCTGGATACCGATTCACCTGCTATGGCTATTTGCCGGTATTGGTTTGAAAAAACTTGCGCTATCTCATCGCGCGCAGCGTGCTATAAATATGCTTATGGCATTGGCGCTCCTTGTTGTAGTTTGGCTCGCCGCCTCAATGAGTAACTCTGCCTAGACCTTTGCACATATGAACAAGCAAGCTGATGAATGGGTAACTAACACCGAGACGGTGGTTTACGATAACGCCTGGATATCGGTATCACACCGCGAAGTAACAGCACCAACTGGCAATGATGGTATTTACGGAGTAGTGCATTTTAAAAATCGCGCCATGGCAATTTTGCCTATCGATGATGAAGGCAAAATCTGGCTTGTCGGGCAGCATCGCTACCCCTTGAACCAATACTCATGGGAACTACCTGAGGGTGGCGCCCCTATGGGAGAGTCATTACTAGGAGCCGCTCAGCGTGAACTGCGTGAAGAGACAGGTATTGTAGCGGGACTCTGGACAAGCCTGTTGCAAGCTCATCTTTCAAATTCCGTGAGCGATGAATATGCCGTTGCCTATATTGCACGCCAACTTTCATTTACAACGACAGAGCCGGACGAGACGGAGCTTATCAAAATAAAAAAAGTCCCTCTTGCAGAGGCTGTGAGCATGGCTATGGATGGTGTCATCACAGATGCGCTGTCTATGGTGTGCCTCATGAAACTAAAACTGTTGGTAGAGAGCAAACAGATTACGTTATAGCCGAGTAGCGCTTATCTACCACTTGTCTTTGAGCCTTAACACAAGGGTCAACAGTTCACCTGAAAACACCTACCCCAGGATATCGTCCAGTGCGTTCATCAGCTGCTGCATGTCTTCTTCGTCAGTAAAGTAGCCTGGAGAGAGCCGAACGGTTCCACCACCATCTACCGTGCCTGCATCTACATGCACTAGCGGTGCACACTGAAGTCCGGCTCTGGCACAAATTTGATGATCAGCATCCAACTCATCAGCAATGCGTTGCGTTGCAATTCCCGCCACCGTAAAACTCAACGTGGCAACTCGTGCATCGTTACGGGCACCACCGACAATACTGACGTTGGAGAACTCTCGCAGCTTTGATTCTATGCGTCGAATGTGAGCAAGCTCAGTCTTGTGCACGTGATTTATGGCAAGTTGACATGCACCGGAATCATGACCCGTCACACCACATTTTACCGCTAGCTCCGAATCAAGCTCACGAAACCACTGCTGCGCAGCATGCAACCCTGCGACACCTGGAACGGAAATAGTCCCGGCCTCAAGACGATGCGGATAGACGTCGGGTTGATAAGTCGATATCGAATCGACGCCGGTTCCACCAAAACGCTGTGGTGCAATATCGATGGCTTCAGACACAATCATACCGCCAATACCCATAGGGCCGAATAACCCCTTGTGGCCTGGAAACGTCAGAACACTGATACCCAGTTTATCCATGTCAATGGGCAGAACTCCAGCCGTCTGTGCAGCATCGACAAGCAGTGGAATACCCGCATCCCGGGCAATCTGTGCAACCGATTCCAGTGGCTGCACTGTGCCAATGACATTAGAGGCATGATTTAGAACAATAAGCCTGGTTCTGGATGTAATGGCATTTTTAATCTTGTCGGGATCAAGGTAGCCGCTGCTCTCTGTCGCAACGCGTGTCACGCTGACACGATTGTCACGCTCAAGATGGCTGGCAGTTCGCAACACGGCATTGTGCTCGATCCGGGTGATTATCATATGTTCATCTTGAGCTATCAGTCCTGCGATAGCCATATTCAAGGCATCGGTGCCATTGAGCGTGAAAACCACACGAGCGGCGGGCCCACCAAAACCGAAAAACTTCGCTAGCATAGAGCGTGTTTGCGTAATCATCTGCTCAGCTTCTACCGCGAGCAAACTTCCGCTTCTCCCTGGATTGACTCCATGCGAACGAAAGAAGCTATCCATAAATCGGTAGACAGACTCAGGCTTTGGCCAGCTCGTTGCCGCATTATCAAAATAGGCGGTGTCTTTCATAGCCGATGAATGCTACTTGTTTTCGTGTAAGTCAATATCAACCCAGTCGCCTGAATCATCCAGATCGATATCGTAACGATCAACCTCGTACGTGTCGTCATTGTTGAATGTTTGAGGTTTGCGAGCGGTTCGCGCGGCAGAGGGAATATTTGCGGCCGGTATCTCCCCATGGGTATCGTCGTCAACTGCCGAAAAGTCTATGTTCTCGTCATCATTCTCAGTATTAGCAAATTTCTCTGCATCAGCGAACATATCACCGAGATCGATATCAGCTTCTGTCAGCGATAAAGTGGAAGAAATCACATCTGAATCGTCATTAAGATTGGTAGCCTCAGGATCACCGCCGTGATGATCTAGCTGCGCTACTGTCGCCTCGGCAGCAGCTATATGTTCTTCTGCCTGCGGCATTGGCCCCAACCAGGGTTTCCCCGGTATACCGGCATGGGTAGCCGTCTGCCCGGCATAATCCTGGTCAGCCTTATGCCTGTCAGCGACAGGCAACGCCATTTCGTCGCTAACGACATTGATCTGTCTTAGCATGCTAATGGGCAACGCTACAAAGAAAATCCAGAACAATTCTCTGGTTACAAGGAACCGCGCCTCTGAAAAATTACTGATCAGTAGTGCTACGACAAACCCCATAACAAACAATACTCCGACCTGCTGGCGCTCATACTGACAATAGAAGATTTCGATAAGCTGCTGTGCAACCATTAGCAATGCTATTAACGCCAAGGGGATACCCACCTCCGAAGCAACTTGTAACAATCCGTTGTGTGCGTGGTATACGGTCCAGGTAAAGTCGAAGTAGGTTTGTTGAATCCAGACGGTTGCATCTGTCGGAAACCAAAGCGATCCGTAGCCCACACCCGTCAAAGGGCGATTCAGAATCAGCTTTATGACTTGTGCCCACACCTCACCGCGTCCGGTCAGGTCATTAGATCTTCCAACCAGCTCGTTAGTTTCTATATTGGCGATTGCAAGTCCTGTTAAAGCGATAAAAAGCACTGCCACAAAAGCCATGCGTATGAAACCCAATTTAAAGCGGCTGGCGATATACAAGTACAGTGACAATGAGCCAGCAACCAGCATAGCAAGCAACGATGTTGCCGACTGGCTCATCACCAGCATGCCCAGACACAGCCCTGCCATCAAAAAACACAGAACTTTGAGGGCCGCCGCGTGTGACGATTCACTCAGTGTGATGTACAGCAGCACCCCCACACCTGACCAGAAACCCAGATCGTTTTTGGAGGTGAAAACACCGCGCCACACCCGAGTCCCTTCGTAGCTTTCAATACCCAGCTCTTGCAAACCCAAGGCAGCGCCAATACTGGCAATAATGGTGATTCCAAGAACAACGGCAAAAAAGCGCAGGGTTGTTAGCAGGGGAATGGTGAAGCCTATATATATCGCAATAAGTGTGCTGCCCACCAGATGCACGACTCGCTCGGCCGACACTCGGGCCTCAATTGACCACGCCACGGATGCAATAGTGCCAATAAGTAAAATGACCAGCAAAATTCGGTATCTGACCAACCAGGAAATCCAGTTAATTCCGTGCCCAAACATCAGCCCCGCAAACGCTACCAGATAAATCAACAGCCACAATGGGGTAATAAGCTGTGGCAGCACCCCACCTGCAAAGTCCGCGACCTGTGGCACAACACCCATGCCCAGCAGAATAGTCAGCAGCAGAATGCCCAGAGCTACTAAAGAGCCTCTCGTGGGTGCTGCGCCGTCTGTATAAGTGGCTACGCGCATATTTGTTCTAGCGGCATATGGGAACGGCTGCTTATGGGCTGCAAGTTCATGTCCCTATGATAACGGCTGCTCAAGGCAGTTGCTTGTGTACCTGATCCTATCAACACGGACAAATACAGATAAGTTGGCGGTAAAGGAGCATTGGTGCACGTTTGAATTTTGACACAGATGCTATGCGCGTTGGCTCAATCACATGGATTCCCGCCACTGCGTACCAAATAACCCCTGATCACACGTTCCTGCAACATCTGATCAGCTGGATAATCACATGTCCTACTCTAGCAGAAACCCATTTGCTGACCTCCACGGCACCCGGTATCACGGTGAATATCATGGCGACTTGCGGCCAGGCCAGTAGCTTGTCGAAAAAACCGATAGAACGCTGTCCAATAGCGATAATCCAGCAAGCAAGCCCTCGCCGATAGTGGGCACCAGTAGCAAAACCTGAATATGCAAACCATGCAGGTAACGTCGAGCAAAAGTAGCGGGGTCGGACGCAGACGCACTCTCCCGCAAGGAGCTTCTACTATCAAGTTGACAGCTTCCTAGTCCAACACCGGCGCCCGTCGATAGCAAAGACATTCGGCGAGGTGCACTTTGGATACCTCAGTGGTATCTTCCAGATCGGCGATGGTACGGGCTACTCGTAGTAGCCGATGCTGCGCCCGTAACGAAAGGGTCATGGCGTCACTGGCCTTGGCAAACAACGACTGCGCATCATTGCTTAACCGCGCGTACTTGCGTAAGGCTGGCGCATTGAGCAAGGCGTTGTTTACACCTTGTCGTCGCAGTTGCCGGTTGCGCGCTTGTGCCACTCTGGCTCGAATAGACTGGCTACCTTCATTGTTTTGCGTGCTCTGCAAGGCACCGTCGCTATGGGTCTCTCGTTGCAGTTGCAAGTGCAGATCGATACGATCCAGAAATGGCCCGGACACACGGGATTGATAACGCAGTATTTGCTCAGCGGCACAGCGACACGAAATTTTGGGATCGTCATGATAGCCGCAAGGGCAAGGATTCATAGCGGCCACTAACTGAAAGCGTGATGGAAAGGTAGCTTGCCTGGCAGCGCGCGACACCGTGATCTCGCCTGTCTCCATTGGTTCACGCAAGACATCCAGTACCGCGCGGGAAAACTCAGGCAGTTCGTCCAGAAACAAGACTCCATTGTGCGCCAAGGATATCTCTCCCGGCATAGGGTTAGAACCACCGCCTACCAGCGCTACACCCGAAGCGGTGTGGTGAGGGGATCGGAACGGCCGGATACCCCAGGTCATGGCATTAAAACCTGTGTGACTGATAGAGGCTATTGATGCTGCCTGCATACTCTCCGACTCACTCATGTCCGGCTGAATGCTGGCAAGGCGGCTGGCCAGCATCGACTTACCAGTACCTGGCGGCCCTACCATCAATAGGTTGTGAGAGCCTGCTGCGGCTATTTCCAACGCACGCCGGGCTTTTTGCTGACCAAAAACATCGCGCATATCAGTATTGTCTGACAAGTGACACGTATCGGTCTGAGCTCCGGCAGACGTTGCCAGGTCATCCATATGCATGCGATGTAATGATTGACGCGAGCGAAGTTTTAAACGCTCACAAACCTCAATAAAAGTAGATGCCGCATGCACACACGTCTCTGTGCTACGAAGCGCTTCGGCAGCATTGATCCATGGGATGAGCAATGCGTGTGTGGATGCCGCATAAGCGTACGAGGTGGGCAGTACGCCTGATATGGAACGCATCTCGCCGTTCAGACCGAGCTCGCCCAGAACAACCAGATTGTGGACGCACGTATCTGGCAACTGCCCGGTTGCTAACAGTATGCCAAGGGCTATCGGCAGGTCGAACCTGCCACCGTGTTTGGGCAAATCGGCAGGCGCAAGATTGACGATTATTTTTTGTTGCGGCCACTTGAATTTATTGTTTTCAATGGCTGCACGTACACGATCTTTACTCTCCCGCACTGTTGATTGGGGTAGCCCTACCAGCGACATGCCAGGCAGTCCTCCCGCGGTGTGCACCTCTACGGTGACTGGCAAGGCCTTTACACCCGACAGGGTGCATGACATTACTGTGGCAAATGCCATACGGAACCTCCTGTTCCTAGCGTGTGCTTGGTTTTTCTATTATGCGCGAATATGCTCGAACTACCTACTGCATTACTCCGCTGTGAAGATTTTTACTGGAAAATCAGCCAGTAGTGCTCTGTGAGCTCAATGAAGGGAAAATTGAGCTTTGGTTTTTTGTTATCAGGCTGCAAGCTGTTGGAAGAATCAACGCTGAGAGATAGTGGTCCTGTCAGCTTGATATGCCGTGGCGCTTCACTATCAAATTGCCGGATCACTAGTGGCACCCGCGCCACCCACACCGTGTTGTGGACGCCCACCTGCATCTATGGATGGCTCCATGGCACTGACTCGTGCCTCAAGCATCGCAAGCCGTTCATGAGTTTTCCTTAAAAGCTCGGCCTGAACATCAAATTCTTCTCTGCTGACCAGATCCAGGTTGCCAAGTGCACTTTGAACAGCCGCCTTTGCATTGCGTTCAAAATCCTCTTTCAGGTCTGAAACGCCAGGCGGCAAAAGTTTTCCGAGCGACTTGGATAGATCGTCGAAAACACGTGCGTCAATCATGTCGTTCTCCGTGATGGATAGGCCTGCCGCAAGCTTACTTTATCTCTGCTGGCCTGGAGCAGATTACATAATTCAAAAACGCACTATCTTGGTGCATAAAAGCTGACCCAGCGCTATCTTGTAGTGCAATGCGAGCTGATAAAAACAAGACGAAGCTCGCATCTTATTGAAATTTATCAATATATTCAACTGGCACGCATGATGTAACCCCGGTCTTCATGAATTCACTTTTTACATAACCTAAGGAAGTCTCATGAAGCTAGTTACGGCTATTATCAAACCCTTCAAGCTCGAGGAGGTGCGCGAAGCGTTATCGACCATCGGCGTGCAAGGCATGACAGTTACCGAAGTCAAAGGCTTCGGTCGCCAGAAAGGCCACACAGAGCTCTACCGCGGTGCAGAGTACGTGGTCGACTTTATCCCCAAAACCAAAATCGAGATCGGTGTTGATGATGACCAGCTGGATGCGGTTATCGAATCTATAGCCAGTGCTGCAGGTTCCGGAAAAATCGGTGACGGCAAGATCTTCGTCACCAATCTGGAGCAAGCCATACGCATTCGGACCAATGAGACCGGCGCTGTGGCTCTATAGATAACGTCCATAGTGAAACCACGAATACACGCAATTTATAAAGAGACTATATAAAATGGAACAGCTTGCAGAACTGAGCTATGCGCTCGATACCTTTTACTTTTTGATGGCCGGGGCACTGGTCATGTGGATGGCAGCGGGATTTGCCATGCTTGAAGCGGGCATGGTACGAGCCAAGAATACCGCGGAGATTCTTACCAAGAATATTGTCCTGTATGCGGTAGCTTGCATCATGTTCATGTTGGTCGGCTACAACATAATGTATTCAGGTGCGCCAATAAGCGCCTATATTCCAGGTGTTGATTTTCTGTTAGGTGCAGAAAACGATGCTGAAGCATTTGCGGCCGGTGGCGACGACGCACCATACTACTCATCACGCTCAGATTTCTTTTTCCAGGTAGTGTTCGTCGCTGCAGGCATGTCCATCGTATCTGGCGCTGTTGCAGAACGTATGAAACTGTGGTCCTTCCTCACTTTTGCAGTGGTTTTTACGGCATTCATCTACCCCGTACAGGGTTTTTGGAAATGGGGTGGTGGCTGGCTGGACACTGCAGGATTTAACGATTTTGCAGGATCCGGCATTGTGCATATGTGTGGTGCTAGCGCGGCATTGGCTGGCGTACTTCTACTGGGAGCCAGGAAAGGCAAATACGGACCTAACGGACAAGTCCATCCAATTCCTGGCGCTAACATGCCTCTGGCAACATTGGGTACGTTCATTCTCTGGATGGGCTGGTTCGGATTCAATGGTGGATCGCAATTGATCGTTTCCAACTTCGCAGACGCAAACGCTGTGGCTGCTATTTTTGTCAACACCAATATGGCGGCATCAGGCGGTGTTGTTGCAGCCCTGCTTACTGTTCGATTGATCTGGGGCAAGGCCGATCTGACGATGGCGCTAAACGGCGCATTGGCAGGCCTGGTGGCTATCACAGCAGAGCCACTAACACCTTCACCGTTGTCTGCAACGCTCATTGGCGCTGCAGGTGGCATCATTGTCGTGCTATCCATAACCACACTCGATCGCTTGCGCATCGATGATCCGGTAGGGGCGATATCTGTTCACGGTGTTGTAGGGATGTTCGGTTTGATGGTGGTTCCACTTACAAACGAGGATGCCAGTTTTGGTGCTCAGGCACTGGGGCTGGTTGCCATCTTTGCCTGGACATTTGTTATCAGCCTTATTGTCTGGGGCGTCATCAAAATGATCATCGGCTTACGCGTAACCGAAGAAGAAGAGTACGAAGGTGTGGATATCTCCGAGTGTGGTTTAGAAGCCTATCCGGAGTTTTCAAGTCGTAACTAGCAGTACCTGTTCAGTGCCTAATGTACATGTCCGGCACTTTTTCATCAAAAAGGCGCACTCTGTCAGTGCGCCTTTTTGCTTTTTTTTCTACAACAAAAGAATACTAAGGTTTTAAACTAAGTTGCCGCTCTTGAGTAACATGACGTTACTTCTGGTTCTGGGCTGTATAATCATCTGCGGTGAGCTGACTTATCAACTACGCCAGATAAGGCTGCGCCGCCTTCTCAGAGCGCAAAAATACCGGTTGCCCTTCTAGAGATTGTGCTTCTGCGTATTCGTACCCGAGCGCATCAAAACTCAGCACATCATCGGCTGAACCTGCGCGTGCCTGTATCAGATGCCTGGCCATTGCGCCTCGTGCCTTCTTTGCAAAAATGCTGATCACTTTAAATGTACCGTTTTTCTGGTCCTTGAAAACAGGCGACACTAGCGGGGCTTCAAGTTTCGCTCTCTTGACAGATTTGAAATATTCGTTGGAAGCCAGATTAACGAGCAATGTCGTTTTCTGAGAGGCCAGCTCTTCATTCAAGTACTCTGTAATTGCATCCCCCCAAAAATCATAGAGAGACTTGCCACGGCGTGTCTTCAACGATGTCCCCATTTCCAGTCGGTACGCCTGCATGAGATCAAGTGGCTTTAAAACACCATACAGCCCGGATAATATCCGCAGGTGTTTTTGGGCATAGTTCAAATCACGCTTGCCCAGCGAGTCAGCATCCAGCCCGACATAGACATCTCCGCGAAACGCCTGAATGGCCGGACGCGAATTCTGCTGGGTAAATTGTGTTTGCCACTCATCGAAGCGCTGCGTGTTCAGCTCTGCCAGCGACTCACTGATATTCATCAATTCACCCAGCTTTTTTTTCCGATAGCGTTTTAGTGTCTTTACCAATGCCTCGGAATCATCAATGAATTCTGGCAATGTCGGATCCGAGACACGGGATGGTGTCTGCATATCCAGCGTCTTGGCTGGCGAGAGTAAAATCAGCATGGCAAGGGCAAGAGAAGTAGTGTCAAAGTTTGTCGATAGTAGCCTTGTGGTACGTGATGCGGGCGCGATATGTTCATCCAGAACGTATAAGTCACACTTTTTAGAGCGCAGGAATAGTCAACAAGGATAATTAGCAAGAATCGGCAGCTAGAACAGCCTGTTAGTCAAGAACCGGTACGCTGAAACTCAGCGTGAATCTCGATATACACCTCATCAGCGACCAATGCTGCGAGCGAATCAATACCGTAGTCCGCTCGGGAGATTGAACCTGTAGCGGCAAATCCCAAGGTGTAATGACCGGTGAGCAGATTATCAGCCCCGCCTTTGAACGTAGCGGCGAGGCTCACAGGCTTTGTAACACCACGCAAAGTGAAATCGCCCTTCAGAATAAACGCATTGCCCTCCCCCGGCACTACGGAGGTGGAGATGAATCGTGCTTCAGGAAAACGATTTGTGCCCAACCAATCGGGACCCTGTAAGCGACTTTCAAGGTCGTCATTGTTCAAATCTATACTTTGCATATCGATGACGCCCTCAAGCGCTAGATCCGTGAGTGCTTCCGGACTGAAATCAAGCGAGGCACTGACCGTGTTAAAACGCCCAACCACAGTAGAGAGCCCCAGATGCTCAATGCGAAAGAGCAGGTATGCATGCTCAGGATCAAGCGCGTAGGCTCCTGAGCGCAACTCAGCGAGTGTCTGTGTGTAGTTTGGCCTGACAACACTTGCGCAAGCGCTTAATGCCGAAACTAGCAAAAAGACCAGCGCACCAGATAAGCGCAGATAAAAGTTGCGCTGTAATATTTGCGTTCTCATGATGCGATATTTTACAGGGTTAGTGCTTTTCGAAGGTCGCACATGGTTATTAATCACTGGACACTGAGCGGCATTGACAAATCAGCGCTAGAATCTATGTTCGAGGGCAACAGAATAAGCCCAGTAAGCACTTGTAGTCCGAACATCAAACTCCTTAAATGCATGATGCATCATTTTTCTAGTAATAATTTAAAAAACGTGCAGGATAATCCCTCAGGCGTGGACAGTATGGGAAGTCGGTTGACGGCGGCCCTGCTATTTTTGTCTATAGCCTTCGGGTTGGGTCTCTCAGCGCCTGCAAATGCGTCAAATATACTTGACAAGCTGGATCAGTCCCAACAAGCCGTAATCGATCTATCTTGCACGTCGAGACATTTCGCACAAGGCCCGGATGCTTACCGTGATTGCCTGCTGCAAGAGCTTGCGTTAATAGAAGGCGGTATCGAGAATGATAGCGAAAAGCTTGACGATCTTTCGTTCGATGAGCAGTACGCAATTCAGAGAGCATGCGCTGCCGAATACGGCAAATCATCTGTCGCTTACACTACGTGCACTCGGCAACAACTTGACGAGTTGATACTTGAACCCGAACCGCAATTATCAGCGATTTCAATAGACGAACAATATGTGCTTTCCCGGCAATGTTTCGCTACTCAGTCCGTTGCGGGTGTTCGCCTTTACCGTAAATGTATCAACACAGCGTTAGAAACACTGAAAACTCTTCCATTAGCAGATTTTTCAGAGCGCACCGATGTACAGCGAGACAATATTCAATTGGAATGCTCGATATCTACAGGTGACATCAACGCTTACAGGAAATGCCTTCTCAAGGCAATAGGCATTGCGGTTGATCAAGTTGACGAATCCGTATCCGCCGCCCTGACTACCGATGGTACATCCGAGCCAGATACAAAAACAAAGCCTGTGCCGAATAGCTCGGACCCGGTAACCGACCTGCCAGCCTCAGCTCTTGATAAAAATGTGCAAACCGATCAGCGGCAAACACTGGAAGCTGGTGTATCAGATATTGTTGCCATCACACTGGACACGACAGCAGATATAACTGCGCAAGCCTTTGCCGACAACGCTGGAGCCGATAACAACGGGGACCGGATTGCTGCTGAACTGACAGCCGCGGACAGCCTGCACACAATGGATCAACGTGCTCCGACGTCGTCAGATCTTTTGACTAGAGTGCAAACCGGTGTGGCTGCTCTATCCCCTACACACTGGGTAGCGCTGTTAGCGGCACTAAGTATGCCGCTCATGTTTTTCATTATCAAACCCGCTCAACAGAAAACGGTTGTCAGCACGGCGGTCCCTGAAAGGCACTCTACTGATAATCACCATCGACGACGCAAGCGCGAGCGCAGCAATAGAGTTAGCAACAAGCGTAGCAATATCAGCACCTATGTTCCACCTCGCGCGCCTGATACTGCTGCAGACACAGCTGATCGGGATAATTCGCTGGACGAAACTCTGGAAGATGAATGTCTTTACCTTGACCAGACTTTCACAGTTGAATTACCTGCTCTACATGACCAACGGACATTGACAGGCAACCAGGCAACTAATAGAGCAGCAAGCATTGATGCAGAATTTGAGGCTATAGATAACTTACGCCTCATAAACTGGCTGGAGAACTTCGAAGCGTCGCAGCAACAGGAATACGCCATCGAATATCTTATTTACTGGGTTGCCTACGCAGACAATCGGTTTGATCCGGCCTTGAAACAACGAGTGTTGCGTATGAAGAATCCGGATGCGCAAAATCTTATCAAACGCTGGGTATTTAAAAAAGATGCGAATGCGTTTGCCGACGCCATCAGCTTTCTGCAGTCTCAGACCAATGCCAGGCAACGGCAACAAATACTGGATTTGTTGATGGCGTTACTAGTGACTGAGATGGCCTTGACACCTGCACAGAACAATTTACTAAGATTTCTGAGTGATGCTTTTGGTATCGGTAACGCAGGACTCAACGAACAATACAATCGCGCTTATGGGCAATTAATGCCCCCCATACCGCGGCCCGATAAAATAATGTGGTGGGAGCAATTGAGCGCTGAGCAAAAATTACGATGGGATGCGCGATCTATTGCTCGACAGCCGGACAATATTAGATATCGGATTGCGCTGGGCCAACCTTTACAAGGCGAAGTAGTGGTGTCTAATGTTGAAAAAAGTTTCAAGCTTGCCATAGACAGATGCGATCCAAAGCGTGTCAACTTGCTCGGCAATCGTGAGGCTTGCCTGATAACGACACAAGGCAAAAAATTTGTGATTGCTCGTGATAGCTTGCTGGAGCCGATAACGTGAGAAACTATTTCAAGGCGCTTCACTTACGCTCTAATGCTTCCCGCGCAGAATTATCGAAAGCGCTAACTATTGGAAGTGACACTGCAGGAAAGATAATGTCTCAGCATCAGGTTGATGCGTACGATGTTTTGCTGGATGCCGACAAAAGGGATGTTTACGCAAATACTGTCGAACTGTACGAAGCTATGCACATAGCCTCCAGACTGTTACATCAAGACGGAGGCACAGACACGCACAGCTGGAAAGAGCGCCTTGCAGACTTCGATACGGCTGTTGCAGACTACGCGACAGATCTGTAATTTTTCTGCACATTACACTGGCGTAAATCCTGGCGTAAATCCTGGTATTTACTGATCGCTATTGTTCTGAAGCGGATCGTATGCTGGTGGTTCATGTGACTGACAGAGTCGCTGTGCTGACAATGTAGTTAGCCTGGAACCGATCAGGGAGAACGAAAAAAGATCATACTCTGGTGCTTCGCTGTGCGCATTGCTCTGCGAACTTATCTCAGGCGTAGATTGCACATCGACAGCTTTGCCATGCGCCGGTAAGAAACGCAAACTAGCCATGGCCGACACATCAAGGCCTCGGCGTAATTCATCTATCTGTTTCGCAGGTGCCGCAAAAGTGAATACCTGAAGCTCATTGTCCTTATCGACCAGTCCGGGGAAAACCTGTTTTAAGCTGTCCAGGGTTAGTTCCAGCAAGGGGCTGGCGGGAAGCGTTTGGTAGTCAGTGGGTAGATGCACACTGATTTTAGGCGCGCAATTAAATCTTGGCATAAACGAAATAGCAAGTGTGGCACCATTGGTGCTTGCGAGTGTTCTGGCGGTGTACTCGAAAAGCACTGATTCGTCAGCTAGTTGAACCTTGCGTAACACCCCATTCCAGTCATCGAACGAGGCATCAGACAGCAGGGTCTCTGTAGTGGCACCAGCCATACCGCTGAGCAGCCAAGCGGCCAGCACCAACGAATATGCTCTTACACCTTTCATTTTACATCCCGTTACATCAATCAGACATTCGGGAAGTGTAACCCAATGGAATTGGCTGCCGAGTGCATTTAACAAACTAAGGTCGTGGATTCGAGCCAAATATCGTTTTTTTTCGCTTAAGTGTGATCATTCAAGCTGTCGTGAATTCGGTCCTTTTTTCTGCAATATAACAGCACAGGTAGTTGGGGCACTTTTTTTGCAAAGTAGCTCACACCCGCAGCTGCACTTAAGGATCCGGTCTTATGACGTTAGCGTTTTTCAAGTACGGCTTCCCTCTACTGTTCGGATATGTCTTGTTTGCAGGCATTTCCGGCCGGATGAACCCTTTTTCAATGCCGTCTTACCCGCCAGACCGTGCATCTCGGTGGCTGGGAATCTGGATAGGTGTCGTCGTCAGCGGTGTTTTGGCTGCAGGATTACACATGGCATATAACATGACGCCCGAGTCGGCTATTTCTCTCCTATTGCCTTCCGCATCGATCCTGGCTTGTCTTATTCTGCCAGCGCTGGGCTTCTATGCTTATTACCGGCTGCGGGATGCCAGGGAGAAGACGTTGGAGACCAGATCGACCTTCCATTGGAACAAAGCTGCGGAGGAGTTTCTCATGGCGTCAAGAGAGGAAAATCAATCAGAAGAAGGGATATCATTTGAGGCTTCGCAGGAAGAACTGCAGGCCATTTCAGATAAGCTAACAGAGGTAAGCCCAGCATATTTGACAGCCTTGCACATTGACTATATGAATGATGAGGCCCAGGGCGAGGCGGTGAATGACCCTGTCAAGCAGTGGAAAAACTTGCGTAGAGAATTTCACGATGCTGGCAAACCTGATGATGTAACCGCACACGCTGCTCTTGCAGATGAAATAGCACTTCGTGAAGAGACCGAAAAGCATCTGCGCATTACGAGGAAGGCGCTTTCGGTACTTGAATCACAGACCCGCAACCACTCCATAGACAAGGCGGATGCACTTATCGAACTGGAGGAGAAACTTGCCCGGACAATAGAATCAGCAATCGGCTTCGAGACTGCTGCTGTGCAGGAAAAAAGCCTGCGAACCGAGATCGAAGATACGGTGGTCGAACTTAAACATCGAATGGTGAAGGCCAAACAAGAGATTCGCCACGGGGCTGCTTCGCGAGCGAAGGCGCTTAGCACAGCCAATAAATCCATCGCACTCGCACGTCAGTCTATGCATGTTCGCGCACGATTGGAAACCGAATTGAATGCGGCTAAAGTCTTGCTGGGTAATCGTCAGAAAACTATCTGCAGTCTCGTTCGTGCGCTTGAAAAAGAAAAACGCAAGACACATGAAAAAGCTACTGTCATGGCAAGACAGCTGGTTTTACAAGAACAACAGATTGAAGCCAGACGGTCTCTGGAAGGCGTGGCAAGAAGCGTGGAGAACAAGCTGACGTCGAGACTTGTTAAAAAAGTCGCCAAGGCCCGGCCGCTGACATCGGGCATAAAACACAGCGGAGCTGGGTAATGCAACATGTGTTTGAGGCCGTTGAGGTCTCCGTCATGTTGACCGGAGACCACCTGAACAATCGACCTATTCGTTACTCTTCAACCAAAGCAGTAACGTCGACTCTACGACTGAAATCTATCGCGTGTGTACGGTGTCTCCGGGATCTGCCGCCGAAACTGCGTCTCTTGTCACCGTTCCTGGCTTCAAAGTTTTCTCTGGCTCTGCATTGCATACTCCACATAATCCACACAGCCAAAAGATATACACCCAGAAGCGCGAGCAGAATATGCACGCCCTGCATGAGTAACAGCGCCACTACCCCCGTAAAAACTACCGCACAGCAAACGATGATTCCCATGACTTGAAAAACATTCATGTTCTCACTCTTTTATTTGGTGCAACTCGAATATACTTCCAGAGTTTCGTCATGGCAACCCTAAAAGGGTTCACTTTAGTCGATAACATGAACCGTATTACCTGGTACTCCGCTCATTTTTGTGGTAAACAGACCACCCGCAGACCGGGTACACGTAAATTTAGATTACCGTATAGATAATTTGCCAGCGGTTCATTTCCAAAAAAATCATAGACTTCCTGGGCGTCATAGCACCTGGTGCCCCAAAACCTCACATCAATGGTGCCCGGACTATCAATTCGCTCAGCGACATAGGCACGTTTGTCAGAATAAACCGAAAACTGCCGACGCACACTATCATCGTGATTTAGGGCCACAACACGCGTCAAGCACCGCCCTTCAAATTCGAAGACCCTGTTTTTTGAGAGCCGGACCTGAATAACCGAGGGCGCACCGGTCACATTGCAAGTATCCGTAAGTCAATGGGCAGCTCAACGGGCAGCTTAACGGGCAAGTTATCGGTTTGACTCATAATGGACTCCCTGATCTGGTAACGCAGTAAAACTTGCCGATGCAACACGCGTGAATAGGCAGAATACAACAAGCGACGCCTGCTCATCCATCGCACACTGTAGACGTAACAATAGAATGCGCCACTGGGTCATCAGTCTACTACTTTGCCCTCCCACCCTGCTGTTAACAGGTGGCTGCTTGTCGGTGGGCGAGGGATTATCAACCGCCAATCCACGCGCCAGTATCGACCATTATCAATTGCTGGAGAAATCTGCCAGCTCTTCATCAGGATGCCAGTTTGACTATCGAGTCTACCGACCCGTCATGCCTGCTACAGGTACAAGCTTGATTATAGGGCACGGCTTTCTTCGTGATCAGGACACGATGGTTGGACTGAGTCGGGCCTTGGCCAACCTGGGAGTACAGGTTGTGACCCTGGATTTTTGCAATATGCGTCCGTGGAATGGCCATCACCAAAAAAATGCGCAGGATATGCGCGATCTTGCGCAGGCATTAGACATTGATGAAGATATCATCTTCGCAGGATTCTCTGCTGGCGCTCTGGCAGCGATTCTGGCATCGGACAACAATACCCGAGCTATCCTTACGTTGGATCTTGTTGATCAGGCAAATCTCGGCCTCACCTCAATTGGCAATCTGCAAACGCCTCTTGTTGGCCTCGCTGGCCGTGCGTCCAGCTGTAATGCAAACAACAATGGTAAGGCCCTGTTTGACGCGCGATTATCAGACCATGGAACAGTATCTCAACTCGTAGTAGTAGCTGACGCCAGCCACTGCGATTTCGAGTCTCCTACCAATTGGCTATGCGAAATTAGCTGCGGCAACGACAGCGACACCCGAGACGCGAAAACCCGCCGAGCAGGCATTATTGATGAGACAGTAAAAATGGTCTTACCGTATCTTAGCGAAATAAATTCCAGCGTTTCGAACCATGTAAGCCATTGAGTTACATATATAAGTACATGTACAGTTATATCTATACCCTGGTGTCCTGTAAATTCAGCATCGATCCGTCCGGATTCTACTGAAATGGAAGGAGATACGAGTACATTTTCACGTTTACTGAAACCTTACTGACAGTGGGTTCCGGGTACATCTATGAATTTACTCGAATTTGCCACTGTACAAGCCCATTCGTTTGGTTTATATCTCGAATTCAAAGGACTCTAGGGTATAAGTTATATGCATAAGTCATATCTATGAGTTATATCCAAAAGAAGCAGCGGATTGATATCAGAGCGTATAAGTTATGGCACCCGCTAAGTGGATCTAAAGTTCCTTTTTTACGCGTAAACTAGCAGACATCATCCTGCCGAACGTGCGGGAGCAAAGTGACCACGGCCGAAACTGACAATGAAAAAACGCATAGCTTCCTCCATTCTCGGACTCCTGATCATCATCGGCACTCTTGGAGGTGTTAAGGCACTTCAGATAGGCGATTTAATAGCCGCGGGTAAATCCCAGGTACCTCCGCCAACGGCTATCACCTCGATCGATGTGCAGCGTAGTGACTGGGAAACCACACTAAATTCAATTGGCACTCTGGAAGCGTCTCAAGGTGTCGTTATCACAGCCGATCTTCCGGGCCGTATTTCGCAACTCTACTTCGATGGTGGTGAGTCGGTCTCTGCGGGCGATCTTCTTCTGGAACAGGAAACCAGTTCTGAAGGGGCTGATCTAAATGCTGCGGAATCCGATCTTATACTGGCGCAAAGTAATCTGGATCGTGTTTCTCGCTTATGGCGAAGCCGTGTGGTGTCGCGTTCCGAATTCGATGCAGCGCAGTCACAGGCCTCAGCCGCTCAAGCGCGAGTGGACGGTATTAATTCATCACTGACCAAGAAACAGATCACGGCACCCTTCGATGGCCGGCTGGGTCTACGGCTAGCCAACATCGGCCAGGATCTGGCGCAGGGCGTACCCATCGTCTCACTGCAGGCTTTTGATCCAATGCGCGTCAACTTTTCAATGCCCCAGCGAGAACTTTCACGAGTCACTGCAGGACTTGAAGTTCGCGTTAGCGCCAATGCTGTTCCAGATCGCATTTTTTCAGGAACAATCACCGCTATAAATACCGAAATAGACGCAGCCACTCGTACCGTACGCGTTCAAGCCACATTGGATGTCAAACCAGATAGTGGTGACGATCTGCCTGCCTTGCTGCCCGGCATGTTTGCTAGCGTCGAAGTTGTTTTACCAGAGAAAAAACAGGTGCTTATGGTGCCGCTGACAGCTATCAGTTTTGCTACCTACGGTGACTCGGTATTTGTGCTTGAAAACAATGAAGACGAACAATTGGTAGCACGGCAACAATTTGTTCAGCTTGGTGAACGCCGTGGCGACTTTGTAGAAATCAGCAAAGGACTTGACGACGGCGATTCGATAGCGAGCGAAGGCGTGTTCAAACTTCGAAATGGTGCACCGGTGAAAGCCAATGAAGGAGATTCAGAGCCTAGTACTAATCCACAACCAGACAACGGCTAAGGGATCACGTCATGCGTTTCACAGACATATTCGTAAAGCGACCGGTACTGGCGATTGTTGTCAGCCTGCTTATTCTGATTGCCGGTCTGCAGGCGATCAGAGACTTGAGTGTCCGTCAGTACCCGCGTAACGACAATTCGGTCGTTACCATCAACACCGCTTATATAGGCGCCAGTGCACAGCTTGTCAGAGGCTTCATCACCACACCACTGGAGCGTGCCGTCTCTGGAGCGGACGGTGTGGCCTATGTCTCCTCCAGTAGTCAGCAAGGATTATCGACGGTCAGTGTACGCCTTGAGTTGAACTACGATCCCATCAAGGCGCTTTCCGAAATCAGTTCCAAGGTGAATCAGGTACGCGGCGATCTGCCACCGGAGGCGGAAATTCCGGTAATCAATGTCGAATCTGCTGACAGTACCGTGGCGTCAGCCTACTTAAGCTTTACCTCCGACATCCTTGAACCGAATCAGGTCACCGACTTTCTGACGCGCGTAGTACAACCTCGACTCTCTGCACGTGATGGTGTTCAGCGCGCGGAGATTCTCGGCGGACGCAATTTCGCCATGCGTATCTGGCTGGACACAAAGCTGTTGGCAGCGCATGGCATTACACCTGTGCAAGTCAGACAGGCACTTGGCGCTAACAATTACCTGGCAGCAATTGGTAAGACCAAGGGCGCGCAGATCGAGGTTAATCTTGCCGCCAATACCGATCTGTCAACGGTTGAGGAGTTTAAAAATCTGGTCGTGCAATCTCAGGACGGTGCTGTTACTCGCATCAGGGATATTGGCGAAGTGGAGTTGGGGGCAGATGCGACGGACGTGGAAGTGCGATACAACGGCAATAAAGCCATCTTTATGGGAATCTGGCCGCTTCCCAACGCTAACACCCTTGACGTTATCACCGGCGTGCGTGAAGAGCTGGACGATATCAAAAGCTCACTTCCCAAAGGCATGAGTGCAGATGTCGCTTACGATGCATCCGAATACATTGCCAGCTCCATTCGTGAAGTGGTCACGACACTGGTAGAGACACTGATTATCGTTATGCTCGTGATCTTTCTGTTCATGGGGTCCTTACGTTCGGTCATCGTGCCTATCATGGCTATCCCTATCTCGTTGATAGGTTCTGTATTTCTGATGCAGATGTTCGGCTTTAGCGTTAACTTGCTGACGCTTCTGGCTATTGTGTTATCAGTGGGGCTAGTGGTCGATGACGCTATCGTGGTCGTAGAGAATGTGGAACGTCATATCAGTGAAGGTAAATCACGCGTCGATGCTGCCCTGCTGGGTGCCCGCGAACTCGTAGGTCCTGTCATCGCCATGACGGCAACACTGGTTGCCGTATATCTGCCTATAGGACTACAGGGCGGACTAACCGGCTCGCTGTTTCGCGAGTTTGCCTTTACACTGGCGGGCGCCGTTACCATCTCTGGCATAGTGGCATTGACACTATCACCGATGATGTCTGCCTCTCTACTTCGCGAAGGTGCTTCAGAAAAAGGCTTTCAAAAGAAGGTTAACGATGCATTTAATTCTGTCAAAAACAAGTATTCAGGCTTGCTTAATGGCACATTGGCTACTCGGCCCGCTGTTTACATCGTCTGGTTGGTCATTACACTTCTATGCGTACCGATGTTCATCATGTCAGCCAAAGAGCTGGCTCCGACTGAAGATCAGGGCATCATCTTCGGCATCGTCAATGGCTCTGGAAACGCCACTATAGAGACGGCATCACGTTATGCTGCGCAAGCAGATGAGGCGTTCAATAGCGTTGAGGAAACTGCTTTTACTTTTCAACTTACCTTTCCCTCATCCGGGTTTGGCGGCATGTTGCTTGATGACTGGTCGGATCGGGACCGTTCGGTATTCGATATAAAGCCTGAAATTGGTGGCAAGCTGAATGACATTGCAGGTATCAACATGTTCCCTGTTACTCCGCCTGCACTTCCCGGTGGTGGAGATTTCCCAGTTGAAGTTGTTATAGCTTCTACGGCAGAACCTGGCGATATTCTTGAATTTGCCGATCAACTGCAAGGTGCCGCCATGCAGTCGGGCAAATTTGCCTTCCCGCCTATTATCGACACCAAGATAGACAAGGCACAAACCGAAATTATTTTTGATCGCGATCGTGTCGCTGATATGGGACTCACCATGCAACAGGTTGGTGCTGACATTGGAACCTTACTGGGCGGAGGATTCGTCAATCGGTTTAACATCGAAGGCAGAAGCTACAAGGTTATCCCGCAAGCTCTGCGTACGGAGCGCTTGAACCCGGACCAACTCAATGAAATCTATGTCTCGGGTCCAGATGGTGAAATGATTCAGTTAGGCGCTATTGCCTCGTTGCAAAACAGCACAGTGCCGCGCGCGCTAAATCGCTTCCAGCAGCTAAATGCAGTGAAGCTCAGTGGCGTATCTATCGTGCCACTGGATGAGGCTTTGGGCTTTCTGGAGGAACAGGCAGCACAGATACTACCTTCTGGCTACTCACTGGATTACACCGGTGAATCCCGTCAGCTTCGTCTGGAGGGCAACAAGTTTTTACCTGCATTCGCACTGGCAGTCATTCTTATTTATCTTACACTTGCCGCTCAATTCAATAGCTTTCGCGACCCATTGGTTATCCTTGCAGGATCAGTTCCTCTGGCCATGTTTGGTGCGCTGATTTTCACGTTCTTGCGAATGCCTAATCCCGAGCTGCCACATTGGACCAATAGCTTTACTACTACTTTGAATATTTACTCTCAGGTAGGTCTGGTTACGCTGATAGGGCTTGTCGCTAAAAACGGGATTTTAGTAGTCGAGTTTGCCAAGCAAATGCAACAGCGTGGGTTGACAAAACTTGCCTCCATAAAAGCTGCATCTACCACGCGTTTTCGCCCTATTCTCATGACGACGTTTGCCACAGTGGCGGGGCATTTTCCGTTAGTTCTGGTTAGTGGTCCAGGGGCTGAGGCCAGAAACTCAATTGGTCTGGTGCTAGTAGGAGGAATGGCCATTGGCACCATGTTCACTCTGTTCGTTATTCCTTCTATTTACATGCTACTCGCTCGTGATTTACACGGTACGCTCGATGAATTGCCAGATGATGAGGATAGCGACCTTTATGAAGGGTTAAGCCAGCGATATACGCGGGCAAAGAACGTTTCTTTGAACGATGATGAGAGGGTCCCCACTTTGCATTTGCATAGCGATAAGGTCAACGAGGGGCGTGACAACCGTTCTCGTCTTGAAGCATTGCGCAGAAAAATACGATAGTTATTGTTGCTGAATCAGGCTTTGAGTTTGAGAATTGTTTCTCGCTAAAAGCTGCATGACATTGACTGGGCCGGATTCGATCACCGCTCCGCGAAGTCGAACAGACCTGTATATTCACCGGTCACATTTTGACCATTCAACAGCGTCATCGAGAAACCTAGAACGATATACGGCACCGTACCTTTAAATTCAATAATCCCGTCAATGACATCAAACCTTTCCTCATCGCCGACCCTTCCGTCCTCGTTCGTGTCAACACCGACGAAGGCTTGAGTAAAGTAGCCGACGCCAGCAGACGCGCCAACGGCACTGTCGGCTGCCATATAGGCGTAGTTGCCAAAGTGGAAACTGTCACCAGGGTTATAGATATCAGCACGCACAACAGCCGTTGCCTCAGCCGGCACCAGCACCTGGTAAGACTGCCCATTCCGTTCAATTGATTCGAGCATAAAGTTGCCATTTGTCAGCGTGAAATCTATCTGGAAGTGGCTGTCGTTGGCGCCCCAGATATCTCCAATGGCTGCATTGAGGGAGTATTGGGTATTGTCTATAGTCAGACCACTATCGCCTGAGGGTCCATCGTTGCCAGCTACCGCATTGAACTCGCCAGCATCCGCTTGAGACAGATCACCATCGATTGACAAGGCAGATACCGTCGCCACTTCACTGCCGCCACCACAGCTGTTCAGAACACTGAGTAAAGCGATGGAGATAAGCGAGACAAATATTGGATTGCTACTACTCGCCATCAGATCGGCAACACTGGATCGACAACACTGGACCGATATGAGTGAACATTTAAGACTACTGGATAGGAACGGTCCTTGACGTTAACCGATCAGTCTTCTTTTTACCATCTTCATTCCTTGCCGAGATCGACCTGATGTCATTTTCTCAACGTCTCGTAACCTGAATACACTCTATTAATTGTCGTTAGCACACACAGAGCGGCGAACAGGCTCGCAATCAAAGCAAACTTTGCTGGTAAAAGACACATTAGCGCAAAACAGACAATCGTCTCGGTGCCTTCTGCCAGACCATCAAGGTAATACAGACCCTTATAGGCGAAATCCTGACTTTTAATAGAGCGTTTTTCAGCCAACGAGGCAAATGCCAGAAAACTGGCGCCCGTCCCCACAAAACTTGCAATGAGAAACGCTGCCGGCAAGGCGTTCTGCGCAGGATCGTAGAGAGCAAACCCCAGAGGGAAAGCAGCGTAGAAAATAAAGTCCAGGGTTATGTCCAGGAAACAGCCCGCATCCGATGGAGAGTCGAGACGTGCAAGTTCTCCATCCAGGCCATCAGCCACCCGATTGATAACCAGGCAGGCCAAGGCAAGTAGCGTGTGGCCGCTGGCTAATGCAGGAATAGCGAGCACCCCCACACAGAACCCGACAATCGTTACTTGATCGGCACTGACTTTGATGCGATGAAGGTGTTTAGCCCCCATCTGCAAAACGGGCTTGATCTTCGGGACAATGTACTTGTCAAGCATCTGGCAACCCGTTTTTCAGTGAGCTGCCAATATCCAGAAATCTCCCACCTTCTGGTACATCATGGGCAACCAGCAATACAGGCAGATTGGCTGCACTTCTCCCTTGGAATCGACTAATTTGCTCACGCATTGCAACATCCAGCCGTGAAAAAGGCTCATCACGAAGTACCATGCTCTCTGTGCGAGTACCATCGCGCAAACCGGAAAGCAGATTGTCTCTCACATTCATATGCGTAAAAAGATAATCCTGTTGCAGCATCAATCCCAGTCGACGTTTCTCGACCGGCAGAAAGGTTATTTGTTTTCCACCTAGCCCGACATCGCAGTTACTTGAAAGATGTGGGCTGGCGGTACCTGTCAGACAGGCTAGGATACTCGACTTAGCGCTATCACTTGGACCCATTGACGCCAAGATCTCTTCGGGCAACGTCTGGAAAGTGATACCCCTGACAAGTGATTCGCCACAAGACAGTTTGATCGACAATTCATTAATGCGAAGAGGTTGCATTCAAGCAATGGCGGATTAATGTGAAAAAATAAGCAAGAAAAAATCGCTATCGACACAACAGCGCTCAGCACCATCAGAGTGCAAGTTAACGAGCCCATCATAGATGATATAAAGTCAGCTACTACTGTCCGTATCGCTCTATCCATGCTCGCTCAAGAGCTGCGGCCCATGATGCATGCGGTTCTGACAACACATCCCCTTCACCCATAGGCAATGCCCATTTACCCAAGTCGATAGCATCGAAAATTTCACGCTGTGCTTCATCTAGCGCCCGCATATCCAGGACCGTCGGATCTCCCCAGAATTCAGGGTCCGCCTTACGCGCTTGTGCCTCCGGTGACAGTAAAAAATTGGCGGCAACCATAGCACCGGCCTTGGCAGATGCATTCCGGGGAATCGTTACAAAGTGTGTATTGCCAATCGTGCCGTTCTCAAATACATAAGTTCTGACGGTGTCTGGCAACTGATCGTTCTGAACCGCGGCGGATGCCTCATTCGGGTTAAACGAGATGGCTATATCCAGCTCAGCATCATCCAGCAGCTGCAACGTCATCTCTCCGCTGATGGGCCATGAACTACCTCCGCCGAGCAGCTGTGGATGCAGTTTATCCAGATACACCCACAACGGTATGGTCACTGACATAAAATCTGCCTGAGCGACAGGCAATGTCAAGGCTGCAGATGCTTTCGCATCGTCTGCCAGCAGTTCGATGAGAAGCTGTTTTACCAGCGTTGTGCCATGAAAAGCGGGCGGTGCAGGATAGGCAAACCGCCCCCCGTTACCGACAAATTCAAGAAGCTCTGCCGCCGAAGCCGGAGGATTGGAAGTGCTTGCGGAGTCTACAATGAATACCAGCTGTGCACCGCCCCATGGAGATTCCAGACCTTCTACAGGGACGGAAAAATCTGATGTTATGGAAGGGGATTGTCTAACCAAACCGGCGTTGGGAAGGTTATCTGCAAACGCACCCCACAGTAAATCTGAAGATTTCATAGTTGCAAAGTTTTCTCCATTGACCCACATCAAGTCAACATGTCCATTGCCGTTTTGACCGACCGATTTTGCAGCTTCAAGTTGTCCGACAATCTCGGAGATATCGGCAACCTTTACATGCTGCAGGGTCACGCCATAGTCTTGCTCAAGCCGGCTGGAGGCCCATTGTAAATACTGATTTATCCGATCGCTGCCTCCCCAGGCGTTGAAGTAGACAGTTTGACCCTTGGCCTCCTCCAGCACTTCTGGCCACGATGAATCCGGCTCAACAGCCCATGCTGAAGAAAACGTCAACATGATCAGGGTGCAGGCAATTAAAACTCCTGAAATGGCAGTTTTTACAATAGAACCTGGCATGTGATAAATTCCTTGGTGATCAAAGACGAGCGTCAGGACAGGCCTGCCTATAGTATAGGCATATAACGTATCCACAGATTAGGTCAAGCAGTTCGCGTAAAGTTTCATCACAGTGTCAATGAAAACAGGTGCGAAAGGACGCAAAGATAATGCCTTTCCGTAAAACGAATGATATCGGTTGCCAGCACTACCCGGAATCAAGAGGCTGCTAGACTATGAGAATCAGTAACACGACTGCATGCAACGGCAATTTTGACTTCGAGGCCCGATCCATAATGACACCAGGCAAACTGCTACATCTAGCCAAAAAAACGTTAGCGACAGAACGCAACTATCGCGCAAAGCTGCAGTCACCAGGATGGATATTCCTGATGGTGATAGCGATGTCGCCTGTGGCCATCGCCGATGATGACGTCACTCGCGCCTGGAGTATCGCAGAGTTTGGCGAACCCCTGTACGACGAAAGCATGCCTCACTGGCCCTATGTCAATCCGGATGCACCCAAAGGTGGCAGCGTGGTGCTTGGTGCTTTCGGTACGTTTGACAGCCTGAACTCAATCATACTCAAAGGCAATTGGTCGCCTGTAATTTCACTGGCAGGCGATGCACTTATGGCCCCCTCGGCCGATGAGCTCAGTGTCCTCTATGGAGTGCTGGCAGAGTCCGTCGAATATCCTGCAGACAAGAGCTGGATCATATTCAATATGCGCCCGGAGGCGTATTTTGACAATGCCACCCCAATCACCGCTAAAGATATAGAGTTCGGATTCAACGCTATTAGAGAACATGGCCGGCCGTTTTTAAAGTCTTTCTACGACGAAGTAGAAGACGTTGAGGTACTGGCAGAGCATCAGATTAAATTCACATTCAGCACCACAGACACCATGAAGCCTTTGATGAAAGTGGCAGCATTGGCTCCCTTGTCTTTTGAGTACTGGAAAGACAAAGACATCAGCAAGACCTACCTGACACCTCAGCCTGCCAGCGGCTCTTACTACATCAGCGATGTTGATGCAGGGCGCTCACTCACCTTCAAACGTGTGGAGAACTATTGGGGAGAGGATCTTCCCACGAGCAAAGGTTTAAGTAATATCGATACGTTTCGCTATGATTTCTACCGTGACCTTGAAGTCATGATGGAAGCCTTCAAAGCCGGTGATATTGATTTTCGGATGGAAAATAGCTCCAAACGATGGGCGACAGCTTATGAGATAGACGAGGTGGACAACGGACAGATAATTATCGACACCCCCGATGACAATAAACCAAGAGCTATCCAGGCGTATTTTTTCAATCTGCGGCGCGCACCTTTTGATGATCACCGTGTTCGTCAGGCGATCAACCTTCTGTTTGACTTTGAAACCATTAGACGCACAATACTCTACGACCAGTACGAACGCATCAACAGCTACTTTCCCAACTCCGAGTATGGTGTTAATGGGCCGCCAACACCTGAGGAAATCGCTGTACTTAAGCCCTATAGGGAACAGCTTGCAGAAGAGGTGTTTATCGAGGAATTCAAAGCCCCGGTCAGTGATGGAAGCGGGCGAAATCGCCAGCAGCTGCGTCAGGCATTAGCGCTTTTCAATGACGCCGGTTGGGTGTTATCCGGCGGCAAACTGACGAAAGATGGCCAGCAAATGTCACTCGAATTGCTGCTCGCCCAGTCTGATGGACAACGTGTAGCAGCGCCCTTTTTGCAAAACCTGAACAAAGCAGGCATAGACACCTCGGTACGACTGGTTGATACAGCTCAATATGAGGTTAGAACCGATGACTTCGACTTTGATTTGATAGTGGGAGCACTGGCGTTTTACCCTCCGCCCGGTCCTGAACTTCGATCATATTACGGCAGCGCAGCCGCTGATGAGCGAGGCTCTGCCAATTACGGCGGTATCAAGAACCCGGTAGTCGATGAGCTTATTGAACAGATCGTCAAAGCAGAGTCACTGGACGTTCTACAAGTTCTAACACGTGCATTGGATCGGGTATTGCTGTGGAATCACTATGTCATCCCACAGTTTTATGCTGACAAACATCGTATCGCATTCTGGAATCGTTTTGGACAACCAGAAACGCCACCCAAATACATCGAATACAGGCTCACCGGATTTCCAGTTGGCTGGTGGGTGGACGATACTCTGGACAGCAAGCTGGACCTGGTGCGTTAGTTACCACTACCGATTTATGTCGGCAAGGTCGCGCCCGTTCAAACGAGCATTGAGCTAACACATGTTTGCCTATATTCTCAGACGCCTGTTGCTCATTGTGCCGACGCTTGTCGGCATCATGGTAATCAACTTCATCGTTATTCAATTTGCACCCGGTGGCCCAGTTGAACAAGTGCTGGCCGAGATGCGTGGTAACGCTGTTGGTGCAACCGCCGCCTTTGCCGGCCAGGCAGGCGACATACCGAGCCATGGACAGACAGCTGGCGCTCTGCAATCAGGTAATGTATCGAGCTACCGTGGTGCTCAGGGACTAGACCCTGCCATTATCGCAGAGCTTGAAAAACAGTTCGGCTTTGACAAGCCTGTGCATGAAAGGTTTCTTACCATGCTTTGGGACTATGCGCGCTTTGATTTTGGTAGCAGTTATTTTCGCGATGAAACTGTCCTCAATCTGGTTTTGGATAAAATGCCAGTGTCCATAAGTCTGGGCTTGTGGACAACGCTATTTGTGTACATTATCTCCATCCCTCTGGGGATACGCAAAGCTGTCAAGAACGGGTCCAGCTTTGATGCCTGGAGTAGCGGCGCTATTGTCATCGGATATGCCATCCCAGGATTTTTGTTTGCCATATTACTGATTGTTGTGTTTGCCGGTGGACGCTACTTTGATTTTTTTCCACTACGGGGCTTGACCTCACCAGGCTGGGAGCAAATGAATTGGTCAGATCGTATCAAGGATTATTTCTGGCACATCACCTTACCCGTGACTGCCATGGTTATCAGCGGATTTGCCAGCCTTACCATGCTCACCAAGAATTCCTTTCTCGATCAGATCAGCATGCAATATGTACAGACGGCCCGTGCCAAAGGCCTTAACGAACGGCAGGTGTTGTACGGACATGTGTTTCGCAACGCCATGTTGATCGTTATCGCAGGTTTTCCCAGTGCATTTATCAGCATCCTGTTTACCGGCTCAATTCTCATTGAGGTTATTTTTTCGCTGGATGGGCTCGGACTCCTTGGCTGGGAGGCGACCATTAATCGCGATTATCCAGTGGTTTTTGCCACATTGTATTTCTTTACCTTATTAGGCCTGGTATTGCAGTTGATTGGTGATGTCATGTATCACCTGATTGATCCACGCATAGATTTTGACAGTCGCGATTTCTAATGGGTGTTGCTTCATGCCTTTAAGCACTATCAATCAGCGCAGGCTGGCTAATTTCAAGCGTAATCGCCGTGGTTACTGGGCATTGTGGATCTTCAGCATCCTGTACATTTTATCTTTGGGCGCTGAGCTAATTGCCAATGACCAACCGTTGGCGATTCGCTATGACAACGCCTGGTACTTCCCTGTGTTCAAAAGTTATTCGGAGAGTAGCTTTGGTGGTGATCTTGAGTTCGCTGCCGACTACAGCGATCCGTACATCACTGATCTCATCAAGGAGAAAGGAAAACTATACTGGCCGCTGATTCCATTCTCGGCTCAAAGTATCGACTTTGATCTTTCCAGCTCTCCACCCAGTGCACCGTCTAGCAGACATTGGCTGGGTACTGACGATCAAGGCCGGGATGTGCTGGCTCGAATAATCTATGGTTTTAGGGTATCCGTCAGTTTTGGACTGCTTCTGACCTTGTTTAGCACCGTAATCGGTGTGACTGCAGGAGCGATACAGGGCTACTTTGGAGGCTTACTGGACTTGTTGGCACAACGGTTTATCGAGATATGGCAAGGGTTACCGGTGCTGTATCTGCTGATTATCATGGCCAGCGTCATTCAGCCTGGATTTATTTCTTTGCTGCTGTTGATGACGTTATTCGGCTGGACATCATTGGTAGGAGTTGTTCGAGCAGAGTTCTTGCGTGCACGTAACTTCGAATACGTCCGTGCAGCCAAAGCACTGGGCGTGAGCGATACCGCTATCATGATACGACACACACTGCCCAACGCCATGGTAGCAACAGTCACCTTTCTACCCTTCATTCTAAGTGGATCTGTTACAACTCTCACAGGTCTGGACTTTCTCGGTCTCGGTCTGCCACCTGGCTCAGCCTCTCTGGGTGAAATGCTTAAACAGGGTCGAGACAATTTGCATGCACCCTGGCTTGGACTTACCGCATTCATAGTACTGGCTGTCATGCTAAGCCTGCTGGTTTTTGTCGGTGAAGCGGTGCGTGATGCACTGGATCCACGCAAGACCTTTGCCACTCAAAGCAGCAATACGCCAAGTGCATCGTCATGACTGACTCACTCCTGAGTATCAAAGATTTGCAGGTAGCATTCGGTCAAGGCGCAGGACAGACGCTGGCAGTCAAGGATTTATCTTTGAGCATTAACAAGGGTGAGTCTGTTGCACTGGTGGGTGAGAGCGGATCGGGAAAATCGGTTACCGCGCTTTCGATCATGCAGCTTCTACCATACCCATTTGCCCATCATCCGGCTGGCAGTATTATCTATGCTGGCCAGGAACTGGTTGGCGCTGGGCCATCGGTATTAAGAACGGTTCGGGGTAACAACATCAGCATGATTTTTCAGGAACCGATGACGTCACTCAATCCGCTACATACCATTGACAAGCAAATAGCAGAATCATTGAAATTACACCGTGGCCTGGGTGGCACCGCCTTGCGAGAACGCATTCTGGAATTACTTGATCTTGTCGGTATCAGAGACGCAAAGACAAGACTGCGTGCCTACCCTCATGAGCTATCTGGTGGCCAACGACAACGGGTCATGATAGCCATGGCTTTGGCAAACGAGCCTGATCTGTTGATAGCTGATGAGCCTACAACCGCTCTTGATGTGACCATACAGGCACAAATTCTGGACTTGTTGAGCGAGCTGAAACAGCGCCTTGATATGGCACTTCTGCTTATTACTCACGATCTTGGCATCGTACGCAAGATGGCTGATGATATTCATGTAATGACAGAGGGACGCGTGGTAGAGCACAATAACCCTGTCGCACTTTTCTCAAGACCTCAACACCCCTACACTCAGCAGCTACTCAGCGCAGAGCCCGGCACCCTTCCGTTACGTGAAAAAAACAACAGCGAGCCGATACTTGAAGCCACCGACATTCGTGTAAGATTTCCAGTTAAAGCGGGACTGTTCGGACGAACCAAACACTATGTGAACGCTTGCGATGGCATCAGTGTCAGCGTAAGACCCGGGCGTACAGTGGGCGTTGTGGGGGAATCGGGCTCAGGCAAGACAACCCTGGGGCTGGCAGTGTTAAGACTCATACCCAGTGAAGGTGGCATACGATTTCGTGGCGAGAATATTCATGAGAAAAGCAATAGTAAATTGCGCTCTCTACGACAGGCCATACAGATTGTATTTCAGGATCCTTACGGTAGTCTAAGCCCACGCTTATCAGTACTACAAATAATAGAAGAGGGTTTGAAAGTTCATCAGCCATTGTTGAGTGCCGATGAGCGCACACTACAAGTAAAAAATGTGCTGAGGGAGGTTGGTCTTGAAGAGAACGCTTTACACCGATTTCCACATGAGTTCTCGGGCGGGCAACGACAGCGGATCGCGATTGCGCGCGCTATGGTGTTAAAACCGGCACTGGTAATACTTGATGAGCCTACTTCTGCGCTGGACATGTCTGTGCAAGCGCAGATTGTCAACCTGCTTCAGGATCTGCAAACAAAGCATCGGCTCGCCTATTTGTTTATCAGCCACGATCTAAAGGTGGTAAGAGCCTTGAGCGATGAGATAATCGTCATGCGCCAAGGCAAGGTGGTCGAAAGTGGCCCGACACATCAAGTGATGGACAACCCAAAGCATGCTTATACTCAGGCTTTGATGTCAGCCGCATTCGATATTCAGGTCCGGTGAACTAGCCTGGAGTACTACGTAACATATCAAGTCGTGGCATGAGCCATGCTACGTAATCTAAAGACAAGATATTTAACCCTGCTATAGAATTCAGTACGATTGATGCATACAGTTTGAGGCATTTTTCTCGACTTATTCAAGCAATGCCAGAAAATGTCAGTCTACAGTTTGAGTTGCACTCCTACACGGCAGTAAATCAAGAGGCGAACCTGTGCGATCGGAAATCAATGATCTCTTCAGATATTCAGACAGCGATAAATTATTGGTATCAAGCTACGCGAACATCATAATAATTTTTGACCATGATCTTTTTTATTCACAATTCAGAGGCAAATCCTCGTTACAGAACTTTTTGAATTGTGCAAAATGAGATGCCTTCTGATAGCCATTGTTTTGATGTTCCCAATTCCTGGGGGTGCTGAAAATCGAACACTACACATATACCAGGACGCAGACCTGTCGAATCACATCGAATCATCTGAGTCAATTCAAAAAGGTATTGAGCTAGCTTTTGACGAAATTGATAATGAGATAGAGGGATTCAAAATTGAATTTAGATACCTCGATCATCGTGGCAACGTGATACGTAGCAAGCGCAACTATCAAAAATTCATCAATGATCCCAAAGCTATTGCCATCTATTCCGGCATTCACTCACCACCATTGATTAAAAATCGTGAATTCATCAATTCGGAAAAAGCATTAACACTTGTTCCATGGGCAGCCGGTGGACCTATCACACGTTATCCATCCAGTATAAATTGGGTATATAGACTGTCTGTAGATGATACGCAAGCTGGCGCAGTGATCATTGACTTCGCAGTAAATAGGCGCGGTTGCGAAAGCCCCCACTTGCTGCTGGAAGATACACCGTGGGGCGATTCCAATTTTAAAAGCATGTCAGACGCACTGTATCGCAATGATGTCAAAAAAATATCTGTAACTAGATTTGGTTGGAACCTGAAGAAAAAGGGCGCTAGGGAAATCCTGCGCAATATCGCTAATCAGGGTAACGACTGTGTCGTACTCGTAGCAAACAGCGTCGAAGGGAAGGTCATCGTACGTGAAATGGTTAACTATCCGGTAGAAAGGCGCTTACCCATTATCAGCCATTGGGGAATAACAGGTGGTGATTTTCCCGAAGTCATAACGGCAAGTGACAGAGAGGACCTTGAATTACATTTTATTCAAACCTGCTTTGCATTTACCAGCGCCCATCAAAGTGATTTTTCAAAAAAAGTGTTTTACAGACTAAAAAAATACACCAGCGGGGATATAGATCATCCGAATAAACTAAATTCAGCGACGGGATTCATTCATGCTTACGATTTAACCAAAATTCTGATTCAGGCCATCAGGCAGACGGGACTTACTGGCGATATGAACATTGATCGCAATGCGATACGTCTTGCACTGGAGAATATTCGTGAACCTGTTGAAGGATTGGTAAAAAATTACCATAGTCCATTTTCCGTTTTTAGTGAAAACACCAACTACAATGCCCACGAAGCCCTTAATGCTGATGACTACTGCATTGGCAGGTTTGGACCGGACAATGAAGTGATACTTCTGCAGGGCAAATCAGATGAATAACCACTCTGAAGCCAATCCACTGATAAATAGTTACTCACCGCGTATTCTCGCCGTTTATGCCATAATTTTTTTTCTGATTATCATATTTCTAACAGCATTCTTGATCGTTCCAAGAATAAATAGAATATTTGAAGCTCAAAATTCAGAGGACATACAAGTTAGCCTTGCACGAGAGGCGAAGCTTTTCACTAACTTTGTGGAAGGCAAAAAAAACATATTACGCGATCTAGCCCAATTTCCAAGTCTGGTTAATGCTGCAATGTTGTCAGATTCCAGCAGTCCCGCGCTACTTGATCTGGTCGAAAACATTGTAATTGGGGGGGAGCGTGGGAAACTGGTTTTACAAAATGTAGCTGGAGGCATTGTTATTCAGACGACAGCGGATTTGCGTGGATCTTATACAGAAAAGGAAGTCTGGATAGAAAATCTTCTTGAAGGTGTTGCTCCTTATCATTTCCAATTACTTGATCAGATGGATAATAAATTCACATACAAGATCTCCGCACCTGTCAAATACAACAATCTGGTTGAAGGCATTCTAAGCGCTGAGATCACTACCCCACTAGATGAGGTATTTATCTCTCAGACTTTCGATCATCATATAGCTTTCAAACTGATACAAGGCGATGTAACAGTCGCTACGAAGAGCGAACATATCGAAACAATAGATGAACATTCACTGGCGTTGAATACTTCAGATATAACTATTGTCTATATCACTGATAAAGCTGTTTTAAGACAAAAAGAAATATCGCTCAGAAACGCCATACTTGCCGTGCTATTCGTAGGCTTGGCTGCATCCTTCCTGTTACTCGCAGTTTACGGATATCACATTAAATCCCATGATAAAAATACTGGCAAAAGAAAATACATCTTTGACCATACTTATATCATTCCAGCAGTAGTTGCTGCAATTGGGGTTACCACAAGTCTGACTGCCTATTCCGTCGCACATAACATACAGCAGCGGTCTTTTGAAGAAGAGCGGGTTGCTATAGGTTCTGATCTTACTCGCCACATCAAGGAGGAATTTAAAACAAAACTTGGAATACTCGAATCTGTAGCCGCATTTTACAACGCCTCGAATTTGATTGATCGACATGAGTTCGAAATATATGCGAGTAATTTCACTAAAAAATACAGTCGCATTCAGGCCTTAAGCTGGATTCCTAACGTCTCTTTTGATGCACGTAGCGCGTACATAAAACAGGCGAACAATGACGGTATAGATAATTTCAGCCTCAAAGAAATAGGTGTAGATAATAGGTTGAAAAAAGCAGGCGCCAGGGAGCAATACTTTCCCATTTACTATGTAGAACCAATGCTCGGCAACGAAAAAGTCATTGGTTTTGACTTAGCTTCTAGTAAAAAACGTTTAGCAGCTCTTTCAAAAGCAGCTAGCAGTGGTAGTCAAGTGGCCACGGTACCTTTAGATTTGGTAGAGGAGACTGAAACTACAACTGGAATTTTGGTGTTTTATCCTGTCTACCGTAAAGAACGTGTAGAGACTCCGACCGCGCGTGGCAGCTTGGACGTTACCAGGGGATTCGTTCAAATTGTGCTTAAGGCTGAGAAACTTCTTGAAGATTCGATCCAGATAGATAAAGGAATCCTGTCCGCACATGTTCTGGACGTCACCGATGCCGACAACCCTCTGAACATCTATGGCGATGAAATACCTCATGAAAAAATAAGCTATAGTCGGACATTTGAGGTGGCAACTAGAATTTGGAGAATTGACTTATCCACCACTACTGTTGAAAATTACGCACAGTGGACACCTTGGTTAATTCTTGCCAGTGGTTTAATCTTTTCGACCTTTGTAACAACTAGCTTAACCCATCTGATACGGCGTCGCATAGTTGTAGAAAAAATCGTTGAAGAGCGCACAGCAGATCTTAGAATGTTTAGCTCTATAGCTGCTAATTCCAATGATATTTTTATCGTTACCGATGCTATCAAGCCCGATTGTGAAAATGACGGACCTGACATTCTCTATGTCAATGACGCGTTCACACGGCAAACAGGCTATACAAAAGAGGAGGCCCTTGGCAAGTCTGCGTTGATTCTGCAAGGTGCCAATACCGATCAGGAACAGATGGATTTAATTAGAGACACACTATCACGAGGTGAGGCCTATCAAGGCGAGATGGTTAACTACACAAAGGACAAAAACGAATATTGGATTGATGTCAATATAAGTCCGCTCAGGAACGATGAAGGGGTTATTGTGCAATATGCACAGATACAAAGGAACATTACGGATCGAATCCACTACAGAAACGAGCGGGAGCGTTTTATAGATAAACTTACCGATTCGAACGAAGAGCTGGCGCGTTTTGCCTTTGTTTGTTCCCACGACCTACAAGAGCCTCTTAGGATGATTCGCAGCTTCTCGGAGAAGTTGCAATCACACATATCGAGCGAGCTTATCGATGATGAAAAGGGACAGAAGTATTTTCATTATATCACCGAAGGGGCCTCCAGAGCACAGAGTTTGATTGCTGATATTCTAACGTATTCCAGTATTGATAGTGATACCCAACTCCTTGAAGCCATAGATGGGAATGTGTTATTGGCAGATATCCAAAACATAATGAGTGAAGCACTGCAAACCCATGGGGGAACGATTACATATGATGATCTGCCAATTTTGCAAGGAAATAAAACTCAGCTATATCAGTTGTTTCAAAATCTTATAAACAATGCAATGAAGTATCGAGATGTAAATACTGTACCTGAAGTCCATATCGCGGCATCTGATCTTGATAGTCATTGGCAGTTTTCTATAATCGACAATGGTATTGGCATAGAACAACGACATTTAGGTAAAATATTTGATGTGTTCCAACGTCTGCATCGAAGAAATAAATACGCAGGCACAGGCGTCGGTCTGTCAATTTGCAAAAAAGTAGTAGAGCGGCATGGTGGGAAGCTGTGGGTAGAATCAGAGCTCAATGTCGGATCTACTTTCCACTTTACGATATTGAAACCCTCGAACCAGGAATTAACAAATGAAGAACAACCCGCGGCTCGCTGAAATTCTTCTCGTGGAAGACAACGAAGGAGATATTGAATTGACCAAAGAGGCTTTTGAAGAGGCAAAGTTCAGGAACAATCTTCACATAGTGGATGAAGGTGATCTAGCGCTCGATTTTCTTTTCAAACGCAACGGTTATGAAGACTCGCCAACTCCCGACATTATGTTGCTTGACCTCAATTTACCAGGCACTGACGGAAGAGAGGTACTGGAAAAAGTGAAGGCGGATACACATTTAAAGAGGATACCGGTGATAGTGCTAACCAGCTCCAAGGCCGACAAGGATATTATAGAAAGTTACGATTTGCATGCAAATTGCTACATTGTCAAGCCAGTCAATGCGGTTAAATTTATGGATGTTGTTCAACATGTAGAGAATTTCTGGGTAGATGTAGTGTGTTTGCCGAATAGCGCTACCTGAAGAAGGGTAAGAAAATGTCAAACGACCTTGAAACCAAGTTGCTAAACACTCAGAAGGAGCTAGAAGCGCTCAGAGCAGATTTTAACGAGTTCGCCTATGTAGTGTCGCATGATCTGGCAGCACCGTTCCGGCAGATAATTGGTTTTTCAGAAATCATAAAAGAACGTTGCGGGGATAAATTTGACGACAAAACGAGCCACCATTTTGATTTAATTTTAAATGGATCGAAATCCGGTTCTAGAATGATCGAGGCTTTGTTAAGCTATTCAAGATTATGCACAAATAAGCTGGGTTTAACATCTGCAGATTGCAACGATATAGTAGAGAACGTCCTGGAATCGTTAGCACCATTAATCCATGATGGTAATGCGGACATTAAATCGGGAAATCTGCCGATTGTAGAAGCTGATGTCAATCAATTGGAAACGCTCTTACATCAGCTTTTCCACAATGCGTTGCTAAACAGGAGACCCGGCATTCCTTTAGTAATATGTCTAGATCATGTTGAGAATGAATGTGACTGGGAATTCTGCTTGACTGATAACGGTATTGGTATTCCAGAGAATCAGCAGAGCAAAGTATTTCTTGTCTTAAGAAGAGGTGTCACAGACAAGAGTCCTGATAGAATGGGCATGGGATTAGCAATCGCCAAACGAATAGTGCAGAATCATGGAGGCAACATTTGGCTTGATAGTAATGGCCACAATGGCTGCTCCATTTATTTTTCTCTTCCCAAGAATGTAATCGTCACATAGAAGCAAATATCTTCGCGGCAATTACGTAAATCTGCCCCTGTCACCACCATGCAAGACATCGCCCTCGCCACGCTTAATGCTCGCTATATCCATGCATCACTTGGACTCAGATACCTGTACGCCAATATGGATGAGCTTTTTCAGCGCACCCGTCTGTGCGAATACACACTGGACCAGCGTCCAGAGGATATTGTAGAGGCGCTTCTACACGAAGATCTGGCGATCATCGGCTTTGGCGTATACATCTGGAATGTCTCGCAAACACTGGAAGTGATGCAACTGATCAGGGTGATCCGACCCGATATAAAGCTGATTGTTGGCGGCCCGGAGGTAAGCTATGAAATTGATGAGCAGGAAATCACAACCTTGGCCGATTTCGTGGTTATTGGTGCGGCAGATAGATCCTTTGCTGAGCTCTGCAGGGAGTTACTGGCAGGTGAATCACCCGCTAGAATCGTAGCCTCATTGCCGCTTCAACTGGACGCCCTGCACTCACCCTACGCAATGTACAGTGATGAGGATGTTGCGCATCGAGTCATCTATGTAGAAGCATCAAGAGGTTGTCCTTTCAAGTGCGAGTTCTGCCTATCCTCACTGGACAAGACGGCCACGGCATTTGAGCTTGATACATTTCTTGGCCATATGCAGCAGCTTATAGATCGTGGGGCAAGACAATTCAAATTCGTTGATCGAACCTTCAATCTCAAGGCGGAGACCAGTCGACGCATTCTCGAATTCTTCCTGCAGCACATCGACAAAGGATTATTTCTCCACTTTGAGCTTATCCCGGATAGATTGCCGGATATTCTGCTGGAGTTGCTACCACGATTTCCAGAGAACTCGTTGCAGTTTGAGATAGGCATACAATCTTTCAACCCTGAAGTGCAAAAAAGAATCAGTCGTAAACAACAGCATGAGCGCACCTGTCACAACTTGCAATGGATTCGGCAAAACACGCGAGCGCATGTACATGCGGATCTGATCTTTGGGCTGCCAGGCGAGAATCTGCAAAGCTTCGGTGAGGGTTTTGATCTGCTGTACTCACTCGGTCCTCAGGAAATTCAGGTGGGGATACTAAAGCGCTTACGCGGCACACCTATCGCTCGTCACACGCATGAGTACGACATGCGCTACATGAGCACACCGCCCTACCGTATTCTTGCTCACAAGGACGCAGACTTTGATACGGTACAGCGCGTGGTGCGATTTGCGCGTTACTGGGACTTGATTGGTAATTCAGGACGCTTTCCAGGCACTCTGCCGCTGATGCTGAGCGACCAACCCTTCAAATATTTTATGGCGGTAAGCGATTGGTTGTTCAGCACTACTCGGCAGACTCATCGTATTGCTTTGCCAAAGCTGTTCGAGTTGTTGTATCACCATCTCATAGAGATACGAAGATTGCCTTCGGAATCGGTGCGCGAAACGTTAAGTTCTGATTTCAAGCACAACAAGCTCAAAGGTATACCTGCATTTCTTCGAGATTACGCCGGCGAAAGCCAACGCAGCAAAACTACAAAAGCCGTACGACAACATCGTCACGTCAGTTAGTTGACTACCAACTCCACATTACGATGTGTAATGTGACCGAAGCCAACAGGCATTTGTTTTACACATTTGTATCACTGGAATCTACGCAGGCACAGCTGGTGAAGCATTCGATCCTTGTTACCGTCTGGCTTGCGACACCAGGGTATAGACAACGTGAGTATGTCAGCGCTTCGTACTCCAACCCACTAGAAATTGACAGGTGGCGCACGCTCTTCCCAGCTGGGCAGGCGATCGTTCATTGGTCTCTGTGGCCAATGCGAAGGCGTCGGTTGCCTGCCCCAATCCACACTTATTCGCTCACCAAAACCAAAATCAAAACCTCCTCCCGAGGATTGCAATCCTTGGGAGCCACTCATGACAAACAACGTTGATACAACTAATGCCGTACCGGCGATACCCGCGATAGCGATCTTTATAATGCTATAGGGGCGTTCGCCACGTACTTTTCCGGTTCTGCCATTGACGACAAAGCGATACGTCTTGCCCCGAAACTGAAATCCTGCCGTCCACAATGGCAGCAATATATGCTTGAAGGTGGTGTTACTGTGCTGTGTTGAAACTTTTTGAATACGTTGCTGATCACCGCCGATGGCACGTTTAACATCGCCCCGGATGACGTTATCCATTGTGGCTTGCGCAATCGTAAAGCCCTCATCCAGATCAACTTGATAGACCTCACTGCTAAAGCCTGCCAGATAGTCCTCAGTGTACGGTTCAAGATTTTGCAAATCCCAGGGTGCCATCCAATTTGTTATCTTACGCGGCAGTGTTCGGGTAGCACCCACCAGCACATCGTCAAAATGACGTGATGTACGACCGCTTGCCGGATACCATCGCACCTTTGGCACCTGCCGTGTTCTTGTCACAGTTCGACCGTTTTGAGTTGTGGTGTAACGCTGAGTGACGTAATACACCTCGCCTCGCTGACCACGATAAGCGGTAGCCGTATCACTGTCATAGGTCCAATAGGGGATATACACACCATTGAGCTTTGCATCACTACGCGCATACTTTTTCAATGCATTAGGCGCAAACCAACGCTTACCCAGCCATTTCTGGTATGAATCTCTAGCCTGTTCAGCCGTGACGGCGAATGGCAGTAAACCCTTGGGTTTTATTGATTTCGCAGCACTGGTATCGGTCACCACATTGGTGCCACAAAAAGGGCATTCGCCCGAGTGAATGTGCGTTTCCAGCTCAAAATGAGCAGCACAGTTGGGACAGCTTATGCCTTTCTCGGTCGGCGCTTGTGAAACAGATGCCTGAAGCTTTTCCAACGCACGATGCAGGTCGATCTCCTGCAGTCGCACAGCTGATGATTCGATAGCATTACGATGACCGCAGTACTGACACTCCAGTGAACGCGTACCTATCGCATAATCAAGTACTGCACCACATTGCGCACAGGGGAATCGCTTTTCAGTAAGAGCACGCGTCGTCGCCTCTCCCACCTTGAGTGCCTCTTCATCCCTCCACTGGTATCGCTCAGTTTGAGTAGGTGCGTCGCGATGCTCATCTATGCGCCTCTGCAAACGTTCCTGAAGTCGCTCGTTCAAGTGTGACTGCTTACTCACGTCTTCATTTGTATCCTTCAACCGGCAAAATGATTATCAGGCAACAAGGCTTCCTGAGCAGATCACTTACGCTGACGGGATGGGTGGAGGTGTCGCGCCGCTTGACAATACACCTTTGAGCGCATCCACTGAACTCGCGGGCTGCCACTCACTCATTGCAGGTTCCCACACCAATGTATCTGGCTGAAGAGTTCCGGCTGAGGCATGCTGCTTGAGCAGGTCAACTGTAAACGGACCCCGTGCCGTCCCATCAACAACAATATGAAAAACGAGCGAGCCACCTGGCAGAGGCGGTGGCGTTGCTGTAGCCGCGGACCCGCCATTACCGATGGAATCGTTCATCCGGTTAGCCATTGCCAAACCAATCCCCATGCCGATACCATCCGACGCTCCACCGCCGGTATTACTGGCACCCGCTTCCATAGACACACCGGTCTGGTATTGAAGAAACCGATCCAGATTGCCAGTCATCCCCATGCTGGTACGTTTGTCCAATGCTTCAGAGACGGCCGGGGGTAGAGAAATGTTCTCAACGAGTATGCGTGTAAGCTCCAACCCATATTCACCGAACTCCGGTGCGATACGTCGCGTCAGAAATTCTCCCAACTGATCATAGTTAGCGGCCATGTCCAAAACAGGGATATTTGAGCCGCCTATGATCGTCGCAAAACGCGACGTGATCAGATTACGTAGCTGCGAGCTAATCTCATCTGTTGTGAATACGCCTTCAGTACCGACGATTTCACGGATAAACTTGAGCGAATCTATAATGCGGACACCATAAGTGCCAAACGCCCGTATCCGCAGTCCACCAAACTCGCTGTCCCGCAGCATCAACGGCTGCTTTGTGCCCCACTTCAGATCGACGAATCGACGAGCATTACAAAAGTAGACTTCTGCCTTGAACGGACTTTGAAAACCATGATGCCAGTTCTGTAATGTAGTCAGTAACGGTAAGTTTTTTGTCTCCAATTCGTAAGTGCCAGGGCCCAGTACATCGGCAACCTCACCTTCGTTCACGAATACCGCAAATTGCGATTCGCGCACAATGAGTTTTGCTCCGTACTTGATTTCATTGCCATAACGTTCGAAGCGATACACCATGGTATTGCTTGAATCGTCGGTCCATTCAATAACATCGACGAATTCATGAAACAGCTTGCTGAATAATCCCATGGTTTCAGGCTCCTGCAACTGGTGCGCTTTGTGGACGGGCAGATGCTGATTTTAACGTTTCTTTCAATTCAGCTTCCATTGTCTGCAATTGTTGCTCTGCCTCTGCACGTCGGCGCTTACCCTCGTCCGCAATCTGCAGACTCTCTTCGACGGTGGCAATCAGGTTCTCGTTGGCGCGGCGCACGGCATTGACATCAAATACGCCTCGCTCCAGTTCTTCACGTACCGTTTTATTGGCGGTGCGCAGGTTTTCCGCATTTTTTTCCAGCAATTCGTTGGTCAGATCGCTAGCTGCCTTGACGCTTTTCGCGGCTTCAGCTGAGCGGAAAATAGTAACCGCCTGTGCGAGCTGTTGACGCCAGAGCGGCACGGTATTGACCAGTGTTGAGTTGATTTTGTTGACCAGGCCTTTGTCGTTTTCCTGAATCAATCGAATGCTGGGCAAGCCCTGCATGGCGACCTGACGTGTGAGACGCAAGTCGTGGATACGTCTTTCCAGATCATCTCGCCCGCTTCTCATATCTCGCAATTCCTGAGCTGCCAATATATCTTCGGAATTGGCGGCTTTCTGTTCCGCTCCCGGGATCATTTGCTCGTCAATCACTTTCAACTTCTCTTCACCAGCGAGAATATACGATTCCAGATTGTGGAAATAATCAAGGTTTGCGGTGTAGAGCTTGTCCAGTGACTTGATATCACGTAAAAGTAGCGTCTTGTGTTTTTCCAGATCGTCGGTGACCGTATCAACCTGACGTCTTACGCCTTCATACTGCTGGATGAACTTGGCAACCGGGCTGACACCACCAAACAGCTTGCGGAACAGTCTGCTAAAAAAACCGGGGCGATTGTTAGGATCGAAGTCTTCCACTTCGAAACCACGCAGCACTGACACCATCGCATTCAGTGAATTCCCTGCCGAACCCAGATCCTTGTTACGCACGCCATCGAGCATGCTATCGGAAATTGAGGTGAGTTCTTGCTGAGCCTTGCTTCCAAAAAATATAATCGAGTTGCTATCAGTGAGATTTATCTCGTTCATCAGCTTATCAATGCGCGCTTTCTCACTGGCATCTACCTGCTCATACGGTACGATATCGTGCCTCAAATCAGGTAGTAGCTCGGTTCCCGGCAATTCTTGAACTGCACTTGCAACATCGACTTTGGTTTCGGCCATGGGGTTCTCCGTGAAGTGGCTGGCGAATCTGGCGCCAATAAAATGATTGTAACTATCTGTTGTAGCTATCCGTTATTTCTATGAGATGTCCAAAGATATCCAGGTAAACAGACCAGACGTCATGGACTAACGGTAAATCTATCCATAAAAGAGATGCTCAGGAAAGTTGTACCAACTCAACAGGTACCGGTAGCGTATATACCTGAAGCCCGTGTATCTTGACCACTTCTCAGGTAACACCCTCTTTCTCAAGCTGCATTTGCAGTACTTCAATGTTCACATCCAGATCAGACAGATTGTTCTCTTCAAGCTTCAGCTGCTGCTCGGCAATGACTGTCTCTATAGTGGTGAGTACACGGCGGAAATTGTCTTCCAACGCATGCTCTTCGTCCTTGCCATGAGTTCGTGCATACCCTTCGGTAACCTGCTGCGCGCCATCCAGATAGACTTTAAGAAACTTGCGAGCCCTTCTTGCATCTACAGGGTCCTTTTCGATGGTGTCCAGAATATCCCGGGCCTCTTTCACAATACGCCGTAGGCGGTCTTTGAATTCCAGGTTATGAATCTGGCGGCTGGCTTTCTCGATGCCCTCGATACGTCCTTCGGCCTCGTCAAGTAACTCTATAAGCTCCTCGGTTGTTATGCCGACAGCCGCTATCTCGGGATCTTTTCTCGCTGGATCAAAGTCGTAATATAAGTAACATCCAAGCAATACAGCTACAGCATATAGTGCACTGTCGATGACCGAATACTGGCTTGAAATGCCCAACCAGGCGACGATAAACATACCAATTGAAACAAGCGCTGCACCAATCATGCGGTACTGAACGGTGCTGGCCCTGCGTCGCAACCTTCGCTTTTTAGCTTCGTTGTCCAGCCGAATGCCTTTGCGAATGAGAGTGGCTGCCGTCATCGCGAGCACAAATCCTGCGGCCCGAGCGACAGCTTTAACCGGCTCACCATCCATGAGCGCGAAAATAGTTGCTGGCAACAGCGGTATTGGCAGGATATAGAGCAACAAGCCACGCCACAATACCCTGGGCCTGGTCCCGGCTTCGATGCGGGTAACGGCGGCCATTATCAGCCCACGACCAGAGCCTGACACGACAGCAGACCTACTGTCGCTAGCAGTATAAAAAATCCGATGACTCGTTGTAGGGGCTTGGGCATGGAACTATTTCTCTAATAAATTCTGGAACTTACGAAGGACTCACTCTCTTTAATAGATAGACCCGCTCATCGAGAGTTTCAAGTCCCCGGTCCTTTAGATTTCCCAGACGCTCTGGACCGCTGTAATGTACTAACTCTTTGATAGTAAAGCTATCAGATAACAGCTTTTTCACATTTTCGTCAGATACAGAGAACGGTGGACCCTGCATTTGTGACTGATCATACGATATTGTAAGTAATAAACCTTGTGACAGAGCTGGCATAAGCGTTGCCAGATGGCTAGCGTAGCTAACTCGCATGTCGTTTTCCATGGCTATCATTGCAGCACGATCGTACAAGGCAACACATGATTTGCAGTCAGTGGGAGTCAAGTCGAAGAAGTCTCCTACCATAATTGTGATTCCCAGGGCCTCGCCTGTACCTTCGTACACCGTGAACTGCTCCTCATGACGAATGACAACGCTGAGTTGATTTTCGTTAAAAAACGCCTGTGCCGCTTTGCCACTAAGCTCCACGCCCAGCACAGCGTGTCCTTGTTGATGAAGCCACAACATATCCAGAGACTTACCGCAAAGCGGCACAAAAACACAGCCTTTGTCGCAATTCTCTAACCTTGAAGCAGACAGAGAAAGTGTCGGCCAGTATTGCACCAGACGCTTGTTAACGTCGGACTGATGGAAGCCTATTTTCTCGTCGTCCCATTTTTGATGCCAATATGTCTTTTCCATATCACCCTCTCCGTATTATTTTACGCCATCAGGCCGGCTCCCACTCGCGCCAGCCCTTGAGCATCGGAAAGTATAGCCCCAGACGAATCGGACGATCGTCAAGGCGGGCGATAATATCAGCGTAACGACTAAGCTGAGCCGTGTAGCGCTTTTGCTCATCATCGAGAAAAGCCGTTGTATCTGCACCCTCGTGATCACCCGTTTTGTAATCAATTATCCAGCGTACACCCTCACTGTCTACAAACGTTCTATCGATTATCACTTTCTGCACAGGTGTCAACGCTATTGACACGATATCGGCTGGCGCCTCTTCTGGTGTATTGGCAGCAGGTACACTCAATGCCCATTCCGATCGTGCCTCAGCGTGAGGTTCCAGAATCCAGCGACCACGCTCATCGTCGAGTGTATTGTTTATCGCTCTGATAACCTTATCTGTGGCCACATCCAGACGAGCAACATTAAGACCCAGGTTGCGTAGTTGACGCCGGATTATCGATCGCTGAGCAGAGGCAACGGGCAAGCTTGCGCCCGGTGCTTGCTCGGCGATAACTTGCAGTTGGTCATGAACCACCGTGCCGATATCCCTGGCATCACTGCCTGCCCAGATATAATCCAATGCCTCCACGTGCTCATCGGATGGCAATTCGAAGCTGGATTGCCATTGAAAATACTTGAAAGCCAGTGGCTTAGTATCCAAAGGCAACCGTTTAAAAGGGGGTGACTGAATGCTGAGCTTATCTGCACTCAAAGGCGCACTGGTATCTGCTTCACTCACGCCAATGTCCAGATCCATCTGAATCTGCGAGTCGCTCACCAGCGTGTCATCGGAGGTAATACATCCGCCATTACTTATAAACACAAAGTCGTCTTCAAGTAACGGCCAAAGCGGCGCAAGCAGTGACGCCGCTACCGGTTTACTCAAATCCCCTTTCGCGTTACAAGAGGCTCGCGCCACCAGATGTAGCGCTCGTTTCGCACGAGTGCAAGCGACATAGAGAAGTCTGAGCTTTTCCTGTGCATCGCACCGCTCCCCTGCACGGGCAACAAGCTTGTTAATAGGATCTCGTTGATAAGCTGGAATACCAGCCTGCTCGAAAGGCGCCAGCAGAAGTTGCGGCACACCATCAAGCGTGCTTTCAAACCAGTTTAGAAGTTGTGTGCTATCGCCGCGCGCCCTTCGATCCAGCGCTGGCAATATGACGGTATCGAATTCAAGCCCTTTGGACTTATGCAAGGTCATCACTTGAATCTGACAATTTTGCGTATCAACCGCTGCAGCGTATAACCCCTCCATGGCCGCCTCAATAGCACTCTTTTGCCATAACTCTCCACGGGCTTCCAGCTTGAAAAGCAGAGAAATAGCCCGATTTGCTGCATCCTGATCCATTGCGCCTTCGCACACTACAGGACCGCCGAGCTGTAACCATACGGACTCCACCCAAGGCATCAGGCGACCGCGCATTGACTGCTTCATTGCAGGCTCAATCACGCTGAGCAGGCGTTCTATCCGCCGTTGCGCATCATCACTCAACCCGCTGACGACCGACTCATCTTGCAATCGTTCGATAACCGCCGCCTGGCTGCCGGCATCGTTCATCAATTGATGCAGATCGCCAAGCAACAAGCCAACAAATGGTGCGCGTAGCAGCGACAACCAGTGCAGGCGATCATGAGGATAGCGCAATGCTAACGTCAGTGTGATCAGATCACGTACTACGGGTCTGTCGCCCACCAGATCCATATCGATGGACTCGTAGGCTAGCTCATGCTCTCTCAGACTACCAAAAATCTCTACCACCTGGGCGCGAGATCTAACCAGTATCGCGACCCGATGTTCAGGGTCGCTTTTAATCGCATCAGCACACAGCTTTGCAACACAATCAGCTTCTGCTACTTTGTCAGCATCGATCAATGGATGCACTTGTACAAGACCATCGTCTGTGCGATGGGCGGTTGATGCAGAATAAGGTACCGCACCCGTATCCGCGTCGGCTGTTTGCGGAAAGATAGCGCTAAAGGTCTGATTGACCCATTGAGTCACCGCAGGTGCCGCTCGAAAATTTACCGACAAGGTGAGCGGTGTAACGTCTACAGGGCCTATTCCCCGCTCCTGCACTTGCCCGAACAATGCAACATCACCCTCACGAAACCGATAGATCGATTGCATGGGATCGCCAACAGCGAAGAATGTGCGTTCATCGCCTCGCTCCCACGGCCTGACAAGTTGCTCAAACAGTTTGAACTGCGTTTGCGAGGTGTCCTGAAACTCGTCAACCAGTAAATGCTTTAAAGACAGATCCATCGACAGAGCAAGATCAGTAGGTACATCTTCCGTACCCAGCGCCAAACCTGCACGCGCCGATATTTCACCAAAATCCACGAGCGCATTTTCTGCAAATACCAACTGCAGCTCCAGCAACAACTGCGGAAGAACAGTGAGAAGCTGGGAAAGCAGTGCCCATTGCTCATCCTTGTAGGCTGGAAAAGGGAGCTTGCGAACTTCCACCAGAGCGTCAAGAAATTCGTTCTCTTGCGATATCGACTTTAAAATATCGACCATTGCCTGCTTGTGTTTCAAGAGATCGGATGCGCTTGCGTTCAGATTTTTCGCTTCGGTCTTTGGCGGAAAACCTTCCGTTATCTTCACACTTTTTCGCAACTCGTTTTTCTGAGTCATCAAGGCAAAACCCACGCTTGCCCATGCATTCAAGTCATCAACATCACTACCCGGCAAGCCAGTCATACCGTGCCAGAGCTGCATTTCCCAGCACAGCTCATCTCTATCACCGTCAGACAGGGTTAACGCAAATTCGGCAGCTTGCAACAGGCGTGGAAGAAGTTTTTCGCCAAAGCCTGCGGGCACAAGTTCACACAGATTCTCCAACCGCGACTCTACTAGCTCGGCCAGCATGCCTTCCAGCATCTGTCGAAGCTGTTCATGATCATCGCCGGCATTGTATACATGGCGTTTCCATTGATCACGTTTGGCCAGTAGACCTGCCAACAATTCCTGAGCTCTGTCCAGCTTGTTGCCCAAATGCAAAAGAACCAGATCTATTGACTCGAGATGAGTATCAATGAATCGACGAGCAGCCTCCTGATATAAAGCGTCAGCGTTATCTGCCAATCCGGTAGGTGCGCCGAGCGTTGAGGTAATCGGCAGCCTGTGTGCAAGCTGGGTAGCTAGCGAATCGATGGTGCGAAGATTAAGTCTCTGGGGATTTCGCAATAGTTGCCAATCCAGCCGCTGATCTTGCTCTAACACCTTTCTTGCAAGCGTATATCCCTCAAGCGCGTAAGGGTCATCTGGTGCCGTGTTTCTTGCCGCATGGTCAAGCGTATGCATCACACGCTGACTCATCTCGCTGGCAGCTTTTTTGGTAAACGTGATAGCCAGTATTTCTTCTGGTTCGTTCACTGTACAGAGCAAAGTCAGTACACGCCGCGTAAGTAGCTCGGTCTTACCGGAACCTGCCGGCGCTTGAACTATAAACGATTGAGCAGGATCAAGCGCAAGCTGACGAATATCATGATCTATCGGCTGGCTCATGAAGCAGCTTGCTCGTCGCCAGCCACAGCGTGGCTCTGAATGTCGACTGCGCCTTGCTCCGCTTCAATGATCGTATCAGTAGATACACGACACAGAGATTTAAGCTCACAATGCGTACAAGCACTTTTCATGGGAGTCACGGTAGCGACACCCTGACGCAACTCAAGGGCGATGGCATCCAGGGATGACTGCCAGTGAGCTCTCCATGCCTCCCAGCTGACCGGCGGCTCTTCAGAGGCACTACTACGCGTTCCGCCACGAATCTTTGTCGACACACCTGGCAGGGTTTGCTCGTCACTGGCAACACCCAAAAACCGGCACTTATTGGCAGCCACTTGAGCAAAACTTGCAGCCGATATTTCTTCATCAGTGAGCACATACAGCGGCAACTGCGGATTGGATATACGCAGATCAGCCCAGGTGCCTACCTTATTATGTACGCCCGTTTTATAATCAATAACTACCAGGGCATCATCAACTTTGTCTATGCGATCGATGACGACATTCATGATGATGCCCCCATATTCAATTTCCTGTCTGGCCTCAAGCTGCATGACCTCGAATGGCGCACGTGCCAATTCACAACGTATCAGCCAGTCACGCAACAATCCGGTGAGTCTTGTGAGCTCCAGCGAGCGAAGCTCGGAAGGTACATCATGCTCTTGCATGGATTCGTTCACCACCTGCAGCAATGCCTCATCAAGCTCATCCTCACTCAGCGCTGCAAGGCATGCATGGGTTTTGGTCCGCGTCCAGAATAGCTCGAGTGCTGCATGCAGCAGCGTACCGTGCTGGCGTGCATCGAGGCCAAGACCCACCTCCTCCAGAGGCCTGATTTTAAGCCTGTGTAAAGCGAAGGCACGAAACGGACATAGCGCCTGATTTTCGAACAAGCGCGCACCGCCACCAACTTGTGTTCCAGCATCTATCCGGGGTGCGTAGCTATCGTCTATTACCTCAACATGCAAAGATTGCGAAAGTGTTGACAAAGGGTCGTCGGCCTTGACAAGTTGCGCCAGTCGAGCGATTCCAGGCTGCGCAATCGATCGGTTTTCGCCACTAGCTGACACAGCTGGCAGTGATGCTCTTGATAGCTCCTTGCCATCACGTAGCTGCACAGAGCTTGCTATTAACAGCGGCGTCTGGGAAGACCATAGCGTAAATTCACTCTCTGCAAGTGCCAGTCGCAACGCAGCAGAACTATCAGGAATATTGCATGCTTTCTGTTCCGTGAAAGACAGAAACGCACTTGGGGAACCCGGTGGCGGCCACTGTTCTGTATCCAGTCCAGCGACCCACAAACAATCAAATTCCAGACCATGACTTTCCAGTCTGCCCATGACTTGTATCGGTGTAGGGGGTGTTTCCAGCTGGAAAACACGCTCAGTTGTCAGAGTTTTCAATTGAGCCATTGCATTGTCAAAGCGCACGGATTTACCGGAATCCAGCAGTTGCATATCGTCAAGACACTCAAGCCAGGCTGATACCGCCTGATACTCTTCGGTATCAATTGACTTGCCGGGCCACCCCAGTATTTCCAGCCAGACACTGAAACGGTTTGCCCACTCAGTCAGGGTTGTTGACTTGAGTTTGCGTCGTTTGCCCAATTCATCGAGAGCTGGTTTGAGACGACTGCCCTTGTACAGTTCGGTAGAGAATTGCGCAAGATTCAGGGACCGTATACGTTTGTCACGTAGACGACGATCCAGCTGTTCACGTCGTCGCATTTCAGCGACGGCAGCCGTGCAGTAGGGTGTCAGTAACACAGAGCTCAATTCGTCTGCATTGATTGTGCTTGCGCTCAAGCGTAATAGCAACAATGCCGCAGCCACCACGGGTTGCTCACCCAGAGGCTGTCCGAGCGAGATCTCATACGCTGTTCGCTCTTTGCGAATCTCGGCTGGTGACCAGGTCGGATAAAAAATACGTTCAAAGGCCCGCACCACCGCATCACGACGCTGCTGTAGATCAGGTATTACCAATCCCAAAGATTGATTTGGAGCATGCTCAAGCTCTGATCGCATTTGCGCAGCAATAGACAGCAGTTCGGATTCTTCATCTCTATAAATGTTTTCGTGCACCACTGCGGTTGCTGTCGGCCTATGCACGTTCACATTGGTACCACAGGCCCGAACGCGCTCTGCCAGATCAGCAAGCTGTGTCGGTAACTGCAGAAAACCATCCAGAATCAAGCTTGTTGGTAGCAATACGTCCAGCTGGGCACGGGAGGCCTTATCGAGAACGTGCACAAGCTCATCGGCGAGCAGAGCATCGTCAATTGCTGATTGCTGCTCAAGCCAGGCACGGTAACGCAGCATCCAGCGTTGCCATGCAAATTGATCAGCCGATAGGTAATGATCTTCCCGGTTGTAGCATTTCCAGACACAGGAGAGCTCCCAGGAACGCAATGCGGATCGGGCTGCGCCTGCAGGATCCAGCAAATGCAATGAATGATCATCATCAATGATATTGCGCCAGGCCTGTTGCACCAACAGTGCCGGCATCAGGCTCAGCTCGCTTAAACCCATACTGACCGACTGCTTGTGCAAGTCACTCATCCAACTCCTGAATGGTAGAATGGCGGGTGTCTCCCACCACTTATTACCGGCCTGGAGCTGCCAGCTTTGATAGAGCTGCATATGATGCCGTGACAACCGTTGATTGACGGTCAGCAGCACCGCACCATCGCTAAGCTCTCCACTCCAATTGCTCACAACCACTCCGCCCTTTAAGCCGTCCATCGCCTCATATTACACGCGAATAGATCAGCAAGCTCTGGCCACAAGCAGGCTTGATCAGCGTGGTACAGGAATACGATCACTGGTAGCGATTTGGTGACCACTTGACCTTGCGAGCTGAAAATAATCAGCACATACACCCCGCCTACATCACCACAGATCAACTCCTGCGTTCATGCGCTGCGATGATTCTCAGGCTTTTGAACTGAAAAGACCTCTCGCGATATCTATTCAGGCCGAGTAAATGCATTAAAATGTCCCAGCAGAATCTCACTTGACTAGAAATCACGAACCGGAATAGCTCATGTCTAACAAACCCATTTTAGTAACCGGCGGTGCAGGTTACATCGGTAGCCATGTTGTCAAATTACTCGGCGAACGCGGTGAATCGGTAGTCGTGCTGGACGATTTGTCAACCGGCAACGCGGAGGCTGTTTTATACGGCGAACTCGTGGTTGGCAAGACCGGTGATATGGAACTGGTGAGCCGTTTGATCGCAGAAAAAGGTATCGACACGGTCATGCACTTCGCAGCGCATACCATCGTGCCCGAGAGTGTCGCTAATCCGCTCAAGTACTATGAAAACAATACCTGTAGCACCCGCAACCTACTCCAGGTTTGTCAGGATAACGGCATAAAACACTTCATATTTTCATCAACTGCAGCGACCTATGGCGAACCCGATCAGTCAATCAGTGCCTGTAGCGAAGATTTACCTACCGCACCCATCAACGCGTACGGCTCCAGCAAACTCATGTCAGAGGCTATGCTGAGAGACCTCAGTGCCGCCACGGACCTTAAGCATGTGGTACTTCGTTACTTCAATGTTGCAGGCTCTGACCCTGATGGCCGCATCGGACAATCCACTCTCAATGCAACCCTGCTGATAAAAGTCGCTGCAGAGGTTGCCGTCGGTAAGCGCGAGCAACTATACGTATTTGGTACTGACTATCCGACACCCGATGGCACAGGCGTTCGTGATTACATCCACGTCACCGATCTGAGTTCAGCGCATCTATCCGCCCTGGACTACCTTCGTGGTGGCGGTGAATCTACCTTGTTAAACTGCGGGTACGGCGATGGCTTCAGTGTCCGTCAAGTTATTGATGCGGTAGAACGCATCAGCGGTGAAAAATTGAAGGTCATTGAAGAGCCACGCCGCGCAGGTGATCCGCCAACGCTAATAGCTGCCGTCGACAAAATTCATCAGACACTGGACTGGAAGCCGGAGAACGCCGATATTGACACGATCGTGCGCACCTCCTTGAGTTGGGAGCGAACACTATTGGAGCGGCAGCATAATAAACATAGCTGATGAGTACAGGCCAATCAGGCGCCAGTGTGCTCAATCTGCATGTGCAGATTCATATCAACAGACTGGCTGTCGCTCATGGCTAATCGATCAACCAGAATTTCCGAGATATACCGGTAATATCGAAGGTGCACTTTGGGCGGTAGTTGAGCCATATCATCGGTACTGAATTCAAGTGCTATCACCGACGTCAATGCACTGTAACTACGTGGTTCGGCAATTCCGTTGATAAAGCTAGTCTCACCAATGCATTCACCAGGACCTATAACTGATGTGAATTTGCCATTACGCACGCATTTGACAGCACCGTCGGTAATAATCATGAGGCGGCGCTCTTGATCCCCCTTTTGCCTCACGTAATCTCCAGTTGTGAAATGTCTGAGCTTCACGCGCTCCAGCAGCAAAGCTATCTCAAGATCAGAAAAAGTCTTGAAAAATGTCTGTTGCCGCAGTAGTTTTATTAAACGCTGTAACGCGATTGGCCGTTGTTCGATAGCACGGAAAGCCTTCAGAAAAGGCTCAATGGCTTTCGCCATTTCCCGTCCAGTCTGAAAACGTGCCTTGGGTTTTTTCTCAAGCGCCCTGGACACAACATCAGCAAGCCCACTGGGCAGATCTGCGCGAATGGCTGTAAGTCTGGGCGCTTTTTGATGAACAACTGTCCGAAATAGATCCTTGACTTTCCTGGCCTTGAATAATTGCTTGCCCGTCAGTAGCTCAAACAACACAGTAGCCAGCGAGTAAAAATCACTCTGGGCAGTCAGCTCTCTACCCAAGATTTGCTCAGGCGACATATAGTTTGGAGTGCCTAGTGTAGGGCCCTGCTTTTCGAGCGCACCACCTTCGTCCAGACCGACAGCAATGCCATAATCCAGCAACTTTACCGCACCATCAGAACTCAACATGATATTGGCGGGCTTGATATCGCGATGCAACACTCCTTGTTTGTGCGAGTAATCCAGAGCCTCGCAACATGCACTGATAATGCGCAGCGCCTCACCCACCGGCAATAGTGTCTTGCCTTTGCCGTACTCTTTCAGTGATTTGCCATCTACCGCTTCCATCACCAGAAAATTAAGTTCTTCAAACTGCCCGGCATCATAGACAGTCACGATGTTCGGATGCGTTAGCCTGCCAGCGGCGATAATTTCAGTCTGGTAAGCGCGTTGTGCGCCGGGAACTTTACCAGTAGATACGTGGGCCTCGCCGATGGGCGATAGCTTGACTGCAACTTCTCTTCCCAGCAGATTGTCGTGTGATTTATGCACCACGCCACACGTACCAGAACCAATGCGTCGACCGATGGTGTAACGCCCTATCTGATCGGGCACCAGGATATCGAGAGGCTTTATACTGACAGGCGGTTTCTCGGCAGCCTGCGATGGGTTTTCCGAGGCAGGTACGCCGTCAGGTGAACCAGGGGGGGCTGATTTTTCTGCGATGGGCGCGCCGCTTGCATTTTTAACTGGCTCTGATATCTGTTCTTCCGGCGCTGGAGTCTCTGTGTCACCCTGTCCTGTTCCGCTTTGGGACTGTGACCGCCAACGCTTCATATCTTGCTGATTGCTCCATGCAGCCTTGCGTTGAGTGGTAGCTTCCCGAGAATCTTTTCCTGCGTGAACCCGTTGGATAAGTCGAGACGAGCGCGAAGAACGAGGACCTGTTGACACGGTAATTTAGTGGCTGTTAAGTCTGACGGAATGGACGCAGGGATCATAACATCCTTATCCGGCTTTCCCGTCAGATTGCCATGAACCGAGCGACAACATAATGCCGTCAATGGCAGACATCGTCGATTCTACCACAGGCTGCAGAGGTAGAAAAGAAGATATCAGTGTCGATAGGATAAGGAAATATACGAAAGACACCACAATGCTTACAACCATACTCACCTCGAAAGTGTGCCTGATGACATGCCCAAGAAGTGAAAGCCCCCAGACCAGCAGCACAAAATCGGCAAGCATGCTGATGGAAGAACCCGGCGTTCCGGGCCCTTCTGGCCTTAGTGTGTACAAAGGCACAGCAGCCATATTGATAAAAGCGGATGCACCACAGAGCCCGCCATAAGCCTGATTGAATCTGGCTTTGTGCCCCATGGCGGTAAGAGCAATATGCAGCACCAGAGCGGTACATGCCAGGTCAATGAGTGCCTGCAAAAGTGCTCGTGACAAACCATAAGGTACCGCCAGAGCCATGATATAGCTTATTAGCGCCAACACGACCCCAATTTTCATCTGTTCCTTGCCGACGGGCAAGTCCTGCGGCTTACCCATCAGGAAAGCGATATTGAAGTACTGATGCAGTAGTTCACGCACTGTTAATGGTTCTTTGACAATTTTTATACGCCCGATGGTATCACCTGTGGCTTATCGTCTGCTTGCCAATGGCTGAGCGCAACCATGAGCTCATGGTGTATTCTCACCCGGTCAGTGGGCGACTCCCCGATGCGCATAGTTGAGCGCATCTGTTAGTCCGTCCTAATCCGATCCGTTTTTATCGTGTGAGCGCCTGGCGTAAGAATTGCGCGATCAGCACATTAACTCGAGCACCCCGCCTGGCATGTATCAACCCGGAAAAGCCTACCGACTCAACGAACGTTTCAGAGGCTACCTGCCTGTGGTCGTGGATGTAGAGACTGGCGGGTTCAACGAGCGCTCAGATGCCTTGCTGGAGATTGCTGCTGTATTACTCGACTTCGATAAGCAGGGACGTCTATACCCGGCAAAAAGTTTCACAACTCATGTAGTACCGTTTGACGGCAGCAATATTGAACCCAAATCACTAGAGGTCAATGGCATTGATCCATTCCACCCGCTTAGGGCGGCGCGTGAAGAGCGAGAGGCCCTCTCTCATATATTTGCCCCTGTGAGGAATGCTGTATCGGCGGCCGGGTGCACGCGCGCCATTCTCGTCGGGCATAACGCGTTTTTCGATCTGAAGTTCGTTAATGCTGCTGCCGATAGATGTGGTGTCAAAAAGAATCCTTTCCACCCGTTTAGCTGCTTCGACACCGTGTCGCTCTGCGGCCTGGCCTATGGACAAACGGTGCTTGCAAGGGCTGCTGTGGCAGCAGGGATGGAATGGGATACCGCTGAGGCTCACTCGGCGATTTACGATACTCGCATGACAGCCGAGCTGTTTTGTCGCGTTGTCAATCGCTGGGAAGAGCTGCATGATGGCATTGATGTGCCGATCGCAGACGGCTCTATTCTGCCCCGATAACGATTTTTGGTAGCACCACCATTGTGTTGAAGGTCAACGATAATCTGTCTATACCGTTAACCGATATCGAATGGAGCGCGGTGCGCTCGCAAGGCGCGGGAGGCCAGAACGTCAATAAGGTGTCTTCCGCTGTACACCTCAGGTATGACATCAATGCTGCATGCTTGCCGGAATCGGTAAAGCTGCGACTCCTCGATTTTAACGACAAACGCATCACCAAAGAAGGCATTATTGTCATTAAAGCCCAGCAACATCGCCGACAGGATAAGAACTATGAAGAGGCTCTGGACAGATTAGCGCTTATGATTCGTCAGGCGACACAGGTAACCAAGCCGCGCAAGCCAACAAGGCCTAGCAGAAGCTCGGTTCGAAAGCGTCTTGACAAGAAGACACGCCATTCTCGCGTAAAGGCTGGTAGAGGCAAAGTCGGATTTGACGATTGACCAGGCTCCAGCTCTAGGTGCTGGAAGCTTTCTCCACCATTTTTTTCAGCTCGCCGCTTTGCGACAGCTCCATGGCGATATCGCAACCACCTACCAGCTCGCCCTCAATATAGAGCTGAGGAAACGTTGGCCAATCGGATACCTGTGGCAATGTCTCTCTGATGGCAGGATCGGCAATAATATTGACGTAGGCGAACTCACGATTACATTCTTTCAGTGCTTCTACGGTGCGCATGGAAAATCCGCACATGGGCAATTGCGGGGTGCCCTTCATGAACAGAATCACAGGATTTTCCGAGATTTGCTGTTCGATTCTTTCTTTTACGTCAGTAGGTTGATCAGTCATGTTTCTATACTCTTGCCAAGGCAAACAAATTAAGTGTCGCGAGTGTAACCTGACTACCTGCAGTCCACACGATCTTTACCCTAGTGTTGCATAAAATTACGAGTCCAGAGGCTTATAGAGCTGTATATAAGTACCGGTGGCGGCCCTTAGATGCTGCTATAGAAGCAGCGAAGCGGTTCTGGGCCGGAATTTTATGCAACACTAGGGTTATGTAACACTGGCTTGATGTCCGAACGCCTTGATCAACCAATAGGTCAATCAATTGCGGTACGAGTGTTTGTCTCGTTTGTAAATACAAACCAACGCCGGAACACACATCAAGGACCGAAGATCTTGTCCGTCAGGCTGCATCATAGACAGTACATTCGCTTACCGTAATAGTTCACGGTTGTATTATGACGCATTTAATTTGCAAATATTCAGTAGGCAGCTGAATTTATTAGTGTAAATTTGCAAAGTAAAACTATGGTAACTTGTTATATTTGCAATTTATGCAAATATACGTGTCTCAAAATAGCTCATTTATAATAAAGAGTCGCTGGCACATTGAAATTGCGCTTTGCGATAGATTATATAAAGTTTGAAGCCGCGGCAAACAGTATTCAAGCATCTGATAAAGCTCGTGCCGCAGATCAGAGGTTATTCAGAGACATCCACCAGAACCTCATTACGACGAAAAGGCGGAAGCGTCCAGGGAGGATTGTATCCAGCCCAGCGAAGCCCTGATTGCGCGCTTAACCCTTGCGACTCTATCCAGCTAAGTAGTGCCTGCGCATTACTATCCCGCGCCGTTTGACTAGACAGCCCGGAATACGTTATCGTCGCCACACGCTGGGACTCAGTTTGTAAAAGCGATACGTCGGGGTTCAATGGCCGTGGGGCGGATTCCACGCTGTCGTACTCTTCAGGCAGCACAAAACGATAGCGCCATGAGTCACCTTCTTTCTGCGATGTTACCGGTGCTGTCATGGCAATTTTTTCGCTTGAACTATTGTCACTGGACTCAGCAACAACAGGCGCTGTCATGGAAATCTTCTCCCGAGCCTCGTTCTCGCCAGAGATGTAATCAAACAACTTGCGAAACGCCTCATTGCCTGCTTTCTTATAGCTTAAGCCCGCACTTGCCTGGGTTTGCGCCACGATCACTGGTGCGTAGTCGCGAATCTCGAACTCACCTTCTTTTTGCACCAGCTTAAAAGGCGCCTCTTCTACTGAAGCACCACCAAAAACAGAACACCCGGTAATTGCCATAAGTGTGCCTGCGGTGAGCAGTAGGGTTGCACAGCGCGATAGTCGTCTGACTGGCGAGTGGTTGGAACAGCGCATTGATTCGATGCGGCTCTCTACTGCGTTTTTTATCTTCATGCTAAGAGGCTACGCGCAGGTAATACTGACGGATCAACAGATGTAAAAAATGACAGGCCGTTGAGGAGTCGCTTCATGTTCACCACCTTGTGGGGACGCAATTTTTTTGAAAATCCAGCCCGTTTACCCCGGCAATGCCAAATGAAGTGGGTAGTTCATAGCAGCCAGGTTTACGTCATGACATCAGGCGCGTCACGTAACAGCTGCCCCTTGATACCGGCAAGTTGCTCTGCTGCATCAACCAGATCACCCAACATCTGTTGCGTATCTTCATTTTGACGTGCCGGATCGTTCTCGAATTTCTCCATGTAAACACGTAAGGTTGCGCCGACAGTTCCCGTACCTGACAGTCGGAACACCATGCGTGCAGCTGCGCCAAACACAATGCGTACACCTTGATGACTACTGACACTACCGTCCACCGGATCGGTATAGGAAAAATCATCTGCCTCTGTAATCAGCATGCCTTTTACCGTCTCGCCGGGCAAACTATCCAGCTTTTCTCGTAGTGCTGTCATCAATGTCTCGGCAGCTGCTTTATCTACACCTTCATAGTCATGGCGCGAATAATAATCCCGTCCGAAACGCGACCAATGTTCACTCATCAATTGGGCCACTGATAATTTTCGTGCAGCCAAAATGTTTAGCCACAGAAGTACGGCCCAGAGGCCATCTTTCTCTCGTACATGATTCGAACTCGTGCCTGCACTTTCTTCACCGCATAAGGTCGCTTTGTTAGTGTCCAGCAGATTGCCGAAAAATTTCCAGCCAGTCGGTGTCTCATACGCTTCAATACCCAGCGCCTCTGCAACCCGATCTGTTGCCCGACTCGTCGGCATCGAGCGTGCAACGCCTGCCAGCCCATCGGCGTACCCGGGCGCCAGATGTGCATTGGCTGCCAGCACCGCCAGACTGTCAGAGGGTGTGACATAGCAGTGCTTGCCAACAATCATGTTTCGGTCTCCATCACCATCAGATGCCGCACCCAAATCTGGCGCATTGTCCGAAAACA